>WNFW01001258.1_pt1 | contig 16986 bp, 12 predicted proteins | sample 5400131 | NCBI WGS metagenome assembly WNFW01 (sample SAMN13153362, study PRJNA577476) | soil metagenome | isolation source: 20 cm soil or saprolite under grassland replicate 1 | place: USA:California | collected 2016-06-15 | reverse complement strand
AACAACTCGATTTATCAGTCACTGTCGTATCTTTCGGGCTTCACATATATTGCGTGCACAGAGAGTTCCCGGGCTGAAAAAGATGTGTGCACTGCTGTAAAGGCAGCCGAGTGGATTGAAGTATTTGAGATTCACCGCTGCCACGCCTTTAAGGAAGTCTAACGTCACATTGCTGTAGCCGCGGACGGCGATCGGGGCTGTTCCGATGCATCGCGCACGTGCGATCCGTTTCGTCCTCGCCAACTCGCCTGGTCGCGACCCCATCGTGACGCGGATTCTATGGTTACGTGGACGCGAATCGCAAAATGCGAACGCATTTGCTCGGGACATTTACATTCACGGCACACCGGAGGAACGGTTGATCGGAAGGCCAGCAAGCTACGGATGTATTCGAATGCGCTCAACCGACGTCGTCCAATTGTACAACATCGTTGGAGTCGGCGCGGCGGTCACGATCGTGGACGCGCCGCTCGTCAGCGCAGTTCCCGGTATGGTTTCAGGTCATTCAATGGGACCGGAAAACACGGCGCCGTTTGTGATGCGCTAGGCAACGGCTTGTCGCATCGAATAAACCGTTAAAACGGTTTCGTTACGCAGTTGCCTTGGTCCGCCATCGGCTGAAGCCATAGCGTTAATCGGACATCATCACTCACGGCAGTTTGCCGAGATGTTTTCTGGCTGGGTTGCGCGAGAGGAAATCCATGTCCGCGTCGACCATGATGCGAACCAGCTCGTGGAAGCGCACTTTTGGTTCCCAACCGAGAATCTTCTTCGCTTTTGACGCATCACCGAGTAGCAGGTCAACCTCGGCCGGGCGCTCGTACCGCGGGTCGTGTTTTACGAATTGCTTCCAATCTAGATCAGCGTGCGCGAAGGCCGCCTCGACGAACTCGCGCACAGTGTGCGTTTCGCCGGTGGCCAGCACGAAGTCGTCGCCTTCGCCGAGCTGCACAATTCGCCACATCCCTTCGACGTACTCCGGCGCGTATCCCCAGTCGCGTTTTGCGTCCAGGTTGCCGAGGAATAATTCCTTTTGCACGCCCTGCTTGATGGCAGCGACTGCGCGAGAAATTTTTCGACTGACGAAAGTTTCGCCGCGCCTCGGGCTTTCATGATTAAACATGATGCTGTTGCAGGCGCAGAGATCATAGCTCTCGCGATAATTCACGGTTGCCCAATACGAAAAAACCTTGGCTACACCATAGGGGCTGCGCGGCCAGAACGGCGTCTTCTCATTTTGTGGCACCTCCTGGGCTTTCCCGAACATTTCGCTGCTGGATGCCTGAAGAAAACGGGAACGCAATCCCGCTTCGCGGATCGCTTCCAGGATCCGGATCGTGCCGACGCCGGTGACGTCGGATGTGTATTCCGGAATGTCGAAGCTCACGCGCACGTGGCTTTGTGCGCCGAGATGATAAATCTCCTGCGGTTTCAATTCATAAAGGAGCTTCACGAGATTGACCGAATCGCTCAGATCTCCGTAGTGCAGAAACATTCGGACGTCGTTCACGTGCGGATCGGCATAGAGATGATCGATGCGCGAAGTGTTGAACGTGCTGGCGCGACGAATGATCCCGTGGACTTCGTAGCCTTTCTCCAGCAGCAGATCAGCCAAATAACTTCCGTCCTGGCCGGTGATGCCGGTGATCAGCGCCCGTTTCATTGGGCAAGTATTGTAGGGCGTTTCTGTGAAACGCCAACGCTAGAACATAGACATGCCGTCTGGCACAGACGCTATAGTGGATTTTCCGGCGGCGTCACCATGATTCGCGCTAGAACCGCGCGTTGGGCATCGATGAGCGCGCTGATGCCGTTGCGTCCGAGTGCGAGCATTTCATCCAGTTGCGAACCGGCAAATGTCGCTTCTTCTCCCGAGCTTTGGACTTCTACAAAATCGCCGTCTTCGGTTGCGACGAGATTGAAATCAACTGTAACCATTTTGTCCTCCTCGTAATTCAGATCCACGATCGCCTGCCCATCCAGAATACCAGCGCTCGCTGCGGCAACCAACTTTTGCATCGGCGGTGTATCGAGTTTTTTCTCCCTAACAAATTTTCGACAGGCGATGGCGAGCGCCAGGCTCGCGCCGGTGATCGCGGTTGTGCGCGTTCCGCCATCGGCTTGCAGGACATCGCAATCCACCCAGATCGTGCGTGGTCCGAGTTTTTGCAAATCGACCACCGCGCGCAACGACCGGCCAATCAACCGTTGAATCTCGACGCTGCGACCATCGACGCGGCCTTTTGTGATGTCGCGAGGTTTGCGCGGCTGTGTCGAGTACGGCAGCATCGAATATTCCGCAGTAAGCCAGCCACCGGTCACCCCCTGTTCTTTCATCCAGCGCGGCACAGCTTCTTCGATGGTGACGGCGCAGATCACGCACGTTTTGCCCATGGAGACTAGGACCGAACCGCTCGCATGCGGCGCCACGTTCAACTCGAAATTGATTGGTCGAATCTCGTCTGGTGCGCGGCTGTCATTTCGCTGCATCGGAGTAAAGTTAGATGTAGGACCCAATCCATGCGACGAAGATTTTACCGAGGTGCAAATGGGTAGTTCTCAACCGTGACATAGTGCACTCGGAACTGTGCGCGGTCTGGCAGCACAGATACGGCGAGGTGGCTTATCCCATCGATTTGCAATTTGCTTCAGGCGCAGGCGGTCTCTTCACCGTGCACGGCCCGACGATCGGTCGGAATAACGCTCTAGTGAGCACGGGTGTGGCGGTGCTATGGAACGAGCGCCTTCTGCGTACGTTTACTACGACGGACAACTGGGCCGCGACAATTACGACAGCCACAACGTCAGCGGCGGATTGCGCGTCAGTTTCTGAGAAAAGCCTTCCGCAACCGGCTTGGCGAAACGACTTGACAAAAGCTAACCGTTCGAGAAACACCATATCAAAAGGATCTTTATGAAACGATTCATTCCGACGATTGCTATTCTCCTGCCGCTATTCTTCTTCGCTGGATGCGGGCCATCGAAAAACCCCGAGGCAAATGCGCCGGCTGCTAGTCCGGCGGCATCCGCCGCAAGGATTACGGCATCGCCGAATCCGGTAACCACAGGCGAAGGACACGGTACTACGACCGTAACTTGGAATACCGGTGACGGCACTACAGGCCAAGTTTATGTTTCTGCGGATGGCACACCAGAAGCAATTTTCGCCGAGGGTTCAACGGGGTCAGCCCCGGCACCATGGATCGAAGCGGGAAAAACGTTTGAGTTTCGCCTCTATGCTGGAACCGAACACACCAAGATGCTCGTCAAGACCCAGGTCACAGGTCGCAAATAAGAGCCGCATCGCAAGCCGTTGCAGCTGTTCTATCTCGTTTCATGCGCTTCGCCGCCGTAGCGCCGACTAATCGGCTTGACGCACTGGGCGGCCCATCGTTGCTTAAGCGTTTCTAGTGAAAAATTCTGCCGACACCCAGACGGCGATTTGCATTGCAGGCCCGCACCGCTCCGGCACGTCAATGCTCACCAGGTTGTTGCACGCCTGCGGGCTCTACCTCGGCAAAAAGAACGAATTGATGCCACCTCAGGCCGATAACCCCGATGGGTTTTGGGAACATCTGGGCTTTGTGGCGCTGAACGAAGAATTACTCAATGCGCTCGGTGGCGCGTGGGATCTGCCGCCAAAGGCTGACGAGAACTTTTCGGACGCACGGATGGACTCCTTGCGTAGGAAAGCGCGACTGCTGATTGAGGAATTTGGTTCGGCGCGTGTCTGGGGTTGGAAAGATCCGCGCAACAGCTTGACGCTGCCGTTCTGGCAAGAACTCCTGCCGGATTTGAAAACGCTAATCATCGTGCGCAACCCGTTGGAAGTCGCTTATTCGATGCGAGAGCGCAACGGAACATCGTATGCATTTGGCCTGCGGCTCTGGGAAATCTATAACAGGCGCTTGATCGAAGCGGCAGGCAAGCATGAACGGCTGGTTACTCATTACGATCTGTTTTTCGAAAACGCCCAAAGAGAGTTAAAGCGGATCGCGAGTTTTGTTGGATTGCCTGATGCGAAAATACGCAGCGCCGCAAAACTTGTGGCAACCAAGAGACGCCACACGCACTTCAGCGTCGATCAACTGATCGATGCGCGCGTCTCCGGAGAAGTGATCGATCTCTATCGCGCTTTGACCGCCGAAGCCTTACCCAAGACAAAAAAGGCGCTACTGGTAAGGCCCGGCCGTCAGTCGAAATCAGACCAGGCCGATTTGCTTCCCGGCGCGGTGAGCCGGCTCGACGCCCTCGTTCCAGATCACTTTGCGCAGATCGAGCATCTCTATGGCGAGCTCCTCGCGCAAACTGAAGCGCGACACAAGAGCGAAGTCGAGAAACTCAGCGCGCATCTTGACCGCACTGAAGAGCGGCACAAAGCGCAAGGTAAGGAACTCACCACACATTTGGCCAAAACAGAAGCTGCCCACAAAGCGCAAGTCAAGGAACTCACGACCCATCTGGCTAAAACAGAATCCGTCCACAAGGCGCAAGTCGAGGAACTCAACGCTCACCTTGCGCAAACAGAAGAACACCACAACTCTGAAATTGAGCAGTTCAATACGGTTCTTGCGCAATCCGAGGCCCGCCACAAGTCACAAGTCGAGGAACTCAACGCTCACCTTGCGCAAACAGAAGAACACCACAACTCTGAAGTTGAGCAGTTCAATACGGTTCTTGCGCAATCCGAGGCCCGCCACAAGTCACAAGTCGAGGAGATCAATGTTCACCTTGCCCAAACAGAATCCGCCCATAAGGCGCAAGTCGAGGAGATCACGACCCACTACAACAAGGAAATCGAGCGATTGCGCGACCTATTAACGCAAGCAGACATCAGGCACCGGACCGAAGCCGAAGAACTCAAGCTGCAAATTGCTAAACAGGAGGGCCGTTACACGGGTGCACTAGAACAATTGCAGGATCAGGTTACCCAAGCGAACGCCCGGTATCAGACTGAACTTGAACATTTGCGAGATCGTATCATGCAAATGAACCGCCTGCTTCACAACAGGAGCGTGAATCTCGCAGAAGACGAGAGATACGTCGCGCAGCTGACTGATCGTTTGCGCAAACAGCTTTGGAATACCAGGCGACTCGCGCGCCTGCTTGATGATGCTGAAAAAGCCGCTGCGCAACTGCGTACATCGCGTCGCTGGAAACTGGCGAATCCCGGAGCTGTCCTTAAGGCAACATTCTCGAAAGAGAAGGCCTTGCCAGGCTATGGCCATCTCGAGAAAATCGCGAAAGCTTATTCGCAATGGCGTGCCTCGCATCCAGAGATCGCCAAAATCGAGGATGAAATTCAGAGTCTTCAGTTTCCCACGATCCCCAGAACCGCTTTACCCGAATCCGAAGAAGGAACGGAGACAACTGAGAAGGTTCAAGTCGCTGCAGGAACATCGGTTCGACAACCTCCCTGTTGCACCGATAAAGCTCCGGCCGTCGTGGCGGCGGCTGTGCCTTCCCTGCCGTTGGAATCGGTCCGGTTCCCAACATACAGGAAAGTCGAAATCTCGATTATCGTTCCTGTATTCAATCAATTTGAATTCACGCACGCCTGCCTGGCTTCACTTCAAGAGCATCAGGAAAACCACCGCTTTGAAATCATCCTGGTAGATGATTGTTCCACCGACGCTACTGCAGAGGCTGTTCCACGCATACCTGGAATTGTTTATCTTCGCAATGAGACCAACGCCGGGTTCATTGTCTCGTGTAATCGCGGCGCGGAACAAGCGCGCGGCAAATATCTCCTTTTCCTGAATAACGACACGCTTGTTAAAGAGGGCTGGCTCGGCGCGCTGATGGACACCTTTGCCGAAGAGCCGCGGGCTGGCATTGTCGGCTCAAAACTTCTGTATCCAGATGGCCGGTTACAGGAAGCAGGGGGAATCATCTGGCGCGACGCCTCTGGTTGGAATTATGGCAAGTTCGATGACCCGCAGAAGCCTGAGTACAACTATCTGCGCGAAGTAGATTATTGCTCAGCAGCAGCGTTGATGATTCCCAAAGCGTTATTCCTCAGCGTGGGTGGTTTCGATTCGCGCTACGAGCCCGCCTACTATGAGGATACCGACCTGGCATTCAAGGTACGCCAGGCTGGTCACAAGGTGTTATACCAGCCGCTAAGCGAGGTCATTCACCGCGAGGGAGCAACCAGCGGAACGGATCTCTCAACTGGCACGAAAAAACATCAGGAGATTAACCGATCAACCTTTGCGGAAAGATGGGCCGCGGAACTGATGACGAAGCCGGCCAACGGCGATCTGACATTCCTTCGGCAGCCCCGGAAGCCTTCAGGGAAAAACATCCTCGTGATCGATCATCACCTTCCAATGCCTGACCGTGATTCGGGCTCGGTCCGCATGTTCCAAATCGTTAAGCTCCTTCACGAGCTTGGCCATCGCGTCACTTTCGTTCCAGACAATCTTGCAGACATTCCTCCGTACACGGCCGAGCTGCAAAAACGCGGAATCAATGTAGTGCATCACCCTTATATCAAAAAGGTGCGCGACTACCTGATTGCGCACGGCTCTGAATTTGACGTCGTCGTGCTAAGCCGATGTCAGTTTGCACGGAAACACATCGCCGACGTGCGGTTGTACGCGCCACAGAGCCGAATTATTTTTGACACCGTCGATCTCCACTTTCTTCGAGAAGAGAGAGAGGCAGGCCTAACCGGCGATCTTGAGATCCGGCGAAAAGCGCAGGAAACAAAGCAATGCGAGTATGACTTGATTGATCAATCGGATGAGACATGGGTGGTAAGCAGCACCGAACAGCGTTTGCTGCAGAAGGAATGGCCTGACAAGTCCTTACAATTGGTGTCGAATATTGTCGATGTGCCCGGTTCCAATACGCCCTTCGCACTTCGGCGGGACTGGCTATTCATCGGTAGTTTCCAACACCCGCCAAACATTGACGCTGTTCTATTCTTCCTGAAGGAAATTTACCCGCTGGTATGCGAGCACCTGGGCGATGACAGATTTTACATCATAGGCGACAAAGCGCCTCCGGAAATCGTCGCGTTGGCAACTGAAAAGATCATTGTCGCGGGATTGCAGCGAGATGTGCGTCCGTTTTTCGATAGCGTCAGACTCTCTGTGGCGCCGTTGCGATATGGGGCAGGTGTGAAGGGCAAGATCAACCAGAGCATGGGTTTTGGTGTGCCGGTGGTCGCCACCTCAGTAGCTGCGGAGGGAACAAAACTCAATGATCGCGAAGAAATTCTGGTCGCAGACACGCCGGAAGATTTTGCGAGGGCAGTGATTGAGCTGTACGAATCAGAAGATCTTTGGAACCGACTTTCAAAGAATGGGATTAGGAAAACACGTGCTCTCTATTCCACCAAAGCAGCGCGCAAGAAACTAGAGTTTCTATTTAGCGACGATCATTTCAAAGGTGGGGCGCCGCTGTCGGCGGCTCGCCAGCCAGAGCTTGCTATCGAAGGGCAAAGCTGATGTTGGTTACCGGCAGTGAATAAGACGGAGCCAACCGGAGAGATTACCGGAAGAATAAACGCGAACCCGAATCCACTTCTTTTTGGGCAACGCTGCGTGATTTCCTGGGAGACGAACGATCCGGCCGGAGCGGAGATACGTGTTTCAACGGGGACGGATGACGAGAAGCTGGTGACGCAAGGAGGAACGTCTGGCCACGTGGAAATTCCGTGGATCAGGGACTCCAAGGTATATGAGTTTCGCCTGTATGTCGCTAGTCGCCCCGAGGGGGCAATCGACTCGGTCAGAGCGAGGCGTGACATTGAGTCCGCGCCGGCCGCTCTCCGCGAAATTGCGGACGAAGTAAAGCGGGGAAACATCGACATGTCAGAGCTTTCTCGATTCATTGCGGCGGTGATGCCGCGTTGTCTTCAGAGCACAGAACATCCAGAATTGTTCCTGGATTGGGAGCGGCACGGGTTTCACGTGACGCCGGTACATTTTTACGAGCCTATTCCCGACACCCGATCGTTGCCTGAAACGCTCTGGAGCCAACCCAGCGAGCTCGTGGGCATCGACATGAACGACTCAGTACAGCTCGATTTGCTGCGAAACCATTTCCCAAAATTCCATGATGAATATGAAAACTTTCCAGCGGAGCCCCCACCTGGCCAGCGGAGGCCATTTCGCGGGGTCGATGTGTTGGTCGCCTATTGCATGGTCCGCCATTTTCAGCCACAGCTGATCATCGAGGTCGGCAGCGGTTGGTCTTCTCTCGTGTTGGGCCAAGCCGCTGCCAAAAACAACAATTCGGTTCTGATCTGTATCGACCCATTTCTGAGCGACTTTGTTCGTAAAGGATTTCCTGGCTTGCAATCTTCGATTGAGGAAAAGGTCCAGGACATCGATTTGGAATTTTTCTCACAACTCGGCTCCGGTGACATCTTGTTCATCGACAGCTCCCACACCGTGAAAATTGGCGGCGACGTCAATTATCTGTTCCTGGAAGTATTGCCGCGTCTCAGGCCGGGAGTGATCGTGCACGTGCACGATATCTTTCTACCGTTTGAGTACCGCCGTGACTGGGTGCTGGATGAGTTTCGCTTTTGGACCGAGCAATATATTCTGCAGGCATTTTTGACATTTAACTCTGAGTTCGAGGTATTACTGGCCAATAGTTATCTTAACCATTACCATCAGCAAGATCTCAAAGCCGCTTTTCCCGGTTTACCATCCTGGGCTGGCGGCAGCTTCTGGATGCGACGAAAGTCCGTCGCCGAATTAAGAGCATCGCAAAGGGAGAATGACAGTGCGGCTCCCAAAGAACGCTGAAATGCACGACGAGATTAACAAACCAATTTTCGTAGTGGGCTCGCCGCGATCTGGAACCAGCATTCTTGCGTGGTGCCTTGGCTACCATCCAAACATCTTTCCGGTGCCAGAATCCAACTGGATGGGAGATTTTGCGGTGGACGTCGCAAGGAGCTACCAAGTTGGCGCCGCGCGCGGCATCTTTTCGATCTTAAGTGCCATGGGCATCTCGCGCGACGAATTCTTCTCCCACATCGGACGCAGCATCAACTCGCTGATCATCAAACATCGGGGCGACCTCGATCAAAAACGCCTGATCATAGCAGTCCAACGCCTACTCAAGGAGCAGGGACTTTACCTTGGCGAATTGACTGGCGAATTGGATGCTGCGACAAGTGCAGCGCTTCGGCAGTACGGAATTGCCGACGAAGCAAATAGTCTACTCTACTCCGAGCTTGTTGATTCGCTTCGAACGGCGGCTTCGGACTCGGAACACAAGACGCGCTGGGTAGATCAAACGCCAGAGTACTCTTTCCATATTTGTGGTCTGCGCAAACTGTTTCCATGCGCTTTATTCATCCACATCGTGCGCGACGTGGGTTCAGTCGTGCGCTCGATGCTCAATTTCCACCGCATCGCAGGGACGCATCTCGCGGCGAACGAAGAAGAAGCGTACAAATATTGGCTGCGCACGGTTAGGGCATGTTTGAAGGCAGAAGAAGCTTATGGTCCGCATGTGGTTTGTCGTTTGCGGTATGCCGCCTTAGTCGAGAACCCCGAGTCGGCCCTGCGCTCGTTACTTGATTTTTTGGGTGAGCCGTATTCTGCCAAATGCCTCGAGCCGCTTTCAGAGCGTATCAATAGTTCCAATGTACCGCCGGACTTTAAATCTGACCATCCCGCTACCGATCCCGCAATCGTGGAAGAGGCGCGGCGACTTTCCGCCGAAATCGAGCAAACTTCCCGGCCTACCGAACACTCACCTGCCGCGGCCGACGAGTTGGAGGCCGAGTTTGGCACACGAATAAAACACCTCGCGAGAAGTTCAATAGTGCATGTCACCGCAGAAACCGAGCATGGAATTGTGTGACAGATCGATCGGAATCTTTTTCAGGTTCAGCAACGATCGATGTTATAAGAACGGCGCGTCAGGCAGATTCGTCCACCTATATGCGAAGTGAACAGCTAAATTTAGCCGCCTACGACACCGACAAGATACAAAACGATTATCTCGAGGTGTATGACCCCATTCTGTCACCTTGGACAGATAACGATGTGAAGCTCCTTGAGATAGGCGTTCACAAGGGCGGCTCGCTTGAACTGTGGCGCGATTATTTCCCAAGAGGTACCATCGTTGGAATCGATCTCGAGCTGCCAGAGGGCTTCATTCCCGGAGAGCGTATTCAGCTGTTCAAAGGCAGCCAGGCAGATACACAGTTCCTGTCCGAGGTGGCTATGAGCATCGCCCCTGACGGATTTGACATCATCATCGATGATGCCTCGCATATCGGCGAGCTAACTAAAACAACGTTCTGGCACTTGTTTCATCATCATCTAAAGCCAGGCGGGTTGTACGCCATTGAGGATTGGGGCACAGGTTACCTGGACGATTTTCCTGACGGCAAAAGATTCGATCCTAAGCCGTCAATTCTCGATCCTTTCCCGTGTCATTCCCATGGCATGGTTGGTTTTGTTAAAGAGCTGGTGGACGAACAGTGTGCCGGAAGCATCACATTAGGTCGCGATGAACAGTTCCGATTGTCGAACCTTGAAAGCCTGCTTATTACGGAGGGCGTCGTCTTCGTTACTAAAATGGTGCCCAGCCTCAGCGCGTCTCCAAATCCGGTGCCTGCGGGTGAAGGACCAGGCCAAACGACCATTTCATGGAAGAGCGTTGACGGAAAAGTTTACGTTTCGAAGAACGGGCGCGAGGAGCGATTGTTTGCAGACTCACCGCGCGGTTCGCAGCAGGCGAATTGGATCGAAGCTGGTTCCACTCACGAATTTCGGCTTTACAATGCAGATCACAAGCAGCTCCTGGCGAAAGTGACGGTGACCAGAGATCGGCGAATAAAACCGTTCGTAATGTTCGGGCGCCTCGCAGATGTCCTGCGTCGGGGAACTGCATCATGACCCTGGGTGACTCGGCGCACTACGTATAGCCGTCTCCTTACCGTGCGAGGCATTGGCGCACGGCACGGCGGGGTTTCTCCGGCAGTTCTGGATCTTCGGCGAGCGCTTCACCTTACTTTTCACCTCAGGCGAAATCGGCATCTGACCGCCAGTGCTGAAAGACTTAGCAGGCCCAATCCTATTTCGGTTGTAGTCATTCCCAATTTGTTTGATATCGCTTAGTCCACTAGTCGGTTCCCGGTAACCGTAATCCTGATCGTACGAAGAGTTCCCTATAAAGATCGAATGAGACGCAGATGCTCCTCGAGTTGGATTAATGCGTGCGTTGAATCCGGCGTAGCCATGGCGCCCGCGACCATTATTATAAGCTTTATTCCCGATCAATATGCTGTTTTGTCCGCCAATGGCGAATCCGCCGCCGTCGTTGTCATTGGCGACGTTGTTAGAGATTACAGAATCCGGCGCCCACCCTTCGAATCCATTCACTGATCACCATCCCCCTGCGCAGCATCAAAGCCGGAGCTCCCCCCGCTACAGACGTTGCCGATTATGGTGGGCGAGTGCGTGCTGGGCAAACCTCGTACAAAGATACCGCTGCCAGATCCCGACCTGCTTACCTGGCTGCCGGCGACGAGGCCGTTGCTTCCGGAGAACGTAATTCCAACGCCCTCGCAAACATTGTTGGTGACCCATCCATGGCTGGACCGGCCCCCCGGCGTTCGCTGTAACAAGGATTGCCCCCAGTTGCTGGCGTTGCTCCGGGCACCGTCCTCCTTAATATAGTTCCTTTCGATGGACCAGGTGCTGCCGCCGAAGGCGGCGATTCCCCACTTCCCGCTTTTGATCACCGCGCAGACCTCGAAATCGAGATATAAGCTTAGAAGACGCTGTTTCTGCCCCGTCCTCTTTTTTATTCTCGCGTCGTACCCATGACCACGAACTGCCCGTTTAGGATGCTAAAAGGGACAGACGCTTTCGGCAGAGAACGTAGACGTTCTTTCCAAACCATCGACCGAACAATCTATCTAAGACGCGACTTGGCGCAAATAGCCAGCGATCATAAAAGCTAATTGTGGGTGCCGTCAGTGTCGATGCACTTCTGTTCAACAGCCGAAAAACAAGCGCAGCAATAAACCCGACGCAGTCTGCATATCGAACCTGTTCAATAGCGAGACCTTCTTGCTCAACAAGACGCCGAAGGGTCGTTTTTGTGTAGCGACGATAGTGACATAGCTTCTCATCCAGGCTTGTCCAGAGACATTCAAAGGCAGGGACATAGATCAGGAGCGCGCCGCCTGGTTTCAATTTTCGGCCAACCTGTCGGATGGCAATCGTGTCGTGCTCGATGTGCTCAAAAACGTTCAGCGAGAAAATGAATGACGCCGAATCATCCGGGACCGAAGTAATATTGTCCAGAGTGTCAAAACCTTGTTCCTCGAGTTTCTGCCTCTGTACAGGATCCGGTTCGATGCATTTAACGTGGTATCCAGTCCTTCGCAACCGTTTGGAGAACGTCCCAATGCCCGCACCGAAGTCGATCAAATCCTTTGATTCGGTCGATTCGCGGATCAAGCGGGTTAAGTAATCGTTGTAGTTGTGCGCGCTCTCGAGCGCTTCGAGGATATCGACTCCTGAGTATTGCACTTCCATGAACCTTTGTTCCTTCGAAATAGGTTATACTTAACAATCACATAAATAGCTCTCACGCCATCACGCCATCCTATTTTCTTTCCTTCTTCGTAGGTTCGGCCATTATACGAAATGCCGACCTCGAAGACTCTGGAGCGGGCCTTTGCCACCTTTGCGGTAATCTCAGGTTCAAACCCAAACCGGTTCTCTTCGATAGTAATGCCATCCAGGAATTCGCGCCGAAACACTTTGTAACATGTTTCCATGTCAGTGAGGTTCAAGTTTGTAAACATGTTGGAGAGCAACGTGAGAAACCGGTTTCCCACCATATGCCAGAAATAAACCACGCGATGAGGTCTGCCGCCCATGAATCTGGAACCGAACACAACGTCGGCTCGATCCTCCATAATCGGTGCAAGAAGGATGGGGTATTCGCTCGGCTCATACTCTAGGTCGGCATCTTGAACGATGACCAAGTCGCCCGTCGCTGCCTGGAAACCCGCACGCAAAGCTGCGCCTTTCCCAAAATTGCCTTCCTGCAGGACGATTTTATCGACCCATCCGGGAGGTTTCCCTTTCAGTAGTTCTCTTGTTCCATCGGTCGATCCGTCGTCCACAACGATAATTTCCAAGTCTTCGACCGGTGCCGAGCGAACTGCTTCAACTACGGCTTCGATCGTAGACCGCTCATTATAACTAGGGATAACTACCGACAACTTCATTTGGCATTATTGCACTGAGCGACAAGTGGAATCTAAGATGGAAGCGACCAAATCCTTTGTCAATGTCAGGATCACAGCTCTTGAATTGGATTTCTCACTTCGATTCCAACTGTAACTTGGATCTGCGACAAGCGTTGCATATCCTGATCAAGCTGTTCTGAGGACACAAAGAGCGCGTAAACTGGAATCGCGTGATCGAGGCCGCCTGCAACCAATCGGATCGCTTCAGCTTTGTCGTAATGCCACAGTCGGCTGGTAGCAGTAGTTACTGGTAGCATCCAGGGGGAGCCGCTACAAATGACTTCGGCAGCAGGGCGTTCGAATAGGGAGGGTCGCGGAATTGACAGATTGATTGCGGAGCCAGCTGTGGGCATCCGCAAACTCTTGCGTTTGCTGGATGAACCTAAAAACGCCGCGGCCCGTTTGTGTTCTTCTCGTCGCTAGAAATTGGCGAACCCAGGGATCGCAATCCAGGCTGCAAAATTGTTCCCCAGTAAGGGCTACAGGTATCTCGAAAAAATTGTGGCTTCTTATTCGCAGTAGCGCGCTTCCCGTCCCGAAATCGCGGACATCGATGACCAAATTAAGTCGGCCCAGTTCCCGAACATTCCGAGGGTGGCCCCAACTGAGCCCGAAAACCGAGCGACGAGCTTCAGAGTTCCACGCAGCAGCGCGAAGCTTCGCCTAGAATTGCTCAAAAGTTGGAAGCCGAATTTAATGAGCGGGTTCATTATTATGGCGATCTGGAAAGAAAATACAGCGGGGCAGAACAGTTAATCGTTAAACTCCAGAAAGAATGTCAAACGCTTAAGCGCGAACCGGACGGCAAGCCTCCATGTGGGATTGAGCCTGAAATTATCGCCAAACTCGCCCGCACCAGTGCTAGAATTTACGAGCTTGGCATTTCATACAATGGACGCACTGACAGGGAAGGTAAGAAAATCAACTGGAAAGAGGGCCTCAGAGCCCCTATGTCATAGCGAAATATAACCGCTGTCGATAACCATGCAGCCGAACCGGAGAGCTATGAATAGTCTTTTACGACGAGTCACATCTGAAGCTGCGATGGCACTCTTGTGTCTGGCTCTTACCTTTATTTTTTTTCATTCCGCGGTGTTCCCACGAACGAAAACGTTCCTGTACGGTGACAATATGCTTCAATACTACCCATGGATGCACAAGCTCGCGGATGACTGGCGGGCGCTTGCTCCTCCGCTCTGGGACTTCTCAGTCGAGGGTGGGTTTCCATTTCCCGGGGAATGGAACACGGGTGCGTTCTACCCAATTAATATTCTCTATGTCTGGCTAACCGGAATTCCGACTCCCGTCAAACTTGACTTACTGATTCTGTTCCATTTCGCGGCGGCGATGTGGGGCATGAGCCTGTTTCTCCGGCAACGGGGCGTCGAAAGGTGGCCGAGTCTATTTGGCGGTGCTGTGTTTTGCTGGATTGGGCCGGTTGCGTTCCGTGCTTCCGGACAAGCCAATATTTTCGTGGGACTTATCTATCTTCCCTGGATTCTTTATTTTTTTGAACTTGGCCTCGCTGCTAAAAACGCGTGGCGCAATTCCTGGACGGGCCTCGCCGGGTTGACGCTTGCCTTGTCGCTCCTCGCGGGCCATCCGCAGCCGTTTATTCACAATAGCCTGATGCTCGGTTTATTTGCCGTGTTTCTGTTGGTTGAGAAGCGCACGCCGGGTTTGAGTTGGACCATTAATCTCTGGCGGGCCGCTAGCGCGCTCCTCACGGTTGCCGTGATAGCGTTCCTCTTTGCTTATATCCAGCTAGCCTCAAGTCACGAGTATTTTGCAAGGGCTTATCGTTGGGTCGGCCTCGCTAACCCCGTAAAGGGTCTTCAAACTGTGGTGCCGCTCGAAGTCTATAACCGATATAGCCTGTCCTTTCCGGATTTGTTCAGCGTTATTACTGGCCGCAGCGGCGCTCTCGATGGCGGTACACTTTATATAACAATCACCGCTTTGATCTGCGCGTGCCTTGGACTGGGAGTGCCCGGAACCTGGCGCTGGTTTGTGCTGACAATCACCGGTTTCATCTTGCTTGTCGCACTGGTGGGAAATACTCCCTTTGGTTGGTTGGCTTATCGGCTCCCACTGCTGAACATGGTGAGGGAGCCGGTTCGAATCCTGTATCTTTATCAGTTTTGTTTCGCGGCGCTGGCAGCCTCCGGCCTCCAGATGGCACTTAATGGAATTCCACGACGCAGTGGAAGATTTACGATCTTCGTTATCGTAATGAGTATTTTTGCATGCGAGGCTCGGCAGAATGGATTCCCTTCGTTGGGCCCCTCAACGAATTCTCCATTAACGGTAGATCAAGCTTACAGGAAAACGCCGTTGATCACCTTTCTCGAAGAACGGAACCGTGAGGATCCAGGAATGTACCGCGTATTAGCACGGCCTAAGGACCTGATACCACCTAACAGCGGGGATATTTTTCGACTTAGCACCGTTCTCGGCTACCGCTCTAGCATGTTGATCGCCTACTTTGATCTGCTGAACAGAGATTGGAGCTTTTCATCGCAAGCGTTTGATCAGGTCGGGGCTCGGTACGTCGTAACCGATAAGCCAAGCGGGGATCTGACGTTCTTATCGTCTTTTAATGGCTTGTTGCTTTACGAACGCCCCGCAGCGCGCCCCGTTTTTCGTTGGAGTGGTAGCCCAGACCAAGCGGCAGCGGGAACCATTGGCCTCGTGAAGTGGCAGAGAAACGGTGTAAATTTAGAGGTAGCAACGAATCAGCCACTCAAACTTACCTTTGCCGAGACCAACTACCCTGGATGGCATGTCCGCATTAACGGCGTCGCGACGGCTATCGATTCACCTTGGCCCCATTTCATGTCGGTGACTGTACCTTCGGGAACAAGTACAGTCCAATGGTCATATCATCCATGGTGGCTGGTCCCAGGAATGTGTTGCTGGTTAATCGGTATGCTTTTCCTACTCTTCACGGCTCTGCCGGATCGATGGCACCAGTTACTTACATGGAAGCTGCGGAGCCAATTGGGCAGCTTTCACAACCTCTTTGCGCGACACCACGCACGCCTATCCCGCGCTGGGAAGCCAACACAGTCACCCAGGTGAGCTCGCCACGCCGCTGCACTAAAATTAGGTTAACAGCCGAGTGAGGTTGAGGTAGGTGTACGAGAAATAACAGGTGCCGACGAATCGGCAGCGACCCGGGGCTGGCGTTTTCATCGGTGCTGTCCTATTCTTTTCATCTCACCTAACCGGTTTCCCGAGAAATCATTGCCGGAGAACTGCAGTCCCGTGGTAGCAATACGGACTCCAGCGTCTGAGAATCCGTAATGCTGGAACCCCCCTCGAATATTTTTACAGGTGTTGCCTTTAATAATGCTATTTGACGGATCAATATGAGGAGGAACATAACATGCAGCTATGCCGGAAGCCTTGTTGTCGGGAAGGCCATTATCCAAGCAGGAATTATTAGCTACTATAGAATTTCGGCCGCCGAACACAATGCCGCTGCCCGCGTTATTGGAACAAGTGTTGCCGATGATTTTTGTTCTCGGCGCATACACTTCGATGCCCTTTGGATAAAATCCGTTAGCATCTCGGGCAGGCTGCCCGCCACTAATTGAATTCCCGGTTATCGTCCAATTATGCGTCCCAAAACCAACTCCGTCATGACCTGAGAAAATCCCTGCACCGTATCCAAAGTTAGTGATCCGGTTGTGTTCCCAAACGATGTCAACTCCTCTGCCGCCTGACTGCGC
>WNFW01001257.1_pt1 | contig 16987 bp, 10 predicted proteins | sample 5400131 | NCBI WGS metagenome assembly WNFW01 (sample SAMN13153362, study PRJNA577476) | soil metagenome | isolation source: 20 cm soil or saprolite under grassland replicate 1 | place: USA:California | collected 2016-06-15 | reverse complement strand
AGGTGGAGATCGTGAGAGATGATGATCGTGGTTCTCCCCTTCATCAGCTCGTGCAGCCCCTGCAGAACCAGGTGGGAGGACTCCGCATCGAGCCCCGTCGTCGGTTCGTCGAGCACGAGGATTGGCGCGTCGCGAACGAGCGCGCGAGCGATGGCGATGCGCTGGCGCTCGCCGCCTGACAGGTTCGTAGCTCGTTCGCCGAGCTCCGTGTCGTACCGGTCCGGCATCTTGTCGATGAACTCGTCGGCGTTGGCCCGCACGGCTGCGGCGGCGATCTCGTCGCGCGTCGCACCGGCCCGCCCGTAGCCGATGTTGCGCGCGACGGTCTCCTGGAACAGGATCGTGTCCTGAAGCACGAGGCTGACCTGACGGCGGAGCGAATCCAGGGTGAAGCTCCGGATGTCGGACCCGTCGATGCACACCTCGCCGGCATCGGGGTCGTACAGACGCGGGATCAGCTGAGCGATCGTGCTCTTGCCGGCGCCGCTCGGGCCGACCAGCGCGACGATCTCGCCGGGGCACGCGCGGAAGCTCACGTCGTCCAGGACCAGCCCCCTCGATGGGCCGTTCGGGGGCTCCCTCGCCGTGTCCTCGGGGTCGAGCCTGTACGCAAAGCTCACGTGCCGGAATTCGAGCTCGCCCCGGAACGAGGGGGCTTCCTTCGCCTCCGGCGAGTCGGAGACGGAAGGCACGCGGGCGAGCACCTCGGCGATCCGCTCGACGCTCGCGCGGACCTTCCCGATGATGGTCCACTGCTTGATGATCTTGCGGGTCGGCTTGAACATGTTCTGGATGAGGAGGATGAAGAAAACCATCGTCCCGACGCTGAGGGCGTCGCGGCCAACCAGCCACATCCCCAGCCAGACGACGGCGGAGATCGAAACGGCCTCGAGCACGCCGAACACCCAGCTGAACCCGGCCTCCAGCCCCACCGAGTCGAGCGCCGCCGCCATGGCCTTGTAGCTGTGCTCCTCGAACCGCTGCTGCTCGTAGCGGCTCTGGCCAAAGGTCTGCACGACCGGGATGGACGTCAGCAGCTCCTGCGCCGCCGACGCGAGGTCACCCTCCCGGGCTCTCTGCCGCCTCGCGGTCGCCGTGATCCGCTGCGAGAAGTAGTGCGAGACGAGCGACAGGACGGGGACCATGCAGGCCGCCAGCACCGCCACCTCCCAGGAGTGCCACAGCAGGAACGCCAGCGTGCCGATGAGGACCAGGAGGCTGCCGGCGATGTCGGAGAGGGACTTGACGATAAACTGCTCCACCTGCTCGACGTCGCTGGTCACCCGCCGCAGCATGTCGCCGGTACGCCGTCGGTTGTGGAACGCGAGCGAGAGATGCTGGAGGTGCGCGTACACGGTCACCCGCATGCTGTAGCCGAGCCTCCGGCCCCCGCGGGCGAGGAATATCTCGGCCAGGGAGTCGCCGAGGCTGTCGACGGCGGCGAGCACGATGATGGCCGACGTCAGCAGAGCCGTCGTGGCGAACTTCGGCGAGTCGATCCAGGGGAACCACAGGTCGGGGCGATTCCCCCTGAGGTAGTCGACGAGATAGCCGATCGGGTACGCCTTGAACACCGAGGCGACCGCCTCGAAGGTGAGCATCAGGAGGGTGAGGACGAACCATCGGCGGTGGCCTTCGCTGAACCGGAACAGGAACGGCGTGAGTCGACGGCCGTCGCTACGGGCGTCTGCCTTCGGGGTGGTGGGCGGCCCGGGGGCCACACGACCGTCCGCTCGGGTCTTCACCGTGCCGGCATGTTTCCCGGCACGGGCACGCAGTCTGGCCATCAGCTCGCTCCTCTCGCGTCTACAGAGAGGAGGCATAGCCGGGCCTCGTCCACGAGCAGGCCAGCCACGGGCGAGCGGAAGCTCCGGGCGAAGGCTCGCTGTGCCTTGCGCAGGAGCGCGAAGGCCTCGTACCAGACGGCGCGTTGCCGAAAGTCGTCGTCGACGTCCGTGCTCCGACAGTACGAATCGAGGAACGAACGCTCGAGACACATCCAGCGGTCCATGTTGGAGACCGTTGGCCGGCGGGCCTTCGGCGAGCGCCTGCACCCGAGCTGCCGGAGCGAAGCCATGAACGTTCCGACGTCCAGGGCCGGGTCGGCCATGCCGGCGTGGTCGAAGTCGAGGAGACCCACCTTCGTCCCATCGATGAGGAACTGGCTGGGCTTGCAGTCGGCGTGGACGATGCGCTGCTTCCCGCCTTCCCGCGAGAGCGGCTCGAAGCAGTGGAGGAGGACCGCCGCCAGGTCCGCCATGCGAGCGCCGAGCCCGGGGTCGACCCGGGCCGCGGGTCGGCTCCGATACGCCATGCGCTGGAGCTCCTCGCCGATCGATCGCCGTCTGGGGTGCGTCAGGTCGAGGCCGTGGAGCACGGTGAGGGCCGCTCCGGCCATCACCACGCCCCTCTCCCCTCGGCGGTCGACGCCGGTCGGGCCGTTCGTGCGGTGAAGCAAGAGGTCGAGCGGAACCCCCTGAAGCGGCTCCTGCACGACCATGGGGAGGTCGGGCAGGAAGCCGGCCACCCGGGCGACGACGAGGCGACCGGCCCTCGGCCGGACGACATCCGAGAGCGTCTGCATCTGCTCGAACACGGAGCGCGCTTTCTCCGTGCTGTGATAAACCTTCCCGAACAGCGTGCGTGAGCCCAGCACCCCGGTGCCGGCGTGACGAGTCCAGAGCTCGAGACGCAGCGTGCACCGCCGTCCGGGCCGGTAGCGGAGCGCCGTGACGCGGCATCGCGCGCCCCGCCATTCCCCCTCGCGGCATCCGGCGAGGACGTCGCCGAGGGCGGCGACCATCTTCTCCGGCCGCATGGCCGTCGCCAGGCCGGGCATGGCGGGATCAGCGGGGAAGAAGTCGACCCGCATGCGGGGGGCCACGACGCAGCCTCCCGCCTCTCCCGTTCGCTCCCTCGCCGCGCCCCACACCAGCGTCCCGAGCGCGAGGCGGTCCCCCAGCTCGTAGAGGATCGTGCACCGCTCGCCGGGCTCGTAGCGGACGTCGAGGATGTGGCAGGCAGGACCGCCGTTCGAGGGAGCGAGACCGGCCCGGTGCAGGGCGGCCGCCAGGGGCCCGGCCATCACCGAGGGGCGCAGCGCCAGCTCCAGCTCGCTGCGCTCTTCATCGGCGACGTTGACGGAAGGGATCAGATCGACGCCGCGCATCGCTCCCGCTCGGCTACTCCGAATCAACTCCTCGGCGCTCCTCGCCCCATCGAACCGCTGCTGCACGGTCCTCCTGCGCGCTGCTCCGAGTCTCCTGCGCATGCTCGTTCCACGGGCAGACCACCATGACGCGGAGGCCGTGCCTCCGGGCCAAGTCCAGCAACCAAGACGGCGGCACCGGGTAGGTGCGCACCGCGTTCAGGCCGCATGCCGCCATGCGAGCGAAGGACGGCGGAACGTCCACCTCCGCGAGTGCGGGACCATGTTCGGGCCGACGGCGGCCACGCTCAGCTACGCGTGGCTCGTGTTGCTGAACCCGGCCCACGGTGCCGGCAACGCACATGATGAGGAAGATCATGTGCGCTCGGCGGCGTCAAGATGAATTTTTCAAGGAGAGCCTTCGCATGGCTCGATGCCTTAGAGTCTGCGATACGGCACCCGCCATGCACAATACCGAGTTTCCGGAGGGAGGAAGTCTAACAAACTCACGAATGGGAGAAATCCCGCTAGAGACCCGGGCGAGCTCGCCCCGAGGGACGCCGCCGTCTCGTCGAGCCCGGTTCCCCCTCACGACGCGGTGCGATGCCTGCCGGCCAGCGGCCCGACTTCACCGCACCGCTGCGCTTCGGGAACGTCCCCGGAGGATCCGCCGAGCCATGAGCCGTGGACGGCTCGGTCGTCGTGGTCGCAGCGGCCGCCCCGGCTCCTCGGAGGTCCTTCGGCTGCTTGGCGAGGCGCGCGTGGCTGGGGGGGCCGTAGCCGCCCTCGTCGCGCTGACGGTCGGGCTGCACGGGCGAGCTCCGGTGGGTCACCGCGGTCGCGGGCACGACGCGATCACGATCGCCGCCGAGCCGGCGTCAACCTTCGGCTCGCGCCAGTCGTCATGCAGGGAGGCATGGGAGCCGGAAGGAACGGACACCGAATGACGCCGCGGATCACCAGCCTGGTTCTGACCGTCGCCCTGATCGCGTCGGCGGCGACCGCCCGCGCGGACTGGCCGGAGGGTGGTCTCGGAAAGCACCACGGCAAGTTCTGGAAGAAGGAGAAGGTTCGCGCGAAGCTCCAGATGAGTGACGACGAGGTGCGGTACCTCGAGCAGATCTTCGCCCGGCATCAGCACACGCTCATCGACCTCGAAGCGGACGTCAAGAAGGAGAAAGCCCGACTCGATGCGCTGCTCGCGGATGATCAGGCCGGCGACGAGCGGGTCTTGGCCGAGGTCGATGCGCTCGAGCGGGCCCGTGCCAACCTCGGCAAGGCGCGGGTGACGATGCTGCTGGAGATGCGAAGGGCCCTGACGCCCGCCCAGCGAGACAAGCTCGCCGATCTGGAGGAGGACGACGACTGACCGGCAAGGAGCATCTCATTCGAAGCGCAGCGCCTGCACGGGGTGCAGCTCGGCCGCCTGGCGAGCGGGGAAGAGCCCGAAGAGGAGCCCCACCGAGGCGGCGGTCCCGAAGGCGATGAGCACGCTCACGAGGGAGAAGGCCGTCGCCCACCCCGCGTAGAGGGTGATGCCCTTGGCCATCCCGAAGCCGATCAGGGTGCCGATCGTGCCCCCGGCGAGGCAGATGAGCACCGTCTCGATGAGGAACTGCATCAGGATGTCGCGCTTCGACGCGCCGATGGCGCGACGGACGCCGATCTCGCGCGTTCGCTCCGACACGTTCGCGAGCATGATGTTCATGATGCCGATGCCGCCGACGAGAAGCGAGATGCCCGCGATCGAACCCATGACGATGTTGAAGATGCGCTGCGTCCGCTGCGCCTGGGCGAGGAGCTCCTCGGGCACCATCACTTCGTAGTCCTCCACGTCGCGGTGCTGCGGGCCGACGATCCCCCGGATCGCGCGAGCGGTCGCGGAGAGCTGGGAGGCGTCGGCGACCCGGATCGCGATCTCCTCGATGCCCGCCGGGTCGCCGGTGCGTGGGAAGCGCCGGAGCACGGTCGTGATCGGGAGGTAGACGTCGCGGTTGATGTTCCGTAGCTTGATGACGGCCCCCCGGCCCTCGCGGATGAGCTTCGGCTCCATCACGCCGACCACCTGGCACCAGCTCTGGCCGATGGTGAGCACGGCCCCGAGCGCGTCGGCGTAGCCGAACAGCTCCTGCTTCAGCTCGGAGCCGAGCACACAGACCCTCTTGCTGTCCCGGACGTCGAAGGGCGAGAGGAAGCGTCCCTGGCCGACCCGGAAGTTCGTCACGTCCTGGTACTCCGGGGTGGTGCCGACGACCTGTGCGGCGCCCTGGCGGCCCCCGAAGCGCACCTCCTGGTCCAAGAACTTCATGGGGGCGACGCCCACCAGGCCGGGCAGCCGCTCTCCGACGAGGAGCGCGTCGTCGTAGGTGAGGCCGCGCGAGAACCGGCGCTGCGCCTCCTCGCGCATCTCGCCGGTCAGCTGGATCTGCTTCACCCGGATGTTGTTCGTCCCGAGGAGCTTGATCTGCTCGGTGGCCTCCCGCCGCGCGCCCTCGCCGATCGACGTCATGGAGATCACCGCCGCCACCCCGAACACGATTCCGAGCGTGCTGAGAAGGGAGCGGAGCTTGCGAACGAGCAGGCCCCTGATGCCAATGTCGATGCTGTCGGACCAGTACAGGGTCGGTCTCCTCTAGGCTCCCGGCGCCGCCGCCGCGAGCGGCTGCTTCGAGTCACTCACGATGCGGCCGTCGCGCATGTGGATCGTGCGCTGCGCGTAGGAGGCGACATCGGGGTCGTGCGTCACCATCACGATCGTCGTCCCCCGCCGGTGCAGGTCGACGAAGAGCTTCATGATGCCCTCGCCCGTCCTGCTGTCGAGGTTCCCGGTCGGCTCGTCGCCGAAGAGGAGCAGCGGCTCGACGACGAGGGCGCGGGCGATGGCGACGCGCTGCATCTCTCCGCCCGAGAGCTCCGTCGGCCGGTGACGCACCTTGCTCTCGAGGCCGACCTCGCGGAGGATGGCCAGGCTCCGCTCGCGCCGGAGGGGGCGCGCGACCCCGGCGTACACGAGCGGCAGCTCGACGTTCTCGAGGACGTCGTGCTGCGGGATCAGGTTGAAGGCCTGGAAGACGAAGCCGATCTTCCGGTTGCGGATGCGGGAGAGCTCGGCGTCCTCGATCTGCTCGACGGCGACGCCGTCCAGGCGGTAGCGGCCGCCGCTCGGCGGGTCGAGGCAGCCGAGGAGGTGGAGGAGCGTCGACTTGCCCGAACCCGACGGCCCCATGATGGCGACGAGCTCCCCCCGCTCGACCTCGAGGTCCACGCCGCGCAGCGCCGGGACCTCGGTCGGCCCCATCCAGTAGCTCCTGCGGAGCTCCGTGGCCTCGATCAGCATCTCAGGCGGGCTCGGACGGCGGGGGATTCACGAGCACCCGCTCCCCTTCGCGCAGTCCCTCCTCTACGACCACGTGGTGTTCGTTGCTCGAGCCGAGGACGAGCGTTCGCTCCTCGATCCGCCGGCCGTTCGCTACCAGGACCGCCTGGCCGCCCTTGCGCGCCAGGACGGCGGAGAGCGGGACCGACAGCACGTTGTCGCGGCGCTCGACGATGATCCCGACGGTCGCGGACAGGCCCGGCCGGATCCGCTCGTCCTTGTCATCGATCTTGACGGTCACGTCGAAGACCTTGATGCCGGAGGGCGTTCCCGCCGGGGTCAGCTTCATCCTCGCGAGCGAGCCGATCTTCAGCACCGTGCCGCGGAAGGTCACGCCCGGGAGCGAGTCGAGCTGGAGCTCGGTCGGCCCGCCCACCTGCACCTTGCCGATGTCGACCTCGTTCACCTCCGTGTCCGCGACGATGGTCGAGGGGTCCGGCAGGTAGAGGATCGGCTGGCCCTCGTAGGGGATCATGCCGAGCTGGATCTTCTCGTTACCCTTGTTCTCGCTCGCCCTGGCGTAGACCACGACCCCGTCCCTCGGGGCCGTGATCTCCTTCACCTTGAGCCTCGTCTCGGCGGTCCGGATGAGCTGGTTGGCGCGCGCGATGTTGGCCTTCTCGCGCTCGACGTTCGCTTCGTAGGACTCGAGCTGCGAAGCCATCCCGCGCTTGGCCTTGTCGAGGGCAAACTGCGCCTGCTCGAGCCGCACATTCGCCCGCTCGAGCTCGGCCGGGGTGGCCCCGGCCTTCACCCGCTGGAGGTTGAAGTGCGCCGCCTGGAGCCCCGTCTTGGCCTCGAGGGCCTTCAGCTCGGCGTCTTCGAGCGTCTCCCGCGTGATGTACCCCTTCTCGACCAGCGCCGGGAGCAGCTTCCGCTTTGCCTCGGCGTTCTCGAAGGCGAGCTGCGCCCGCCGCACCTCCATCTGCGCCTGCGCGAGCTCGCTCGGGAGCGGCCGCTTCTTGAGATCGTCCAGGTCGAGGTGGGCGAAGCGGACCTCCGTCTCGAAGCGGGCGATTTCGGATTGCAGCCGATGCCGCTGCGCCTCCAGGTCCGTCTCGGCCTTGTGCAGGTCGGCCTCCGACACGTTGAGGGCGGCCACCGCCTCCTCGTACTGCCCCTCGTACTTGCCCGGGTCGAAGCGGGCGAGCACGTCGCCCTTCTTGGCGTAGGTTCCCTCGGGGATGAGGTAGATAATGGTCAGGTCCTTCGCGGCGCTGATCGTGGCTGACTCGAGCGCCCGCAGCTCCCCGGGCTCCCTGAGCTTGGCCACGAATTCCCCGCGGCGGACCTCGAAGAGGTCCTCGGCCTTCAGCTGCACACCGGAGCCGAGCGAGAAGTAGACAGCGATCAGCCCGAGGGCAGTCGCGATCGCCGCCCAGTGGCGCGGGCGGAGCACCACCCCTGCGCCCGCAAGCCGCTCGCGCACCGGCCGGAGCCTGCGCTCGATGTCCTCGCTCAGCGGCCGGAGCCGGCGCTCGATGTCCTCGACCACCGGCCGGAGTGGCTGCTCGATCCTTTCGCGCAGCGGCCGGAGCCGCTGCCCAATCGCCTCGAAGAGCAACCCGAGCCGCGGCCCGATCCCCTCCTCGATCACCGACCGCGCGCGGCCCCCGATGCGCGTCATCCGAACTCTAAATTTGGCCTGCAATGCTCGCCTCCAGCTCGGCCAAGCCGATATCGTAGTCGACGATCGATCTGAGCAAGTCGCTCTCCCCGTCGCGGATGTCCTCCTGGGCGTCGGTAACGTCCTTGTTGGTGGCCTGGCCGAGGGCAAACCGCGCCTGGGCGATCTCCAGCTTGCCCTCCGCCTGCTCCACGCTCACGGCGAGCGGCTTCATGCGCTCCAGGCTCGTCCGGAGCCTGATCTCGGCGGTCCGGACCTGCAGCTCCACGAGCCGCTTCGTCTGCGCGAGCTGGGTCTCGAAACGCGCGTGCTCGATCCTCGCCCGCGAGAGAAGGGATCGCGCGGCGACATTTCCGAGCGGATACGAGAAGAGCAATCCCGCCGTCCACTCGTCGCCGCGGAAATCCAACGCGCGGCCGACCGACGTCCCGGTCTGTGCCCTGCCGTACGCGGCCGCGAGATCGACGTTCGGTAGGAGGCCGTTCTCCGCTACCCGGACGTTCAGCCAGCTCTTCTTGATCGCCTCGTCGGCGGCCATGATCTCCGGTCGGCGCTCGTTGGCCAGGGCGATCCACGTCTCCAGGTCCGATGGAATGGGCTGGAAGTCGATCGCCTCGTGCCGGACTTGCGTCTCCGTGCCGATGGGCACGCCGAGGACGTCGCTCAGGGCGTTCTGTGCCAGCTGGCGGTTGCCCTCGGCCCTCGCGAGCGTCTCTGTATCCTGCGCGCGGATGATCTCCGCGCTGTAGACGTCGCGCTTGGTCACCAGGCGGGCCTTGAAGAGGGCATTGGACGCTTCGATCAGGGCCTCGTCCCTCGCGAGCGCGTCCTGCGCGACGTCGATGATCAGGTCCGCGAGGACGGCGTTGTAGTAGGCGGCCTTGGTCAGGGCCATGACCGTCAGGATGTCGGCCTGAAGCTGCGCCGCGGCGATCCGCCAGTCGTACTCGGCGTCCTTGATCGGCCGCGTGGCCACGTAGATGCGTCCCCCGCGCAGGAGCGGCTGCACGATACTGACAGTGTAGTTCGCCAAGAACTCGCGAGGGGGTCGCCCTCCGGCGGTATCCGTCCTCCTGAAGAAGCTCTCCACCGCGATGCTGGCTCCCGTGGGGATGTTCTCGCTGACGAAGGCGGTCGGCGTGCGGATGCTGGTGTCCGAGATGCGCCGACCGTCCAGGATGATGCGGTCATTGTTCAGCTTCTCTATCCCCACCTCCTTCCTACGCGACGCGGTCAAGCTGGCGCCGACGAGCGGATGGAAGATCGCCTTGGCCCTCGGGATCTCGGTCTCCAGCGCGTCCTCGTTCAGCCTGGTGATCTGGAGGCGGAGGTTCTTCTCGAGCCCAAGCTCGACCGCTTCCTCGAGCGCCAGCGAGAGCGTCCCGGGGGGCGCCGGGGCTCCCGGCAGCCGTTTGCGACGGATATCGTCGAGGACGCGCTTGATCCGGCCCAGTTCCTCCTCGGAGATGACCGTGTGGTTGCGGCCTCTGCCCCCGGGATTCTTCGTCAGGTACGCGTACATCCTCTCACCGAGCGGCGCCGCGCCCGCGGCGGGGTGCCCGAGCTTCGGCAACACGGTGTCGCGCCAGCGCCGTGTGACCTCCTTCTCCGCGGCGGTGATCGCCGCGAACGCGCTCTGCCCTTCGAGCGGGGTTTTCCCGTCGAGGCCGGCGGGCGCTGGGGCCGTGACGGGTTGCTCGAGGGGCGCGCGCTTCACCTGGGGGCCGGAGGTCCGTACCGGTGCGGCAGACGCCGCGCGGCGGAAATCTTCCTTCGAGCCCGCACGCCCCGAGGCGACCGCGTCGGGTGCCGGCGTCGTCAACCCATCACCCGCGGCACATGACGGGAGAGGAAGCTGCCATAGGAGGAGCATGCCAAGAGACGTTACGAGCTGTGACCTCGAGCGCATCGTTGGTTTCCTACGTTCAGCACGCCCTCCGTCCTTCCCGGAGGACACCGGATTCTACTACATGCAGAGGCTCTTGCGTCGGATTTCTCTCCTCAGTCGGCCGTAGGGTTCGCCATGGCGCCGATCGCGTACGACGTGCGGTCTGCTAGGGCAATTTCCATGCACCCCGTTACTCGCCCCCACCGCCGGCTCGCTTCTTGACGATTTGCGTCTGCGGCGTCACCGTCACCGTCGCACCGAGCAGGGTGAAGGTGTTCCGCGCGCCGTCCACATGGCTCACGCGGCCCTCGAGCTTCGTCCCACGCGACCCCTGCTGCTTCGCCGGCTTGATGCGGACCTCGCTCGCCTTGAGGACGCCGTCCTCGCCGAGCGTTCCATCCACGGAGATCCAGTGCCCCTTCTTGAAGTCGGCGAACACGATGGGCTCGCGGCTCTCACCGGCGAGCGCGGTCTCCTCGGAGGTTGCAATCTTGATTCCTATCACCGTTAGCGTCTTGGCCGTCGCGTCGACGCTGTCAATGACGCCGCCCAGACCATCCTCCTCCCCCTGCCGTGTGTCGATCTCGATCAGATCCGCCACCACGGTCCTCGGTCCGACAAGCCGGCCCTTGACCTCGACGCGCGTCCCGGCCTGCAGCTCGCCCGGGAACGCCGCCAGGGTCGGGGCCGCCATCCCGTACACCCATGCCACCGACGCGGCGGCGAGCAGAGCCCTTCGTCCGACCACCGTGCTAGCTTTCCTCGTCATGCGCTGAACCCCCCTTCTAGGACCGGGCCTGATGCCCGCCGCGTCCTTCGGAGCCACTCTGGCATGTCGCCCAGCATTCGCAGTCCGTCTCGCAGGGTCGCCTCGCCCATCCCCTCGTCGCCATCGACGATTGCCGGAGGCCGAAGGTTGACACGCGATCTCTCAGGCGGGGGCTCGTTCGCGGAGCAGGCTCATGGCGAGCTCGAGCCGCCGCCGATGCGCTCGACTTCGGCCACTATGCGGCCATGCCCCCAGGAGCCGGCTCCGGCGGAAGAAACGCTCGAGGACCGCCAGGTTGTCCACCGCCCCAGCGCGTCTTTCCGACGACCGCTCGGGGCCAGTCGCGGGCGCGTGCCTCTTCGCCGTACTGCAAGCGATAGGAAGACTCCCTTCTCCGAGAGAGCGACGAGCCAGTCCGGCACGTCGCTCAGCAATCGAGGGGCGGCAGGTCGAGCAGCCTTAGGCGGTCTCCCCGACGAGTGAGGGGGCTCGTTCGCGAATCAGGCCGAGGACGAGCTCGAGCCGGGCGGTCTTGAACTTCTGCCAGCTGTGGAACGCGAGACGAAGCAGGCTGACCATCTCGTACACCCGCACGCGCGCGCGGAGTGCGTCTCGCGCCGCGGGGCCACAGCCCCCTTCGATCATGTACGTGTCGAGGAACCGCGTGCACAGGCGCTCCGTCGCCTCTCTTCCGTCCGCCGAGGCGGCCAGGCCCGCCTTGCGCGCGCCCATCCTGAGGTAGGCGAGGAACTGCCCCAGGTCGAGGGCCGGTTCCGCCCGGCAGACGGTATCGAAGTCGACCAGGCCACGCCGCTGGTCGGAGAAGATCAGCTGCGAGTCGGTGAAGTCCCCGTGGCTGAGGCAGACGCGCCCGGGGTCGGATGCTGCCGCGCACACGCATGTGGCGTCCAGCCACCCCCCGAACTCGGCGGCCAGGCCGGGAGAGACGCGTTGCAGGGCAGCGAACGAGACTCCCAGCTCGACGAGCTCGTCATCGATCAGGCGGCTGGGTCCGAGCGAGATACCCGAGCCGTGGAGGCCGGCGGCGACCCGTGCGGCCGCTTCGACCGCCCCTGCGAGCGCCGGGGCGGCGCCTCCCGCTCCGCTGCTCGCCAGCTCCTTCAGCCACCCGGCGATCCGGGGCCGACCGGGGATGGCCTCGAGCAACGTCAGCTCGAGCGGCTCGATGAAGCCAAACGATCGCGGCACGGCGAACGGTGGGGCCTTCCCCCGGAGGACGTGCTCGCGCAGCTCCCGGATGACCGCCGCGGTCAGCGCGCCGCGATGATCGGCCGCGATCTTGCCGTAGACGGTCACCGGGGCGGCCTCCCCGCCCGCCGGTCCTGTGCCGTGGACGGTGTACCGGAGAACGCAGCGGTGCTGACGGCCGTAGTGTCCGAGGTCCACGTTGCAGCGGGTCGGGGTGAACCGCCCGGCCGTCGCGTCGGGAAGCTGGTCGCGGAGGATTTCGAGCGCCGCGGCCGGGTCCGTGGCGCCCACCAGGGTGGGGAGCTCGCCGTCGATCGGGAACACCGAGACGGTCATGCAGAGCGGCTCGAGCACAGCGACCGGAGTGGCGAACGGGGCCACCTCGGGGCGGCCTCGCATGGCTCGGGCGAGCGGAGCGAGACGGGACTCCAAATACGCCCTGGAGCACGCCAGGTCGGGAGACAGACGCCCGACCACGAGCGCCGGCATGACCACGGCGCCGGTGCGGTCGCAGACCTCAGTTCGATATCGCACGAGGCAGTGATCGCCGGGTACGTAGACGGCCTGCGCTCGTTCCCAGCGTTCGCACGCGTACCTGCGGTCGTCGCCGTCGAACAGGGCGGACTTGAGAAGCGCGCTCACGCCCCGCTCCTCGAAGGCGTCCTCTATACCCGGGAGCTCCTCCCGAAGCGCCGCGCTGTGGCTCGGGTCGAGCGCGTCGAGGGGGGACGTCGTGGCGGCGGGTCTGGTCGACCGTCCCATCAGCGGCGGTCCCAGCCGTGCTTCGTTCGCTTCACACGCCCGTGGGTCGCTGGCATCCACCTCCCCTCCGGGGCGGCGCCGAGGTCGACCATCGCGGGTTGCTCCCCGGACTCGCCGAAGCGCCTCGCATGCAGGGAGGCGTAGAGTCCGCCCTCGCGCAGGAGCTCCGCATGGCCTCCCGTCTGCTCGATCCTTCCCTGCCGGATCACCACGATGCGGTCGGCCTTCTGGATCAGGTGGAGATCGTGAGAGATGATGATCGTGGTTCTCCCCTTCATCAGCTCGTGCAGCCCCTGCAGAACCAGGTGGGAGGACTCCGCGTCGAGCCCCGTCGTCGGTTCGTCGAGCACGAGGATCGGCGCGTCGCGAACGAGCGCGCGAGCGATGGCGATGCGCTGGCGCTCGCCGCCTGACAGGTTCGTAGCTCGTTCGCCGAGCTCCGTGTCGTACCCGTCGGGCATCCGTTCGATGAACTCGTGTGCATTGGCGCGCACGGCCGCCGCGACGATCTCGTCGCGCGTCGCGCCCGCGCGTCCGTATCCGATGTTGTGCGCAACGCTCCCCCGGAACAGAATCGTGTCCTGCAGCACGAGGCTGATCTGACGACGGAGCGAGTCGAGAGTGAAATCCCGGATATTGCGGCCGTCGATGCGCACCTCGCCGACTTGCGGGTCGTACAGGCGCGGGACGAGCTGGGCGATGGTGCTCTTGCCCGCGCCGCTGGGCCCGACCAGCGCGACCACCTCGCCGGGACGTACACGGAAGCTCACGTCGTCGAGCGCCGGCCGGGCCTCCGAGTCGCCCGGCGTCGCGCTTGCCGCGTCCTCCGGGTCGAGCTGGTACGTGAAGCTCACGTGCCGGAGCTCGAGCTCGCCCCGGAACGCAGCGGCCTCCTCCGCCCACGGCGTGTCGTGGACGGACGGACGGCGGGCGAGCACCTCGGTGACCCGCTCGACGCTCGCGCGGACCTTCCCGATGGTCGCCCATTGCTTGATGAGCTTGCGAGTCGGCTTGAACATGTTCTGGATGAGCATGATGAAGAGGACCAGGGTGCCCACGCTGAACGCGTTGCGGGCGACCAGCCAGATCCCGAGCCAGACGACCGCGGAGATGCACACGGCCTCGAGCACGTGGAACACCCAGCTGAAGCGGGCCTCCAGCCCCGCCGAGTCGAGCGCCGCCGCCATGGCCTTCTGGCTGCCCTCCTCGAAGCGCTGCTGCTCGTAGTCGCTCTGGCCGAACGCCTTCACGACCGGAATGGACGTGAGCAGCTCCTGGGCAGCCGAGGTGAGGTCGGCCTCCCGGGCCCTCTGGAGCCTCGCGGTCGCCGTGATCCGCTGGGAGAAGTAGGTCGCGATCAGCGACAGGACGGGGACGACGACGACCGCAAGCACCATGACTTGCCACGAGTGGAAGAACAGGAAGGCCAACGTGCCGATCAGGATCAGGACGCTGCCCGCGATGTCGGAGAGCGAAGCGATGATGAAGGCCTCCACCTGCTCGATGTCGCTCGTCACCCGCCGGAGCATGTCGCCCGTTCGTCGCCGGTTGTGGAACGCGAGGGACAGTTGCTGCAGGTGCGAGTACAGCGTCACCCGCATGGCGTAGCCGAGCCTCCGGCCCCCGCGGGCCAGGTAGATCTCGGCCAGGGAGTCGCCGAGGCTCCTGACCGCGGCGAACGCGATGATGGCGGTCGTCAGCAAGGCGACCGTGCGGTACTGTGGCGAGGCGATCCAGGCGAACCAGAGCGGGGGCCGTTTCCCCTCCAGGAAGTCGATGAGGTAGCCGATCGGATACACCTGGAACACCGAGGCTGTGGCTTCGACGATGAGCATGAGGAGCGCCGCGAGGAACCATCGTCGCTGGCCCGCCGTGAATCGGTACAGCACGGCCCGGACCCCGGGGGGCGGCGTCAGATCGGAGACACGCATGACTTTTGCTCTCGCGCTACTCCGAACAGCGCTGCCAGCTCCTCCGCGCTGTGCCGCACATCGAAGCGCTCCTGCACGGTCTCCCGGCCCGCCGATCCCAGTCTCCTGCGCATGCTGGCATCGTCGAGGAGGGCGGCGATGCTCGCCGCGATCCCCTCGACGTCGTGGGGCCGTCTCACCAGCCCGTTCACACCGTGAGTCACGAGGTCCGGGATCCCGGCGACCGCCGTGGTCACGACCGGGACGCCGCTTGCCATCGCTTCGACGAGCACGGTCGGGATCCCGTCCCGGTCGCCGTCCTCGGTGACGAACGGCGTCAGGGCGAACACGTCGGCCTGCCGGTAGGCATCCACGATCTGACGGCGGGTATGAGCCCCTTCCAGCGAGACGCAATCCCCGAGGTCCAGCTCCTGGAGCAGGGCGGCGAGCCGGCCGCGCTCCGGGCCCTCACCGAGGATATGGCAGCGGAAGGGGCGGCCCGAGTCCTTGAGCCGGCGGCAGGCGGCGAGCAGATCGCCGAACCCCTTCTTCTCCACCAGCCGCCCGACGGAGAGGAGCAACGGAGGCCTCAGCGAGTCGCCGTCGTGCTCTCGGGGCCGGAACTCGTGCAGCCTGAGCCCATTGTGGATGATCTTGACCCTGCTCGCCGATGCCCCGGGTAGGAGGCTCGCCAGGTACTCGACGCTCGCCGTGCATTCGGTGACGACCGCGGTCGCCCGCTCGGCCCGAGCGACCAGCGCCGGCTCCGGGACCTGGTACAGGTCCCGAGCGTGAGCGGTGAAGCTGTAGGGGATGGCGGTGAGCAGGTGAGTCAGCAGCGCCACCAGGGTGGGGTCGTGCGCGAAGTGCGCGTGGAGGTGGCGGGTCCTGTACCCGGTGCTGCGTTCCTGCCGTTCGAGCAGCGCCGCCAGGGAAACGGCGTAGAGGAAGCACTGATAGCGCGACGCCACTCGGTAACCGGCATCGCTCTCCCGCGATCCGGCCGCGCAGCGCAGGGCATTGACGTACCGGCGCGGCGAGCGGGTCAGCAGGCTCAAGTGGCGCGCGAGGGACGACGGGAGGCTTCGGCCCAGGCGGTCCAGGTAGAAGACGGGGGCCCGTACGTCGGCGACCTCCGACTGGACGACCGGCTCGCCCGGATCGGTGATGGCGAAGATCTGGAGGTTCACCCCCAGTCGTTCGAGTGCCCGTATCTCTTCCAGGATGAAGGTCTGCGACAGGCGCGGGTAGCTGCGCACGATGATGGCGACCGATGGGGATGTGGGGCGCTCGAGTGAGCTGGTGCGCATCCGCAGGCTCCTCAACCCGCAAAGCCACGCTGGAGGGCGGCCATACCCTCCTCGAGCATGACCGCCGTCTGGCGCCGTTGTTCCTCGCCCTGCGGGCGAGGCAGGAGTCCGATGCCGGTGCAGAGCTGCCACGCGATCTTCAAACAGGTGTAGGCGTAGAAGGCCGCAAAGCGTTCGTCGATCTCCCACTCGGCGTGGCGTCTGTACGACCTGAGGAACTCGTCTCGAAGCCGCTCGAGTGTCGCGGTCATGGCCGGAAAGCGGCAGCCCAGCAACGTGAGGTACGCACAGAAGTGCGCGAGGTCGAAGTGCGGATCACCGAGGCGAACCTCGTCGAAGTCGATCGCGCTCGCTCGCTCGGCCACGAAGACGTGCTGGTGATGGAAGTCCTTGTGGATGGGCCGGCCGGTCTCGGCTCCGAGCGCCGACGACAGCTCCGAGAGGCGGCGGCTGATGCGATCTGCTGCCCCGGCCCGGTCGGGGTACCGTTCGGCAACGGTCGCCGACCACGTGTGAAGGTTCGCCAGCTCGGCCCCGACGTCGAACACCTTGTCCAGGGGCAGCCGGGACCCGTGCAGCGCGGAGAGCCAGGCGGCGGCCATGTCCATGTAGGCGGCGGCTCGTTCGTCGAAGATCGCGTCGCCGAGGACCCGGCCGGACACCGGTAGGTACACCAGCATGGAGAGCTCGGGTATCCATCCGAGGGGGCGCGGGACGCCCAGCTCCGGGGATCCCGAGGCGGCCTGGTCCCAGAGCCATCGCATGATCTCGTGGACCCTGCGGCCGCGTGCCGTGTCTCGGTACATCTTGCCCAATAGTGCGGCTCCATCTCCATCCAGGGCGTAGCGTATCGTCCAGCGATGGTCGGGCTTGTGCCAGACGAGGTCCGCCTTGGTCACGACCGGGGCCGCCGTGCCGTCGGCGAATGAGCCGAGGAACGGCCGGAGGCTCCCGGTCATGCCTGCGACGTCGAGCGCCGCCCGGACGG
>WNFW01001532.1_pt1 | contig 16991 bp, 14 predicted proteins | sample 5400131 | NCBI WGS metagenome assembly WNFW01 (sample SAMN13153362, study PRJNA577476) | soil metagenome | isolation source: 20 cm soil or saprolite under grassland replicate 1 | place: USA:California | collected 2016-06-15 | reverse complement strand
TGGTAGCGGGGGCAGGATTTGAACCTGCGACCTTCGGGTTATGAGCCCGACGAGCTGCCAGACTGCTCCACCCCGCACCAGGAGGGCGCGCATTCTACAAGCGCGCGCCGGGAGCGGCAATAAGAAGAAGCAGGGCCCGCGACATCAATGACTTGCGTCGACCCGGCGGCAAGCGAGCCCGCGGAGGGGTGGGTTACCGGCGGGAATTCGCCGCGAGCGCGGGTTTCAGGACAGCGCGCCGGCAATCTTCGCGGCGAGGGCGGCTCCCGCTTTGGGGTCGAGAGTCGTCAGCGGCCAGCCGATGCCGAGTCCCTCGCGGCCGCTGGGCTTGGGGATGATGTGGAAGTGCACGTGCGCGATCGCCTGGTGGGCGCCGGTGCCGTTGTTCTCGAGCACATTGTATTCCTTTACCCCCGTCACAGCGACGACGGCGCGGCACAGGCGCGGCAGCACGCGCCCGAGCGCAGCTGCGGATTCGTCGGACAGGCGGTCGAGAGTCTCGGCGGGCTCCTTCGGAACCACGAGCGTGTGTCCGTGGCTCACGGGATTGATGTCGAGAAACGCCAGCACCTTGTCATCCTCGTAGACCTTGTGACAGGGAATCTCCCCGCGGACGATCTTGCCGAACACTGTGTCTGCCATGGCTGCCTCGCGCCAATGTTTCCCTCGAGGCCTCATTGTCGCCATCGGGGTCGCATCCGGACAAGTCGTTTCTGTAATTTGACGCACAGGCGCGTAGACTTACCGGGCCGCGCTTGCACACCAATAACGGGGAACTGGCATGAAGACCAAGGCTGCCATTGCGCATGCTGCCGGACGGCCGCTTGAAGTGGTCACGGTGGATCTGGACGGCCCGAAGGCCGGCGAAGTACTGGTGGAGATCCGCGCGAGCGGCGTGTGTCACACGGACGAATTCACCCGCTCCGGCGCGGATCCGGAGGGCCTGTTTCCGGTGATTTTCGGGCACGAGGGCGCCGGCGTCGTCGTGGACGTGGGGCCCGGGGTCACCTCCGTCAAGAAGGGCGATCACGTGATCCCGCTCTATACGCCCGAGTGCCGGCAGTGCAAGTCGTGCCTGTCGCGCAAGACCAACTTGTGCACGGCCATCCGCGCCACGCAGGGCAAGGGCGTCATGCCTGACGGCACCAGCCGCTTCTCCATGGGCAGGACGATGGTGCATCACTACATGGGATGCTCGACTTTCTCCAATTACACCGTGCTGCCGGAGATTGCGCTCGCCAAGATCCGCGAGGACGCGCCCTTCGAGAAGGTCTGCTACATCGGCTGCGGCGTCACGACCGGCATCGGCGCGGTCATCAACACCGCCAAGGTCGAGTCCGGCGCGAACGTGGTGGTGTTCGGCCTGGGGGGCATTGGGTTGAACGTCATCCAGGGCGCGCGCCTGGTCGGCGCGGGCAAGATCATCGGCGTGGATGTAAACCCGCGCCGCAAAGCGCTCGCCGAGCGCTTCGGCATGACCCACTTCGTGAACCCCAAGGAGCTCGGCGGGGACCTGGTGCAGCACCTGGTGGGCCTCACCGACGGCGGTGCCGATTACAGCTTCGAGTGCGTCGGTAACGTCGATCTCATGCGCCAGGCGCTCGAGTGCTGTCACCGTGGCTGGGGCGTGTCGGTCATCATCGGCGTCGCCGGAGCGGGGCAGGAGATCAAGACCCGACCGTTCCAGCTGGTCACCGGGCGGGTGTGGAAAGGTACGGCGTTCGGCGGCGCCCGCGGCCGCACCGACGTGCCGAGGATCGTCGATTGGTACATGGACGGGAAGATCAAGATCGACGAGCTGATCACGCATGTCATGCCGCTGGAGAAGATCAACGACGCCTTCGATCTGATGCACAAGGGCGAGTCGATCCGCTCGGTGGTTACGTTCTGACGGGCGCTGCATCCTTGCGGGGGCGCTCACTGCTCTCAAAAACGCGAATCAGGAGAACATCATGGCCACTACGATTCATCCGGCCGTCGATGGCGGCGTGCAGCCCGGCGCGACCGACTTCGCGGGCGGTACGCTCACCTGCAAGTGCAGCTCCTCACCCGTGACGGTGAGTCTGAAGGGCAACACCGCGTTCAATCACGTGTGTGGCTGCACCAAGTGCTGGAAACCCAAGGGCGCGCTGTTTTCGATGGTCGCGGTCATCGGACGCGACAAGCTCAGCGTCAGCGCCAATGCGCACAAGCTCAAGATCGTCGATGAGAAGGCGCCGATCCAGCGCTATGCGTGCACCGGGTGCGGCGTGCACATGTACGGGCGGATCGAAAACAAGGATCATCCCTTCTACGGCTTCGATTTCGTGCACACCGAGCTGTCGAAGGACAAGGGCTGGTCGGCTCCCGAGTTCGCGGCGTTCGTCTCCTCGATCATCGAGTCGAGCTTTCCGCCGGCGCGCATGGGCGAGGTGCGCGCGCGCCTCAAGGAATTACGGCTCGAGCCGTATGACTGCCTCTCGCCGGCTCTCATGGACCTGATCGCGACACACACCGCAAAACAGAAGGGTACGCTGGCGGCTTGAGCCCGTGGGGCCAGCCCGTCGGTTGGCCGCCCACCGGTGAACCGGTGCCGCGGCCCGCGACAGCGGGCCGGCGCCGGATGCGTGGCCACACGGAGGAGGCTCTCGTGATCGATCGTCGGCAGTTTGTCACCGTCGCCGGTTCGCTGGTCGCGGCGTGCGTCGCGTCGTCTTTGAGACGGGCCCTCGCCACGGCGCCGCCCGCGAGCGAGGTCACCGAGCGCCTGGATGCGCTGTTCGATGTCTTCATGGACGAGCGGCTGACGAAAAATCCCGACCAGCTCACGGTCCTCGGGCTCGACAAGGGCAAGTACGCGTGGGCCAGGTCAAAGCTCACCGAGGCCTCGCTGCAATGGGTGCGCGAGTCCAAGCAGGACAACGCCTCCCGGCTCAAGCGCCTGAGAGCCTTCGACCGCAGCACGCTTTCCGGAGCGGATCTCGCCAACTACGACACGGTCGAGTTCCAGATGGAGACGATCGCGCGCACCGAGCCCTTCGAGTACGGCGACGGAGTACGCCCGTACGTGGTCAGTCAGCTGACGGGGGCGTACCAGAGCATCCCGACCTTCCTCGACCGGCAGCATCGGATCGAGAACAGGGAGGACGCCGAGGCGTACCTCGCACGGCTGCGGGCCTTTGCCGTAGTGCTCGATCAGGAGACCGAGCGCGTGCGGCACGATGCGGGACTGAAGGTTGCGCCGCCGGACTTCCTCATCGAGCGCGCGCTGGAGCAGATGCGCACCTTGCACAGCACGGAGCCGGCTGACTCGATCCTCACGACCTCGATCGCAAAGCGCACGCAGAAGCTCGGCTTGCAGGGTAGCTACGGCACGGATGCCGCGCGCATCGTCACCGCCGAGGTCTATCCGGCGCTCGAGCGGCAGATGCAGGCCCTTGCCGAGCTGCGCCCCGGCGCCGCGCATGAGGCGGGGGTCGGCCGCCTGCCGCAGGGGGAAGCGCTGTACCACGTCGCCTTGCGCCAGGGCACGACCACCGCTCTGAGTCCGGACGAAGTGCACCGCCTCGGGCTCGAGCAGGCGAAGGAGCTCGACGCGCGCATGGATGCCCTGTTGCGCGCGCAGGGCGAGAAGAGTGGCACGGTGTCCGAGCGCATGCAGGGGCTTGCCAGGGACCCGCGCTACCTCTATCCCGACACCGATGCCGGCCGGCAGCAGATCCTCGATTACTGCAACGGGCTCGTTACCGCCCTGCAGCCGCGTCTGCCGAAGTATTTCCACATCCAGCCCAAGGCGGCCGTGGAAATCCGCCGGGTGCCGGCCTACACCGAGGCCGGGGCGCCGGGCGGCTATTACCAGATTCCGGCGCTCGACGGATCGCGCCCGGGCGCCTTCTACATCAATCTGCGCGACAGCAGCGAATGGTCACGCTGGAAGCTGCCTACGCTGGTGTATCACGAGTCCGAGCCCGGACATCACTTCCAGCTGGCGCTGGTGCTGGAGATGCCCTCGCTGCCGTTGATCCGCAAGGCGGGCGGCGGTTTCTCCGCCAACACGGAGGGGTGGGCGCTGTACGCCGAGCAGCTGTGCGATGAGATGGGGCTGTATGAGGCCGACCCGCTCGGCCGGCTGGGTCTATTGCAGTCGCTGCTGTTCCGCGCCGCGCGCTGCGTGGTCGATACCGGGCTGCATGCGAAGGGCTGGAGCCGTGAGCGCGCGATCGACTACATGGTCTCGACCACCGGTGAGAATGGCACGGCCATGAGCACGGAAGTCGAGCGCTACTGCACCTGGCCCGGGCAGGCGTGCAGCTACAAGGTCGGCCACACCCGCTGGCTGAAACTGCGCGCGGAGGCGCGCCGCCGCCTGGGCGCGAAGTTCGACATCCGCGACTTCCACGATGTGGGGCTCACCGCTGCGCCGATGCCGCTGTCGGTGCTCGAGCGCGTGGTCGAGGACTGGCTGAAGAGTCTCAGGGTATGAGACGGCGCAGGCGCCTCGCCGGGTGCATCGGGGCGAGTCTGGTGGGGCTGCTGCTGGCTGCGGGCGGCGCCGCGGCGGACTATCCGCCGCCGGCCGAGGGCGACTTCCTCATCAGGGACTTCAGGTTCGTCTCCGGTGAGTCGCTGCCGGAGGTGCGGATCCACTACCGCACCTTCGGCACGCCCCGCGCGGATGCGCGCGGCGTGGTGCGCAACGCCGTCCTGATCCTGCACGGCACCGGCGGCAGCGGCGCGAGTCTGGTGAGAGCCGAATTTGCCGGTGAGCTGTTCGCAGCGGGGCAGCCGCTCGATGCTGCGCGCTTCTTCGTCGTGCTGCCTGACGGTATCGGTCACGGCAAGTCCAGCAAGCCGAGCGACGGGCTGCACGCGCGTTTTCCGCATTACGGCTACCAGGACATGGTGGAGGCGGAGTTCCGGCTGCTGACGCAGGGCCTGCACCTGAATCACGCGCGCCTGGTGATGGGCACGTCCATGGGCGGCATGCATACCTGGCTGTGGGGGGAGCAGCACCCGCAATTCATGGACGCGCTGATGCCGCTCGCGAGTCTGCCGACGCAGGTCTCCGGCCGTAACCGTATCTGGCGGCGGCTGATCATCGACGCGATCCGCAACGATCCTGCCTGGCTGGGCGGGGAGTACCGCACGCAACCGCCCTCGCTCAGGACCGCCGCTGAGATGCTGTGGCTCGTCAGCAGCAACCCGGTCCTGCGACAACAGGAAGCGCCGACGCGCGCGCAGGCGGACCAGGTGATCGACAGCTATGTGAACGACTATCTGAAGACGCAAGACGCCAACGACCTGCTGTACGCCGTGGAGGCGTCGCGCGACTATGACCCCGGGCCGGCACTGGAGAGGATCGAGGCGCCGCTGCTCGCGATCAACTCCGCGGACGACCTCATCAATCCCCCCGAGCTGCAGATCTTCGAGCGCGAGATCAAGCGCGTGCCGCACGGCCGCGCCCGCGTGATACCGTTCAGCGAGCGCACCCATGGGCATGGCTCGCACACCTACGCGGTGCTGTGGAAGCACGATCTTCTGGAGTTGCTGCAGTCCCCGGAACGCTGATGCCCGCGAACCGGCTGCGGCTCAGGCCCCGCGCACGTGCTGCGGGCCGAGCTCGGCGATGGAATTGCAGCCGAGCTGACCGAGCACCCGGTGGATTTCGGCGGTCAGGATGCTCAGCGCACGCTCCACGCCCGGCTCGCCCCCCGCGGCCAGGCCGTACAGCGTGGCGCGGCCGATCATGACCGCCTGCGCACCGAGTGCGAGCGCCTTGAGGATGTCGGTACCACGGCGGAAGCCGCTGTCGATGAGAATCGGCAGGCGCTCCCCGAGTGCGCGCACGGTCTGCGGCAGCACCTCGATCGGCGTGACACAGGAGTCGAGCTGCCGCCCGCCGTGATTGCTGAGCACGATGCCGTCGCACCCCAGTGCCGCAGCGCGCTCGGCGTCCGCCACGCTCAGTACTCCCTTGATGAGGAGTCGGCCGCGCCACAGCTGCCGGATCCAGGTGATGTCATCCCAGCTGATGGTCGCATCGAACAGCGGTGGAATCACCGTGCTGCCGCCGAGCGCGGTGGCCGCGGATGGGGGCAGGAAGGCCTCGAGATTGCGAAAGCGCGGCATGCCGTGGCGGCCGAGAACCTCGAAGAGCCAGCGCGGGTGCCGCAGCACGTCGAGCGCGGTGCGGACAGTAGGTTTGCCGGGGGCGCGATAGCTGCGCTGGTCCCATTCACGGCTGCCGAACACGTTGGCGTCGGTTGTGAACACCAGCGCCTCGTAACCCGCCGCCGTGGCACGCTGCATGATGTCGCGTGCGATGGCACGGTCCTTCAGCACGTAGAGCTGCATCCACAGCCGTCCGCCTGCGCGGTTGGCGACATCCTCGAGCCGGGTGGTCGACATGGTGCTCAGGGTGAACGGCACGCCGAGCCTGGCGGCCGCCCGCGCGAGCGCCAGGTCGCCTTGCGGGTCCAGCATGCCGTTCAGGCCGGTCGGGGCGATGACGAGCGGCGAGTTGGCGGGCCGCCCGAGAATCGCCGTGCGCTGATGGCGCGCGCTGGTGTCGACCAGGGTCTGGGGGATCAGCCGCAGACGCTCCAGGGCGTCGCGATTGGCGCGCAGCGTCACCTCGTCTTCGGCCCCGCCCTCGACGTACTCGAACGCGAAGCCCGGCACGCGGCGCCGGGCAATCTCTCGCAGGTCGGCGATGTTAAGCGCGCGTGACAGGCGATTGCTGCCGAACGGACGCCGCTTCCAGGGCATGCGCTCTCTCCCGGAGCCCGCCTACGCCGGCTACATCAGGGCCACGCTGATGCGCGAGGCGACGAAGGTGTTGGTGCCGGTATTGTATTGCCCGACCGCGACCAGGCGGTAGATCTTGTTGGTGCCCTTGAAGGTCGAGGACAGGGCTGTGGCAAAGCCGCTGAGGCTGTTGAATACCGACACCCCGGTGCTGAGGCTGGCGCTGCCGATCGCCAGCCGCAGATCAGCCTGGGCCGCGCCCACGATCGTGAAAGGCGGACTCGTGGGGAGCAACGTCAGATCCCGCACCCCCGGCCCGGTGTTCGCAGGCCCAGGGGGTCCAGTGCGAATCTCGTGGATGGTCCCGAGATCGGCGTTGCTCACGTTCAGGACCAGGCCGGCGCTGCTTGCGCTGGTGAAGGGCGCGGTCAAACCGCCATTGATCCATTCCACCACCAGGCGCTGCTCGGTCGCGGTGCCGGCGGTGATGGCGGTGGCGGTGAAGTCCGGTGGCGCGGAACCGAACGCGTTGACGATACCGTCGACCTGCAGCAGCGTGCCGGCAGCGACGGTGCTTTCGTCGAGCGAGCCGGTGTTCAGTGCGTAAGCGCTCGGGTTGGCATCCTGCCCGCCGGTGCCGGTGCCGGCGAAGTTGAAACCGGCAGGCGCGAAGTTGCCGAGCGTCAGGACATCGAGCAGGGCGCTGCCGGGGGTCGCGGAGTTGAGCGTCCCCCAGATGCGGGTCGGGGCGAGGCGCACCTGGCACGGTGGGGCCGAGCTGCAAGCCGTGGCGTCCAGGCTGACATTACCGGAGCTGTCGACGCTGCCCTGGCCGGACACATCCAGTTGCTGGCCAACCGATAGGGCCGCGGGCGTCAGAGCGCTCGCGGCCACCCCGTCCTCGCTGACGACGGTCGAGCTGCCGATGGTGACCGTGGCGTTGTTCACGTAGCTGGCGGTGTAGCTGGCGCTGCCGAAGACGGGGGGAGTGAGGAAGGTTGCCCCGTGCACGGTCAGGGTGTTGCCGCTGCGGGCGCTGACCACGCCGCTGATGTGGTCGGCGACGGGACTCTCGAGGCTGGTGCCGGCATACACCGCGGTGGCGTGGAAGCCGGGCGTGTTGCCGGAAAGATCCCCGAGCGTTCCGTAGGCGGCGGTGGCCGTGTTTTCCGTCAGCGACGCCATGGCGGTGAGTCCCGCCGCTCCGGTGTAGGCGACACCGTTGATGTTGAAGTAAGTCTGCGCGTCGGTGCTCACGATCACGGCGCCGTAAGGGGTCGTCAGCAGGTCAGTCAAAGGTCTCACGTTGATGACGTAGTGGCTCGAGCCGCTCTGTACCGTGACCAGCGGGCCCCGTACACGCGTGACGGTGGCATCGGCCGGCGCCGGTGTCATCACCAGGAACGGTCGCACGGTCACCGTGGGCGGTGTGGTCGCGGTGTTGATGGAGTTCGACGCGGCGAGGTCGAAATCAATCGCCAGGCGCGTCGATTTGCCCCGGGTGATCACCAGCGGATGACCGGGATCGAAGGTGATGGTGAGGGTGGCGGTGGTCAGCGCGGTCCCGGTGCTGCTTACGGGGGTGGCGAGGACCGCCTGCCCGTTGATGTTGACCCAGATGCTCGCGCTCGTGTAATCGAGAGTGAGCGTGGCGGACTTGTACGTGCCGGCCCGTACGGCCGGCACTCCGAGCAGCTCCGTCAGGTCGGTGAGGGCGGCGAGATCGACGCTCTCGGGCGTCGTCTGATATAGAAGCAGAGTCTCGGGCACGCCGTTGCTGTCGGTCAGGGTGATCGGAGGATTGATCGCCACTCGGTAAGCGGCAAAGTCCCCGCTGGTATCTGACAGGGTGATGACCGGCGTGCCCAGCGAGGCGGTGGAATGGCTGCCGCAGCCGGTGAGCAGGCCAGTGAATCCCAACACGAGGGTGGCCAGGCTTCGCGCAGAGCAGCGGCTGCCGCGGGTGCAAACGACGGTCATCAGGCTATCCCTTCGAACCGATGGGCGCGGGCATTCTCGGCACCGTCGCTTAGAGGCACAGACCGGCAATCCGTTCCCCGTAATTACAGTGACTTAGGTGTTGCCGGCCCGGAAAGCGGGGCTAGTTTACCGGTTTCGCGCCGATTTCAGTTGATCGTCAGCTGCACGGCGCCCGTCGTGCTGCCGCGCAGATCGATCGCGGTGGGATACGAGTGGCGCTGCAGGGTCCCGGACGCGTTCCAGACGTGGACCGCGACGTAATAAAGAGCCGCCGACGTGCCGGCGGGCAGGCCGCTGACGGTGAGGGTTGCGCCCGCGCCCTGTGCGAGCGCCGCATCCAGGGGCGTCGTGGCGATGAGCGTGCCGTCATGGGACACGAGCAATTCGCCGTGATCGTATTTGCCCGCCGTCGCCTGGGTGACGGAGGCGGAAATCGAGCCGGCGGTGGCGCCCGGGGCGAGCGCCAGAGTCGGCACGGTGACCGGCATCGCTGTCGTGGCGGACACGGAGGTCGTGAGGGCTCCGTCGGTGAACGAGGGCGCACTCGCCGCGACCAGGTACCCTCCGGCGCCCTCCTTGGGCGGGGTGCTGACCAGTGTCACGGACGCACCACTCGTCGAGTAGGTGCCCGAATCGAGCGTACCGGTGGACAGCGCCTGGGCGTTGGCCAGCACCTGTTTGAAGGGATCGATGGGACTTGCTTCGATGACATAGGGAACTTCGCCCGCGGTCGCCAGCGTCTGGTAGAAGGCGACCTGTGCGCCGGCGGGCAGCGCGGCACCGGCCGCGGTGGCGACATTTGCAGTGTAGGAGCTGGCTGCCCGGGGGATCAGCGTACCCACCGACACCGTGTTGAGAGTCGCGTTGGCCGCGGTTCCGGTGGTGGTGGTAGTCGCCGCGCTGGTGCTGCTGGCGAGGGTCACCTGCACCGACTTGATGATGATGGTGGCGATTCCCGGGCCATGAATGACCAGGTCGTACTCGGTCGGGCTCGAGGCGCTCGTCGCCAGCGGGTACAGGAGGAAGCTGCCGTCCGCATGCACCGGTGCGCGGCTCACCACCACGTGGCGCGTGCCGTCGGCGCTCAGGGACTGCGCGCTCACCTGGATGGCCGGCAGGCCGGCCGCACTGTTGATCCCGGGGAGGTTGGTAAGTGTCAGCTGCCCCTGGATCCCGCCCACCTCCGACAGGTCGAAGGCGCTCGCGTGCGAGCTCAAGAGGATGGCGTTGGGCGTGGTCGCGCCGGCGTAGCTGAACGGGGTGAGGTCGCGCGCACCGTCGAAGGTGATCGCGAATGAGGTCGTAGTCGCGGTCGTCGTCGGCGTCGTGGGGGTGGTCGTGGTAGTGCCCGTCGTGGTGGTGCCCGTCGTGGTGGTGCCGGTCGTGGTCGTCGCGCCGGTGAGCGCGCCGCCGACATCTCCAACCGGCACCTTCAGCGTGCCCGGGATGCCGATGCCCTGCTCAGGATTGAGCAGCTCGAGGGGCAACTGGTGCGGCGTGCCAGTCGTGCCAACGTTGTCGACGTAGTCCGCTTCCGCGTTGTAGCGCGCGCCCGCACTCTGCGCCGAGCTCGTCAGGGGCGCGGCCGGATCCACCGGGATGAGCCGTACCTGCGAATAGGTTCCCGGGGCCAGCTTCAGTCCGGTGACCAGGCTGCCGAGGTTGCCGCCCGATTCGGTCACCAGATCAACCGTGACCGGGGTCGACAGGGGGAACTTGACCCAACCGCCGTCGTCGGGACCGGCAGTCGCGCTGGTGTTGAACCACACTTCCTGCGCGGTGATCCACACGTGCGAGTACTGCGCCGGGGTGTTGCCGGTTACCGACACATCGGTGCGCGTCGAGCAACCGGCCACCGCGCAGCACAGGCCCGCGACCGCAACGGCAGGTGCGACAGATATGCGGTTCATGATGCCAATCCCTGTGCCATCCTGAGGCGATGATCTCCCAACCGGACGGGCGCCGCAACGCGGGACCGGCCGGGTCTTGTGTCGAATTGTCGTCACGCTTCACAGGCCTGGCGGGCGAATTGGACGCGCCCGGGCAAAGTCTGTACAGTGCGCGGCGCCAAACGTCCTTACAGTGCTCGGTCAGCACCGTTTCGCTCGCAGTCTGTGCCTCGCCGGCGCACTTCGATTTACCATTAACTCCAAGCCTCGCGTCTGACCGCCGCAGCCAAAAGCTGCCGGGCGAGTTCGATAACAGAGGTTTTCCTTTTATATGTCATTTACCGATCTCGGGCTGAAGCCCGAGCTGGCCCGTGCTGTGGCCGAAAAGGGCTACGTCACCCCCACACCCATTCAGCGCGAGGCGATACCCGCGGTGCTCGCCGGCCGCGATGTGCTGGCCGGTGCGCAGACCGGCACCGGCAAGACCGCCGCGTTCATTCTGCCGATCCTGCAGAACCTTGCATCTCACCAGGCACGCGCCCCGCGCGCGCTGGTGCTGACGCCGACGCGCGAGCTCGCGGCACAGGTCGCCGAGAGTGCCCGCGACTACGGCCGCCATACCGGGCTGCGCACCGTCGTGATCTTCGGTGGCGTGAGTGAGAAGCCGCAGATCGAGGCGCTGCGCACTGGGTGCGACCTGCTGGTGGCCACTCCAGGGCGGCTGCTCGATCTCGCGCAGCAGCAGCTCCTCGACCTGCGCCAGGTGCGCTGCTGCGTGCTCGACGAGGCCGACCGCATGCTCGACATGGGCTTCATTCACGCCATCCGCCAGATCCTGAAACTCCTGCCGCGCGAGCGCCAGAATCTCATGTTCTCGGCGACCTACTGCGAGGACATCCGCGAGCTCGCGGGCCGTCTGCTGCGCAATCCGGTGGCGATCGAGGTCGCGGCGCGCAACGCGGCGGCCGAGCGCATCGAGCAGCACGTGTATCGCGTGCCCAAGGAGCACAAGCGGCATCTCCTGGCGCACCTCATCGTGAGCGGCAACTGGCACCAGGTGTTGGTGTTCACTCGCACCAAGCACGGCGCCAACCGGCTGACCGAGCAGCTCCAGGGCAGCGGCGTTTGCGCCGCCGCGATCCACGGCAACAAGAGCCAGGGCGCGCGGGTGCGGGCGCTGGCGGATTTCAAGGAGAACCGCATCACGGCACTCGTGGCGACCGAGGTCGCCGCCCGCGGACTCGATATCAAGGAGTTGCCGCACGTGGTCAACTACGAGCTGCCGAATGTGCCCGAAGACTACGTGCACCGCATCGGTCGCACCGCGCGTGCCGGTGGCTCCGGTTCCGCCGTCTCCCTGGTGTCGCCGGAGGAGGCGCCCTTGCTGCGCGAGATCGAGAAGGTACTGCGGCGCACGTTGCCGGTTGCGGCCTTGCCGGCCTATCCGGTGGCCGCAGCCCCTGCCGCGGGCGCGCCGCCCGCGCGCGTGGCCGCGCTCGCCGGCGCTCATCGGCACGAGGGGCGGCGCTGGCAGGCCGGCCCGGGACGGCGAGCGCCGCCGCGCGGCCGTGCTGCGGCGCCGTCCGCATCCTTCCCGCGCGCGCGTCGGCCGGTGTAGCCTCTACCAATGAGACCCGTGCGGTCCCGGAGGGGCGGGCTCCGGGCTGTGTGATGACCGAGCTCGCCTGGGTCGCGCTGCGCGCCGCGAGTCTGGTGCTGCTGTTCCAGGCGGCGGGCGCGGCGCTCTTCAGCGCGGCCTTCGCGCACCGCCTCGAACACTCCACGCCTACTATCCGCCGCACAGGGGTGCGCGCGGCGGCGGGGGCGCTCGCGGTGCTCGCGGCGCAGTACCTCCTCGAGCCGGTGCACCTGGCGGGGGAGTGGGCCGGGATCGCCGACGCGTCCCTCCACCGGCTGGTGTTGAGCTCTTCCACCGGTGCCGCGCTGGCGGTGCGGGCCGCCGGTGTTGCGGGCGTGGCGCTCGGGCTGCGGTACGACGGGTTGGCCGCCAGGAGCGCGGCTGCTGGGGGCAGCCTCGCCGCGCTGGGCTCGTTCGCGTTGACAGGGCACAGCGCGGTCGATCCGCACCGCCTGCTGCTCGCGCCGCTGCTGCTCGTCCACCTCATGCTCGCCGCGTTCTGGTTCGGCTCGCTGTGGCCGCTGCGGCAGCTGTGCGCCCTGGAGCCGCGTGCGCAGGCGGCGCGCGTGATCGAGGCGTTCTCATCCGGCGCGCTCTGGCTCGTGCCGCTGATCCCGCTCGCGGGCGCCGGGATTGCGGCGGTGCTGCTGCCGGGTTTCGCCGCTCTGCTGGCGCCCTATGGCCTGCTGCTCGGCGCCAAGCTGATGCTGTTCGCGGCACTGATGGGTCTCGCCGCGCTCAACAGGCTGCGGCTCACGCCCGCGCTGGCGCGCGGGGAGCCCGGTGCGCTGCCGCGGTTGCGGCGGTCGCTGGCCGCTGAATATGTCCTCATCTGCGCGGTGCTCACCGTGACGGCCGTGCTGACCGGGTTTTTCTCGCCCGCGCAGACCGAGCGCGATGCGAGCGCCGGCCCGCCCGCTACGGCGCGCGCATGATGGCGCGGCGTACCTCGGCGAGCGGCGCGCTGTCGGAGAGGCGCACGGCGGAGCCTTCGGGCTCGATACCGAGCTGCTGCCACAGCTTCATGAGATCGGGCGTGACAGGGCGGTCTTTCATCTGCGCGTAGAGATCTTCGAGCGTCGTGGTGCCGACCGCCCCGTCGCCGGTCCTCAGGACGCGCTCGATCGGCCAGTCCGCGCTGAGCCCGCCGCTCTCGCGCGCCACGGCGCGCAGCGCGTCCTGTAACCCGAAGCGGTTGTGCGTCTGCGTGCGGATCTCGACGTCGGCCAGCAGACAGAACATCGCGCCGCCCCAATAGGTGCGCCCCCAGGTGTGAGTGTGGTCAAGTCCGCGGTCATCGGCTTGCGGCATGCCGCGCGGCATCTGCCGGATCTCTTCCGCCCACACATCCGCTTCGCTGCGGTTGCCGGCCTGCACGCGCGCCACTCCCTCGACGTAGGTCGCAATTCCCTCCGACAGCCACGCATGAGCCTCGCCGGTATCCGGCAGCGCAAGGTGGGTCATCTCGTGCACCAGTACCCAGTCCGAGAGCAGCTGCGCCCCGCTCACCTCGCGCCCGACCTGCACCCGAATGGAGGCGTCGGGATTGGCGAAGCTCTTGCCCCCGTGCACACCCTCACCGGCTTCGGCCATCACCCGCACGGTGAGCCGGGTGGCTGGAAAGCGTCCGTAATAGCCGCTGACGATACTTGCCGAACGGCGTATCCATTCCCGTACCGCATCGCCGCCGTCGCGGAAGGCGCGCGGCTCGAGCTCGACGTGTATGGCCGCGCCGTCGATCCTGATGTCGTTGGGGGTCGCAGCCGCGGATGCCGGCGGCGCGCCGAGCGCCAGGTGTGCGATCGCGGCCGCGGCGGCGGCGGTGCCGGCGGGCCAGGCGCGCGGCATCAGCGGTCCTTCAACGCGCGGTCTGGCCGAACAGCACGCGCCGGGCCTCCTCGGTGAGCGGGGTGCGGGTGTTGGCGGCCGGGTTGATCGAGGCCGCCTTCTCGTAGGCGCGCACGGTGGCGGGGCGGTCGTGGATGGCCTGGAACCAGCGCTTGAGCTGCGGGAAATCCTCGAGCTTCTGTCCCTGTGCTTCGTACGGGACGATCCAGGGGTAGGCCGCGATATCGGCGATCGAGTACTCGCCGGTGATGAACGCACGGTCGGTGAGGCGCTTGTTCAGCACCCCGTACAGGCGGTTCGTTTCCTTCACGTAGCGCTCGATGGCGTAGGGAATCGGCTCGGGCGCGTAGCGGGCGAAGTGATGGTTCTGGCCGGCCATCGGGCCCAGTCCCGCCACCTGCCAGAACAGCCATTGCAGGACCTCCAAGCGCCCACGCAGATCGGTTGGCAGGAGCTGCCCGGTCTTTTCGGCGAGGTAAAGCAGGATCGCGCCCGACTCGAACACGGACAGCGCTGCGCCGCCTCCCCTGGGATCGTGATCGACGATCGCCGGGATGCGGTTGTTGGGAGAGAGGGCGAGGAACGCCGGATCGAACTGCGCCCCGGTATTGATGTTCACCGGCACGATCCGGTAGGGGAGCCCCGTCTCCTCCAGGAACATCGTGATCTTGTGTCCGTTCGGCGTGGTCCAGTAATAAAGGTCGATCATGATCCGCACCTCCGGCGCCCGAGCCCCACATTGGCACGCCCTGGGCGCAGGCGCGAGGCCCTTACGAGTTGGCGCGGCGTCCGCCTTTCGCGGTATTGATAGGTACCGGCGCCCATGAACTTTGAGGCTGCCGCTGGAGACGTCTATGACTCCTGACCGCTCCGGACTGCGAGCGCAGCTCGCGGAGGCAGGTTACGCGCTGCTGCCGGCAGCCAGCGCGCGCGCCACGCTGCAGCTCGACCTCGCGGCTCTCGATGCCCTGCGCGACAGCTGGGAACGGTTGCCGCGCGATGCGTACCTGCGCGATGGCGGCAACTACCGCGCGCGCCGGCACGGCTGTTTCGTGCAGACCCCGGCCGCAGGCCTGCTGGAGGCGGTGCCGCACCGCCCGCACTGGCAGCCCACCTCCTACAACGCTCTGCATGGCGGACTGACGCGCTGGTTCGAGCCCGTGGAGCCTGCGGTCATGAGCGCGCCGGCGTGGCGCCAGCTGCTGAGGTCCGTTGGCGAGCTGTTTGCCGAGGTGGATTTCGTCGCGGTGATTCTCGTCGGACGGCGCAACATCCTCGGGGGCGAGACGCGCGTGTTCGATGCGCGCGGCGCCTCCGGCGTGCGCTTTACCATGCAGGAGCCCTGGTCGATGCTGCTGCTGGATGACGCGCGCGTGATTCACGAGACGACCCCGATCCAGGGGCAGGGGAAGGACGGCGTGCGCGACACGCTGGTGCTGACCTACCGGGAAGGGGGATTTCAGGAGCCCGACACGGCGCCGGCCTGAAGCCCGCACACCGGAGGGCACTCACGGTGGGACCCCGTGCCCGCAGGCCGTCATCCGCCGTCGCCGTCCCGCGATGAGCGCCCGGCGATCCAGGTTTCCACAACGTTGAGCGCATCGTCGGCGAGCGCGAGATCCGCCCGCAGCCCCGGGGCGATGCGGCCGGTGTCCTGCGCGAGGCCGAGGAACTCGGCCGGCCCCTGGCTGGCCATGTGCACCGCCTGCGGCAGCGACACGCCCAGCATCGAGATGGCATTGCGCACGCAGCTCGCCATGTCGATGTTGGTCCCGGCGAGCGTGCCATCCTCGTCCAGGCACACGTTGCCCCTGACGGTGATGCGTCGTCCCTGCAGCTCGAAGGAGTCGTTGTCGGTGCCGACGCTCGGCATGGCGTCGGTGACCAGCATGAAGCGATCGTGGGCTTTGCAGCGCAGCGCGATGCGCAGCGCCACCGGATCGGTGTGCTCGCCATCGACGATGATGCCGCACCAGCTGGAGGGGTCATCGAGCGCCGCGCCCACCGCGCCGGGCTCGCGTGCCGTGAGTTGCGACATGGCATTGAACAGATGCGTGAAGCCGCTGAGGCCATGGCGCAGCGCGGTGTTGATCTGCGCGTAGGTGGCGTTGGTGTGCCCCGCGGAGACCACGACGCCGGCCGCCACGAGTTTGTCGATCATCTGCGGCGTGGTCATCTCCGGTGCGAGGGTGACGAGGGTGCGGCCGCCGCGCAGCGAGGTGAGGAGCCCGAGCGCGCTCGGGCCGAGCTCGCGCAGCTTGGCCGAATCGTGCACGCCCTTGCGCGCGACGTTGAGGAACGGACCTTCGATGTGAATGCCCAGCACGCCGGGAACGCCGGCCTCGATGGCGCTGCGCACCGCCGCGATCGCTCGCGCCACGACGTCGAGATCCGCGCTGATCAGCGTCGGCAGGAACCCGGTGGTGCCGAAGCGGCGATGGGCGCGGCCGATGGCGCGGATCGTCTCGACGGTCGGCGCGTCGTTGAAGAGCACGCCGCCCCCGCCGTTGACCTGCGAGTCGATGAAGCCCGGCAGCAGCATTTGCCCGCCCAGATCGTAACGCTCGGCGCGCCGCACGCGCCGGTCCGAGGGGGCGACGATATCGAGTATGCGGCCGTTCTCGATGAGCACGCACCGGCCCTGCGTGAGCCGGGCCTTGCGCAACACCCGGCCGTTGACCAGGGCGACGCTCATCAGAGGGTCTCGGTCACCTTGGAGAGGTGCGGCGGATGGTCCGGGTCGCCGCCGCGCGCCAGCGCGAGGGCGTTGACCATACGGTAAAAGCTCTGCACGAGGAGCAGCGGCTCGATCACCGGGTGCGCAGCCTCCGTGGGCAGCAGCGTGGCGCGCGGCGCCTGCGCCCCGGCGAGCAGCACGTCGGCCCCCTGCGCGGCGAGCTCGCCGGAGA
>WNFW01003989.1_pt1 | contig 16992 bp, 25 predicted proteins | sample 5400131 | NCBI WGS metagenome assembly WNFW01 (sample SAMN13153362, study PRJNA577476) | soil metagenome | isolation source: 20 cm soil or saprolite under grassland replicate 1 | place: USA:California | collected 2016-06-15 | reverse complement strand
TTGCTCGATCCGCGTTTTGAACCCGCAAAGATCCGCGCATTCTTTATTCACCCGAACTTTGCGCGCCAAGGAATTGGGCGCGCAATTCTCGACCGGTGCGAACTTGACGCTGCCAGCCATGGATTCATTTCGTTGGAATTAATGTCCACCTTGCCGGGCGTCGAATTTTATCGCGCGTGCGGTTACGTCGCGACCGATCAGATCTTTTACGACGCCGCCGGCGTAGCACTGGAATTCGTGCCGATGAAGAAAGCTTTGCCTGCAGCGAAGGTAGACTAGGGGACTGCCAGCATTCTGCCGTCTCCTCCCGCCACGCCGGACCGAGTTAGGCAGAGCTGGGCCCGCCAGGATTCGAACCTGGGACCAAGGGATTATGAGTCCCCTGCTCTAACCGCTGAGCTACAGGCCCGTGTAGAGCGAAAAATGCAAACCATTGGAAAGTTTTCCTGCCATTTTCACGGTTATTTTCTACGGTCGCTGTGCAAAGCAGCACCAAACCATGAAAACCTCCGAGAAAACGGCTCCTGTTAAAACGTGGGAAAAGACTAGCCAACAAAACTTGGTGCGCCATAAGTCGGGTCGCTATTATGCCCGGACATTCGGCAACAACAAAGAAATTTGGAAGAGCCTGCGCACAACACACTTTTCGGTAGCGAAAGCACGGCTTGCAGAATTTCTGCGCGAGCAACGCGAGAAGCAGGTCGCCACTGCAAATCAGTCGTCGGCAAAAATGACATTTGCCGAAGCGCTCGCGATCCATCTGCAAAACCAAGCCGATGACGTGACGATCAAGCCGGGCACGCGCCATTATTGGAAACAGATTTTCACTTCGTTGCTTAAAAGTTGGCCGGGACTGGATGAGCGCGAATTGCGGCGCATCACGAAAACGGATTGCACCGATTGGGCGCGCAAGTTTCGCAAGCTCGCTTCCTCGACGCGATATAATAACACGCTGGCGGGCCTGCGGCGGGTATTCGAGATAGCGATTGAAGCGGGAATCATTTATGGCAATCCGGCGGCGAAGCTGGAGCGCGTGCCAGTACGTGCGAAACAACTGACGCTGCCGAGTCGCGCCGAGTTTTTGCAGCTCGTGGAAGCGGTGGAGCGCGCCGGAGCGTGGTGTTCGCGCGACTGCGCCGATTTTCTGCGCGGGTTGGCGTTCACCGGATGCCGAAAGAGCGAAGCGGCGGGAATCAAGTGGCGCGACCTGGATTTCGCTACGGGTGAAATTGTCGTGCGTGGCGACGCTATAACCGGCACCAAGAATTGGAGCGTGCGGCGAGTGCCGATGATTCCCGATGCACGCGCGCTGTTTCAACGGATGCGCGACGAGCGCGCCGACGAATCGCCCAACGACAAGGTGTTTCGCGTGAATGAAGCACAAAACGCGATCAATAGCGCGGTCCGCAAGCTAAGCTTGCCGCGGATTACGCACCACGATCTTCGGCATCTGTTCGCGACTATCGGGATCGAGGCTGGTGTTGACATTCCGGACCGTCTCACGCTGGCTAGGACATAAAGACGGTGGCGCGCTCGCGATGAAAACCTACGGCCACCTGCGCAGGGAGCACAGCATTGCTCAGGCGCAGAAGGTGAGCTTCGCGCCAATTATCAGCAACGACGCCGACGTTATTCTATTCCCAGCGACAGCATGACTAGGGCAACTGCTTACGCCGAGCGAGAAAAGTAATTCTTATTTTGCCGTGAGGGTGGCGGCGGGACGTGGGGGTAACCCCCCAATCGGCGGGTGGGGCTTTTATTAGATAGCGGTCAAATTTTCTCCCTCAAAAAGTGAAAAAGCGCATTTCGCATCGCAAACCGAGGAAGAAAACGCAAGAAAGCGAGACCGGGATCAATCAAGGGATGGATCGGTTTTTTGTCGGCGGCGAGTGGATGATCGCCGGATTCATACACATTAAACCGCCGCGATGGACAGAGGAATACGAGAAAATGAGAGTGAGAGACCTTGTCCGGCGCATCCAGGACGACGTAGAGGAACTGCTTGCACGAGCGTATCCTACTTACACCGAGGAAAATAGAAAATGGCCGTTGTGTTCGAGAGGGCGAATGTCGCCGTGTCCGCCGATCCGTTAGGCACGGTCGCGGGCCTCCAGTTCGTCTTGGTATTCCAATCGCCCGAGCGGGGGTTACGCTTCCATGTTACGCTGCCGGCCTGGCTGGTTTGGATGCAAAGCATCAAGATAAACGCGCTGAAAATCGCAGTGACGTCAGGGAGTGGTGTTTTCATGGGGAGTCGGAGAGTGGCCAGGGGCGTCCAGCCATGTCCAGCTTTTATTTCGCTTATCTCGTAAATAGCTGCCAGTGCGCGCCCCGGATTGTCGAAAAAGAAAGTGATCAGTCCTTAATTTTGTACTTGGCTCTCGATGAACGCCGAAGGAATGCCGAAAAGTGTTGTCTCAAGGTTGACAGAGCTTAGGCGCTTCCCAGACTGTCAATCACTTCGCAAAGTTATTATGCCAAAATGCTAGATCCGGATTACTACAAAGTGCTACTAGAAATCGGGGTCGGCAGAAGGTTTTGGCAATCCAATCCTTCTGCCGAGAATGCTCACGCTTTCTACGTGCGAGTGGTCAGGCCGTTGCGACGACTCCAGCGTCGAGGTGTCGTGGAAAAACTTCAGGAAATTACTCCCACCGACGATAGAACTCCTATCGCTGTGGAGACAATCGGCCAGGTCAATCTTACCAAATAAGCGAACAGTTAGAGCACCCTAGGTTCTCTTTCGGGTAACGGCGCTGCAATAGCCCACGACCAGCCAGCAGCACTGAGCCTTGCCAGCGAATGATTTCCCAGTATTTCATTGGCACCATGGCGCGAGAGTCTGCTAATGCCGCGCAACAGACTTTCACAAGGCGTCCGTATCCGTGGCGTTGTTGTTAGCGGTATTTGGGTCGGGCACGCCGGTGGGGGAGGTAACGGTAGCGGTATTCGAAATCGAACCCGTCGCGGAAGCACTGATAGTGCCGTTCGCCTTGTAGGTGATCTTGCTGCCCGCAGGCATCGCGACGGTGTTGTGAATATCGCCGCTGCCGGCCGCAGTGAAGCCTGAGGCGCCGCCGGTTTGAGTGGCGGTGTAGGTAACTCCGGTGAAAGTGCTCGGGAAACTGTCGTTGATCACTGCGCCAGCGATGTTACTTGGGCCAACGTTCGTCACAACGATCGTATATGTGTCTTTCGTTCCCGGGACAGCAGCAGTCTTGCCGTCATTAACCGTAACCTTCAGGTCAGCTCTGAAAGTGATTGTGTTGGTATCGGTTGCGGTATTGTTCGCGGTATTTGGATCGGTCACCCCACCGGGAACAGCTACCTGTGCGGTATTGGAAAGAGTACCGGTCGCAGCCGAGCTGAGTTTGCCTTTCGCCATGTAGGTGATCTTACTGCCCGAGGGCATCACGACTGTGTCATTGATATCGCCGGTCCCGCTCGCGCTAAAGCCAGAAGCGCCGCCCAGTTGAGTAGCTGTGTAGCTAACGTTCGTCAAGATCGTCGGGAAGACGTCTGTAATCGATGCGCCATCAACGGCTCCGGGTCCTACATTGACGACCTTGATCGAATAAGTGTCTTGCACGCCAGCGGCGACTGCTGTTTTAGAATCGTTTACAGTTACTTTAAGATCGGCCGAAATCGGGCATGGTATTGGCGCCGGAATGGCGAGCATATCGGCACGCCGTGGAGTAATGCCGCCTGCTTCGCCCGCATAAGTCCCACTGCTGACTATAAAGTTCTGCAAGTTCGCATTCTGGAAGTCTACCTTGTATATCTCCATACCACGTATTTTTAGATCAAGCGCGACATGCAGAGTTGCATTGAAGTCGTCAGGTGAGCTCGCGGGGTATAAAGTTTCGCCATGCGTTGGGTTGGTCGTCGAGTTCGTTGGCGGGAGGATAATTCGACGTCGTCGTACTGCTCTGAAGCGGAGCAACCGAATAGCCAAAGTGGCAATGGTAGGTATTCTCCGCATAATCGCTGACTTCCCTCATGGAGGTAATCGGATCTTCAGCCGCAGTCGATGGGTTGAACGGAGGAACCGGGTATCCCATCACAGTCGTGTTACGGAATGCGCTCATGTAGAACTCGATGATCTGCTTCGACGATGATTTCCAGGCATCCACCTCCGCCTGCGTCGAACCGAGAGCCGCCGTGTCGAGCGGTCCTGGCGCAACGTCCCACTCGTCGTGGTTGCCTATACCGGCTATTATGATGTAGGACACTGCGGGGTTGCTGTCGTAGCGCGCACCAAAGTCGGTGATGAACTTCTGCCACCGGCTCATGAACACCATATCGCCAGGGACAGGAATCTTGAGGCCGATGGCTCCAGGTGTGTCCTGCATAGTGTAGGACTGCGCGTTGTAAGGAGCCGCATAGAGCCATGCGGGGCAATCTGTACCAGCGTTAATAGATATTCCGCATTTCTTGTTATTCGCAGCGGCCAATGCAACTGCATCATCTAGGTACTGCCAATTGTAGGTATCTGGAGTTGCTTCTATGTCCGACCACCTTACCTTCCAGCGCACGCCATCGCAGTTTGCGTTGCTTATAGCGGTTCCTGCTGAGGTGAATGCTTGGTTGGTTGCTGACAGTTTACCACCTGAGAAGATGTACATACCTTTCGGTGCTTCCTTCATCGTGGTAGCGTGGGCCGATGCTGCGATTAGACAGAGCAGGAAATTCAATTTCGGCAGCGTGTTCATCGTTTAACTTGTGTCATGGTTCAGGGTTGATTGGCAAACCGTTTTGTAAAAGCTCCAGAGCTTTGTGAACAAAATCAAAGCGAACACTAGTGGTTCCCCTGCTTTTTCTCGAATGAACGACGCTACGAGGGCCACGACAATCGCCGCGCACAGAGGCTTCACGGGGGAAAGAAGAGGGCGGGATTTACTCCAGCTTGCCTGAGGTCGGATTGAGGAAAAACTGTTGCTTTTCCGTTGCAGTCATTGGTCGTATTGGCCAGCAAATCCGACTTTCTCTCATTTTTGCGAAATCGTCGGTGGACTTGCGAGTTTTCGCTCGTCCGTTGTCTGCATACGTGACACCCTTGTGCGCGGTGTCCAAACATACCAACTACAGCGCTAAAGCGTACCGCATTGCAAACCGCGACGAGTGCCAGATCGTTGCTGCCACTCTCGCTATCAAAGTACTGATTCTTGTCTTTGGCATTCACGTATTCAACGCTCTGGAGCCAGCCGCGCCATCGAGAGGTATAGGCCTTGAAGTTTGGAATCGCTGGGATTCTCCTGCCTATCTAAACATTGCCCAGCAGGGGTACACAGCCAGCCTCCCCAGCCGCGCCCAGCTTGTTCTATTCCCACTATACCCGCTTTGCGTACGTGCCGTTGCCATTGTCGCTCGCAATTATCTTGTTATCGATCAAGCTGACGCGAGTGAAACGGGAATGAGAGTCGCGATCGTACTCGGACTTTTCGCCGCCGTTGGTTTTTACCTCACGACTAGACCGACAATGGCGCACTTCGACTACACGCACCGGATGGCCGTCGCCCTGCTGCACGGTCGCTTGGGGATAGAAGACCATCCGGCGTGGCTCAACGAACTCATCCCGGTCCACCACGGCAGCAAGTATTACACCGGAAACTACAGCCTTGGGGCGGTCTTGAGCGTGATGCCGTTCCTGTTTCTTCCCGTCCGTTGTCTGACGGCCCTGATCGCCGGAGCGTGCGTCTTTCTCTTCTACCTCCTGTCCGGCGCGGAGGAAACGAACGTGGCGCGGCGGACGATGTTGGCGTTGTTTCCGGTCTTCGGCACTTGGATGTGGGCTGACTTCGCGGCTGGCGCAACGTATCACCTCACGCAAGGCTTTGGCATGATTGGGCAGGTGGGCGCTCTTTATTTCACCTTGGTGCGTCCAATGCCGGTCGTGGCCGGGAGCTTCTTCGCGCTGGCCTTTGGCAACCGGACTGAGTTGATATTAACCCTGCCGATTTATCTGTTCCTGATGAAGCGTGACCGGCTGCGTTTCCTCATTGTCCCAGCGGCGCTCGCGCTTCTGACGGCGGCAGACAACTTCGCGCGGTTTGGTTCGCCGTTCGAATTTGGCTACAACCTGCAAGCGAACGGAATGAATGAGGCGCGGTGTCACGAGCATGGATTGTTTTCGATTCACTCGATAGCGTACAACGCCTACCACATGCTGTTCGAGGGGTTCACCGAAAGCGTCCGCTTTCCATTCATGCAGCCTACTCCTTGGGGTTTATCTATCTTTTTGGCGAGCCCGTTCTTGTTCCTTCTTTTCCGCGAGGGCGGCAGATACAAGGTTGCGGCGTGGACCGCAATCGGCTTAGTGACGGCGGCGCTGTGGTGCCACTGCAATCAGGGAGGCTGGCAGTTCTCCTACCGCTACGCGATGACGCTGTTGCCGTGGATGTTCTTATTGCTGGTCGGCAACGGGAGGCTTTCCGTGACCGAGGGCGCATTGTTCGCGGCGTCAGTCGCGATCAACGGACTCGCCACATGGCTGTTCCTCTGGACAAACCGGATACACGTATGAAGCGGACGCGTCTACCGCGCATGAGCCCGAAGCGACGGCGGGAGCAGGCGATCTACGACCGCGCCGCAATCGAGGCCGCATGGAGATGGTCAAGAACGCCGGGTAGGTCGCGCTCGAAATGGGAAACTCTGCCGCCATCGTGATGAAGCATTACTTCGAAGTCGTCGAGCCGAGAGCAGCGAAGGAGTACTGGGACATCAGGCCGCTCCCGCGCGGTGACCGGAAGATCGTGACGCTGAGGTGACGAAATGGACCTGCAAAAAGGTATGACGCCGAAAGAAAAAAGGGCCGACAATAGAGAAGCGGACCGTCGTCTGGCAGAGGAATTAAAGAAACAACGATGGGATGAAGGTTTTTCCAAAATGGATTCGCGTATTCTCGCTGAAATCCCCGACGATTATTTGGCAGATTTGCAATCCAAGTTCGACCAGAAAAGCGCGGTGTACATTCGCGCGCAACAGGAATGGCAGAGGCGACTCACTAGGACGGTAGTCCGGTCGTCGATTTGGGCGAGTGTGATCGGCGGGGTGCTCGGAATCATCGGGGCAATCGTAGGAGTGTTGATTGGTTGGTGGATTGCGCACCCATACAGGTGACGAAATGGCGGCGAAGAAAATGAAGCAAAAAATGCAACCGGACTTGGCCTACGTGGGCAAGGACGGCAAGCTGCGGGACGACGGCCTGCACGACGAGATGCTCGCCAGCGAAGCCGGGCAAGAGGCGAGCCGAAAAGCGGCATACGACGCGGCGATCAAGAGCGGCATGAGCAAGGCTACACGCTGGTGATGTTTCCGATTTACATCCTCCTCGCTCGTATTGCGCGGCATCGGATTGCGGCATGGATCATCACGGCATGGTGCCTACTCTCAGCAGGTCTCTTCATCGCGCTGTTCGTCCGCGGCTGGTGGGTATCGTGAAACGCTTACGTTTTATTATCTTTTCGTAGTCCGCGCGAGCCATTCGTCTGAGATTGGCGGAATGGGTCCGGTGGTGCGTCGATCCTACAACGATGTTATTGCGTGGCGTAGACTTCGAGCAGTGCGATCCCATTGTTGCCATTCTTGCCAGTGACAATGGCTGTATAACTGCCTGTCGTTAAGGTGGTGCAGATCGCTGCCTCGAAATCGTCGGAAGGCTGGAGAGCAGTGTTTTCAATCGCTTTTTGCTGGGAATCTTTCCAGTTATCATTAGCGGTGATCAAGTTTCCATTGCTGTCATAAAGTGTTAGGATCGGATCAGCGAGCGCGCCGTTTACTCCCAGCGCGGTCAGAGAGGGACCAAGTGCCCGCACCAGTACATTCTTTGCACCAGAACCGCCATCCACTGAACAGCCGGCAATTAGCGCACCGTTTCCGGGCTGGACCAGACCCCTCGTCCACATATTGACCAGGGTTGAGGTGGCGACCGAATCCAGGTTGTAAATTTCGAGAAGACCTGCGCCCGTGCCACCGCTCGCACCCGCTTGAACTACGGTGTAAGAACCCGGCTGCAGAGTTGCAAGGATTGCAGATTCCGAGTCGTTTGGCGGTGCAAGCCCGGTGACAGCGATCGCTGCCTGCTGCGTATTCTTCCAACCATCGTTCCTAGCAATCAAGGAGCCACTGCTATCATGGAGCTCCAGCGTCGGGTTCTGCATGACGTCAGTAATACCGTGCTCCGTCAAGGCCGGTCCCAAACCGCGGATCAATAGTTTCTTTGGTTCTGATCCTCCGATAACAAAACCGGCAATGCCGACATTGTCTCCGGTCTGGATGAGTAGACGGCTGGAAAAGCTTTGAAACTGCGCCGCGGATGCCGAAATGGCCGAGGCCGTAGACATCGGACCGATGTATTGCTTCGCGATCACAACGTTATCGTACCATTTCTTGTTTACTCGTTCGCTGTGCTGGGCCTGAAGAGTGATATGCGCCTCGTCCATCTTGAGGGTGCTAACTGAACGAATGTTCAAATCTGGAAAGTCGCTGACCAGTTTGCCATCAATCCAGTACTTCACTTCACCGTCGTGCTTTCCCGGTGTATTCGCTCGCACCATCAGCTCGTCACAGTACCACCTGTTGCGCTGCGGCAGAAAGTTCGGCATCGGGTGGAAGTCGGGATATTGGCTGGGATATGCCAGCCAATCCCCCTGAGTGCCAATACCGCTGACGAAGGGTTTTACCATACCGGTCGGATACCAGTGGTCCCCGTCGGCTGAACGCTGCTTCGGCCAATAAACGTAGAGGTGTGAATAGCCGGGAGCGACTTCCCCGGCGAGCGGAGTTCCCCCAATATTGTTTTGGAGAAGGAACAGAAAAAACCCTGTGCCGTTAGCCGGCGGCTTAATCCCCGGAGCGGGGTACTTTGCCGACAATCTCAAACCGTTGTGATTTGATCCGTGAACCGAGTATCCCGCATCAAATTTCGTATAAGCTCTCAAAAAAACCGTGTCCTGCCCGGGACTGAGCCGCTTGCTTAGGGCGTTAGCGACTTCAGTGCTGCTTATTGGCAGGGAAAATTCCAGCGCCTTATGACCAGCAAAGACGTTTCCAGCTTCGGTTGCGATTCGAATATTTCGTGGCTGATACACGTTGTCCCATTTGTTCCAGAGCTGACTTGGTGACGTGTACGACTCGAAATCGTCGGCGAAAATGACCGCGGGGTCGCTCGCGATGTTCTTGTCGCCGGGGTAGCGCGCCGCGATTCCACCACCTGTTGATGTTGCTGCCGGTGTTGCATTGGGAAGGAAAAACGTGATTGCTGCCCAGAATGACACCAAGCCCTTACGCCGGACTGCGAACCACGCGAATGGACGTGCGCAGATACAATCGCGCGACGAGCCATCGTAACGTACGTAACAAAGTCGTTTCATTTTCAGGAGAAACGAAGCAAGCCGGATGGGCGGCAGAGAGCAGCGCCGCTAATCCGGAGATGCCTCTATTAGGCAATTTCGCGGCGATTACGCGCGCGGGTGACGTTTTCCAACAGCAACAAGCCGTCTAATCCCATTTGCGTGGTTGGAGTTGCTTGATCAGAAGTTGCCAGCGCGATGAGAGCCCTCACGATACCTGTTCTCATAACGCGACATGATACCGAGCGTACCACGTCGTCAACTGTGTTTTGGCTCTGCGCATGAAATTTTCGTAAGAACGAGCCGTTGGAGCGCAGAAAATGGAGAATCAACCGAGTGATGATCAACCGCGCGGGCACGCACTCTTGCACCGAACCATTCCGACCACCGGCCAACTTTCGCATCGCAAGGAAGTGATTGCTGAACTGGCATAGATCTCGCCTGCCAGCACGGTCTCAATCGCGTGCATAACTCTTCCGCCGAACTGTAATTCATCCAATAACCGGACCCTCCGGCACAAAGGGCGCGCTCCGCATAAATCTGTTCGGATTGCCGTGATACGACAAGGATGCGAATGCGGGGAAATCCCTTGCGCAAGCGTGACTTAGACGCGGGGACGTGGTACAAACATTCATGCGTTTGTCGAATGACACATGGCAACAGATCAAAGCAGGATACGCCGCTGGCATTGGCCTGAGGGAAATCGCACGCAACATGAATGTCCCGGAAGGGACTGTGCTTGCTCGGGCCAACCGGGAAGGTTGGACACAACAAATTGCAGCAGCAAAACAGGCCGTTGCTTTGACGCAATCAAATGCAATCACGCCACGCCAATGCAATCAATCGCGGCAGTGATGCAAGAGCGCGGAGAACGCTACCGTGATCGCATAGCAGGAGTAAGCGAGCGCGTCGTCAGCCACATTGAGGCGATGTGCCCAGACGAAATTCTCACCCGCAGTTCGCAGTTTGAGAAAATCGATACGATTGCGCGCCGAACATTCGGATTGAACGATGCCCATCCTGGTCAGGGGTGCTTGAGCCTCAACATCCTGACACATCACTCTCTCGTGCAGGTGAAGGCGTCACTTCGAACCATTCCGTCGCCTGCCGAATAGCACAGTTCTGGGCTTGGGGCGGAGTTTTGCTCGCTGATGCGGAGAGCGAAATTCAGCGAGAAAGTTGCTGGTCATTTGGAATCGCTGGACGCAGACGAAATTCTTTTGCGGAGCGCACAAGTCGAAAAGATCGACCGTGTGGCGCGTCGTACTTTCGGCCTGGACAAGCCCCACCGCGCGGGCAGCGGCGCGGTTAACTTAAATGTGCTTACTGGCGGACGTGTGATCGTGCAAATCAATCAAAAGAACGAGTAGTTCAGAATGTGCCGAAAGGTAAAAACAAAATCGGTACGTTCACCATTAGTTTCCCGGCGCCCCCCTTGCGCGATGGACGCGAGAACGCTCGCGGGCGAAAATAAGGATTGGTTTCGTCGAGCCGCAAGGCCGGAGGCCCCGAGGGGTATAGCCTGTTTTTTCGACCAGGCCAGTCCGCCGCATGGTGGTGTCACGTTGCGACGCGCTGTGGCGCGATTTTAGCTGCGAAAACGCACTCATGAGGTTCACTGGAATGCGCAGTAGAATCTTGCACGGGGCCGCCTTTGCGGCAGCTCTGTTGCTATCCGCTGGACTCCTCCTCCAGAAGGCGGCGGCGGCAACCACATTGACGTTGACGTGGCAGGCCAGTCTGTCGAGCCCAAATATCGATGGCTATCGAGTCTATTATGGAACCAGCTCCGGAAACTACAGCCAGCATGCCGATTTCCTGGGAACAGGAACGCGTGCAACCGTCGTGGCACCTCCTGCTGGCAGTACGTATTACTATACGGCAGTGGCGTATAAAGGAAGTCTTGAAAGTTCTGACTCGAACCAGGTGACGAAATCCACACCAGCAGCTTCGCCCACTCCTACTCCGACACCAACGCCTACTCCGACGCCAACTTCAACGCCTACCCCGACACCAAGACCAACGCCTACTCCGACGCCAACTTCAACGCCTACCCCGACTCCAAGACCAACGCCTACTCCGACGCCAACTTCAACGCCTACCCCGACTCCAACGCATACTCCTACACCGAGTCCGAGTCCGATCGTGACACCAGCTCCTTCGCCGACACCCAGGCCGACACCGACGGCTTCGCCAATAGTGACGCCCGTTCCCTCTCCAACGTCAACGCCAACGCCAACGCCAACGCCGACTCCTGCTCCGACAGCCACGCCGACTCCAACCCCAATGGCCACTCCCACGCCAACCCCAACCCCTGCTTCAACGCCAGACGCGACAGCTACGCCGACAGCTACGCCGACACCGACGCCAAGGAAGGTACGTGGGAAGGGCCATCATCGGCGTCCTTCGCCGACGCCAACTCCCTGATTACCTCGTCAACAGCCGACGCAGCAAAGCTTCCGACGTTAATGACCTGGGAGAAGTCGTTGGAGTATCCAATACCGGGAGTGCCATAGTTCCCTTCCTGTGGACGGGGAAAGGGGGACCAAGTAGAATTCCTCTTCTACTTGGTGACAGTTGTGGTCAGGCAACTGCGATGAATAGGAGCGGGCATGTTGTCGGGTATTCGTCAGGTAGCAAGGGCGCGCGGGCGTTTTTATGGGGACGCAACCTGGGGTTGCGCGACTTAGGCGTTCTCCCCTGAGGCAGCTATAGTACAGCTCGTGACGTAAACGACGCTAACGAAGTTGTGGGTACTTCCGGCAGTTCTAATGGTGAGCGGGCGGTGCTCTGGACAAAAGCAGGAAATGTCCGCGACCTAGAAACATTAACCGGTGATTGGGCAAGTGAGGCTGTCGCGCTCAACAACAGCGGAGAGGTCGTAGGTTCCTCGAAAGGACCTCGTGGGACGCGTGCGTTTAATATGGAGCAGAGAAGGCGGAATGCAGGAGCTGGGTTTTCTTCCGGGCGGAAACTCAAGTAGAGCAAAGGATGTCAACGACTCCGGCGAAGTTGTGGGGACTGCAACGAGCGCCTCAGGCGAGCACGCCTTTATCTGGACAAGGCAAGGAGGTATTGCAGATCTAAACAATCCAGCGTCAGCTGCTCTCGGTTTTGTATTTATCGAAGCACATGCGATCAATGCGCGCGGTCAAATCATTGTGATGGGCCGAAGCGCTCACGACTCGATGATGGCTACGGCGATCAGATTTGCGCCCCAGCTCCACCTTCAAGCTTCTTGCTTACTCCCGTTTTGTCACCCTGACTTTTTTGTCTCGCATTTAAGAATTAGCTAAGACTGCAGGGTCTAAATCGCTCCTGGCGCAAGCGCGACTTAGACGCAACCATGTGGGGTACAAAGATTTCATGCGTCTGCCGAAAGATACCTGGGACCAGATTAAAGCAGGATACGCGGCCGGCATTGGCTTGAGGGAAATTGCCAGAAAAATGAATGTTCCCGAAGGTACTGTACTCGCGAGGGCAAAGCGCGAAGGTTGGACACAGCAGATTGCAGCAGCAAAGATCGCGCAGCGTCCCGAGCTGGCCAAAGAAATGGCAAAGCCGGCTGCAATCAATGCAATCACGCCCACGCCAATGCAATCGATCGCGGCAGTGATGCAAGAGCGCGGAGAACGCTACCGTGATCGCATAGCAGGAGTAAGCGAGCGCGTCGTCGGCCACATTGAGGCGGTGTGCCCAGACGAAATTCTCACCCGCAGTTCGCAGTTTGAGAAAATCGACATGATTGCGCGCCGAACATTCGGATTGAACGAGGCGGCATCTGGCCAGGGATCATTGATCCTCAGCGTGCTGACAAATCACGCCGTCGTTCAAGTGAAGGCGACAGTTCCAACCGTTCCGTTGCCTGACGAGTAGCCCCGTTCTACGGTTATTGCCGAATAATTGACAAATAGATGGCATCTTCGTGCGTTTTGATGCCGGTCGTCACGCGTTGGCGGAATCACCATTTTCCATAGCTAAATCCTCCGTCGAGAGGGTATGGGTCGGCCGGGACTCGAACCCGGAACCAACGCCTTAAAAGGGCGCTGCTCTACCGATTGAGCTACCGACCCGCGCAGAGCCTCACTTTCTGGTGCCTGTGGAATTTTTCAATATACAATGAGACGCAGCTGACTGTGATCTCTCACAAATACAAATGCATTTTCGTTGAAGTTCCCAAGACTGGCTCGACCAGCGTCCGGGCAATTTTGGGGAAACCATGGAAGCCTCACTTGGATCTGTGGCAGATCAAAAATCACATGGAGAATTATTGGACGCATGTGGGCGGGCGAACGAACCGGGCGCTGGAAGTTTTTTATCTCGCACTGCCAAAGCAGCACAGAAGCAGCGCCGGGCGTAAGCAATTCGAGACCTACTTTAAGTTCGGGTTCGTTCGCAACCCCTGGGACAGAATTGTTTCGCTTTATGAGCGCAAAGAAGTGGGGCAACTCAGAGACAAAATGACGTTCGAGCAGTTTGTCGATTGGATCCAATACAGCAGCGCCACCTGCATCCATTCGGCGCCTCATCGCTACCAGCTCGATTGGTTTGTCGATCATAACGGAAATGTTCTCGCCGATTTTATCGGTAAATTTGAACGGCTCGAGCAGGATTGGGATTTTGTTGCGAAGAAACTCGGGATCAACCAGGCGCTGCCCCACTGGCGAGCCAATCCGCGGGAGCGACCCTACTGCGAATATTACGACGCACGAACGCGTGAAGTGATCGCGAACAAGTTTAGGATCGACATCGAACGGTTCGGCTATGAATTTGGTAAATGAATCAAGGCGACCGTGCGCGATCACGTAAAATTCCCGCGAGCGTAGGGTGGCGAACCAGATCAAACCCCGAATGGTTTCAGGAGGGCGGAATATTGTTAGCCTAGTCGCCCGCAAGTCGTGAATAGCGACGGACACATTCTTAAGTAATATCAACTCAAACAATGCCGCCCGCCAAGGTTTGTCCGCCGGAACGTTTGCAGAAGAGACCTTTGCCTGCGATTCGGATTCGTCCCGACGATGTGTTTATTGTCTCCTATCCGAGGTCGGGCAATACGTGGGTCCGCTTTCTTATCGCGAATTTGTTAGCTCCGGATGAGAAGATCACTTTCCGTAACATCGAGAACTACGTTCCCAGCATTTACAAATCCGCCGATACGCTGGATACGCGTGAGGGCCGCCGATACATCAAATCTCATAACCCTTGCTATGAGCTATACCCAAAGCTCATCTATGTTTATCGCGATGGACGCGACGCGCTGGTTTCCTACTACTACTATGCCACTGGAAAGAACGTTTTCTCTGGAACATTCGAAGACTTCATTTTCTCCCCTTTCGTTGAACAGTTCACATCTTGGAAAGAACACATCACACGCGCTCGGGAGTTTGCCTCCAAATATCCAGATCGCATTTTGATCCTTCGTTACGAGGAAATGCTAATAAGTACGCTGCCTGCTCTGACCAGCATATCCGCGTTTCTTGGTCTGGCGTGTGAAGCTCAAGCCATCGCTGAAGCAGCAACGAAAAACTCTTTCGAACATTTGCAGAAGGTGGAGCAAGAATCAGGAGGCGAAACACTTGGCAAGAAGTTCACCTTCTTTCGAACCGGCACGAGCAATCAATGGCGAGATCACTTTGTTCCGCAGTTGTACCAGCAGTTTCTGCAGCAAAATGAGCAAACCTTGCGGAGTTTGGGCTATCGGATCTAGTCAGGAACTTACGCGTTAAGTGAAGGGCATCGTTCTCTCATTTGATCCCCATTTGGAGATCGCAAATCTATTAGTCGAGACCTATAACCAATTGTGGCCTGACTGCCGTTTTCAGTTTCGGATTCCATTTACCGATCGCAATCCAAGAGCAATTTTCCGCGCACAAAACGTCGAGTTCATATCAACGCCACCCGATATCCGCAGCACGGTGAAAAGTCTGTTGTGCGATCTGCCCGAACACGAGTTTGTGTTCTGGTGCATCGACGATCGCTATCCGATCGAGATCTTCGAGCCGGCCGTGCTTCGCGCAGTTCGAGACTTTGCTTCCGACGCAGGCGGTGACGTTGATTCAATCAAGCTGACTGACCTTACGGTGGAGGGAATCGAGGGAAAATTGCATACGAGGTTCCCGCGACGCTGGCGTCGGCAGCTTTTTCGTCGTCCCGATACTCAGCGAGTGGAAAACGATAAGACGTGGCGGCAGTGCGAAGAAGGCGGGGACAGAGAACCCGCATTTCGCCTGGCCGGTCAGGGTTTCTTTCGCCCGCATTTCGCCTGGCCGGTCAGGGTTTCTTTCGACAGCTCGGTCATCCGAAGAATGGATTTTACATGCCGCAATTCACCACGCCGGCATTTCTGAAACAATTTTTCTTCGCTTCAGCGCTACCGTTAAAGTACGGCATCCGCGAGTTTCATCACTTCCTGCTCTCGACAAATCTTGAGCATAAATCTTATTTTCCGAATAACTTTCTCCTTTCGGTCGGCGAATCGACCTTCAGAGGCCGCTTAAGCATGGTTTGCTACGAACAGATGCTCAAGTTTGGCTTGGTGCCACCAAAAATCGAAATCGTGAGAGACTATAAGATTTACTCCGATCGCGGTCTTGCCGGAATCGTTGAACTCAATTCATAACTGAACCATCATCGGAGAGTTCATACCGACAGACCATCACGGCGCATGGGAAATTCCATGGACATCTCCACCATTGCCAATTTGATCAACGCTATCGCGGTTACGGCGGGCGTCATTTTCGCAGCGGCACAAATCCGGCAATATCGGCAACGGCGCGAGCGCGATGCCATGCTCGAGTTGGTACGGTCGTTCCAGAGTCCGGCCTTTACCGCTGCCTTGCGTCGCGTTCTTTCGCTGCCCGATGGAGCTGACTCGGCAAAAATACGAGAAGTGCTCGGGCCCGATGGGGAAGATGCAGTTTATTTAGTCTCGCTCACCTGGGAAAGCCTCGGTGTTCTGGTTTATCGCCGAGAAGTGACGCTTGATTTGGTGGATGATTTTTTCAGTGGTCCACTTGTGATCTCGTGGCAGAAACTGAAAGTCTATTCCGAAGAATGGCGACGCACCCTGAACCGGGAGACTGGGAACGAATGGTTTCATTGGCTCGCGGAAAGAATGCTGGAGCGCGAAAAAACATCGCCCCCGATTCCTGCCTACGTTGCGCACCGCCATTGGCGTTAACCCCACGGCGCGTTTGGGGTGCCGGGACGCTGAAACCGAGTTAATTTTTGGATGTCGGATGTGCGACACCTAAATGTTAACTCAAGAACGAGGAGATTGTGAGTGCCTGCAAAAACTCTTACTGATTCCTGGAATAACTAAGTTTCCCGTCCACAATCCTCGCCGCCGAAGTAAAGGGATGCGGCTCAGCTTTGCTCGCATCAATGATGTGAATGACTGCAACACCATGTGCCTTTAAGTAATCGGCAATTAAACTGCGATGACACTTCCACCTCACTGCTTCGGCGCACATGATGGCTGTCGCGCCATCGCGGTCTGCCATCTGTTGTAATCGCGCAATTCCATTGGCAAATTCCGCGGTTTCCATGTGGTCGGCGTAACCGCGAAATGATTCGTTGCGCCAGGCGGTGTTGCGCGAATCTTTCCTCGCCTTTCGCCGCCCGCCCAGTTCCGGGAAATGTT
>WNFW01001425.1_pt1 | contig 17007 bp, 19 predicted proteins | sample 5400131 | NCBI WGS metagenome assembly WNFW01 (sample SAMN13153362, study PRJNA577476) | soil metagenome | isolation source: 20 cm soil or saprolite under grassland replicate 1 | place: USA:California | collected 2016-06-15 | reverse complement strand
GGCGCTTTGGTTCCAACAGCAAGTGGCATAAACAATCCTCCGGTTCGAGTTCAGAGGGGAAATTCACTATAAGATCGACGTGTTAGTGGTCAAAAAGTTTACGGAGGAACTGCGGCCACAGATTAACACGGATTTACACAGATAATTCTCGTGACTGGGAAGAAGGTTCTTACGATTGAAACATCCGTGTTTCATCTGTGTTCATCCGTGGCTTACGATCCCGTCAAATGGAATTATTCTGGTGGCTGTTTACAATTGTGCTTTTCGCAGTCGGTCTGATCGGCACGATCGCACCGGTCCTGCCTGGCACGACGATCATTCTCGCTGCCGCAGTCATCCATCGCCTTATGGTAGGCGCGGAGAAAAGTGTCGGCTGGAAAACGATCGTTGTTCTCGTGCTGCTCACGCTTCTTTCCTACGTGTTCGATTTTCTCGGCAGCTATTTCGGCGCAAAATACTTTGGCGCGACAAGGTGGGGTGCGTTCGGCGCAATCATCGGCGCGCTCATTGGTCTCTTCTTCGGAATCATCGGGTTGTTTGTCGGGCCCGTGATTGGCGCGGTTGCCGGCGAGTTCATTGCCGGCAAACGAATGATCGACGCCGGTCGCGCCGGCTGGGGAAGTCTGTTGGGAAATCTGGGCGCAATGCTTGGCAAACTCATCATCGCGCTTGCGATGATTACGATTTTCCTCATCGCTGTTCCGTCACCATTCTAATGTAGAGGGACCGCTGCGGTGCCGACTACTCTTCCTGCTTTCCTGCCTTCCTTATTGTGGTATATTACCGGCCGATGGCAGATGATCGCTGGTGAACCGGAAGGTTCACTGGAGGAAAGTCCGAACACCATACGGCAGCATGCCGCGTAGAATACGCGGGCAACCCCGACCCAAGTCTGGGTTGACGGAAAGTGTCACAGAAAAGACACCGCCGGTTCTTTGAGAAAAGCACAGGCAAGGGTACGAAAAACCCCATGCGGTGCAAGACAAAACAGAGGAAGGGTAGCCGGCCCGATTTAATCCTCGGGTATCGTCGCATCACGGCGGATGAAAATTCGCCGGGGCATTCGGAGAGATCCGGATGAGATGAATGATCATCCGCCCAGCACCTTGCTAGCAAAGTGCTGGGCCGACAGAATTCGGCTTATCGCCATCGAAACTATGAAGGGCGCTTTCGGAAACGAAGGCGCCCTTCGCTTTTATCAGGCTACCGATGGGCGGAGGCTGGATTTTTTGCGCAATAACGGCAGAACTCTTTCGACGAGCGCGTCGGCTGTGATGCCGTGTTTCTTGCGCAGGATTGGAACAGCGCCGTGCTCGATAAATTGATCCGGCCAGCCGATGCGCACCACGGGCGTATTGATCATTTGCGAGTGCAGATGCTCCATCACCGCGCAGCCGAACCCGTTGTGCAAAACGTGGTCTTCAATCGTGCAGACGACTTCGACGCTGCGCGCGAAAAATTCCAGCGTGCCGGTGTCCATGGGCTTGATCCAGCGCGGATTGATGAGCGCGACGGAAATTCCTTTCTCTTCAAGTTTGCGTGCGGCTTCCTCGGCGACTTCAAGCATTGCGCCCAAACCGAAAATCGCGACGTCGCGACCGTGTTGCACGACCTCGGCCTTGCCGATCTCGAGAAGCTTCGGTTCCGGTTTGATTTTTGCACCCGTCCCCGAGCCTCTTGGGTAACGAATGGCGATCGGGCCGGAGTTGTAGTGCAACATCGTCCAGAGCATATCGACGAACTCATCTTCGTCCTTGGGCTGCATGTGCACCCAGTTTGGCACGTGCCGCAGGTAACCGATGTCGAACAAGCCATGGTGCGTCGGGCCGTCGTCGCCGCTTAGGCCGGCGCGGTCCATGCACAGCTTCACGTTGAGATTCTGGATGGCGATGTCGTGAATCGCCATGTCGTACGCGCGCTGGAAAAACGTCGAGTAAATCGCGAGAAAAGGCTGAAGCCCCTGCGTGGCAAGGCCGCAGGCAAAAAGCGTGGCGTGCTCTTCCGCGATGCCGACATCGAAGTAGCGACCCGGATGCGCCTTCTGAAAATGGGAGAGGCCCGTGCCGCTCGGCATCGCCGCGGTGATGGCGACCAGCTTCTGATTTGTCTCCGCGAATTTCGCCAGCGTCTTGCCGAAAATTTCCGAATAGGTCGGCGTAGGCGTCGGGGCGGTTTCGCCACTTTCGATCTTGTATTTGCCGAGTCCGTGGAATTTATCAGGCTGCTTGAGGGCCGGCGCGTAGCCTTTGCCTTTCTGGGTGAGAATGTGCAGCAGCACCGGTTCTTCTTGCGTCTTTAAGAACTCAAATGTCCGGATGAGCAGGGGAATATCGTGCCCATCAATTGGGCCGTAGTAACGCAACCCGAGTTCCTCGAAGATAACGCTCGGTACCAGCAAGCCTTTGACGCTTTCTTCAACTTTATGTGCGAAGTCCGCCACTGATTTTCCGGCAATTGCCTGCACAAAATTGCGCGCTTTGTCATGAAGGTGAGCGAATGTCGGGCTGGTGACGATCGTGTTCAGGTAGCTCGCGATCGCGCCGACATTTTTCGCGATCGACCATTCGTTGTCGTTGAGCACCACGATGAATCGCTTCGTATGCGCTTTCACGTTGTTGAGCGCTTCGTAGCTGATTCCGCAGGTGAATGCGGCATCGCCCGCGACCACGACGATGTTCTCATCGCCGCCGCGCAGGTCGCGCCCGACCGCCATTCCAAGCGCCGCAGAAAGCGCTGTGCCCGCGTGGCCCGCCCCGTAGCAATCGTGTTCGTTCTCGGTGCGTAAAAGAAAGCCGTTCAGTCCACCGAATTGGCGCATCGTGTGAAAACGATCGAGCCGCCCGGTAAACATTTTGTGCACGTACCCTTGGTGACTCACATCCATCACGAAGCGGTCGCGTGGCGTGTCGAACACGCGATGCAACGCAATCGTCAGCTCAACCACGCCAAGGTTCGGCCCGAGATGTCCACCGGTTTGGGAAAGAACTTTGATCAGCTCATCGCGCACTTCCTGCGCGAGCTGCGGCAGATCCTGCTCGCGAAGAGCCTTGATGTCAGCAGGCGAGCGGATTCCATCGAGTAGACGCTTGGGCGCGGCTGTTGCCTCGGCGATCTGAGAACTATCAGAAGAGTTTGATTTCGTCATTTGCATCCTGGGAGTCATCGGCACCGGTCGCCGGCGCGGTCGTCTCGGGCGTTGGCTCGAAGTCTTTAACTATCGGTTTGCCTGCGCTATTGCGAGCAATGATTTCAATCTTTTGCTCGGCATTAGCAAGTCGCTCCTGGCAAATTTTTACCAGATTCATTCCTTCCTCATAGCGCACGATCAGATCTTCCAGCGGCAATTTACCCGACTCCATCTGCTCGACAATTTTTTCGAGCCGGTCCATCGCGCCCTCGAAGTTGAGCTCTGCCTCACGCGGCTTTGATTTGCTGCTCATGGGGAAAACCCAAGGATTACCACAGCTTAAGCGGGATTAAAAGCCGAGTTGCGGGAATGAGCTGCACGAAATTAACATTCGCCTCGACTCAAAGTGCTGCCAATGTTGCGATTCCTTACGATGCGCGTATTTCAGTCGTCTGGAAAAGGCCAAGCCAATAATGGCGATCAAATTCAGCCTTCATCTTTCTACTCGATGTGGGACGCCGTGGCGCGTCTCGCGCAGGAGATTCGAGCCAGCGATTTCATGGGGGAAATGATCCGGCGCCGCGACGCGTACGGCAGTGAAGGCGTGATGGGAGCACTGGATTGCGCAACGCTCTACGGATTGACCCGCTGGCTCCAGCCGGCGGTGGTGGTGGAGTCGGGTGGATTCATCGGCATGTCCTCGGCGTTTATTTTGAAAGCGCTCGCCGATGAACAACTCGCCGCAGCCAAACTTTACAGCGTGGAGCTAAGCGAAGACTGCCAGCAAGGCGCTTTAATTCCGGAAGAATTGCGAGCGTCGTTTGTCCCGATGCGCGGCAGAATCGAAGATTTTCTCAAAGGCGATCAACTGCCCGAGTCCATCGACATGTTCCTGCACGATAGCTCGCACAGCTATCGCCACATGCTGTGGGAATTTCGTCAATTCTGGCCACGCCTGCGCGACGGCGGATTGCTTGTCTCGCACGACGTGCAAATGAACTCCGCGTTTCCAGAATTCATCGCGAGCACGTACGCGCACGATAGAAAAACCGGACGCCGCGATGAACAGCGCACGTGGCATTATGAATGGGGCCGCTGGGGCTACATCGGGTTCGCGATTAAGAAAGCCAACCGCTAACGTGCGCCCTGTCGATCTTATTTCGCGCCAGGACGCGCGGCATCGCCTCGTCCTGGGATTGGCTGCCGGTGCGGCGGTTTTCTTTGCCGCGCGGGGACATCTTCGGCCCTGGAGTGCGGCAATTGCAGGTTGGAACGCAGTCGCTGTCGTTATCCTTACGCTTGATTGGGTGATAATCTGGACGACACCGCAGCGTAAAATACGCCAATTAGCGCAGCAGCAAGATCTCAGCCGCCTGCTGGTTTTCATTTTTGTCGTGGTCACGTCATCCGCTGCCCTGTTGGCAGTCGGATTTCTCGTCAGCGTGAAAAGGAGTCAAAGCGGCGGCTATTTCATTATTCATCTGTTGCTCACGTTGATGACCGTGGTCTTTTCCTGGATGCTGGTTCATACGGTTTATGGTTTGCGGTATGCGCATGCGTTTTACGGCGATAGCGACGAACCTGGCATGAATCGGCATGCTGGCGGACTGATTTTCCCCGGCGATCGGCCGCCAGATTACTTTGACTTTGCTTATTTTTCGTTTGTGATCGGTATGACCTGTCAGGTGTCGGACGTGCAGATTACCTCGCGCCGCATGCGCCGTATCACTCTGTTCCACAGCGTTCTCTCGTTCGGGTTCAACACAATGATTCTGGCGCTGCTGATCAACACTGTGTCAGGTATGTTATAGCCGGGCTGCTTTTCGGCAAAAGCTGACCGCTGTCAAAGCAGGCATTTTCCTTTCGCAGACTCACTGATCAATTTTGCCAGGCGAGCCATTCGTGTTTCTTCCTTCTTTGCGCTGACGATCCACCAGCTGATCATTTTGCGATACGATGGGGGCTGTATCTGGAAAAAATTCCAGGCTGCTTTGTTCTTCTTCAGGTGCGTTGCGTGCGACTCTTCCAACTCTGTGGTTCGTTGTTCGTACGAATAAATGCCTGACTTGTTCTCGATCCGCGCCGCGAATGCCCTTAAGCCGGTCGGTCGCATTCGATTTTGTTCAACGAGCTTTTTCGCGCGTTTGATATTGGTCGCGCTCCAAATGCTTCCGCGCCGACGCGGTGTGAACCGAATTTGATAACTGATTTCGTCAACGCGCTTCCGAACTCCGTCGATCCAGCCGAAGCAGAGCGCTTGATCCACCGACTCTGGCCATGTGATGCTCCGCTTTCCCGAATCCCTTTTGTAAAACCCGACCCAAAGCTCAGTCGCCGTCGTGTGATTCTTCTCCAGCCAGATTCGGAAATCCTCGGGCGTTCGAAAAAATTTCGGTTTCAACCGATCTGCGTTTTGTAAGCGGCGGCGTCTTTCAGATTTTTAAGATCGTCGGGATTCTCGATCTTAAGAACGAATATCCACCCTTGGCCGTACGGTTCGCGGTTAATCAAGCCTGGGTCGGCTTCGAGCGCCTTGTTCGCCCCGACAACGGTGCCTTTCACCGGCGCATAGATGTCGCTCGCTGCCTTCACCGATTCGATAACAGCGATCGCTTCTTTTGCGTTCGCCTGCCGGTCCATCTTCGGCAACTCGACATAAACCACGTCCGTCAATTCCGATTGTGCGTGATCGGTGATTCCGACGCGGACATTCTCGCCTTCGCGCTTAATCCATTCGTGTGTGTCGGTGTAAAGCAAATCATCGGGAACATTCATGGTGCGGGTTTTCTGTAGAGCGGTTTCTTTTCAATGGTGGCCGGAAATTCTTGGCCGCGAATTTCGATGTCGATTTCTGTACCGATCTTCGCGTGCGCGGACGAGACATACGCCATTCCTACGCCCCAGTTCAAGCTCGGAGAAATTGTGCCGCTAGTTACTTCACCGATCCGCTCGCTCCGGCAGCCGCCGGAGAAAACCGCATAGTGCGGCCGCGGCGGAGGACCTTTTTCTTTCATTCGAAACGGCACGAGCCTTTCCTTCGTGCCGTTCTCTTTCGCGCGAAAAAGAACATCCCGCCCGATGAAATGTGGTTTTGTTAGATCTACAAAAAAACCCAATCCCGCCTCGATCGGATTTCGTTGCGGTGACAGATCAGAGCCGTTTAGGGGGTAACACATCTCCAGGCGCAATGTATCGCGCGCGCCCAGGCCGCAAGGTTTGATTCCGAACGTTTTGCCTCTCTCGAGCGCGCCATTCCAAAACTTCACTGCGTCTGCCGTACGAAAAAAAACCTCAATGCCGTCCTCGCCGGTGTAGCCGGTGCGCGCGACGGAAGCAGTAGTTCCATCGAATGGAACGTCAGCGATCGCGTTTCGCGGTGGCGGCTGGATATCTTTGCCGAAGAGCGCGTGAAACAATTCCACCACGCGCGGGCCTTGAATCGCCACTCCACCAAAATCGGTGCTGCGATTTGTGAGATTACAAGGATCGGCGGTGTCTAGTCCGCCGCTGGCGCGATCTGGAGAGCGCCCCTCCTTGAGATGATTTTCCAGCCAGGTAAAATCATCGTCCGTCCGCGCGGCATTTACCACGAGCAGAAACTTTTGCTCCCCGATCCGATACGCAATCAAATCATCAATAACGCCGCCTCGCTCGTTGAGCAGAAATGTGTATTGACCCATGCCGATATCGAGTTTGTCGATGTTATTCGTGAGCATCGTGTTGAGCCAGGTGGCGACGGCGCTCTCGCCACCGACTTTCTTCGACGAGGGCGTCGCAGCCACAATCAATTGTCCCATGTGCGATATGTCGAAGATGCCGACATTGTTTCGCACGCTCCGATGTTCCTCCACGATGCTGGTGTATTGCACCGGCATGAGCCAGCCGGCGAACGGGACGATTTTCGCGCCGAGCCGCACGTGCTCATCGTAAAGCGGCGTTTTTCTCTGCGCGTCTTCGCTCACGCGCCAAACTACCCGCCAATCAAAGGTGGGTAAAGCTTCTGTCACGCACGACGGCTAACAAGGACACAGCATTATATAGGAAACCTTTCCCTGGCTTCGTGTCCTTTGTGTTCTTTGTCCGAGGAATTAAAGTCGGCACACGATGATCTGGCTCGACAAACTCGAACGGCGCTTCGGTTTTCTCGCTATCCCGGGGCTAATCCGAATCGTGATTGCCTTTACAGCGCTGGTGTGGGCGTTGATGTGGTTAAATCCGAATTTTCGTTTTGCCCTCGATCTCGATCCTGCGCGCATTCGGCATGGGGAAGTCTGGCGGCTGGTCACTTATATCTTCGTTCCGCAAACGCTCAGTTTTTGGATCGTGCTGGCTCTGTGGTTTCTCTGGTTCATCGGCGAAGGTCTCGAACGCGCATGGGGCCCTTTCCGGCTTACACTTTATTTCTTTGTCGGAATGATCGGCACAACGGTTGCGGCGTTTTTCTTCGGCAGCAATTTTTCGAACGGCATGCTCATCGCGTCGTTGTTCTTTGCCTTTGCACGATTTTATCCCGACGAGGTCATTTACATCCTTTTTATTCTGCCGGTAAAAATCAAATGGCTCGCCTGGGTTTTCGCCGCGTTCTTGCTGCTAGGATTTGTGTTGAATTCGAATTCTTATCGCGCCGCGCTCATAGCAGCGTTCGCGAATTATCTCATATTTTTCGGTCCCGAAATTGTTCGTCAGGCCACGCATCGCCATGAAGTGTCAACACGGCGAAAACGGTTTGAAACGCACTCGCGCAACGCGGACGAAGCGCTGCATCGCTGCGCGGTCTGCGGCGCCACGGAGCTGACCGATCCGAATCTGGATTTCCGCGTCGCGCGCGACGGCGAGGAATACTGCATCGTCCATCTGCCGAAACCGCAAACCGCCTCGAGTGGAAATTCGTTGTAGAGGCGCTCGCCGCGGCGAGCGCTGACATTCGACGTTTGACACAAACGCCGCTACAACGCTTGACCCAGAACTCCTGACGATGAAACTAGCGCGATGACTGACAAGAACACCGCGCTCGTTCCAGAGGAAGGCTGGCATTGTCTGCATCTGTTTTACCGGGCCGAGTACGGCCAATGGCAATTGCTCAGCCGAGACGAACAAAACGCGGCGAAAACAAATTTATCGTCGCTCGTGCAGGAAGTGCGTGCGATGGACTCGACGCAATTGCTCACGCTCGGCATGGTCACACCGAAAACCGACATAGGGTTCATGTTGATCACGCCAGATCTGCACAACGCCAACCGGATCGAGAAACGACTTTCACTCTCGCTCGGCGCAGACGTGCTTACGCCGGTTTACAGTTACCTATCGCTCACCGAGGAAAGCGAATACATCACGACGGAGGAGGAGTACGAGCAAACACTCGAGTCGAGTGTCCGCACCGATCCTGCGAAACTCGAAGAAGCACTGGCCACGTTTCGCGAACGAATGAAACACTACCGGCAGGAGCGGGTTTATCCCACTCTGCCCGATTGGCCGGTGGTTTGTTTCTATAACATGAGCAAACGCCGCGGCGAACACCGGAACTGGTACGCGCTTCCCTATGATGAGCGCCGAAAATTGATGAAAGGGCACGCCAATGTCGGGCGCGAATTTGCCGGCAAGGTAAAACAGCTCATCACCGGTTCGACCGGCCTCGATGATGCCGAATGGGGCGTGACGCTCTTTTCGCGCGATACATTTCAGATCAAAGCCATTGTTTACAAAATGCGCTTTGATCCGGTCAGCGCTGAGTACGCGGATTTCGGTGAGTTTTACATCGGTATCCAATTGCCGCTCGACGAATTGTTCCGCCGCTTGCAAATGTAGCTCTCGCTCCTGCTCATGCTCGTAATCGATTTCAATCCAGAACGATTGCGATTACGATCAGGAGCACGAGCAGGATTGAAATGGATGGGTGACAGAGTGGTTGATTGTGCACGCCTGGAGAGCGTGTGTGCCGAAAGGCACCGGGGGTTCGAATCCCCCCCCATCCGCCAGTTTGGATAATCGCTTCACCTCCCGCTTCTTGCTTGTCCCCGCTGATCAACCACGAAGCTCAGCTGGCACCGCGTAATTTGTTGAACAACGCGTAGGCGCGTTCTTTCACTTTCGCCTCCAAGTTTTGGAGCGTGAGATCGTCATCGAAGGCCGAGCCCGGATAAACAAAAAAGAGCACGTCCTCCTCGATACTTGCGTTCAGGATTCTTTTGCAACTGCCATCCGGATTTCGCAGCGAGCAAGGATCAGGAGCCGGCGGGTGAAGCCCTTCATGCAAACGAATCGAACCTTCGCCAATTTTCTTTGATGGTCCGGTGTCGCCGCAGATCGCGGCAGTGACCTTGTCCTTAAAAATTACCGTTGCAAGGTCGCCTAAGGCCACACCGGTATTTTTGCAAAAGCTTCCGCCTGGAAGAACAACATAGGGAATACTCTCACTAGGCAATCCTTTGCCTGAATCAGGAAAATGGAAGGAGGTATCATCCTGTCCAGAATCGATATCTAGCTTCGAACCGGGCAAACGATTCGGCCCGGCCGCGGGACCATCGGCATCGATAGCCATTTTCGAACTCCAAAAAATCGTGCCGTCTGGAAATCTGAGAATTGCTTTGCACTTGCTCGGGTCATTCCTCGCCTTTGTTTGATCGAAATCATCGAAGATTTTTTTGTTCTCTTGCGCGACATCGACAGCCTCAACGAAAGGGATGCCATTGCATTGCGCGGCGGAAGCGGAGGGAGGTTTGAATGAGGACATATGATCTACTTTTTATTGTTTCTTGTTCAGCAAAAAAGGAAGAAAAAGCAATCAGAAAAGTATTTTGCGGTCCGTGCGTATTCCTGCCTGGTAAGCATCTCTGCTTTGCGCTTACGCGCTTCGCGGGATTCTTAGCGCCTTTCCAGCACTTGCAGTTCTTGTCGTAATTTCACCATGCTGCCATGCGACAAGACACCGCGGAAGTTTACGCCGGGATAAATCATGCAATCGCGGCCGATTACTGAGCCGGGATTGATGACCGCGTTGCAACCGATTTCCGTCCGGTCGCCAAGGATCGCGCCGAATTTTCTGAGACCGGTCGCGATATCGCCATCGGGTGTGATGACCGCGATCTCGCCGTGATCGAGTTTCACGTTCGAAAGAATGACGCCGGCGCCCAGATGCGCATGATGACCGAGAATGGAGTCGCCGACGTAATTAAAGTGCGGGACCTGTACTTCGTCGAAGAGAATGCAGTTCTTAAACTCGCACGAGTTCCCCATGACCACGCCATTGCCGGCAATCACGTTTTCGCGCACGTAGCATCCGCTGCGGACGCGGCAATTTTCGCCAATCCACGCCGGGCCTTTTAACATGGCGCCCTGCTCGACAATCGTTCCTTTGCCGATGAAAACATGGTTGCTGATGAAAGGCTTGCCCATGAGCTCGCCGAGGATCGCGGGCTTTAAGCGAAATTGCAGATAACTCGCAATTTGTTTGAGTGCGTCCCAGACGTAATTCTGGTTTTCGAACAACTTCGGATGGGCCGTGTGTTCGAGGTCAAGGAAATCGACGGGTCTGAACATTTACTGCAAATTAACCAGCATCACGTCGCGTGATCGTGTACCCATCCTTGGTGTCACGCATTTCCCAGCCGCGAGCGCTTAATTCGTTACGCAACTCATCACTTTTTTTGAAATCTTTTGCAAGCCTCGCTTGAGCGCGTTCTTTGGCGAGTCGCGTCACTTCCGCGGGAATCTTCTCTGCGACGAGCGTGCCACTTAGCCTTAACTCACCTGTTTGCGCAACCAGCACCCGAGGACGTGGCTCACCGGGCTCCAACCGGAGGACATGGTTGATTCGTTCCCACCAGTTCAGCCATGCGGCCGCAGCTTTGGCATCGAGTTTGTCCTCGTCCATCGCGCGATTCGTTTCGCTAATGGATTCAAATAGAAATCCCAGTGCTGCAGAAATGTTCAGGTCGTCATCGAGGGCTTCTTCAAAATTCTGCGTTGGACGTTGAGCGTTGGACGTTGAGCGTTGGACGTTTTCTTCGTCCGCGATTTCCCGCAATCGCGCAAGCCATTCATCAATGCGTTCCAGCGATTCGCGCGCTTCATTCATTCCGTCCCAGGTAAAATTGAGCGGCACGCGATAGTGCACGCGCAGCAACGCGTAACGAAGCTCGCGACCGGTGTACCCCTTCGCAACGACATCCGGCACGGTGTAAAAATTGCCAAGCGACTTCGCCATCTTCTGTCCGTCCACGAGCAGATGGGCGCAGTGCAGCCAGTAGTGGACGAATTTTTTTTCTGTGACGCCTTCACTCTGCGCGATTTCCGCTTCGTGATGCGGGAAAATATTGTCGACGCCGCCGCAATGGATATCGAGCTGATCCCCTAACAGTGCGGTCGACATCGCGCTGCATTCGATGTGCCAGCCGGGACGGCCCGGGCCCCACGGCGAATCCCACTTCACGTCGGCATCTTCTTCATCCCAGGCTTTCCACAGCGCGAAGTCGCCGATGTGCTCCTTGTCGTATTCGTCATGCTTCACGCGGCCGGTCGCTTGCAATTGACTGAGATCGAAGTGTGCGAGTTTTCCGTAATTGGGAAATTTGTTGATGCGATAATAAACCGATTTGTCCTCGGCCTGATATGCAAGCCCCTTCGAAATCAACGTGCTGATCATCTCGATCATTCTGTCGATGTATCGCTGGTCAGTTGCAGCCGGATATTCGTTCGCGCGTTTGATGCGCAACGTATCCGCGTCTTCGAAAAACGCCTGCTTGAACTGTTCGGTGAATTTTCGCAGCGGCACGCCAGCTTCGCGCGCGCCACGAATCGTCTTATCGTCCACATCGGTGATGTTCGTCACGCGATGCACCTTGTAACCGCGCACTTCCAGGTGCCGCTGGAGCAAATCCTCGAAGATGTACGCACGAAAATTTCCAATGTGCGCGCGGCTGTAAACAGTCGGCCCGCATGCGTACATCTTGACGAGTCGCACGGGATCGCCCGGGTCGAACTCTTCGACCTCGCGCGAGTACGTGTTAAAGAAGCGCAGCGCCATAACGGTATGGTAGCGGCCGGTTCACCGAACCGCCATGGCGATTGAGGTCAATCGCCGCTACCTTCCATTTCTACCGCCGCCACCGCGACTGCGGCAATTCCTTCACCGCGTCCAATTGTGCCGAGTCTTTCATTCGTCGTCGCTTTCACACTTACGTTCGAATCCGAAGTGTCGAGCGCGTCCGCAATTGCTTTTCGCATCCCCGCAATGTGCGGCGCGAATTTTGGTTCTTCGGCGAGAAGCGTTGCATCGATATTCACGACGCGCGCGCTTGTTTGCGCGAGCAATTCGTTCACTCGTTTCAAAATTTCGATGCTGCTGATACCGCGAATCGACTCGTCGGTATCCGGAAAATGCTGGCCGATGTCGCCGGCGCCGATCGCTCCGAGCAAGGCGTCGGCAATCGCGTGCGATAGCACATCAGCATCGGAATGTCCTTCCAGCCCGCGCGAGTACGGAATCTCGATGCCGCCCAAAACCAGTTTTCGTCCCTCCGCGAAACGATGAATGTCGTAGCCGATGCCGCAACGAATCATGGCGCAAATGACGAATGGTGAACGACGAATGACGAATCAATGACGAAATCCGAATGACGAGATGAACCTCTCAAGCGCGCATTCGTCATTTGGGCTTCGTCATTCATAACTGCAGTTTCAAATCAATCACGCCATTCGAGGCGACGATGCTGTATTTCTCACTCATGTGCTCGAGCGGGCGAAGATCGACAGTTCCACCGGCATTTTCAATTAGAAGCCAGCCCGCTGCGATATCCCATAAGCTGATCCCGGTTTCAATGTATGCATCGAAGCGCCCACATGCGACATAAGCCATGTCGAGCGCAGCACTGCCGAGCACGCGACACTTGCGCACGCGATGAATCATTGCCTGCAGCAATGGGAAATTCGCGTTGATCGTTTCTCCGGTCTTGGCCAGTCCAATGGAGATCACGGCTTCTGCGAGCTCCGCTCGATCGCTTACATGAAACGGCTGGCCATTTAATTTCGGCTTCTCGCCTTTCTGTCCAGCCCACATCTCGTCACGCATTGGGTCGTAGATAACGCCTACCATGATCTCGCTGCGCAGTCGCAGCGCAATAGAGACGCAAAAATGAGGGATGCCGTAGAAATAATTGACGGTGCCATCAAGCGGATCGACCACCCACTGATGTTCGGTGTTTTGATCGCCCGCGACTCCTTCTTCGCCGTAGAGAGCATGCCCGGGAAATTCTTTTAGCAGCAAATCTGTAATCAACTCCTGCGTCTGAACGTCGATCTCTAATTTCACATCGTGTGCGGCGACTGCATTCACCCGTTGCCGCTGCCGAAAATTCTCGCGAAGCAATTTTCCGGCCGCGCGCGCAGCCTGCTCGGCGGTATCGAGATAGTGCTTCATCAAACATTACGTCGCACAAAGCGCACGAAGTGCACAGCGGAAATCAAAGTGCTGCAGCCGCGAGGGCGATGCTGTCATCTGGTTGTTTTCATTAACATTGGGCTTCAGCCCATTGCTTTCGTCGATGAGAAGCGGGAGCCGTTTCAACGGCTTAATGAAGACACCAAAAGCCGTTAAAACGGCTGATCGAGAGAACGCCCACGACTGCACCTGGCTAAAGCCAGGTGTTACTCACAACAAAAAAACCGGGAGGAAAATAAATTCTCCTCCCGGGTTAAAGTTAGGGTTGTGACTCCGAAGAAATCCGGAGCCGTTAATTCAGCGATTGGCTTAGTGCCTTTTCTTTTTCGCTGCTTTTTTCTTTGCTGCTTTCTTTTTAGCCATCGACTAATTCCCCCCTTTCAATCCGCAACGCGCGGAGCTGGTGAAGAGTTGGGAATGACTTCACTCAATTGGGTTCAGTAATCGTCACATTTTTTTTGTCAAACATTTTTGTTGCAGATTTTACAAAAACTTTTACGAGCTCGCGCGCGATGATTTTTTTTTGCGTGCGCAAAATTTTCCGTCGCTCACCATTTCGCGAGACAATCGTCACCTCATTCAGGTCGCTATCCATTCCAGAATCCGCGCTGCTCACGTCGTTCGCGACTACGATGTCGCAATTCTTCTCGCGCAGTTTCCGCTCGGCGTTTTCTTCAACGTCACTCGTTTCCGCAGCGAAACCGACAACAAGGAATTGGCGACCTTGCCAATGGCCTAATGAATCGAGAACGTCGCGCGTAGGAATTAATTCGAGTGAAACCTTTTCGCGGCGCTTCTTGATTTTTGCGGTTGAAACTCTTGCCGGCTTGTAATCCGCCACGGCGGCGCACATCACGCATACATCGCATTTGTCGGCATGCCGGTGCACGGCATCGAACATTTCATCACTGGTGGACACGCTAACAAATGTTGCCTCGTCCGGCGGCCCGAGGTTCACCGGGCCGGAAATCAAAATGACGTCGTGCCCGACATCAAGCGCGGCTTCTGCGATCGCATAACCCATTTTTCCCGATGAACGATTCGAAATGTAACGAACCGGATCGATCGGCTCTCGGGTGGGCCCGGCCGTGACGAGAACTCTCACGCGATCAAATTGTCCTGGCGCGCAAGCAGAAACTCCGTGCGGAACGCGATGTCGGTCACCTTCCAAAGCCTGCCCAGGCCTTCGTAACCGCACGCCAGCATTCCTTCCTCCGGTCCAATAAATTCAACGCCGCGCGTTTTCAATTTTTCCACATTCTCCACCGTCGCTGGATGCTGCCACATTTTTCCGTTCATGGCCGGCGCGAGCAGAATCGGCGCACGCGTGGCGAGCGCGATGGCCGCAAGCGGGTGACTGGCCAGACCGTTCGCCAGCTCGGCGATGATGTGCGCAGTCGCGGGCGCAATCAGGAGAAGGTTCGCGCGGTCGGCGAGATCGATGTGACCGGGTCGCCAGCTTTCTTTCTCATCGTAGAAGCTTGTCGTCACCGGATTTTTCGAGAGCGTTTGTAACGTGAGCGGCGAAATGAATTCCGTCGCATCCTGTGTCATCACGACGAAAACATCGTGGCCCTGTTTGAGGAGCAGGCTTGCCAGCTCAGCAGACTTGTAAGCGGCGATCGATCCTGTGATCCCCAGGACGATCGATTTCTTCGCGGAAGAAATGCGCACAACCTTTCGCGCGCTCGTTCTTTCGCGTTTTGCTCTCAAGTTCCTTTCCATGCAAGCTCGACAAGTTACTCGCGAATCCGCTCTAGGGGAAGGCGATAGCTACTTCTGCGAATCGGGACGCTAACAGCGTCCCGTACAGAGCAAGCGCCGGCTCAAATAGCCCTCTGCCGCCATGATGTGGCGGAACCTTTCCAGATCTTCTTCGACTGATCCGCTGATGATTGTGTAACGGTAATCGCGCCACAATTCCATTTCTCGTACCGCAGTGTCGAGACGGCGATTGATCTGCTCCTCGGTCTCGGTCCCGCGATTGCGCAGGCGTCGCCGCAATTCGTCGAGATCGGGCGGCATGATAAAAACATCAGCCAGCGCCCGGCGAATTAATGGATCGTCACAGTTCCGGATCGTGGCTGCGCCCTGAGTATCAATGTCGATTAAGACGTCGACTCCGTTTTGCAAATTCGTCAACACCGGCTCGCGCAATGTTCCATAATAATCGCTGTGGACCTGCGCGTGTTCCAAAAAATCGCAGGCTTGGAGTCTCTCGCGAAAAACCGTATCGGACAGAAATCGATAATCCTCGCCGTCAATTTCACCGGCGCGCGGTGATCGGGTGGTGCAGGATACTGAATAAAAAAGATTCGGAGTTTTTCGGATTGCTTCGACCAGCGTGGTCTTGCCTGCGCCCGATGGCGCGGAGATGACGAAGAGAATTCCGGGGCGGCTAAACTGGTTACTCAAGGTTTTGAACTTGTTCCCGGATCTTCTCCAGTTCGGCTTTGCAGGCGATGACGCGTTGTGAGATGGCGGCGTCATTCGCTTTTGCGCCCAGGGTGTTGAGCTCGCGAAAAATTTCCTGGGTTATGAATTCCAATGTGCGCCCAACCGGCTCTTTGCTGCGCAAATGATGCGCGAATTGGGCGAGATGACTCTCAAGCCGCGTTAACTCTTCCGATACATCGGCGCGGTCGGCAAAGAACGAAATTTCCTTGAGCACGCGTTCGTCTTCGCTGGCGATCGGCAACCCGGCTTTTTGGATTCGCTCGAGGAGCGCGGCGCGATATCGTTTCACCACGTCAGGATGAAGCGCGCGAACCTCTTTGAGTTTTTTCCGGATCACTTTCAGACGACGAATCAAATCCTTGGCCAGATGTTTGCCTTCGCGCTCTCGCATTTTGATTAAATCGGCGAGCGCGGCGCGCAGCGCCCGTTCAATGGCTGGCCAGGCTTCTTCGGCATTGAGGGCTTCTTCCGGGAGCCGCATCACGCCGGGCGCCTGCAGAATGGTGCTGATGGTGATCTCGCCCGGTGCGTCCAGTTCCTTCTGCAGCATGCGCATCGCTTCATGATACGAGCGGGCGAGCTCGGTATTGAGCGCCAGATTGCGCGCGCCGTTTGCCCCGCTGTGAAGCGTGACGGTGGCATTGGTTCGGCCGCGCGAAATATTTTCATTGATCGTCTGGCGAATGCGCGGTTCAAGCTCTGTCAAATCGCGCGGCAGATTGATCACAACGTCGCTCTGCTTTCGGTTCACAGAGTTGAGTTCGACACTAAATTTGGTTCCGGCGTGATCGCTCTCCGCGCGACCGTATCCAGTCATGCTCTGCATATCTCGATGCGGAAGGTTATCGCAGAGAAATGCTCAACGATCAACCCGCCTCGGCCGAGGCTACGGCGCAGCAAGCGCCCAACGGGCTGCTCGTGTTGCGCTGAAAAACTGACGTGGCAGGATTCCGAGGATTGGAGTGCGGCGAGCGGCCCGAACCAAAAA
>WNFW01001255.1_pt1 | contig 17009 bp, 15 predicted proteins | sample 5400131 | NCBI WGS metagenome assembly WNFW01 (sample SAMN13153362, study PRJNA577476) | soil metagenome | isolation source: 20 cm soil or saprolite under grassland replicate 1 | place: USA:California | collected 2016-06-15 | reverse complement strand
GCGCAGGCGCAGCTCGTTCTTCGAGTCCGCGTTGCGCAGCGCGTCCTCGTAGGAGATGAGGCCGGTCTCGTACAGCTCGTACAGCGCCTGGTCGAAGGTCTTCATGCCGAGGCGCGTCGAGCGCGACATCACTTCCTTGATCTTGGCGACTTCGCCCTTGAAGATCAGGTCCTGGATGAGCGGCGAGTTGAGCATGATCTCCATCGCCGCGATGCGCCCGGCGCCCGACTCGCGCGGGATCAGCCGCTGCGACACCAGCGCGCGGATGTTCAGCGACAGATCCATGAGCAGCTGGTCGCGGCGCTCGTCGGGGAAGAAGTTGACGACGCGGTCGAGCGCCTGATTGGCGCTGTTGGCGTGCAGCGTGGCCAGCACCAGGTGCCCGGTCTCGGAGAACTGGATGCCGTACTCCATGGTCTCGCGGTCGCGGATCTCCCCGATCAGGATCACATCGGGCGCCTGACGCAGGGTGTTCTTGAGCGCGGAGTGCCAGGAGTCGGTGTCGACGCCGACCTCGCGGTGCGTGATCACGCAGCCCTTGTGGGTGTGCACGTATTCGACCGGGTCCTCGATGGTGACGATATGCCCGCGCGTCTTGTCGTTGCGGTACCCGACCATGGTGGCGAGCGTGGTGGATTTGCCCGAACCGGTGCCGCCGACGACGATCACCAGGCCGCGCTTGCTCAAGACCACCTCCTTGAGGATCGGGGGCAGGTCGAGCTCCTCGAAGGTCGGGATCTTGGCGTTGATCAGCCGGATGACGCAGCCGACCGCCGCCTGCTGCACGAAGGCGCTCACCCGGAAGCGCCCGATGCCCGGCGGGGCGATCGCGAAGTTGCATTCCTTGGTGGCGTCGAATTCCCGGGTCTGCCGGTCGTTCATGATGGCGCGCACCAGCGTCGCGGACTGCTCCACGGTGAGCGCGCGCTCGCTCTGGGGCCGGATCTCGCCGTCGAGCTTGATCGCCGGCGGGAAGCCCGCGGTAATGAACAGGTCGGAGGCCTTCTTCTCCGTCACCCGCCGCAGCAGGTCCTGCATCAGCTTGATGGCCTGGTCACGGTCCATGGCGTTCTCCGGCGAACCCCGTTGAATCCTGCGCGCAGCGCATCACAAAGAGTCCTTGTTCTGCGCCTTGTAGCGCGCCTCTTCCTTGCTGACCATGCCCTTGGCGACCAGCTCCGCGAGGCACTGGTCGAGAGTCTGCATGCCCTGCGCACCGCCGGTCTGAATGGAGGAGTACATCTGCGCGATCTTACCCTCGCGGATCAGGTTGCGGATCGCAGGCGTCCCGATCATGATCTCGTGGGCCGCCACCCGACCGCCGCTGTTCTTCTTCATCAGCGTCTGCGAGATCACCGCGCGCAGCGACTCCGACAGCATCGAGCGCACCATGTCCTTCTCCTCGCCCGGGAACACGTCGACGATACGGTCGATGGTCTTGGCGGCGGAGCTGGTGTGCAGCGTACCGAACACCAGGTGACCGGTCTCGGCGGCGGTGAGCGCCAGGCGGATGGTCTCCAGGTCGCGCATTTCACCCACCAGGATGACGTCCGGATCCTCGCGCAGCGCCGAGCGCAGCGCCTCGCTGAAGCCGAGCGTGTCGCGGTGCACCTCGCGCTGGTTGACCAGACAGCGCTTGGAATCGTGCACGAACTCGATCGGATCCTCGATGGTGATGATGTGGTCGGGGCGATTGTCGTTGCAGTGATTGACCATGGCGGCCAGCGTGGTGGACTTGCCCGAGCCGGTCGGACCGGTCACCAGCACCAGTCCCCGCGGCAGCATGCACAGGTCGCGGAAGATCTTCGGCGAGTTCAGCTCATCGAGCGACAGAATCAGCGACGGGATGTTGCGGAACACGGCGCCCGCGCCGCGGTTCTGGTTGAAGGCATTGACGCGGAAGCGCGCCAGCTTTGGAATCTCGAACGAGAAGTCGGTTTCGAAGAACTCCTCGTAGGCCTTGCGCTGCTTGTCGTTCATGATGTCGTACACCATGGAGTGCACTTCCTTGTGCGACAGCGGCGGCATATTGATGCGCTTCATGTCGCCGTCGACGCGGATCATCGGCGGCACGCCCGAGGACAGATGCAGATCCGAGGCGTTGTTCTTGACGGCGAAGGCGAGGAGTTGCGCGATATCGACGGCCATTGATGCTCCCGGGAACGGCGCGGCCTAAGGTGCAGTAAGGGGACGTGCGAGTCTGCGCCTTGAGCGCGCCGGCAGTATAACGGAGGGGTCACACGTCCAATATGTTAATGGGTCCGCAGAATTTGCCCGAGCGCATCGCCGCCGTGCGCGAAAGAGTGGCGCGCGCCGCCGCCGGGGCCGGGCGGAGTGCGCAGTCGGTCACACTCCTTGCCGTCGGCAAGGCGCAACCCCCGGAAGCGCTCGCCGCCGCCGCCGCCTGCGGGCTCGAGCACTTCGGCGAGAGTTACCTGCAGGAGGCGCTGGCCAAGATGGCCGCGCTGCCTGATCGGCAGCTCACCTGGCACTTCGTCGGGCGGGTGCAGGCCAACAAGACCCGCCCGATCGCGGAAGGCTTCGCCTGGGTGCACGCACTCGACCGGCTCAGGATCGCCGAGCGCCTCGCCGCGCAGCGCCCGTTCCACGCACCGCCGCTGAACGTGTGCCTGCAGGTGAAGCTCGCCGAGGAGCACACCAAGGGCGGCGTGATGGCGGCCGAGCTGCCCGCCCTCGCCGCCGCGGTGGCGGGGCTTCCGCGGCTCTCGCTGCGTGGCCTGATGTGCATTCCGCCCGAAGAGAGCGAGCCGGCGCGCCAGCGCGCCTGGTTCGCGAGGCTGCGCGAGCTGCTGGAGCGGCTCAACGCCGCCGGCGCGCGGCTCGACACCCTGTCGATGGGCATGAGCGGGGACTTCGAAGCGGCGATTGCCGAAGGGTCGACCATCGTGCGCCTCGGGACGGCGCTGTTTGGCCCCCGCCCTCCCTAGACACGAGCGGCCATCTTTTCGCCGGCGAAAGTCACGCCTTTCGCCGGCGTGTTTGCTGTCATCGATGGGTTGGCCCGGCGAAAGCGCCACGGGCGCTTTCGCCCAATCCAACCAGTACAATAGCGCCCGCATGACCAACAGGCGCCTCGCCATACTCGGAGCCGGCAACATGGGCCGCGCCCTCATCGGCGGGCTGCTGCGCTCGGGTACGCGGCCCGAGCACCTCAGTGTCGGCGAGCCCGTCGCCGGCGCGCGCGAGGCGCTGGCGCGGGACCTGGGCATCACGGCCGGCGCCGACAACGCCGCGGCGGTTCGCGGCGCCGCCGTGGTGGTGCTCGCGGTGAAACCGCAGGATGCCGCCTCCGTGCTCACCGCGCTGGCGGGGGAGTGGGGTGCGCAGGGGCCATTGCTCATCTCCGTGGCCGCCGGCCTGCGCGTCGCCGCCCTGCAGGCCTGGTGCGGGCCGGGCGTCGCGGTGGTGCGCGCCATGCCCAATCGGCCGGCGCTGGTGGGCGCCGCGGCCACGGGCCTGTTTGCCCCGCCCGGCGTAACGGGGCCGCAGCGCGCCACCGCCGAGCAGGTTCTCGGCTCGGTGGGCGAAATCGTGTGGGTTCCCACGGAAGCGGCGCTCGATGTCGTGACGGCGCTCTCGGGCAGCGGCCCGGCTTACTTCTTCCTGCTCGCGCAGCTCATGGCCGAGGCCGCCGCGGGGCTGGGACTGGAGGCCGCGGCCGCGCGGCGCCTGGCCGCCGCCACGCTCCACGGAGCGGGCCTGCTCGCTCACGGTGGGGATGCTGACCTCGCGCGCCTGCGGGCCGAGGTCACCTCCCGGGGAGGCACGACCGAGGCGGCGCTGCGCGTATTCGAGGACGCGGGCCTGCGCGCCACCGTGGCGCGGGCGCTCGAAGCCGCGGCGCTGCGCGGGCGCGAGCTGGCCGCGGCGCACCCAGACCCGATCCCAAACCGCCGGTGACTCATGAGCGCGATCATCTTCATTGTCGAAACGCTGCTGTCGCTCGCGCTGTTCGTGGTCCTGGCGCGCCTGCTGCTGCAGTGGACGCGCGCCGACTTCCGCAATCCGCTGTGTCAGGCGGTGGTGCGGATCACGAATCCGCTGATCCTGCCGCTGCGCCGGGTGCTGCCCCCCATCGGCAAGCTCGACACCGCCTCCGTGGTCGCGGTGCTGCTGATCGCCACGGTCGACGTCGCCTGCATTTTCGCTCTGCACGCCCTGGGCTTCCCGCCACCGCTGCTGTGGGTGCGGCCGGTGCTCACCGAGATCGCGCGCACGCTGCTGTGGACCTATCTGTCGGCGATCTTCCTGTACGCGCTGCTCAGTCTCATCGCCCCGGGCGGCTACTCCCCGCTCCAGTCGGTGCTCGCGACGCTGTGCGAGCCGGTGCTGCGGCCGATCCGGCGGCTGATCCCGGCGGTCGCGGGGCTCGATCTGTCGCCGCTGTGGGCCATCATCGCCATCCAGGCGGTCCTGATCCTGATGCGCTGAAGTGCGGGTGCGCGCGCATCGCTCACCGCACGCGCACGTTGCGCTGACGGAACACACGCTTAGCGCCGACATCGCAACGAGAATCGCAGCATTGGCGCGCACCGCCGCGGTGCGCGCGGGGGCGGCGTCGCTCACGCCCGCGCGCGCTGCAGCTATCACGCAACGCAAACCCTGAGAAAAAAGGCACTTTCGCAACACCCAACGGAAAAAAGCGCTTGCGAAAGCGTGCGCATGTGCTATTTTCCGCGCCGATTCTCATCGCGCGGCTGTTCGGCGCCGCGTTTCGCAACGGCAAATCCTCGAGGAGTAGCGCAACATGGCGAAAAAGGGTGGCGCACCGACGAAGTCGGAAGTTCTGACACACATCTCCAAAGACACCGGGCTCTCCCGCAAGCAGGTCGGAAGCGTCTTCGATTCGCTCGGCGGTGTGATCAAGAAGAGCCTGCGCGGAAACGGTCTGTTCACCATGCCGGGGCTGCTGAAAATGAAGGTCGTCAAGAAGCCGGCGACCAAGGCCCGCGAAGGCATCAACCCGTTCACCGGCCAGAAGATGATGTTCAAGGCCAAGCCGGCGAGCAAGAAGGTTCGCGTCATGCCCCTGAAGAGCCTGAAGGGAATGGTCAACCAGTAACTGGGACTTTTTCCGCCACCGCGGGCAAGAGCCCGGGAGGAGCGCGCTCCTGCCGGGCTTTTTGTTGTCAGGCGCTCACCTTCGCCGCGGCGGCCGCCCTCACGCGCAGCTGGCCATGAACGCCAGCACCACGTCGCGCAGCTCGTTGAGGCGGCCGTGGAAGAAGTGGCCGGCGCCGTGCAGCACCTGCAACTCGGGCGGCGGTGACAGTGTGTCGACCCAGGCGCGCACGGCCTGCGGCGGCACCACCTCATCGGCGTCGCCCTGCACGATGAGCCACGGACAGGCCGGTGGCGCGGCATCCGTGAGCGCAAGGGTCGTGATGCCCGGCGCCACGGCGATGAGGCGCTGGGGGCGCGCTGCTGCCGCCGCGCGCACGGCCACCGCGCCGCCGAAGGAGAATCCCGCCAGCCACAGGGCCGCCTGCGGCCAGCGCCGCCGCCCGTAGGCGATCACCGCCAGTGCGTCCGCAGTCTCACCGCGACCCTCGTCGTAACTGCCCGCGCTCGCGCCGACACCGCGGAAATTGAAGCGGATGGCGGGCGCTCCCAGCTGCTCGAGCGCGCGCGCCACCGTGTACACGACCTTGTTGTCCAGGGTCCCGCCGTGGAGCGGATGCGGGTGGCAGACCACGGCGAAGGCGCTGACGGGCTGCGGCCCCTGCACCTCGGTTGCCGGGGTCTCGATGAGCGCCTGCAGAGGCCCCGCGGGACCCTCGAGGCGCGTGCGCTCCGCGTGCGGGGGCCGCAGCACCCGCATCCTCAGCAGACCGCGCCCTGCGGCGCCGCGAGGCGCACCAGCAGGCGGTTCAGGCGCTGCACGTACTCGGGGGCGTTGGCGAGCTGACCGCCTTCGGTGAGCAGGGCCTGCTCGTACAACAGTTGCGCGAGCTCGGCGAACTGCGCCGGATCGGTGAGCCCGTCGAGGTACCTGATCAGCGGGTGCCCCACATTGACCTCGAGCAGCGGGCGAGCTTGCGGGGTCTTCTGACCGGCGGCGGCGAGGATGCGCCGCATGCGCTCCGGCAGATCATGCTCGCCGAGCACCAGGCAGGCGGGCGATTCGCGCAGGCGCTCGCTGAGGCGAGCTTCGCTGATGCGCTCCCCGAGCGCGTCCTTGATGCGCTTGAGCAATCCCTTGCTCTCCTTGAGCTGGGCATCGTGCTGCTGGCGATCGGCATCGCTCGCCAGTGCGCCGAGCTCCAGGTCCCCGCGCGCGGCATCCTTGAAGCGCTTGCCCTCGTAGGTCTCGAGCTGGCCCATCACCCATTCGTCGATGCGCTCGGCGAGCAACAGCACCTCGAGGCCGCGCTCCTTGAGGCGCTCGATGGCGGGACTGGCGCGGGCCGCCTCCAGGGTCTCGGCGATCACGTAATAGATCCGCTCCTGTCCGCTCTGCATGCGCGCGAGGTAGTCGCCGAGGCTCACCGACGGGTCGTTGTCGCTCGCGTGCGTACTGGCGAAGCGCAGCAGCGGCAGGAGGGCGCCCTGGTTGGGGAGGTCCTGTGCGATGCCCTCTTTCAGCACCGCGCCGAACTCCTTCCAGAAGGTCGCGTACTTCTGCGGCTCGTCCTTCGCAAGGCGCGCGAGCAGATCCAGCACCCGCTTGGCGAGGCCGCCGCGGATGGCCTCGACCTCCGGGTCCTGCTGCAGCAGCTCGCGCGAGATGTTCAGCGGCAGGTCGCTGCAGTCCACCACGCCCTTGACGAACCGCAGGTACAGCGGCAGGAACTGCTCGGCGTCGTCCATGATGAACACGCGGCGCACGTACAGCTTCAGGCCCCGCGCCGCCTCGCGCTGCCACAGGTCGAACGGGGCGCGCGCCGGCAGGTACAGGAGGCTGATGTATTCGCGCTTGCCCTCCACCTTGTTGTGGCTCCAGGCGAGCGGATCGGCGAAATCGTGCGCCAGGTACTGGTAGAACTGCCGGTATTCCTCGTCCGAGATCTGCGTGCGCGGCAGCGTCCACAGCGCCTTGGCCTGGTTGACCACTTCGTACTCGAGCGACGCCTCGCCCTCTTTGCGCATGCGCACCGCAAAGCCGATGTGATCCGAATAGCGCCGGATGAGGCCGCGCACGCGCAGGGCGTCGGCGAACTCGCGGGCGTCGGCTTTGAGGTGCAGCGTGACCGCGGTACCGCGGGCCGGCTGCGTCACGGTCTCCACCGTGAATTCCCCGTCGGCGCCCGACTCCCAGCGCACACCCGCCTGCGCTGGCACTCCGGCCTTGCGCGAGCGCACCTCGACGCGCTCGGCGACGATGAACGCCGAATAGAAGCCGACCCCGAACTGCCCGATGAGCTGCGAGGCTTTCTGCTCATCCCCCGACAGCGAGCGGAAGAATTCCGCCGTGCCCGAGCGCGCGATGGTGCCGAGGTTGGCGATGGCCTCCTCGCGCGTCATGCCGATGCCGTTGTCGGTGATGGTGAGCGTGCCGGCGCTTGGGTCGGCATCGATGCGGATGGCAAGCTCCGGCTCTTCCGCAAGCAGCGCTGCGTCTGCGATCGCTGCGAAGCGCAGCCGATCGCAGGCGTCGGAGGCATTGGAGAGGAGCTCGCGCAGGAAGATCTCCCGGTGGCTGTACAGGGAGTGGATCATGAGCTTCAGCAGCTCGCGCACCTCGGCCTGGAAGCCGTGCGTCTGCCGTGCGCTCGCGGGTTCGGGGTTCGGTCGCGGTTTGTGCTCGGATTCCATGGCTCGCCATCCGCGGACACGCCGCACCGGGGCGCTTCCGCAAACGGGCCATCTTGGGAGCGGCGGCGGGATTTTCAAGCACCGCGTGCCGCCAGGGGCACTTACGGTGCGGGCGACGCCGGCATCGCGCCCTCGGGTACGGGCTAGGCGGGGAAGTTCAGCAGGTGCCGCTGGGCGAGCAGCAGCGTCGCCGCGCCGGCCAGCAGCATCTCGGAGGCGGCGGCAATGAACGGCGCGGCCGCGGCGGCGATTTCGAGCGCCGTCGACGTCGCCACGTGGCGACAGGCGCCGGCGACATCATCGAGCTCGTCCCACAGGTGCAGAAACAGTTCCATCGAGCGTGACTTTACGGACCCGCCGCGCGTGCCGGCGTGCGCGCGCTCACAATCGGGGATACTACGTAGCGGCTTGCAGGAGCCCGGGGGCGTGCGTAGGCTTGGTTGCGAACCGCGTCACCACGCGGATGTGACAAAACAAGGTCGTCATGCAGCGCATCGTCGTCCTGAACCCCAAGGGTGGGTCCGGCAAGACGACCATCGCTATCAATCTGGCGAGCTATCTGGCGTCTCGCAGGCACACGCCGGTCCTCATGGATTTCGATCCCCAGGGTTCGACGCTGCGCTGGGTCAGGAAGCGCCGGCCCGCACAGGCGCCGATTCAAGTCATCGCCGCCTTTGAGAAAGACACGCGAACCACGCGCGCGTTCCAGTTACGCGTGCCGGATGCGGCCACGCACGTCATCGTGGACACGCCCGCGGCGCTGGACCCGCGCCAGCTGCCCGAGATGACGCGGGGTGCCGACAAGATCCTCGTACCGGTCCTGCCCTCGGACATCGACATCCACGCCTGCTCGCGCTGTATCCGCGACCTGCTGCTGGTGGCCAGGATCCCTCGCGAGGAGAACCGCATCGGCGTCATCGCCAACCGCATCCGCCGCAATACGCTCACCTACCAGGCGCTGATCCGCTTCCTCCACACCCTGGGGATACCGATCGTCGCGACCATCCGGGACTCCCAGAACTACGTGCGCGGCGCCGAGCTTGGCATCGGCGTGCACGAGATGAAGAGCTATGTGGCGCAGGAAGACGTCGCGCAATGGGTACCGCTGGTGGAATGGCTGGCACGGCCCGCCGGCGCGGCGCCGACCACAGCGGAGGCTTCATCGCAGGATGCCGGGCGGGCGGTCGGGGACGGGGAACCGGTCGAAGGCGGGGGTGGCGCGCAGCCGGTGGCGGTGCCTACGGCGTCCCGGGCGCTCGTCAGCGCCTGAGGCTTCGGATCGAGAGTGGTGGGCTCGACTCGCGCGGCGGGCGCGGATCGTGGTGAGCCCGGGAACGGCTATTTCTTGGGTTTGGTGGCGCCGCTTGCGCCGGTGCCGTCGGTCGCAGCCCACGAATCCCGCACTTGATCCGCCCAGCTCTTGTAGTTCGACCAGGTGTACAGGTTGCGGGTGATGGCGGCCTGGCGCGCACGCGCGCGCTGCATGCGATCCAGCCAGTTTGCATACGCGTCGGTCCCTGGCGCGGGGCTGTCCGCGGGGGCCGCCGGGTCGCGCTGCGTCCCGGTCGCGTCGTCTCGCCCCCTGTCGCTCGAGCTCATGTAAAGCTCCTGATTGATTCGCCTTGCAGCGTACGGCGTTGGCTGTGCGCGCCGCAGGAACTGGTTCACAGGCATATCGGTCGCTACCTACGCTGGGACACGGCTCTCGTGCCGCCCGCACAAAGTGTGCTGCGCGCGCAGCGTTATGTAACCGCGCGCGTGCCGGCGAGGTTCGCGTGCGTGCCGCGGTGGTGACGCGCGTCGCGCGCGAACGTCACGCAACCAGCCGATAGACCGGACGGTAGGTGCTGCCCGGCAGGCGCATGCGCCGCTGCGCGACGAAGGCCGCCAGCAGCTCATCGAGCGGCAGCATGATCGAGGGATCGCCGGCGAGCTCGTACGGGCCCTCGCGCTCGATCGCCTGGATGCCGCACTCCTTGACGTTGCCGGTGACGATGCCCGAGAACGCGCGCCGCAGGTTGGCGGCGAGCTCATGGACGGGCTGCTCGCGCTTCAGCGCGAGCGCGCGCATCGCCGCGTGCGTGACCTCGAAGGGCTGCTGGAACTGCGGCTGAATCGACAGCAGCCAGTTGAAGTTGTACGAGTCGCTGTGCTGGCGGCGGAACTCGCGCACCGTGTCCATGCCGCGCACCAGGCGCCGGGCCACTTCCGGCGGGTCATCGATGATGGTGGTGAGCCGGCGCAGCGCCTCGCTCCCCAAGGTGCTGGAGATGAAGCGGGTGATCTGCTCGAAATACGCGGCCGTAGCGCGCGGCCCGGTCAGCACGACGGGAAACGGCTGCTCGCGGTTGGCGGGATCCAGCAGGATCCCGGTCAGGTACAGGATCTCTTCCGCGGTACCGGCCCCGCCGGGGAACACCACGATGCCGTGCGCCAGGCGCACGAAGGCCTCGAGGCGCTTTTCGATGTCCGGCATGATCGCCAGCTGGCTGACGATGGGGTTGGGCGGCTCGGCGGCGATGATCCCCGGCTCGCTGATGCCGATGTAGCGCCCGTGCTCGATGCGCTGCTTGGCGTGCCCGATGGTCGCGCCCTTCATCGGGCCCTTCATGGCGCCCGGACCGCAGCCGGTGCACACGTCGAGCCCGCGCAGACCGAGCTCGTAGCCGACGTTCTTGGTGTACTGGTATTCCTGCGCGTCGATCGAGTGTCCGCCCCAGCACACCACCAGGTTCGGCCGCGCCTTGTAGTCCAGCAGCCGCGCGTTGCGCAGCACATGGAACACGGCGTTGGTGGTCGAGGCGGAGTCGGTCAGATCGAAGCGGTCGCTGGCGAGGATCTCGTTGGAGATGAACACCACGTCGCGCAGCACCGCGAACAGGTGCTCCTTGATGCCGCGGATCATCTCGCCGTCGACGAAGGCGGCCGCCGGGGCGTTCTGCACCTCGAGCTTCACCCCCCAGGCCTGGCGCACGATGCGGATGTCGAAGTCGCGGTAACGGTCGAAGATCTCCTTGGCGTTGTCGGTGGGTGCACCGCTGTTGAGCACCGCCAGCGCGCAGCGGCGGAACAGCGGGTACAGGCCCCCCTGTCCGGTGTCCAGGAGCTTGTCGATTTCACTCTGCGAGAGGTTCTCGAGACTGCCACGCGGACCGACGCGGGCGTCGACGAATGCTGAAAAGTCGCTGCTCACTGCTTAAGGAAGGATGTCGATCGGCGCGTCGTCGGGTGTGAGCATCCAGATCTCCACCATGTCGGCATTCGACACGGCGATACAGCCATCGGTCCAGTCGTGGTTGCGGTAGTAGTCCGGGTCGTGCTTCAGCTGATTCGGCAGACCGTGGATCATGATCGAGCCGCCGCTGTCCCAGTGCCGTGCGCGCGCGCGCTTCAGGTCCTCCTGGTTCGGGTACGAGACCTTGATCGAGAGAAAGTAGTCGCTGCGCGGATTGCGCCGCTCGAGGCGGTAGCTCCCCTCGGGCGTACGGAAGTCTCCGGAGCGCTCCTTCTGTCCCACCGGGCTCAAACCGAGCGCGACGTGGTACGAGCGCACGACGTTGCCACCCTGCATCAGAAGCAGTCGCCGCTCGGCCTTACGCACCAGCACGCGGTCCACCACCGGCAACGTCTCCGCGGCTGGACGCAGCATGACCGGCCGGGCCTCCGGCAGCGCGTCCGAGTGCGCCGCGCCCGCCACCAAGGCGAGCACCAGGATCGGCATCAAGGTCTTGAAAGTCATCATGTTCCGCTTCGACACGCGCGCCAGTTCGGGTGATTATAGGCACACGCCCATCTGCCGGCATGTGCGCCCGTCACAGCGCCTCAGGCCCCCCTGCTCGAGGGCCTCGCAGGCGATCAGCCCCCGCTCCCCACCTCCTGCACACGCGGCATCACGATCTGGGTGCCGGCGCGCAGGTCGGCGAGATCCACATCCGGGTTGTACTGCTGCACCAGCCACATGGGCATCTGCGCCGTGCGCTGGGTGAGGGTCCACACAGAGTCACCGGGCCGCGCAGTGTAGACCTCGGTGCCCACGATGCGGTGCGCGGCGAAATAGGCCGCCTGGAGCTGGCGGTGATACTCGCGACGGTTCGCTTCGAAAGCCTCGCGCGACACCTTCCTGAAATCCAGCTTGATGCGCTGGCCGATCAGCACCGCGCGGTGAAACTTGAAGCGATTGAGCTCGCGCACGTGCTGCGTGCTCACGCCGAGCCAGTCGGCGTAATGCCCCAGGGTCTCGTCCCCGGCCACCCGGATCGTGTCGTCGTGCGCGACGCTGTAGTCGTTCGGATCGGGGTTCTGCTCGGCCTCCGCCGCTGGACCGAGCGCCGGGCTGAGCGCCTCCGCCTGTGCCGCCGACACCGGTTGCGGGCTGGTCGCGGCGGTGCGCGCCTTCGCGGCGGCGACGGCCGCGTCCTCGGCGCTCTCGCGCTGCGCCACGTCGGCCGACACCGCGCCGCCGGGAGACGGGCGTGCGAGCGCCACGGGCGGGGTGGCCGCGGCCGGCGCGGGGGCTGCGGGAGCGAGCGCGACGGGCGGGCTGGCCGCGGCCGGCGCGGGGGCTGCGGGAGCGAGCGCCACGGGCGGGCTGCCCGCGGCCGGCGCGGGGGCTGCGGGAGCGGGCGCCACGGCCGCGGCGACCGTGACCGGCGCCGTCTCGGGCACGGTGATGCTGCGGCCGGCGTGCAGCCGCGCACCGGTGCGCAGGTGGTTCAGCCGGGCGAGCGTCTCGGCGGAGACGCCGTAGCGCACCGCCACGCTGGTGAGCGTGTCGCCGCGTTGCACCCGGTAGCGCGGCGGGCTGCTCTGGCCGGCGAACATCTCGGCGGGACTCAGACGCTGCGCGAGCAGCTCGCGGGTCCAGCCCGAGCCGTCGAGGGGCAGCCGCAGGTGATAAGCCTTGGGCACGCGCTGCTGGCCGTCCCACACCGAGCGCAGCAGCGCCGGGTTCAGCGCGCGCAGCTTGTCGGCGTCGATCTTCAGAGCGCGCTCGAGGGTCGCCATGGGCACGTAGGCCGGCACCTGCACCTCCTGGAACCGGGCCTCGGTCTGCTTCTGCAGCGCACCGAAGTACTTCTCGGGATTGCGATCGATGTCGAGCGCGGCGAGGAACGAGACGTAGAAATTGCGCGAGGCGAACCCGAAGGTGCGGCTGCTGTAGCTGCGCACGATCCTGGCGATGTCGTCGGTGCCGAGCGTCTCCTTGGCGCGGCGCACGCCGGCGGTGCCGTGGTTGTACGCCGTCAGCGCCAGCGGCCAGGTGCCGAGCACCCGATGGTTGTAGGCGAGCAGCTGCGCCGCCGCCTCGGTGGAGCGGAACGGGTCGAGGCGATCATCCACCGCGCTGTCGATGCGCATGTAGCGCCGTCCCGTCGAGCGCATGAACTGCCACAGGCCGGCGGCGCCGACCTTCGAGTACGCGGCCGGGTTGAACGACGACTCCACGTGCGGCAAAACCGCCAGCTCCGCCGGCAGCCCCAGGTTCGCCAGCGTCTCGGCGATGTGCGTCTCCCAGGCGCCGGAGCGGATCAGCCCCGCGCGGAAACGGTCCGCCTGGCCCAGCTGGAAGCGGATATCCTCGATCGCCGAGCGCAGGCGCGCCGGTGTGGCCTCGGCGCCCCACAGCTCCTTGATGCGCTGATCTTCGGCCGACAGCGGGGCGTCTGCGGCATCCGCGATGCGGCGTAGCGCCCCGCCGTAGTGCTCGCGCGCCTGGTCCACCTGGCGCTCGCGTTCCGCCGGCGTGGTGTTGGGAGCGAAGTGCAGCGTGTCGTAGACCACGCCGAGGTTGTACTGGTCGTGCAGGAACCCCGCGTTGGTGTCGATCTGCGTGTAGACGCGGATCCAGAACTGCACGTCGCGCTCCAGCAGCGGCGGGCGTGGCATCGGGTTGTCCTGCGCCAGGGCCGGCGCGAGCGCGAGCCAGCTCAGGGCCGCGAAAACCCACCGCCTGGTGAGCGGCCATCGGATCGAGCCGCGCGGGCCCGCCAGGCCCCCTGTCGAGTTCATTTACACTCCTGTAAACGCGAGGTTCTCATGCGAGTTCAAGGGCTTGTGGTACATCTGCCCCCCGCAGCGCGCCGCAGCAGCCCCTCGAATGCGTCGGGTATTTTGACACTCCCGGGCGTCGCGCGCCGATTCGGGGCCTCAGGACGCGCGCCACCGCTGGACGATCAAGCGCGGGCGCTCCTCACAACGAGCACCGCGTCACAGTTGCGAGAGCCCCGGGCGACAACATGTCGAACCGCGGCGCCAAGCCTCAGCGTTGGCATGAGTGTTGCTTTAATCACAGCATCGGCAAGGGAAAGAAGTAGGGCCACGGTTTAAACGAACAAGAAAGCACAGATACGGAATGCAGCCTGGATGGCTCGTCGGATACTGTGCCTTCGACCAGATAATAATAACGAATAGAGACTCCTCCACACACAAGCAAGCGACCGACCCCGCGAAAGCGGGGTTTTTTTTGCCTGTGCGCGCCGTGGTTTTGTGACGGGGCGCACAAAGAGGCGAGGCAGCCGGCCGGCTGCCTCGTGAGATCGCGTGGGGTCTGTCAGTCGAGGTTGGTCGTTCGCAGAAAGCCTCGAGGGTTCACCCGCATTTCGAGTCGCCGCAGTTCAGGCAGGTCATGCAGCCGTCCATCATGACGACCGCGGCGGTGCTGCACCGCCCACACAGCTGCGCGCCCTCCGGGAAGTGCGACTTGGCGAAGGCATCGGCCTGGCGGGCACGCGCCTGGAACTCCGCGCGCTTCTCGTCGACCAGCTTCTGCTGGTGCGGATCGAGCTGCGTCTTGCGGATGAGACCGATGGTCTGCAGGTGCTTCTCGATGACATAGCCGAGCTCGGCGATGATCGAGGGCATGAATTTCCCGCCGGGCTGCCAGTAACCGCCGCGCGGGTCGAACACCGCCTTCAGCTCATCCACCAGGAAGGTGACGTCGCCCCCCTTGCGGAACACCGCCGATATGATGCGCGTGAGCGCCACGATCCACTGGAAGTGATCGAGGTTCTTGGAGTTGATGAAGACCTCGAAGGGGCGGCGCTGCTCGTACTCGGTGCCCTCGTTCAGCACGATGTCGTTGATGGTCACGTACATGGCGTGATCCGAGATCGGCGTCTTGATCTTGTAGGTGGAGCCGATGAGGACCTCCGGGCGCTCGAGCCGCTCGTGCATCCGGATGACCTTGGCGGTGTGGCCGTTCTTGTCGCGCACCAGTAGCGGCTCGCCGGGCTGGGGTGCCCGGGCCTCCGCCGTGGCCCTGGCCTCCGAGGCTGCCCTGGCGGCGGCCGCCCGCGCCTCGGACGCCTTGTCCTCCGGCTTGTCTGCCGGCTTGTCTGCCGGCTTCTGCACCTGGTACTTGACGATTTTGCGGTCGATCTTGATGGTCATGGTCTGCGTCCCAAGTCTGTTCCGAGTGTCGGCGTAGCCTTCGCCGTCAGGAGGCGAGGCGATACTCGCCGACCACGGGAAGTTCCCGCACCTCGTTGTTCGAGAAGAAGGGCCCGATGGCAACGCGCACGTGACCGCCCGCTGCCTTGTGAAACGCGTCGTGACAGCGTTTGCACAGTGTCACGAGGTTCCACACTTCAAACTTCCACTCGGGGAAGCGTTGGAACGGCCAAACATGATGAGCGTTCAACCTTCCGCCGTGCTGGCCGCAACTACGACACGTGTAGTCGTCCCGTTCGAAGCAGCATTCCCTGGCAAGCTTCATATCCAGAGAGACGCGTAAGCGAACACGGTCTGGCGTAATGCCGCCCTTCCAATTCCAGCGCTTCGCGCCGAGATTCGCCGCGCGCAGCTTCGCACGCGTAGCCAATGTCGGACTACGTCTAGGCGCGACGCCTGCCGACCGCAACCACGAGCAAATTGTGGCACCGTGGACCTTGAGGCGACGACCGATTTCGGCAGCGGTCTGCCCCTCGGAGTAAAGGCGAACGGCTTCAATCCTCAGTGCGCCGTCCGCATCCCGGGCGAACTGCCTGCGGGTACGCTCACGCATCTCACTCGTCACGTAAGCCGAGCGACGATTTCGAGGCAACTCGAGCTCACGGCGCCAGTCGTACAGCGTCGGCGCCGGAATTCCGGTTGATGCGGCGATTTCCGTAATCGATTTGCCGTCGCGGTACATCCGCGCGAGAACTGGCAACGCTTGCAGCTTCCTGAGATCACGAGGCCGCCTATGACTCGGCAATACACCTCGAGTCCACTGACTGGCTGTTGGCACGCTAACGCCTGCTGCTGCGGCGATTTCGCGCTGCAGACGGCCTTCGCTGCGCATGCGACAAGCCAAGATAACTTTTTCAAGATCCCGAACCATACGTTGCTTCAGTACCTCAGTACTTTCCGAAATAGCCCTCTTTCAAGCTATCGTAGAGATTGGCTGTCGTGTGCAATTCGCCGTCATATTCGATTTCCTCATCGCCACGTGCCTCTACGACCGTCCCGTCGTCGAGCGTGAACCTGTAGATGGTGTTCTTGAGATCCTGCTCCTTCACCAGCACGCCCTGAAATGCCTCCGGGTTGAAGCGGAAGGTGGTGCAGCCCTTAAGCCCCTGCTGGTGTGCGTACAGATAGATGTCCTTGAACTTCGCGTAGGGGAAATCCGTAGGCACGTTCGCCGTCTTAGAAATCGATGAATCGACCCACTTCTGGGCCGCAGCCTGCACCTCGACGTGCTCCTTGGGGGTGACGCCGTCGGAGGCGATGAAGTAGTCCGGCAGTCTCTCAGCATCGTTCGTCGCTCCAGGTTGGGCATTGGGGTTGACGAGCTCGCGATACGCCAGCAGCTCGAAGGAATAGACGTCGATCTTCTCCTTGGATTTCTTGCCTTCCCTGATCACGTTGCGGAAATAGTGATGCGCGAACGACGGCTCGATGCCGTTCGAGGCATTGTTGGCGAGCGACAGCGAGATCGTGCCGGTAGGGGCGATGGATGTGTGGTGCGTGAAGCGCGCGCCGGTCTCGGCGAGCTCATGCACCAGCTGCGGCGCCACCTGCGCGATGCGCTGCATGTAGCGGCTGTACTTCGCGTGCAGCAGCCGGCCGGCGATCTTCACCCCCGGCTTCCAGCCATCGCGCGCCATCTCCGGGCGCTTGCGCAGCATTTCCTTCGTGACCGTGAACTCCTCATTCATGATCGGCGCCGGCCCCTTCTCGCGCGAGAGCTCCAGCGCCGCTTCCCAGCCGGCCACCGCCATCTCGCGTGTCACGTCCTCGGTGAACTGCACCGC
>WNFW01001252.1_pt1 | contig 17023 bp, 15 predicted proteins | sample 5400131 | NCBI WGS metagenome assembly WNFW01 (sample SAMN13153362, study PRJNA577476) | soil metagenome | isolation source: 20 cm soil or saprolite under grassland replicate 1 | place: USA:California | collected 2016-06-15 | reverse complement strand
ACCAACGAGACGGAGGGCATCAAGCGGCTGCTCGAGAACCACGAGGGGATCATCCTCGTCACCGGCCCGACGGGCTCAGGCAAGACCACGACCCTCTACTCCTGCATCAATCAAATCAAGAGCGAGGGCGTGAACATCGTGACGGTCGAGGACCCGGTGGAATACCGGATGCAGGGGATCGTGCAGGTGCAGGTGCAGGAGAAGGCCGGCCTGACGTTCGCCTCGGCGCTGCGCTCGATCCTGCGCCAGGACCCGAACGTGGTGCTGATCGGCGAGATCCGGGATCGCGAAACGGCACAGATCGCCGTGCAGGCATCGCTCACCGGGCACTTGGTGCTCTCGACGCTGCACACGAACGATGCGGCGAACGCCGTCACGCGCCTCGTCGACATCGGGGTCGAAGCCTACAAGATCGCCGCCGCGCTGCGCGGTGTCGTGGCGCAGCGGCTGATGCGCAAGCTGTGCCCCACCTGCAAGGAAGTGTGGATGGAGGCGCCCGCCGACCGCCTCAAGAAGTGGATCCCGAAGGGGACGCCGTTGTATCGCGCGGCCGGCTGTCCCGACTGCGCCATGACGGGATACCGCGGCCGTTTCGGGATCATCGAGGTCCTGACGGTGTCGGCCGAGGTGGAGCGGCGCATCGCGGCGGGCGAGACGGCGGAGCATATCGCGGGGGCCGCGCGCCGCTCCGGGATGAAGGGACTGTGGGACTCGGGGCTGGCGCACGTGCTGCGCGGAGAATCCACGCTCGACGAATTAACGCGCGTGGTCGACATCCCGGAGGAGGACGACCATCCGCCGGAAGCGGTGGCCGGGGCGCGTCGCTCGACGAGTGGGGGAAAGCCGCATCCCGCAGCGTCGCAGGGCGCGGCCCTGGGCTTCGCGGAGCCGGCGCACACGGTCGCCCCCGAGGAGCTGACGGCGCACTTCGAGCTGCTGGAGGAGCCGGAGCCGCCGCGGGTTTCGGGGCCGCACGGGTTGCCGGCGCGCAAGGTGCTGCTGGTGGACGACGAAGACAGTCTGCGCAGGGTCGTGAAGGATCTGCTCGAGCGTGACGGCTACATCGTCTCCGAGGCGCGCGATGGCGTGCAGGCGCTCGATCAGGTCGACCGGGTCGGCCCGGACATCATCGTGCTCGATCTCAACATGCCCGGCCTGGACGGCTACGGCGTGCTGTCCCACCTGCGCTCGCGCCCCGCGACCGCGGACATTCCCGTCATCGTCCTCACCGCCAAGAGCGACGAAGACAACGAGGTCCGGGTGTTCGAGCTGGGCGCGGACGACTTCCTCACCAAGCCGTTCCGGGCGCGGGCGCTATCGGCACGGTTGGAGGCGGTGCTGGGCCGACGGCGCTGAGGCGCGACGTGACCGACATTCGCGTTGACTTCATCGATGCCTACCTGCTTCGACCCGGCGGGTCGGGACTCGAGGTACTGGTGCTGCGACGCGCGGCGGGCGGTCGCTCCCCGGGGTCGTGGGAGACGGTGCACGGCCACATCGAGCCCGGCGAGACGCCGGTGCAGGCGGCGCTGCGCGAGCTGCACGAAGAGACGGGCCTCGACCCCCTGCGATTCTACAATGTGTCGCGCGTGGAGGCGTTCTACCGACACCAGACGAACGAAATCGTCTTGATTCCCGTGTTCGCCGGCGTCGTGGACGGTCGTGCGGTCGTGCGGCACTCGGCGGAGCACGATCGCGCCGAGTGGCTCGAGGCGCGGGAGGCAGGCGCGAGGTTCTCCTGGCCCCGGGAGCGCAGAGCACTGGACGACGTTTTGTCAATCCTGGGCTCCGGGGAGGCGGGCTTGCTCGAGGACGTTCTGCGGGTATGCTAGCTGTCGTGTAGGTTGGGCCACTCGGGACCTTCTTGCGCAGCGGCGGCGTGTGAACCCGTTCTATCACCGCATCTACAAGGTCGTGCGCCACATTCCCAAGGGTCGGGTCGCGACCTATGGTCTCGTGGCGCGCCTGGCCGGTCGGCCCGGCGCCGCGCGCACGGTCGGTTGGGCCCTCTCGGCATTACCCGATGACTCCGACGTACCCTGGTGGCGCGTGCTCAACGCCGCGGGCCGCATCTCCCTGTCGGGCGCCGACCACAACAGCGTGCTGCAGCGCGCGCTGCTGTTGCGGGAGGGCGTGAAATTCGCCCCCGGCGGAGCCGTGAATCTCGCCACGTTCGGGTGGCCGGCGGAGGCCTACGACAGCGTGGCGGCAGCGCGCAGGGGGCCGGCCTCGTCCCGCAAGGCACGGCGACTCAAGCGGGCGCGCCGCTAGCGTCGCTGGGGTGTGCCGCCCACACCCGGGCGGCTTCGTCCCGCAGCTCGCGGAGGTTGAAGGGCTTGCGGACGTAGTGCAGGCTCAGCCGCGCCAGCTCGTCCTCGGCCGCGGGCGGCAGGTCTCCCCGTGCGACCAGCACGCGGTCCTTGAGCTCGGGTTGCGACTCTACCAGGTGCTTCACGAACAGATGGTCCTGCGCCCGCGCCTCGGAATCGACGAGGATCAGATCAAAGGCGCGGGTGCGCACGAGGTCGAGCGCATGTTGCGGATTGCGCGCCACCTCAACCCTGTGCCCGTCGCGTCCGAACAGCGCTTTGACCATGCGTCGCACCGCGGGATCCTCGTCCACCAGAAGGATGGAGCGCGTCGCCGCGGGGAGGGACGGCGCGAGGACTTGTGGCTCAGGCGTGCCATGCCGCCCGGCATCGGTCGGCGCGAGCGGTAGGTCCACCATAAACGCGGCGCCGCCCTCCGTGGGCCGCTCGACCGTGATCCGCCCGCCATGCGCGTCCACGATGGAGTAGGTGATCGAGAGCCCGAGCCCCGTCCCTTGGCCCGGCTCTTTGGTCGTGAAGAACGGGGTGAAGATGTGCGGCAGCACGGCGTCCGCGATTCCGGCGCCTGAGTCCGTGACCCGCATGCGCACCCGGTCGTCCACCCAGGTGGTGAGCAGTATCACGCGCGGCCGCTCCGGCGGGTTCTCGGCGACGGCCTGCGCCGCGTTGTTGAGCAGGTTGATCACGACCTGCTGCAGCGCGTGGCGGTCGCCCAGCACCGGGGGGAGGGGCGCCAGGTTCTTTTCGATCGTGATGTCCTTGAGGTCGAGGTCGTAGCTCATGAGGAGCAGCGTGCGCTGGATCACGTCGTTCAAGTCCACGGCCGCCTGCTCCCCGGGTCCCTTGCGCGCGAACGTCAGCAGGTTGCGCACGATCCGTCCCGCGCGATCCGCCTGCTCGTGAATCACGCGCAGGTGCCCGCGGTCCTTCGTGCCGAGCTCCTGCTGCTCGAGCAGTAGCTCGGAGAGCCCGGCGATAGACGTGAGAGGGTTGTTGAGCTCGTGCGCCACGCCCGAGACGAGCTGCCCCACCGCGGCGAGCTTCTCGCTTTGGATCAGTTGTGCCTCCAGAGCTTGCTGATCCGTCACGTCCTCGACCAGCACCACGACGCTGTGGTCGTGCGCGGGGGCGGGGGCGGAGGCCGGAATGCGGGCAGCGTTGACGCGGATCGAACGGGTCGCCGACCGGAGCACCACCGGCTGCACGCGATTTCCCTCGCGCGCCGCGACGAGCAGCTCGACCAGAGCGGGGGAGGGGCCGAGCAGCGCCTCGCCCAGGTCGCAGCCGATCACGGCCGGGATCGGCGCGCCGAGCATGGCCGCGAGCGCGCGGTTGGCGCGGCGGATGCAGCCATGGTCGTCCACCACGGCGATCCCCTCCGACAGCGCGTCGAACGCGGTCTCCCACTGCTCTTTGGCATGCTGTACCATCTGGAAGAACCGGGCGTTGGCGATCACGATCGCGGCGTGCGTGGCCACGGTAGAGAGCAGCCGCATATCCTCGGGGGCGAACGCGCGGTCCCGAGGATTCGCGATGACCAGCGTGCCGACGACGACCCCGTGCGCGCGCAGGGACACCGCAGCGGCCGAGTCCACCGCCACGTCGTCCAGGAGGCGCGTCGGTTCGCCGCTGGAGCTGCGGACGAGCTCGAGCCGCTCGCGGCTCAGCGAGCGCGCGACGAGGCCGGGATCGGACGGAGCCACGGCACGCCCGGCGAGTCCCACCAGGGTCCCCTCGGCCGCGGTGATGCGGAGGGGGCGCTCGCCTCCCTCTTCTCCCTCTGGCGCGAGCGCGACCAGCGCTCCTTGCGCGTCGAGGAACCGCATCGCATAGCGCACCACCTGCTCGACGATGCGGTCGAGCTGTAAGGAGCCCGCGAGGATGTACGAGAGCTCCTGGAGGGAGAACAGCTCGGAGAGGCGGCGGTTCAGCTCGTCTGCCGCCCGCCGCCGGTCGCGCTCGCTCCGCTCGAGGCGCCGCTTCAGATGGAGCGCTCCCCAGCCGAACCCGCCCGCGAGGAGCAGGACCAGGGCGACGAGAATGAGCGACATAGTTGGCACAAGAATAATGGCTGCTTGACCCTCCGAATCCCGACTTTTAAATTCGGGTATATCTACTTGATATCCATTCTCAACTAGCCTTGCCACGGAGTTGTAATGCGGACGCTCGTCGGGTGGGGCGTTTTTGTTGTCATGGCGCCCGGTCCCGTCCGGATCCTCGCCGCGCAGGAGCACACCACCGTCGGGGGCTATGGCGAGGTGCACTACACCAACCCCACCGGCCCCAAGACCCCGGCCGTCGTCACTCTCGCCCGTTTCGTCGTCTACCTCGCGCACAGCTTCGACGATCGCCTGGCGTTCCGCTCCGAGCTGGAGGTCGAGGACGCAAAGGTCGAGGGGGGGAAGCCGGGCGGAGAGGTCTCCCTCGAGCAGGCCTACCTCGATTATCGGCTGGCCGACTGGATCACCCTGCGCACGGGGCTGGTGCTGGCCCCGATCGGGATCATCAACGAGACGCACGAGCCGCCCACCTTCAACGGTGTGGACCGTCCCGGCTTCGACCACGACGTGATTCCCACGACGTGGCGTGAGATCGGGCTCGGGGCCGTCGGCACCATGCCGGGCGGAAGCGGGCTCGCGTATCGGGTGTACCTCGTGAACGGGCTCCGCGCCGACGGCTTGTCGGCCGGTGAGGGGATCCGGGAGGGACGCCAGGAGGGTCGCCAGGCGAGTTTCGCGAACCCGTCCGTCACAGGGCGGCTCGAATGGGCGCGCCCGGGCGTGAAGATCGGCTGGTCATTCTGGTATGGGGGCACGGCGGACACGAATGCTGCGGTCGGCACCGGGACCTTCGGCGCTCCGGTGGCGCTCTTCTCGGCGGACGCGCGGTACGAGCGTGGACCGTTCGCGTTGCGCGGCGTCATGGCGAACATCAGCGTGAGCGACGCCCAGGCGATCAACGCAGCGTACGGGCGCTCCGTCGGCAGCCGCATCGCCGGCGGCTACCTCGAGGGGGCCTACAATCTGCTGTGGCTCTTCGCGCGGGAGTCTTCCGAGAAGCTCAACGCGTTCGTCCGTCACGAGCGCTACGACACCCAGGCGAGCGTCCCCGCCGGCCTGCCGCGGGACCGGACTCTGGCGCGCCGCATCACGACGGTGGGTGTCACCTACAAGCCCACCTGGAACGTCGCATTCAAGGGAGACTATCGGCTGCTGCGCAACGCGGCCGGCGCGGGCGAATCGGAAGTGCTGAGCCTGGGCGTCGGATACCAATTTTGACGTGACGCTCGCGCTCGCGGTTCTCCTGCTCACGGTGCAGACGCCGGCCGCACCGCCGGCGAAGTTCGCGGCCTCGATTGCGCGGGTGTTCGGGCCCGGCACACGGGTAGACACGCTGCTGGTGGACACGGTCCGCGTGCTGCGCGTGTCGCGCGCGGACTCGCTGCTCGGCTTCGCCGGTGTCGACAACGTGCTGGGCAAGGACCAGCCGATCACCTTTCTCGTGGCGATCGATCCGGCGGACCGTCTCAAGGATGTGGACATCCTCGTGTACCGCGAGCCGTACGGCGGCGAGGTGGCGTACGAGCCCTGGCGGCGCCAGTTCCGCGGCAAGAGCGCCGGCGACTCGCTGCGCGTGGGGAAAGAGATCCGCAGCATCTCGGGCGCCACGATCAGCGTGCACGCGGTCACGCTCGGCGTGCGGCGAATGCTCGGGCAGCTCACCGCCTGGCATCAGAGCGGAGCGATCCGATGACCGTCGCATGGCGCACGCTGCCCGCGCCGCTACGCACGCTCGCGCGCTGGGTCACGATCGTGCAGCTCGTGGGCTACACCACCTCGCTGGTGTTCGTGTGGTACACGACGCGGCTCGTCCCGCCGGGCGTGGCGGCGCGCTACCGCGGCGCCGATCCGCTGGTGACTGAAGGAGCGATGCAGTTTCCCAAGTCGCTCGCGGAGATGCTGACGATCACGCACACGCATCTCCTCTCCATGGTGGTGATCTTCCTGCTCACCGGGCTCGGGGTGGCGCTGTGCGAGCGGCCGTCGGAGCGCTGGAAGCGCTGGATCATCGCCGAGCCGTTCGCGGCGCTGCTGGTATCGTTTTCGGCGATGTGGCTCATGCGGTACGTCGATCCGCGCTTCAGCTGGCTGCTCGAGGCTTCGAGCGCGGTGCTCGCGGTGACGTTCTACGTGCAGTCGTACCTGATTCTGCGGGAGCTGCGGCAGGTGGAGCGGGAGGAAGCACGGGTGTGATTATGCAGGTCTGGGCTCGTGGTCCGCGGCTGAAGCCGCGACTCGGCACTACCGCTGAAGCGGCATTGCCCGTTTACGGGCAGACGCCGAGCCGCGGCTTTAGCCGCGCACTCGAGGGGTCATGAACCGGCGCGGGTTCATCGGAACCATCGGGGCCGGCCTCGGGTCCGTGTTCGTCCCCCGCTTGCCAAAGTGGCGCGCGGACGACGCGTTCGTCGAGCGCTGGTCGTGGGTGATGGGGCAGCCGGTCCACGTGATCGTCTTCGCGGCATCGGAGCAGGAAGGGCTCGACGCGTGTGCGGCGGCCCTCGCCGAGCTGCGAAGGGTCGAGAGCCGGCTCACGCTGTTCGACGAGGCGAGCGACCTGTGCGAGCTGAACCGCCGCGCGGGCCGGAAACGGATGCGCGTGGACGAGGACCTCCGCCTGATCCTGGCGCAGGCCGGTGCCTTCAAGCGCGCCACCGGGGGCGCGTTCGACGTGGCCGTCGAGCCGCTGATGCGGGTCTGGGGGTTTCACCGGCATCGGGTGACCGCACCGACGGCTACGGAGCTCGCCGAGGCGCGTGAGGCGGTGCTGGCTGCCGTTGTGGAGCTCGACGGCGAGGTGGCCCAATGCCCGAGTGCTCATACCCAACTCGACTTCGGCGCCATCGGCGTCGGCTACGGGATCGACCGGGCGCTCGAGCTGCTCCGCGGGCGCGGGCTGCGACGTGCGTTCATCGACGTGAGCGGCGATATGGCTGCCATAGGAGCGCCTCCGGGAGAGCCTGGCTGGCTGGTCGAGATCGCCGACCCCGATCGCCGGGGGGGCCGCGCGGTGGCGGCGACCCGGCTCCGGGACGCCGCGCTGGCGACCGCCGCCAACACCGAGTCGATCGTGCGCTACGGGTCGCTCGTCGCGGGCCACGTGATGGATCCCGCGACGGGGTGGCCGGCCCGCGCGCTGCGGCAGGCTTCGGTGGTTACGCGGACGGCGGTAGCGGCGGACGCGCTGTCGACGGCGATGTTGGTGACCGGGTGCAGACCGGCAGGGGTGCTAAAAGCATACTCCGTCCAGCATACGTGATCCCCGGGCTTGCGCCCGGGGTTAGTAGGGACTCGGGGGCAAACTGACCCCGGGCGCGAGCCCGGGGTCGCTGGGAGGAGTGCCCACCAATCCGGCAATCGCCTCCCGTAGTTCTGCAATCCCCTCTTTCTCTCGCGCACTCGTCACGATCATCTGGTCGTCCTCGAGCTCGAGGGCGCCTTGCAGCTCCGCTTCGCGGCGCGCCCGTGCGGACCGGGCCAGCACGTCGCTCTTCGTGAGCGCGGCGAGCACGCGGGTCTCGCGCTCGGCCAAGAGCTGCTGCATCGCACGATCGTCGTCCGAGGGGTCGCGGCGGATGTCGAGCAGCCAGAGGACGCCGGCCAGCCGCGGCCGCTCAATGACATGTCGAATGAGGTGTCGGAACGCGGCTCGCTCGGTTTGCGCCGCCCGGGCATAGCCGTACCCGGGGAGATCCAAAAAATAGAAGGCGTGGTGCGTGGTGGGTGGTTGCTGGTCGTGCGGTGTGGCGGCACGGCTCGCGTCCGAGTCCACCACGTACCACTCACCACGCTTTAAGGGGATCTCGTACACATTCAGCATCCGCGTCTTCCCCGGCGTCCGGGAGGTCTTCGCGATCCGCTGGCCCGCCAGGGCGTTCAAGAGACTCGACTTGCCGACGTTGGATCGGCCGATCAGGGCGACTTCGGGAAGGACGGGAGCAAGTGGGACGTCGGCCCGAGGGAAGGAGCCGATGAAGCGGGGTTCCGAAGCGGTCAGGCTTCTTTCTTCTGGCGCACGCGCTCCGTGACGAGCAGCGGCTGCCGGCCTTCGGTGACGCATTCGGCCGTGATGGCCACCTCGCGCACGTCGTCGCGGCTCGGCAGGTCGAACATGATGTCGGTCATCATCTCTTCGAGGATCGCGCGGAGGCCGCGGGCCCCCGTACCCCGTTTGATCGCCTTCTGGGCGATCGCCTTGAGCGCGTCCTTTTCGATGGTGAGCCGCACGTCCTCCAGCTCGAACAGCTTCTGGTATTGCTTGGAGAGCGCGTTCTTGGGCTCGATGAGGATGCGGATCAGGGCCTCCTCGTCCAGCGAGTCGAGCGGCACCGCCACCGGGAGCCGGCCCACCAGCTCGGGGATGAGCCCGTAGCGCAGCAGGTCGTCGGGCTCCACGTCGATGAAGGGGTTCTTCTTGAGCTTCTCGGGCTCCCCTTTCGCCAGCTCTTCTTTCGTGAAGCCGATCTGTCGCCGCCCGGTGCGCGACTCGATGATTTTTTCGAGGCCGTCGAAGGCACCGCCGCAGATGAATAGAATGTCCTTCGTATTGACCTGGATGTATTCCTGCTGCGGATGCTTGCGGCCACCCTGGGGCGGCACGCTCGCCACCGTCCCCTCGAGGATCTTGAGGAGCGCCTGCTGCACCCCTTCGCCCGACACGTCGCGCGTGATGCTCGGGTTCTCCGACTTGCGGGCGATCTTGTCGATCTCGTCGATGTACACGATGCCGCGCTCGGCTTCGGAGACGTTGAAATCCGCGGCCTGGAGCAGCCGGACGAGAATGTTCTCCACGTCTTCACCCACGTAACCGGCCTCGGTGAGCGTGGTCGCGTCCGCGATCGTGAAGGGGACATCGAGGATGCGGGCCAGCGTCTGGGCGAGGAGGGTCTTGCCCACGCCGGTCGGACCGATGAGCATGATGTTCGACTTGTCGAGCTCGACCTCGGCCTCGCGCCCCTGGTGCGAGTTGATGCGCTTGTAGTGGTTGTAGACCGCCACGGCGAGGGTCTTCTTCGCCTTCTCCTGCCCGATCACGTACTGATCCAGCACGTCCTTGATCTCGGCGGGCGTCGGGACCTGGGTGATCGCCTCGGAGACCTCCCGCTCCTCGTCCTCCGCCAGGATCTCGTTGCAGAGGGCGATGCACTCATTGCAAATGTAGACGGACGGCCCGGAAATGAACTTCCGGACCGAGTCCTTCGACTTGCCACAGAAGGAGCAGCGGAGGTGCTTGTCGTGGGACATCTGATCCTAGTATGGGAAGGACGGGTGCCCGGCGCAAGCCGTCACTTCTTTTTCCCGTCGTCGATTTCTTGGAAGTTGGCGATTACGTGGTCAATTAGCCCGTATTCCTTGGCTTCCTCGGCCGACATGAAGCGGTCGCGGTCCATGTCCTTTTCGATGTGCTCCACGGGCTTGCCGGTGTGCTTGGCGTAGAGCTCATTGAGCTTGCCGCGCAGGTACAGGATCTCGCGCGCCTGGATCTCGATGTCGGCGGCGGTGCCCTGGGTCCCGCCCGACGGCTGGTGCATCATGATGCGCGCGTGCGGCAGCGCGGAGCGCTTCCCCTTGCGGCCGGCGGCGAGCAGGAACGAGCCCATCGAGGCCGCCATCCCCATGCAGATCGTGTTCACGGGGGCGCGCAGGAATTGCATCGTATCGTAGATCGCCATTCCCGAGGAGACGAGGCCGCCGGGCGAGTTGACGTACAGATAAATGTCCCGCTCCGGGTTGTCCGCATCGAGGAACAACAGCTGCGCGATGATGATGTTCGAGACTTCGTCGTTGATCTGGGTGCCCAGGAACACGATCCGGTCCATGAGCAGCCGGCTGAAAATGTCGTAGGTGCGCTCGCCCCGACTGGAGCGCTCGATGATGTAGGGCGGGTAAATCTGATTCCTCGTCACGCTGGCTCCACGGTGGATTGCGACAGAAGAAACGTGAACACCTTCTCCTCGGTAAGGCCGCGCTCCAGGTCGCGCAGCCGCTTTGCCTTCTCGAGCGCGGCGCGCAGCTCGGCGACCGGCGTCCCGCGCCGGGCCGCGAGCTCTGCGAGCTTCTGCTCGAGCTCCGCCGCGGTGGCGCGCAGGCCGTGGTGCTCCACGACCCAGTCCAGGATCAGGTCGCGCCGCACCTGCGCCTCGGCCACCGGCCGAAATTCCTGCGCAAAGTCCGGCCAACGGTCCTCCGGGATCCCGTACGCCTGGGCATACACGGCCAGCGCCCGCTCGACCAACGGTCGCGGCGCCACGATGCGGTTCGCCTGCACGATCTGATCGATCAGCTCCCGGCGCAGCTGGGCGTCCGCCTCGCGCTCGGCCTCCTTCTCGAGGTCCTCTCGCACGACCTTGCGGAGCGCCTCGAGCGACTCGAAGTCTCCCACCTCCCGGGCGAACGCATCGTCGAGCTCGGGCAGCTGCTGCCGCTTCACCTCGTGCAGCGTGATGCGCACGTCGCGGGGCTGCCCCCGCTTCGCCTCTTCGGGGAAGTCGTTCGGGAACCGGACGGTGGCGTCCACCGTCTCGCCGGGCAGCATGCCCATGATCCGCTCTTCCACCTCCGGGATCGCCCGCCCCTCGCCCAGCACGAGCTGATAGGGCTGCGGGTCTTTGACCTGATCCCCTTCCCGGGTCGCGATCGTCACCTGCACCAGGTCTTTGGGCTTGGGCTTGTCCCCCGCGACCGGCGTCCAGGGCGCCTTCTGCTCCCGCAGCTCGTTGAGCTGGGCGAGCACCCGGTCTTCGGTGACCTTCGGCACCGCGCGCTTGAGGTGGAACTTGCCGATCCGCTCGAGCGCGAGCTCGGGCTTCACCTCCACGTGGAACTCGAAGGTGACGGGGCCCCCCGCTCCGGCGTCCCATTTGAGGTTGTGGATGTGCGGGTCGGCGACCGGCTTCAGCGCCTCCTGCGCCAGCGCCGCCTTCCAGCTTTCGCGAATCAGGTCTTCGAGCGTCTGTTGCCGAATGTCCTCGGCGAATTGCTTCTTCACGAGCGCGGCGGGCGCCTTGCCCTTGCGGAACCCCGGGAGCCGGGCCCGCCGCTGGTAAGCGGACGTAGCCCGCGCCTCCGCCTGTTGCACCTGCTCTACGGGCACCGTGACGGCGAGCGAAGCGGCTCCGGGCTCTTCGCCGGTCTTCTTGATCAGGATGGTGGGCATGCGAGATAAAATCTAACTACCCTTCAGGTATTCCTGCGAATTACCCTGATGCGGTGATGCGGCCGGTCGCCGGCCTTGATATCGTCGTATCGCACCACGCTGATCGCCCCATCCGGCTCGAGGACGCCGAGCATCACGTCCTGGATGTTCGCGACGCCGTGCTCGCGCAGGGCCTGCCGCAGCTCGTCGTGCGTGATCCCGGCCCGCCGAGCGTGCTCCTGGAGGATCTTGCCGTCGTGGATGAGCATGATGCCCTCGCCCGCGAGCAGCTTGGAGACTCCTCGGCTCCGGACGCGCCACCAGTCGATCACCCGATGCCAGCCGATCAGCACGCCGGCCGCCACCAGTCCCCCCGCCAGACTCGTGTCCGGGCCCACCATGGCGTTTTGGACGGCGTTCGCGATGATGAGGAGCAGCACCAGGTCGAAGGTCGACATTTGGCCGAGCTGGCGGGTGCCGGTGAGACGCAATCCCACGAGCAGGGCGAGGTAGACGACGGACGTGCGCAGCGCGACGTCGAGCAGAGTATGCCAGGAGGCGGTCAAGGTCCTAAAGTACGAGCCTTCGCCATACGTGCCTAGTGACCCGCGGTGTGGGTCGACAGATGCGACAGAGCCGTCGACAGACGGCCACCACCGTCGTGAGGCCCCTCACTCCGCGCGCAGTGACCGTGGGTTCATAGTGACTGGGAGCCGTGGGTCAACCCGGCTCGAGCAAGCCCCGTCGCGCCCGCGAAGTGGCCGACGGGGCTTGGTGTTTCTCAAGGTCTGAGCGCCCACGTACCGATTCGAGGGAGGACTCATGCGTTTCACATTTCACTTGGCCGCCGTGGTGGCCGCGTTGAGCGGGACGGCCGTGGCCGCCGCGCAGAAGGCCTCGACGGGCAATGGCGCGCCCAGCGGCCCGCATTTCAATCTCAACATCATCGGCGTGTCCCACGACAAGAATCCCAACATGAATGGCAATGGGAGCGGCAACGTCATCTTCGTTGACCTCGGGACCCGCACCGGCGACGCCGTGACAACGAAGATTCTGCTCAGTCAGGCGGCCGACGGCGTGTTCGACGTGCTCGACAAGAATGGGACGGACGGAGAAGCCTCCTTCGCCCTCCCCGTTCCAGGCACCTACACCGTCTGGGCCCGCGCGCTCGGCACGCCGGGTGGACAGTCCAAAATCGCCACCTGCGCGACGTTCATCGATCCCATCACGGGCGTGGCGACGATCCTGTGCTCGACCGAGAACGAGGTCTTCGTGCGCGGGACGGGCAAGAGCAGCTTCCGCAACGTGACCAGTGCGCTCACGACCATTACCCTCGTCGCGGGGAGCCCGGCCGAGCTGGCGTGCGGCACGCCGACGGTGAGCCTGTTCGCGACGTGCCTGCAGGACTTCCTCTGGCAGTACGACAACAACGGACTGAAGCTGCTGCAGGTGCGGTTCTACCCCTCCTGACACGGAACAGTCGGTCGGCGCCCTGCTGTGCTGGGGCGCCGACTGACCCGTGGTCGCTGGTGCGCGACGCGGTCATCGCACGTCGTACAGCTTGATGGCTTTCCCCAGCAGATACTTGTCGAACCAGTTCAGGATGTGCTGCAGCCGCTCCACCCGGTGCACCGGCTTGCCGGAGCGCGACAGCTCGTGCGACTCGCCGGGGAACCGAACCTGCACGGTGGTCCTGTGCAGGTACTTGAGGGCGCGGAACATCGCCTCGCCGCCCTGATTGGGGGGCGCCCGGAGATCTTCCTCACCCAGGATGAACATCAGGGGCGTGGTGACCGAGTCCGCGTAGCGCACCGGTGAGCGGGTGAGAAACTCCTGGGGATCGCGAAACGGCGTGGAGCGGAACCACGACGGCTGGAATAGTGTGAAGTCCGCCGTATACCAGAAGCCCAGCCAGTCGGCCACGTCCCGCTGCGACACCGCGGCGGCGAAGCGGTGCGTGTGTCCCACCGCCCAGTCGGTGAGCAGCCCGCCGCCCGAGCCTCCCGTCACGCCCAGCTTGGTCGAATCCACGTACCCGCGGCGGATCACGGAATCCACTGCGACCATCAGATCCTTGTAATCGTCGCCGGGATACTTGTACTGGATGATGTTGCCGAACTCCTGGCCGTAGGTGGTGCTCCCTCGCGGGTTGGGATAGACAACCACGTAACCCTTCGCGGCCATCCACTGCATCTCGTGGAAGAAGATGTAGCCGTAGGCGGTGTGCGGCCCGCCGTGGATGTTCAGAATCAGGGGATATTTCTTGCCGGGCGTGAAGCCCACCGGCTTCATGATCCAGGTCTCGATCTTCTTGCCGTCGAAGCTCGAGCACCAGAAGTCCTCCGGCGTGACGAGCCGCAGTTTGGCGAACAGCGAGTCGTTGACGTGGGTGAGCTGGGTGAGACGCTTGGTCTGCGCGTCGAGCGCGTACACGTCGGGGAGGTGCGTCGGGTCGCCGATGGTCAGGGCGAAGCGGCGGGCGTCGGGCGTTGCGGTGTAGGCGAGGACGGCATGATCTCCGGTGGTCAACGGCTCGCGGGCTCCGGTCTGTGCGTCGAATCGCACCAGGTTCGAGCGGCCGTGCTCGGTCGTGGCGACGATCACCGCCTTGCCGTCCGCCGTCCAGATGTTCGGACTCGACCCCTCGCCGCCGCGTGGCGGCGCCTGGTCGCCCAGCACGCTGCCGCCCATGTCGAAGTCGTAGTCGGCGGTGAGGTTCTTGGCGCGACCGTCTCGCCACACGAACAGGTCGGACTGATTGTAGGAGCGGGCCGCTCGCGGGTTGACCCAGCCGCGGAACGCGACCGCCTGGCCGTCGGGCGCCAACGCGGGCCCGAACACGGGGCCGTCGATGTTCACGATCGTGTCGAGCGTGCCCCCGGCCGGCGGGACCGAATAGACGTTGTTGTCGGGCGGGTAGTAATACGACTCGGCCACGCGGTCCGAGGCGAAATAAAGTCGCGCGCCGTCGCGGCTCCACTGCGGCGCGTTCTCGTCGAACGGGCCGGACGTTACCTGGCGCGCTGTCGCCGGCTCGTCGCCGGGCATGCCGGCCGGCACCGTCCAGATGTGGGTATGCTCCGCCGGGTCGAAATACCCTTCATCGTCAGCTCGGAACTCGGCCTGCGTGACGACCCGGACGTCGCTCTTCGACTCGTCGCCCTTGTCCTTCTTGTCCTTCTTCGCGAGGTCTTCCGCGGTGGTGGTGCTCGTGAAGGCGATCATTTTCCCGTCGGGAGACCACGCCGCAGGGGAGGCGCCTTTCGGGAGATCGCTGAGCTGTTGCGCTTCACCGCCCGTCAACGGCAACAGGTAGAGCTGCGAGTGGCCGTCCTTCGGGCGTAGGAACGCGAGCGTCGTGCCGTCGGGTGACCAGCGCGGCGCGCCGTCCTTGGGGCCCGCGGTGAGCCGCCGGGGGGTCGAGGCGCCGTCGGTACCCACGAGCCACAGGCTCGTCTCGTAGCCGTCGTGCTTCGCGTTTGCGGTCACGAGCACGTAGGCCGCGTGGCGCCCGTCGGGCGAGATCTGGGGGCTCGCCACCCAGCGGAACGCGAACAGATCACTGTCCGAGACGGCGCGTTGCTGCGCGGCGAGCGGTGCGACGCCGCAGGTGGCGGCAAGGGCCAGGCACAAGGCGGGGCGCATATCAATTCCCCGTCGGCTCTGGGACGGTCGGCAGCGGATAGGCGGTCCGCAGGGCGGCGAGATATTCGTTGTAGAGGCCTTTCAGGCCGTCGAACTCGCGCTTGACGGCCGCGCGATAGGGCGCGTCGCTGGCGAAGTGATACAGCACCGCCGCCATTGTCTGCGCGTCGATCAGGAAACCGTGATGGCCCACCTCGCCGAGCGCGTCCGCTTCCATCTCGAAGGTATGGTAGCCGCCGTTCGAGCTGTGTGCCGTGAGACCGACGCCGGGGATCTGGGTGGCGACGGTCCCGGTCTCCTCGAAGGGGAGCGGCCGCCCGGGCTCGTCCTCGACCTTGGTGGCCCCGAATTTCTTCAGGTACGCGAATGCGACATCGTTCAGCGCCGCCACCGAGATGCCGTTGCGAGACGACGAGTCGAGGTCGATGCGCACTTTGGTGCCGGTGGCGAGCCCCGAGCCCCGGGCCGCCTCGTTCACCCGCTCCGTCACCTGCGCGAGGTAGACCGGGTCGGGATAACGGATCCAGAATTCCGCCGCGGCGCGATCGGGCACGACGTTCGGGGCCTTGCCGCCCTCGGTGATGATCCCCTGGATCTTGGTCTCCGGGCGCAGCGTCTTGCGCAAGCCGTCGATGTGATTGAACAGCTCGATCACCCCCATCAGCGCGTCCCGTCCGTCCCACGCCTGCAGCTGGTGCGCCGGCGCCCCGGAGAAGGTGTAGTGCACCACGTTGATGTTCATGCAGCAGCTCCCGAAGCCGGGGCCGGGTGCCTGCGTCGCCGTGGACGAATGGGAGCGGATCAGGACGTCGGCGCCCTTGAACACGCCGGCGTTGTACATGAGCGTTTTCGCGGCGGGCGACGCGAGCTCCTCCGCCGGCGTACCGTACACCGTCACCGTCCCGGGAGTCTTCGAGCTCGTGAGGAACTCCGCCACGGCCACCGCCGCGGCGAGCCCCACGGGGCCCTGGGCGCTGTGCTGGTCACCGTGGAAGTCGCGGCTGGTGCCGCGCAGCGCGTCGTACTCGACGATGACGCCGAGGCTCGGACCGGGCGTGCCTTTGCGGTAGCGCGCCACGAAGGCCGTCTTGAAACCCGCCACGCCCGGCTCCACGTCGAACCCGTGGGCGGCGAGATAGTCGGTGAGGATCTTCACCGAGCGCTCTTCCTTCCAGCCGGTCTCCGGGTGACGGGTGATGTCGTCGGCCATGGCGAGCAGCTCCTTGTCCATCAGCTCTTTGGCGCGGGCGACCACCGCGTCGCGGCGGGCGTCGCGCGCTCCGGTGAGCCGGGTGACGAGCTGCGGCAGGGCGAGCGATCGCTCGAGCTCGGTCATGCGGCGGATGACGTCGGCGGCGGCGGTCTTTTCGGTCGGCGTCTCCTGGGCGGCCAAGGGGGCGACGGCGAGGGCGACGACGAGGGCGACGACGTTGAGGGAGAGCGACAGGACGGAGCGCATCGGATCTGACCTCGGGTTGAGCGGTGGCACGGGAGTGATGTGGCAGGGCCCGCAAGAAGTTACGGCGCTCTGCCCTGGTGGCAATGGCCTCAACCGACGGCCGGGCAATTGGTTAGCACGCAGGCCGCGGGGCTGCCGTATTGCTATCCGCGTCGTCCCTCCCAACTTGTAGACCGGCTTTGCCTAGAGGTAGGTCGATCATGGTCCCAGCTCGCCTAGTCGTGCGGGTCGCGTTGACGGTGGTGGGCGGGATGGCTGCGCTGGCCTGCGGGTTCGTGGACGTGTTTCGCCCTGCCGGCCCGGAGGCTGTAACGATCACCTACGTCGGCGACACGATTCTCCACCGCGACAGCACCGTGCCGTTCAGCGTCGTGGTCGACGCGCGCGGCACGCT
>WNFW01002684.1_pt1 | contig 17037 bp, 9 predicted proteins | sample 5400131 | NCBI WGS metagenome assembly WNFW01 (sample SAMN13153362, study PRJNA577476) | soil metagenome | isolation source: 20 cm soil or saprolite under grassland replicate 1 | place: USA:California | collected 2016-06-15 | reverse complement strand
GCGGGCCGCCGGCCAGCGGGCCGGCGCCGGCGACCGCCTGCAGTCCGGGACTCGGCTGCGGCGCGGCCGCCGCTGCTGCCGGGCGGGGCGCCGCCGCGGCGACCGGCTGGCGGTGGATGGCGGTCGCGATGACGCGGGCGCTCTGCGACAGAGTCGGAGACGGTGGCTTGGGCGAGAACGCCTGCCAGCCCGAGCGCAGCGCCTGCTGGAACTCCTGCGCCGAGGCGTAGCGATTCGCCGGTATCTTCTCCAACGCCTTGGCCACGATGGCATCCAAGGCCTTGGGGATCGAAGAATCTACAGCCGACAGCAGTTTCGGCACCTCGTTGCAGATCTTGTACATCACTTCCGCGGAGGTGCCGGTAAAGGGTGGCGTGCCGGTCAGGAGCTCATAGAGCACCGCGCCCGCGGCGTGAAGGTCACAGCGGTGATCGACCAGTCCGCCCATGTACTGCTCGGGCGCCATGTACTGCGGAGTGCCGACGAGCAATCCGGTCTGCGTGGTGGTCTTGGGACCGATCCTCGCGATGCCGAAGTCCGTGATCTTCACCAGGCCGTCGCGAGTGACCAGGAGGTTGGAAGGCTTGATGTCCCGGTGCACGACGTCCTTGCCGTGAGCGTAAGCGAGCCCGCCGAGGACCTGGTGCATTGCACTGACGGCATCCTCCAGGTGCAGCTCCGGGCGCTGCTTGACGTACTCATCCAGCGCGCAGCCCTGCACGTACTCCATGGCGATGTACGCGCCGACCGGATCCTGGTCGTCATAGTCGAAGATGGTGACGATCGCCGGGTGATTGAGCCGCGCCACGGCGCGCGCTTCGTTGCGGAAGCGCACGCACAGCTGCTCGAAAGGGACATCGTGGACACGATCGAGGTGCACGATCTTGAGCGCCACCATGCGCTCGAGCGTCGGGTCGAAGGCGCGATACACCGTTCCCATGCCACCGGCACCGACGGCATCGACGATCTCGTACTTGCCAACGGTGCGCGGAATAGTCATGGGATGCGGCTGTCCCTACTGCTGCAGCATGTTCAGCGCTTCGACGAGGCTGCGCCGCAGTCGGTTGAACGAGTCGACCAGGGTGCCGATCTCATCGCTCCCGCCGGACGGGAACTCGGGCGCGTCCATGTTGCCCTTGCTCACCTGATCGGCAATCTCGGCGAGCTTGCGGACTGGGCGCACGACGATCGCGCCCAGCACGATGTTCACGGCCAGGAACAGGAACACGAACACGCCGACCAGCAGATAGACGAAGTTGCGCAGGATCTCGTTGGCGCGCTTCAACGGCAGGTCGTACGGCACGCTCACCACCTGCGCGCCGATGACGTCCTTCAGCTGCCAGCCGAAACCGTTCGCCGTGCCATACAGGTCCAGCATCGTCTGCGGCGCCGCGCTCACGCTGCTATGACACTCCAGGCACTTCTCATTGGGGATTCGCAGCGGGCGGGCCAGATACAGCGTCCTGCCGGTGGCCGACTCGCGCTCCCCCACCAGTTCCTTGGCGTCGGCGTTCTCGCGGAAATGGTTGACCACGTCCACCTCCCAGTCGACGGCGCGATCGCGCAGGTTGGTGGGATTGAGCGTCGCCTCCTTGTAGGCATATTCCGGAAAGCTCTTGCGCAGGATGTTGAAGTACTCGGTGGCCGAATAGGAGGGCACGCTCTGCGGCAGGAACTTGTAGCGTATCTGAGTGTCGAGCAGCGGCTTGATCTGCGACACGGTGTAGGCGCGCACCGCCAGCGCCGACTCCATCATGATGCGGGCATTGTCCTGAATCTCGTTGCGCGCATTTTGCTGCAGCAGCCGGTCAGCAACGTTGTAGCTCGCCGCCAGGCCAACGAGGAATACGACGATCATCACGAAGTTGACTTTGAGGAGCAGTTTCATCGGGGGGGGCCTGTTTGACTCGTTTGAGGCGGAGCATGCGGACCGGGTGGGACGTCCTCGTAGGGTGGCGGTGGTGGATGCAGGATGTCGTGCCACTCCGGATGTTGCGACATGTGCGTATCCATGGCCGCGAAGAAAGCCGGGTCGTTGAGCCGGCGGCGGAACCGTGTGATGAAACCCCAGCGCCAGTCACGCGGCATGTTGATCCAGCCCTCGACGTCGGAATAGTTGACCTCGCGAACCACTTGCGGCGAGGCCTTCTTGTTCAACTTTGCGGAGGCATGTTCCGGGAGAGGATCCCTGAATGGGATCGGCATCTTCGCAACAAAGTCCGCCGCCGGGCGTGGTTGCGTCACCGGGTCCGAACGCTCTTCGCGCACGAAGAACTGATTGGTCTGGGTTTCCTTGCCCGTCCGGGTGGCCGTATCGTCACGGATCAGCAAGGTTCCAGGCCCCGTCTCATCGAACACCTGGTCGGCACGTTGATCGGTGTACAACACCACCACCGCCTGCCGGCTCTGAATCCCCATCCTCGGGCCCAACACCCGTATGGGAGCCGCCTTCGAGCGGATGTCCACTTTCACCCAACCTGACAGCACGACGATCGTCGGGGTATCGGTGCGTTGCATCAAATAAAGTCGCGTGGACGGCCCAATGCCCAGCAGGCTCCCTCCCGGCATCTCGATCGCGAGGAATGCCCCAGGTCCGGTCTCGATGATGTCCCCGGCAGCGAGCGTGACGCCCTTGGTCGCCGTCTCGAGGTTGGCGCCGCGGATAATCGTGAAAGGCTCACCGTCGGCGATCGCCACCAGCCCGCCGAAATTCGCGCCCGAAGTGGGTTTGCTATCGACGGCTGTGGCCGATAGCAGCATGACGAACAAGGCTATCGCTCGAACGCAGGCGAGGCCTCGCGAGACGACACTGGCTTGCCGGAACATCGTGGTCTCTTCTTGTTTTGCTGCTTTTGTACACGACCCGCCCGCTTCCGGGGTGCACGCGCTTGGAGCGTCAGCGAATCGATTAATCCCCCTCTCTTAGTGTAGCGCGAGCCTGAGCGTAATCCGAGCGTCGGACCGCGCGCCGGGGCTGAATCTCGCGTCTCAGATACGCCCCGAACGGTCTGTCACGAGCTCTGCGTGCATCCCACATCGTCCCGTCGCTCCGTTCACCCCTGGAGGGCATGCCCACCTAGCTCGGTGCGCCTCTCGGACAGCCGACCCATCGCCCGATTGGGGTGAATCCCCCAGGGTAGCCACAGGATTTGCGGCGACGCAGCATCCAGCGCGCACCCCGTCGTACTGGGAATGCCCCATGGCCGGGCGCGAGAGAGAAAGTTGGAAAGCCACGTCACGTTCGTTGCGCTCGCGGCGGGTGCGAAATCAGCGAGCGGCGCATGTCATCGCAGGCATCGGGCTCAGCGCAGTGCCGGCGATCAATCCCCCGTCGCCGACGGGACAGAGAATGCAGTCGAATCGCACCCGCTCGCGCTCGGCGTCGAGCTGCACTTCGCGCATCAGTTGCGCGCGCCGTGATCCGTCAGGACGACCGTCGCGCCCGCCCGCTCAACGTGTCCAGCGATAAACCGCCCCGGGATAGGGAGGTTTCCATTGCTCGAAAGCGCCCGTCACGAACACGGTGTCGGCACCGTTGCGGCGGTGCCAGATCCTGCAACCGCGCCCACACCGTGCGCGGGCCGAGCTTGCCGTCCGCGCCGATCGGAAACGAGAGAACGCGTCCGGCGAGCATCTCGGCGACCAGGAGATGGCGCTGACCCTTATCGCGCGTCAGCCCGTTCGCGTAGTGGATGGTATCGGCGACCTCGGTGATCGTTTTGCCGTCGGCTGACATGTGCAGCACGGCGCCGGTGATCGGAGCCTTGATGTCATAGACGCCGGAGGCCGAGACGTAGACGCCCCATGGCCGTCGGATGCGAAGTCGTTGTAGCCACGCGCACCGAGCGGCTCCAGGGAGCGGAGAATTCCGCGAGAACGAGTGTCATGAGCGGAATTGTGTCCCGATTGCGGAGCGAGCGCGAGAGCCACGCGAGCCCGGGCCGCAAGGTACACTAGGGAACGCGCGTGCATCAGGCGAAGCGACGCGATCCGCCCGCATGAAGAAACTGAAGAACGAATCCGCGCTGTTCAAGGCAGCGCTGCTCGCCGCCATCGAGTACGCCGAGAAACGCGGCGCGGTGGAATTCGAGGCCGGGGATTCCGCGAGCGAGAAACTCCTCTATGTGTACCGGCTGCTCGTGCACGACAAGCTGATCCAGCCGCTCCCGGAGTCTCAGGTGAGCGAAGCCGCACTCCGCCACAAGCTGGCGATCTGGTACGCGAGACAGCTGCCCGCCGACCACCCCCTATTGAAAGCGTAGCCCGCGCATGATTCCCGACATCGTCGCGCTCCGACGAATCGCCGGCGTATTGATCCTTGCGGCGCTCTGCATCGCGGGCTCGCCGCACGCCGCGGCCGCTCGTGACCCCGCACCCGATCAGCCGCGGGTACCAGCCCCGGTGGCAGCGGCTCGCCATGAAGCCACCCCCTCCCTCGAGTGGGTCAACCCGTACATCGGCACCGGTAGCGGCGGCGGCGGCGGATCGGACTACGGCGGCACGATGCCCTTCGTGACCACCCCTTTTGGAATGACCAACTGGACCGCGCAGACGCGCGAGAACCGCATCAGCGTCAGCTCGTACGCTTTTGAAGACGACACCATCGCGGGGTTCATCGGCACGCATCAGCCCGCGATCTGGATGGGGGACTACGGCTACGTCACGCTCGCCCCCGAGGTCGACGCGGTTAAGATATCCCCCGACAGCCGCAAGCTGCCGTTCCGCCACGCCGACGAGATCGCGACGCCGTATTACTACTCGGTGCTCGTCGATGCCGGACACTCGCGGCAGATCCGCACCGAGATCACCGCAACCGACCACTGCGGCCTCATGCGCTTCACCTTTCCCGAGAATGCAACGGCCAGTGTCGTGGTCGAGGCGACGCGCCAGCACATCGAGGGATTCGTACGCGTGGATCCCGCGGCGCGCGAGATCGCCGGCTACAACCCCGACCGCATGGACGCGCACCTCACCAATGTATCGCTGCCGAACTTCAAGGGCTATTTCGTGGTCAGGTTCAACAGGAGCCTCGCCACGCACGGCGTGTACCTGCGCGAGGCCGCCGAGCCGGGTGGCACCACGGCCACAGGGCCGAATGTCGGCGCGTACGCGAGCTTCGATACCGCGGCCGGCCGGGTCGTGGAGGCGAAGGTCGGCACCTCGTTCATCGGCATCGAGCAGGCGCGCGCGAATCTGGAGGCGGAAATTCCCGCCTGGGACTTCGAGGGCGTGCGCACGCAGCTCGAGCGCATCTGGAACGGCAAGCTCGGCATGCTGTCCATCGAAGGCGCCACCGACGAGCAACGCCGCATCTTCTATACGGGTCTCTATCACGCGCTGCTCTATCCGAAGCTCATCTCGGAGCACGGACGCTACTACAGCGCCTTCGACGACCAGGTGCACGAGGGCGTGTCCTACACCGCGTATTCGCTGTGGGACACGTTCCGCGCCGAGAACAGTCTCTTGACGCTCCTTGTCCCCGAGCGCATCGACGACATGGTGCGCTCGCTCCTGCAGGACTACCGGGAGGGCGGCTGGATGCCGAAGTGGCCGAATCCCTCCTACACCAACATCATGATCGCCACGCACGCGGACGCGCTGGTGGCCGAGGCCATCAACAAGGGCTTCCACGGCTTCGACTATCAGCTGGCGTACGCCGCCGTCTACAAGGACGCGATGACCCCGCCGGAGGGCGATATGACGCGCGACTGGCACGACCGACAGCCGGGTGTCCCCTATGAGGCCCGCCCCGGCCTCACCTACTACAAGCAGCTCGGCTACATCCCGGTCGACAAGACCGCGGAGTCGGCCTCGGAAACGCTCGAGGACGCCTACGACGATTATGCGGTCGCGCAGGTCGCGCGAGCCGTGGGCCGGAAGGCGGATTACCGCTTCTTCGTCAATCGCTCGCACAACTACCGCAACATCTACAACAGCGCGCGCGGCTTCATGCAGGCGAAGCACGCGGACGGCTCCTGGGCGCGCCCCGAGGAAGGCTGGACCGAGGGCGACCAGTGGGTCTACACCTATTCCGTGCTCCACGACATCCCGGGGCTGATGGCGCTCATGGGCGGGCCGGACAAATTCAATGCGCGGCTCGATGAGCACTTCCAGGGCGGGCACAACCAGCACGACAACGAGCCGAGCCACCACTACGGATATCTCTACGACTTCAGCGGCCAGCCCTGGAAGACGCAGCTTCGGGTGCGCGAGATCGCGGAGAAGTACTACAAGAATCGCCCTGACGGCGTGGCGGGCAACGAGGACTGCGGCCAGATGTCCGCGTGGTACATATTCACCGCGCTCGGCTTCTATCCGCTCGATCCGGTGTCGGGCGAATACATGATCGGCAGCCCGCTGTTCCGCAAGGTCACGCTCGATCTGCCGAACGGCAGGCGCTTCGTGGTGTCGGCGCCGGCGAGCTCCGCGGCCAATCTCTACATCCAATCCGCGCGCTTGAACGGCCGGCCGCTCGATGTCCCGATCGTCACCTACGCCCAGATCGAGGCCGGTGGGCTGCTCGAGTTCGACATGGGCCCGCAACCCTCGAAATGGGCCTCCCTCTGGAGGGGAAGCCCGCTGCCTTCATTCCCGCAGTGAGCGTCACGGCGCTGGTGTGCCGAAGCACCGATCGGTCAAGCCTTCGCCCGGGCTACGGCGCGGCGTTCCCGGACGGACTACCGTACACACCTCATTGCCGGAAGCGGCGCGGGCGCCTATAAGGCGCAGCGGGGAGTTCTCACGGAGGAAACACCCATGCGCAACCCGCTGGCGTCCCGGCCGCTCAGGCCGTTCCTGTGTGCGCTGTTGGCCTCGTTGATCTGGACCGCTTCCGGCGACCGGAGCGTCGCACAGACTTCCTATCCCGATCCGGCGAACGAGCACCTGTGCCCGAGCCAGACGGGTGCCGGAGGCGGCGCCGAGGCCATCCCGGCCTTCGTCGGTCCGGGCATCGACGGCTTCAGCCCCAATCAGAGCCTCTGTCTGCCTCAGCTCGCTCCGGTTCCGACGGGGCTCAGCCCCCTCGCGTTCATCGTGCAAGGCGTCGAGCCCGGCGACCGCGTCGACTCCCAGGGGACGATCTACGTCGAGTCGATCCGCGGCGTGCCCGGGGGCGTCGATCTGTGGCGCTGGGATGCGTCCATCGACGGCTCGCCGAATGCTAACGGCACCCTGCCTTTCAAGTACGAGGGCCAGCCCGACAACTGCGGCATCTTCGGACTGAGCGGCGGCGGATGCGCCCAGAACGTCGGCAGTCCCACCAACCTCGGCGTGGCGCCCGGAGGCGGTGACGCCGACATCGCCGTGAACGCCCCCGACCCGAACAACTCCGCCATTCCGAACCTCGCGTTGACCAGCCTCACACTCGCTCCCGGCGTGACCGCGACCCGTTCCAGGAATCGCGGTGACACCTTCTTCACTCCGCCGAACCTGCTCAGCGCGGCGGTTTCGGGCGACGACCGCATGTGGAACGATGCGGTCGACGATCCTTCCACGGTCTACATGAGCTATCACGATGTGGCCACTTTCAACATCGAGGTGCAGCGCTCGAGCGACGGCGGACTCACCTACGCCGCCGGTGCCGGCGAGGCCATCGACGCCGCGACTCTCCCCGCCGCCGGCAGCGTCCTGCCGACGGACAGCGCGAACGTGGCGGCACAGATCAAGGTCGACCGCAACACGAGCGGGTGCCCCAGCAAGGGGAATCTCTACGCCGCATTCGTGGCGCCCGACAATGCGATCGATAACGCCCACAGCGCACCGCTTGGCACCGTCTACGTCGGCGTGTCCACCGACGCCAAGCTCGGCGCCGTGTCCTTCACCTTCACGGACCACAAAGTCTTCACGAGCCCCGCCGGCTCGCCCGGAGCCACCACCGGCACCGCGAACATCTTTCCGGCGCTCGCCGTGGACAACTTCGGCCACGCCTACGTCGTCTGGTCGGACAACCAGAGCATCTTCCTCTCGTCGTCCTCCGATGCGGGAGGACACTGGACCGTGCCGGTGCGCGTGAACGGCGGAGCGACCGGCGGCAAGTCCAACGTCTTTCCCTGGGTCGCCGCGGACGCGAACGGTCACGTGGTGGTCACGTGGCTCGGCTCGAGCCTTCCCGGGAATTCGAACAGCGTCGCCGCGATGCAGCCATCCTGCGCCGGCGGGACCACCGACTGCTGGGCGAAGTGGAACGTCTACATGGCCGAGAGCGTCAATGGCCACGACGCGGTACCGTCGTTCGCGCAGCACGTCGCGAGCGACCACATCATTCATTCGGGAACGGTCTGTACCAGCGGCACGGGCTGCTCGGGCGGCGACAGTCGCAGTCTTGCGGACTTCTTCCAGGTGGCTCTCGATCCGCAGCATCGCGCCAACATCGCCTACGCGGACGATCACCTGGCGAGCCCACTGTGCTCGCAGCAGAGTCCCGGGCACTGCGCGAACAACGATCCGCAGACCTTCCGCGTCGCAGTGCCGTACTTCACGTACCAGCTCAAGCCCAACAAGAAGGTCGTCACCACAGGGTCCTGCGCCGGCTGACCCCACTGCCCACGGTGGCCCGCGCGTGACCCACATCCTGGTGACTGGGGCATCGGGCGGCATCGGGGCCGCCATCTCGAGGGCGCTGGCCCGGCGGGGCGTCACGGTGCTGCTGCACTACCGCTCCAACCGGACCGCGGCCGAGGCCACGCGGCAGGCTCTCGAGGGCGGCGGCCACAGCCTCATCCAGGCCGACCTCGCCGATCCGGAATCGATCGAGCGGCTCTGGCGCGAGGCCGCCGCGCGTCAGCCGATCGACACCGTGATCAACAACGCGGGCATCTATTCGCATCACCCGCCGCTCGCGACCGCCTACGCGGACTGGACCGCGGCGTGGCAGCGCATGCTCGCGACCAACCTCTCGGGTCCCGCACACCTTTCCTATTGCGCGGCGCGCACGATGGCGGAGCGGGGGCACGGCCGGATCGTCGGCATCTCCTCGCGGGGCGCCTTTCGGGGAGAGCCCGATGCGCCCGCGTATGCCGCGAGCAAGGCTGGCCTGAACGCCCTCAGCCAGTCTCTCGCCAAGGCGCTGGCGCCGAAGGGTGTCTACGTGTTCGTCGTCGCTCCGGGCTGGGTCTCGACGGAGAGAGTCGCCCCCTTCGTACGCGACCCGGCAGTGCTCGCCGACCAGCCGCTCGGCCGCGTCGCGACGCCGGAGGAGGTCGCGCAGGTGGTGAGCTACCTCGCGCTCGACGCGCCGGCGAGCATGACGGGCGCGATACTCGACGTGAACGGCGCCTCGTACCTGCGAAGCTGAGGCGCGGCGCCGGACGGGCGGCCCCAAGTCAGATCGGCTGCTCCATCGACTTCGCCAGCGGCGTGAAGGTCTTCGGCCCCGACTCGGTCATGTGCCAGCAATCCTCGAGGCGGATGCCGAACTCGCCGGGAATATAGAGCCCCGGCTCGTCGGAGAAGCACATGCCGGCCTCGAGCGCCGTGCCGTCGCTTCGCACGAGGTAGGGCGGCTCGTGCACGTCCATCCCGATGCCGTGGCCGGTTCGATGCGAGAGCCCCGGCAGGCCGTAGTCCTTGCTCCAGCGCTTCTGCTCGTAGAAGGCGCGGACGGCCTTGTCGATCGCCCCGACCGGCGCGCCGATCTTCGCCGTCTCCAGCGCGAGCTCCTGTCCGCGCTTCACCGTGTCCCACAGCTCCCGCTGGCGCGGCGAGGGCTTGCCCGCAACCCAGCTGCGGGAGATGTCGGACTGGTAGCCGTGGACCGAGCAGCCGGAGTCGATGAGGATGACCGAGCCCTCGTGGACGCTCTGCGGCTTGATCGAGCCGTGCGGATAAGCGCTCGCCTCATTCAACAGCACCAGGGCGAACTCGTGCGTGCCACCGAGGGCGGTGTGCGCCGCCACCATCAGGCTCACGATGTCGGAATTGCGCATGCCCGCCTCGATGCGGCCGTGCACGTAGCGCAGCGCCGCGATCGTGACGCTGTTGGCGGTTTGCAGCAGGGCAAGCTCCGCCGGTGACTTGATCATGCGACAGGCGCGCACCAGCGCATCGCCGGGAACGATCTCACGTCCACCTCCCGAGGCCTTCCTCACCTCATCGAGGATGAAGTAGCGCGTGGTCGGTTCCACCGCGAGGGTTCCTTTGGCCGCGGCGCGCTCGCGCAGTGCGCCGGCAAGCAGCTCGAAGGGGCTCTCGTCCTCCTTCCACGGCCGGAGGTCCCCGGGGATTCGCAGGGTTTCGCGGATCGAGGGCTCCTCGAAGAAGGGCGTCACCACCACCACGCGACCCTCGGCGGGCACGAGCGCCGCGGTGGTCCGCTCGGATCTCCACCAGCGGACTCCCGTGAAGTACTCGAGCGTGGATCCCGCCTCGACCAGGAACGCGGCGATCCTGCGCCGCTGCATCAGGCCCTGGAGCTTCGCCAGGCGCGCGAGGTGCTCCTCGGGACTGATCGGCGCCGCGCCGGAGGTGATCGGGCTGAGGCCGGTCGCTTGCGGCGGCTCGGCTGCCTCAAGCCTCGCGCCGGCGGCGGTAACGGCCGCGGCGCCGGCAGCGGCGCCGAGCAGGGCACGTCTCGAGACGCTCATGCGTTTTCTTCCCGTGACGGCCCAGTCAGGATGCGGGCGGGGCGCCGCCTTCGCGGCGGCGCCGCTCGACGAACGCAGTGAGCGCTTCGCGCACGCCCGCATCGAGCGCAGGCGGCTGGAAGGACGCGAGCGTCTCGCGCCAGCGCGCGTTCGCTCGCTCGGTCGCGGTCTTCGCGCCATCCGCCGCCCAGGTGCCGTAATTGCGCCAGTCGGAGACGAGCGGCGCGTAGAAGGCGTCACGGTAGCGCTGCATGGTGTGTGCGGCGGCAAAGAAATGCCCGCCGGGCCCCACTTCCGCGACCGCCTCGACGCCGATCTCCTCGGCAGAAGCGAGCACCGGCTGGAAGAGCTCCGCGAACATCTGCAGCATTTCGACGTCGAGGATGAATTTCTCGAGCGACGCCGTCAGCCCGCCTTCGAGCCAGCCGGCGGCGTGCAGCATGAAGTGGCAGCCCCCGAGCAGCGCCCCCCACAGGCTCATCTGGGACTCGTATACCGCCTGGGCATCCGGGGCGTTGGAGGCCGTCGCACTCGAGCAGCGCCAGGGTGCGCCGATGTAGCGGGCCAGCTGGCCGGCGCCGAAGGCCGCCTTGGCGTACTCGGGCGTGCCGAAAGCCGGCGCTCCCGACTTCATATCGACATTCGAGGTGAAGCTGCCGTACATCACCGGGGCGCCCGGCCGCACGATCTGCGAGAGGGTGATGCCGAAGAGCGCCTCGGCGTGCGAGAGCGTCAGCGCCCCCGAGATGGTGATCGGCGCCATCGCGCCGGCGAGCGTAAAGGGCGTGACGATCATCAGCTGCCCGTTGGCCGCGAAATCGATGATGCCGTCGGTCATCGGCACGTCGAGCTGCAGCGGCGAGTTGGTGTTGCAGATGCTGTAACAGCGCGGCGCGCTGCGAAACGTCGCCTCGTCGATCCCGTTCGCGATGCACAGCATCGCGAAGCAGTCCGCGAGCTGCGCCTCGCCCCGGCAGTAAAAATGCGGCACCTTGTCGCCGAGCGTGAGCTGCGCGAGCGAGGTCTCGAGGTGACGCTCGGACACCGAGGTGTCCTGCGGCTCGACCATCTGCCCGAGCACGTGGATGACGTCGAAGGCCTGCGAGAGCCGCACCAGGTCGCGATAGTCCTCGAGAGTGGCGGTGCGCTTGCCGCGCTCGAGATCGCTCACGCTCGGAGGGCCCGCGACCGGCGCGAACACGACGTGCCGTCCACCCACGCGGCAGGAGCGCGCGGGATTGCGGGCGATGAGATCGACTTCCGCCGGGATGGTCGACAGAGCCTTGCTGACCATGCCGGGGTCGAGGCGCACCATCTGGCTCGAATCGTCCACCGGGGCCCCGGCCGAGCGCAGCACCGAGCGCCCGCGCGCCGACAACACCCGCATGCCCTGGTGCTCGAGAATGTGGAGCGCCGCGCGATGCATGCTCGCGACCTGATCGTCGGAGAAGATCCGCACCGGCTCGAAGGGGTTGAACTCGAGCATCCCGATCGGACTGCCCATGTCATCCCTCGCCAGCCCCTCCGCGGCCGGCTCGTCCGTCGCCGGCGTCGAAGAGATCCGCGGCCACTTCCCCGCGCTCTCCCGCAGGCACAACGGGTTCCCGGTCGCCTATTTCGACGGTCCCGGCGGGACGCAGGTCCCGCGCCAGGTGGCGGAGGCGATGACCGACTACCTCCTGAACCACAATGCCAACACGAACTGGGCGTTCCCGACCAGCGAGGAAACCGACCACGCCCTCCTCGAGGCGCGTCGCGCGCTCGCCGACTGGATCGGGGGCTCGCCCGAAGAGATCGTGTTCGGCGCCAACATGACCACGCTCACCTTCCACCTCGGCCGTGCGCTCGGGCGCGAATGGCGGGAGGGGGACGTCGTGGTCGTCACCGAGCTCGACCACCATGCGAACTCCGACACCTGGCGGGCGCTCGCGAAGGAGCGCGGAGTCGAGATACGCACCGTCAGGATGCGACGCGAGGACGGTCGGCTCGATGAGGAAGACCTCGCCGGCAAGCTCACGCCCGGAGTGCGTCTGCTCGCTCTCGGCGCGGCCTCCAACGCGCTCGGCACCATCAACGATGTGCCGCGACTGACCAGGCTGGCGCATGCGGCGGGGGCGCTGGTCTTCGTCGACGGGGTTCACTACGCCAGCCACCACATGCCCGACGTGCGCGCGTGGGACTGCGACTTCTTCGCCTGCTCGGCCTACAAGTTCTACGGTCCGCACGTCGGGGTGCTGTGGGGCCGGCGCGAGCTGCTCGAGAGGCTCGACTCGCCGAGGCTGGCGCCTGCCTCCTCTCAGGCGCCCGATCGCCTCGAGACCGGCACGCTCAGCCATGAAGGCATGGTCGGCGCGGCAGCCGCTGTCGACTTCCTCGCCTCTCTCGCTTCGGCCCGGCTGCCGAGGCGCGAGCGCCTCAGGCTCGTATCGCAGAGCCTCGAGGAGCGCGGAGCGCGGCTCCTGGGGCGGCTATGGCAGGGGCTCGAAGCGATTCCCGGTGTCGAGCTCTACGGGGTGCCGCCGGGCGGCGAGCGCACTCCCACCGTTGCGTTCACGCTCCGCGGAATCGATTCCGGCGACGTCGCGCGCTCGCTCGCCGGGCGCGGCGTCTTCGTCTCGCACGGCGACTTCTACGCGGCCACGGTTGCGCGGGTGCTGGGCCACGAGCGCGACGGATTCGTGCGCGCCGGCTGCGCGGCGTACACCACGGCCGACGAAGTCGAGCGGCTCATCGACGGCGTGCGGCGTCTGGCGTGAGGACCTCCGGGCCCGCCGATGGCCCGCCGTGCATCGCCCGCCGGGTGCGGCGCGGGACGCCGAGCGATGAGTGCAGGGTCGTTTCCCGACTGCGGCCGCCGCCCTCCCGGCGGCCCCGTCGGCCGTGATACCTTCGGGAGCGGGAGGCCTTGCTCCCGCAGCATTAATAAGGAGTCGGTGCCGGATGCCGAGCAGAGTTCCCCCCGGCGAGAAGCGTGGCTGGATCGTCCCGATCGGCGGCGCGGAGAACAAGGAGAACGACCGCCGCATCCTCGAGCGTTTCGTGCGCGAGTCGGGCGGGGGTGAGGCCGACATCGTCGTCATCCCCACCGCGAGCCGGCAGCACGAGACCGGCGCGCGCTACGAGGAGCTGTTCCGGGACATCGGCGCCGCGCGGGTGACCGTCATGGATTTCGACACCCGCCGCGACTGCCGCGAGCCGGGGCGACTCGAGCGAATCGAGGAGGCGAGCGGCATCTTCTTCACCGGCGGGAACCAGCTGCGGCTCACGACGCTTCTCGGCGGCACCGCGGTCGCGAAGCTCATCCGCTCGCGCAACGCCAGCGGCGTCACCGTCGGCGGCACGAGCGCCGGCGCCAGCATCCTCTGCGAGCACATGATTGCCGCGGGCGATGAGGGCTCGTCGGTGATCGCCGGGAGCGTACGGCTCGCGCCGGGCTTAGGGTTAACCAACCGCTTCATCATCGATCAGCACTTCCGCCAGCGCGACCGCTTCGGGCGGCTCCTCACCGCGCTCGCCTACAACCCGTTCGCGGTCGGCATCGGACTCGACGAGGATACCGCCGTGTTCGTCGGGAGCGACGAGACCGTCGAGGTCGAGGGGAGCGGGGGAGTGACGATCGTCGATGGGGCGGAGGTGAGCTACTCGTCCATCCACAGGGCCGAGGACGGACAGCCGGTGTGCATGCTGGGCCTGCGCCTGCATGTGCTGGTTGCGGGCGCAACCTTCAGCCTCAACACCCGCCAGGCCAGCGCCGGAGCCCTCAATGCAGCCAGGGAGTGATTGACAGGGAAGATGAGGATCACGCGCGGGGCCGCATCCAACAACTATTACGATTCCAGCCGGCAATCCCATGCGTATCCTCGATCGTTCGGTCTATGTCGGCCCGTCGCTGCACGCGCGCTTTCCCGTCATTCTTCTCACGCTCGACCTCGGTGAGCTCGAGGCGTGGCCCACCGTGCGCCTCGGCGGCGCTTTCGTCGACTCACTCGGGGAGGCGCTGCCGGGGCTCGCCGAGCACGGTTGCTCCTACCGCGAGCCCGGCGGCTTCTACCGGCGCATGCGCGAGGGCGAGGGCACCTGGCTCGGGCACGTCCTCGAGCACGTGGCGATCGAGCTGCAGAATATCGCGGGCGAGGCGGTCACGTTCGGCAAGACGCGCGGCGCGGGCGCCGCCGGGGTGTATACGGTCGTCTACGAGTACGCGCAGCGCGACGAGGGATGCGCAGCCGGCGAGCTCGGGCTGCGGCTGATCTGCTCGCTGCTGCCCGAGCGGCTGCGCCCCGCGGGAAGCGTCCCCGAGGGCTGGAGCTTTCCCGAGGCGCGCGACCAGTTCATCCGCTTCGCCCAGCGCCGCGCGCTCGGGCCCTCCACGGCATCCCTGGTGCGCGCCGCCGAAGCGCGCGGCATCCCCTGGCTGCGCCTCAACGACCAGTCGCTCATTCAGCTCGGCTACGGCAAGTATCAGCAGCGCATCCGGGCGACGGTCACCGGCCGCACCCCGCACATCGCGGTCGAGCTCGCCAGCGACAAGGAGGAGACCAACAAGATCCTCGCCAGCCTGGGGCTCCCGGTGCCCCAGCAGGAGCTGGTGCAGAGCGAGTCCCAGGCGGTGCGCGCCGCGCGCCGCATCGGCTTCCCGGTGGTGACCAAGCCCTACAACGGCAACCACGGCCGGGGCATTTCCATCCGCCTCACCACCGACGAGGAGGTGGCGCACGGCTTCAACGTGGCGCGCGAGCACTCCCGCTCGGTGGTCGTCGAGAGCTTCCTCGAAGGAGACGATCACCGCCTGCTGGTGGTCAACGGCGAGCTCATCGCCGCCACGCGCCGCACGCCCGGACACGTGGTGGGCGACGGCGAGCACACGATCGAGCAGCTGATCGAGATCGTGAACCAGGATCCGCGCCGCGGCGTCGGGCACGAGAAGGTGCTCACCCGTCTCGAGCTCGACGCGCAGGCGCAGAAGATGCTGACGCGCACCGGGCTCACGGCCGGATCGGTCCCGGAGGCGGGTAAGGTGGTGGACCTGCGCTCGACCGCGAACCTCTCGACCGGCGGCACCGCCACCGATGTGACCGACATCATCCATCCCGACAACCGCGAGATGGCCGAGCGCGCGGTGCGCGCCATCGGCCTCGACGTGGGCGGCGTCGACTTCCTCTCGAGGAACATCACCGAGAGCTATCGCAAGATCGGCGGCGGCATCTGCGAGATCAACGCGGCGCCCGGCTTTCGCATGCACGTGGCTCCCTCCGAGGGCACCCCGCGCGACGTCGCCGCGCCGGTGATCGAGATGCTGTTCCCGCCCGGGGCGCCCTCGCGGGTGCCGATCGCGGCCGTCACCGGCACCAACGGCAAGACCACCACCACGCGCATGCTGGCGCACATCACCAAGATGGCGGGTTTCACGCCCGGACTCACCACCACCGACGGCGTCTACATCGACGGCCAGCGCACCGTGGCCGGCGACATGACCGGCCCGGTCTCCGCGCGCATGGTGCTGGCGGATCCGCAGATCGACATCGCGGTGCTGGAGACCGCGCGCGGCGGGCTGCTGCGCGCCGGCATGGGCGTCAACGAGGTGAACGTCGGCGCGGTGCTCAACGTGCAGTCCGATCACCTGGGGCTGAAGGGCATCGACACCCTCGAGCAGCTCGCGGAGGTCAAGCGGGTCGTCGTCGAGGTCGCCACCGACTGCGCGGTGCTCAATGCCGACGATCCGCTGGTTCTGAAGATGGCCGGCCACACGGAGGCGAAGAGCATCTGCTACGTCACCATGAACCCGCAGCACGCCCTGGTGCGCGAGCACATCCGCGCGGGCGGCCGCGCCTGCGCGCTGGAGGCGGGCGTCAACGGCCAGATGATCACGCTCTACGAGCGCAACGGGCACATTCCGCTGCTCTGGACGCACCTGATCCCCGCCACCCTCGAGGGCCGCGCGACCCACAACGTCCAGAACGCCATGTTCGCCGCCGCCATGGCGTTCTCTCTCAGCATCAAGCTCGATGCCATCCGCCAGGGCCTGCGCACCTTCGACTCGACTTTCTTCCAGGCGCCGGGACGCATGAACGTGTTCAACGAGCACCCCTTCAAGGTGCTGTTCGACTACGGGCACAACGCGCACGCGGTCGCGGCCATCACGGATCTCGCGCAGCGTCTCGACGTCACCGGCCGGCGTATCGTGGTGCTCGCCGGTCCCGGCGATCGCCGGGATGAGGACCTGGTCGCGATCGCCCGCGCGGTCGCCGGCCGCTTCGACCACTACATCTGCCGCCGCGACGACAGCCTGCGCGATCGCGCCCCGGACGAGGTCCCGCGCATCATGGCGGCGGCGCTCGCCGAGGCGGGAGTGCGCGCCGAGGCGATCTCGCTCATTCCCGACGAGCAGGAGGCGATCCTCGCCGCGCTCAATCTCGGCCAGCCGGGCGATCTGCTGCTGGTCTTCGCCGACCAG
>WNFW01001248.1_pt1 | contig 17047 bp, 18 predicted proteins | sample 5400131 | NCBI WGS metagenome assembly WNFW01 (sample SAMN13153362, study PRJNA577476) | soil metagenome | isolation source: 20 cm soil or saprolite under grassland replicate 1 | place: USA:California | collected 2016-06-15 | reverse complement strand
TGGTGTCCGGTCGGACGGGTCGACAATGTCCACGGCGACCGCAATCTGGTGTGTTCGTGTCCGCCGGTCGCGGATTACGCGCAGGCGGCGGAATGATGGCTGCGCAAGTACCACAAATACGCGGTGTCCCGGACGCGGTGCAGCGTCCTTCACGATGCACCGCAGAGCCGGGACCCACACTTTCATTGTCCGGCGGGCCCCTTCATCAGCAGCACGCCGCTTCGGGGCCGCGCAAGGAGCGGTCCGAGCGATTGCGCAGCATCCAGGGCACAAGCGTCCGACGCCGTTTCAGAAATTCAATTCGGCAGTCAAATCGCGCCAATCCGGTTGAACTTCTCGATCAGAGCGATCTTCCAAGCACGTCGCCAGCGCTTCAGGGAATGTTCTCGAGCGCGAGCTTCAAGGATAGAATCGAACGCTTCAAAATAGACGAGTTGGTCGACTTCGTATTTGCGTGTGAAGCCGGGAACAAGCTTGGCCTTATGTTCCGACAACCGCCGCGCGAGATTGTTGGTAACGCCGACATACAACGTCCCATTTCGCTTGCTTGCGAGAATGTAGACAAAGAGCGGCGTGTCCATTGCCTCATGCCTCGGATGCGGTGCGACGCACCGCGCAAACGACGCGATGCATCACTGGTCCAGGGCTCTGTTTGTTAGGCACAGGGATTCTAACGCCAAGACGTGGCTCCCGGCTCTGCGGAGCAGCGCGAAGAGCGCTGCACCGCGTCCGGGACACCACAGATCACTCCTCCGCCGGCGCCTCGCCTTCGGTATCGCGCTCGGGCGAGCCTGCCAGAATCTGCTCGGCGATCAGGCCGGAGTTCTGGCGGATCGAGGCTTCGATCTTCGCGGTCATGTCGGGGTTGGCCTTGAGAAAGGCTTTGGCGTTCTCGCGGCCCTGCCCCAATCTTTGGCTGTCATAGGAGAACCAGGCGCCGGACTTCTCGACGATGCCGGCCTTGACGCCGAGATCGAGAATTTCGCCCATCTTGGAGACACCCTCGCCATACATGATGTCGAATTCGACCTGCTTGAACGGCGGCGCCAGCTTGTTCTTCACCACCTTGACGCGGGTCTGGTTGCCGACCACCTCGTCGCGCTCCTTGATCGCGCCGATGCGGCGGATGTCGAGGCGAACCGAGGCGTAGAATTTCAGCGCGTTGCCGCCGGTGGTGGTTTCCGGCGAGCCGTACATCACGCCGATCTTCATCCGGATCTGGTTGATGAAGATCACCATGGTGTTGGATTTGTTGATCGAGGCGGTGAGCTTGCGTAGCGCCTGGCTCATCAGCCGCGCCTGCAGGCCGGGCAATGCGTCGCCCATCTCGCCTTCAAGCTCGGCGCGCGGCACCAATGCCGCCACCGAATCCACCACCAGCACGTCGACCGCGCCGGAGCGCACCAGCGTGTCGCAAATCTCCAGCGCCTGCTCGCCGGTGTCGGGCTGCGAGATCAGCAATTCATCGATATTGACGCCAAGCTTCCGGGCATAGACCGGGTCGAGCGCGTGTTCGGCGTCGATGAAGGCGCAGATGCCGCCCTTCTTCTGGCCTTCCGCCACCGTGTGCAGCGCCAGCGTGGTCTTGCCCGAGGATTCCGGCCCGTAAATCTCAACCACCCTGCCCCTCGGCAGGCCGCCAACGCCGAGCGCGATATCGAGCCCGAGCGAACCGGAGGAAATGGTCTCGACATCCATCGAGCGGTCGTTCTTGCCCAGCTTCATCACTGAGCCCTTGCCGAACTGACGCTCGATCTGGGAGAGCGCGGCGGACAGGGCCTTGGTCTTGTCCATGGAAGATCCTTCGACGATACGCAGGGCAGTGGCGGACATAGGTCGTGCTCCTTATGGCGGGGATTCGCGAGCGGGACAAACGGGCAGCACGAACTTGATGAGCCATTTCGCTAATCAGCGGCTGATGGAACAATGTACCTCATCTGTTCTTTGTTCGCAATATGTTCTTTTTGGGATGGTGAAATATCTAAACGCGGTTGTCAGAATATTTTTTACACGCTCCGTGAAACGCCCTGCAGCGAGCCACGTATCTGCAATTTGGTGAAATCTATCAAAATTTCACGACCACCTGGGCGGTGAGACGTGGCGGAGATTTTCCATGAATCACAAAGGTATAGAATACACCCTGAGCATGACGGAGACGCCTGGCGTCTGGAAATGGCAATTCCGGATCGGCGATCAGGTCAAAACCGGCAAGACCGAGACACGGCTTTACCAGCTCGCCATTCGGCGGGTCCTGCAGCGCATTGACCGCGAACTCAAGAACACCCCCGCCAATTTTCTCCGTAGTTCTACTGAGAACGCCGGTCCTTGAGCGGGGGCGCCGTCAAGCGAGCGGCGGTCTCACCGATTGGACGCGGATTTTGCTGCCTCTTTGATCGATCGAGCACGTTCGCGCGATCTGTTTTGCGTGCGACCCAACTCCGTAGTTCTACTGAGAACACCGGTTCGGATTTAACAGTTCGTTAGGTACCGGCGATTCTCCGCAGCAAACTTCGAAAAGTGCGGTTTGATTCTGCAACAGGCGACCGATCCTGAAGCCGTGCCGCGCGAGCTTCAAGGAAGAGCAGTATTGAATGGATGCAACTTGAAGTATTAGATTTTGCCATCGGCGAATCGCGGCGGAGATTTTCGCATGATGCACAAGGCCATCGAATACACCGTGGCAGCAACCGCCGTGCCGGGCATCTGGAGATGGCAGTCCCAGATCGGCGACGCCGTCAAAACCGGCAAGACGGAAACCAAGATCAACCTGCTGGCAATCCGCCGTGTTCAGCTGCGAATTGACCGCGAGCTCAAGAAGGCCGCGCCCAGCCTTACTCCGTAGTACTACGGAGTAAACGCCCGCCGGCTTTAACAATCCGTCAATCATTGCGGGTCGCGCGCGATGCCGGATCGCATCGGCGCGCGGAGCCGCCGCACGACCCACACCAGCACCTGCGAATCTGTGCAGGGCCAGGCCTGCAACGGGCTTCACCTCATCAACCGGTCGAGCCGCAAACTGCCCGGTGAAAAACCGAGGAATAAACGCGAGCTTGTTGCGCCGCACTTCGCCTCACCGCCACAATGTCGAACGCACGGCATGACAGGCTGACCTCACCGATTCGCAAAAAAGGGGATGGCCGCCATGGCGTTGAAGGACGCGAACGTTCCTTCAAATCCGGCCGTCCAAAACGATCAAAAGCGTGGTTGCGAACAATGCGGCGCCGACATGAAGCGGTTGGGCAAGCTTCCCGCCGTTTCGGGCCATCCGGCGATCGAAGTTTTCCGATGCTACGCCTGCGATCACATCGTCTCCGAACCGGCGTAGCGCGGTCCGCCGCAACGACGTTTCAACTGCAAGGGCGCATTGTTGGGTCCGGAATATTAGCTAGCGCGTTTTCGAGCGAAGCATGTCCTCGGACTTGATCCGGGGGTGGATACCGGTTTGCGCAAAGAAAAAGCGTCAAAACAAAAAGGTAGAGCCTCGGTTCTGATCAAATCAGAACCGAAAAGGCTCTAATCGGCGCTGCGCAACCGTCGCATCGTGAATTCAATGTCGCCGTCAGGCAGTTCGCGCCAGCTTTCGACCGCGCTCATATAGCCGGCCTTGGGGTAGCGGGTGAAAAAGTCGCGGGCCTTGGTCCGGGCCTGGTCACGCGGCAGGCTGAAGGTCTCCCGCAAATAGCCATCGTCCGGTTTCCGGCGGGCGGCCATCCGGTCGGCGAGATCGCGGGGGCGAAAGGCCATGTCGCAACTCCATCGCAGATAACGACCAACCCAATATAGTGCCCGGCGGGAACCGATCCGAGTCCTCCCCGCCGATGGTTCCAGCCCGCAAATTGAGTCGCCTACCGGACATAAAGGGGGTATAGTGCCCCATCGCCGGCAAGACCCTCAGGCGCCGGCGACTGAGAGCCCCAAAAGGGGACTCCCGCCGCGTAGCGAGTGAGTCCGATGGTGCAATCTTCCTATCTTCGCGAACAAGCCGAACCTTGCCACCGCCTCGCCTGCGGTTGCACCGACCCCGCTTTGCACGACAGCCTGCTCAAACCTGGCGATGAATTCGCCGCCCGGGCCGAGGCCCAGCAAAATGACGAAACCGCGATTCGATAGGCCGGCTCGGGCGAGGACGACCGGGGCGCCTGACCTCTTTGCCGCATTGATGCTGCCATCGACCCTGAGAAACAAAATGCCCGATCGACGGACCAACCGGTTGCTCTCGCTCTTGTCGGACGAAGACTATGAACGGTTGCGTCCAAATCTGTCGCTGGTCGCGTTGGCTTATAAAAAGAGCCTCTATGAGGCATCGCGACCGATCGAACAGGTGTATTTCCCGATCGACGGCGTCGCTTCGCTGGTCATCACGACGGCCGACGGCGCCAGCGCGGAGGTTGGCACCATCGGCAACGAAGGGTTGGTGGGCTTGCCCGTTTGTCTTGGCGATCGCGATGCGCCTTCGTCGGTTTACGTCCAGGTGCCGGGCGCGGGTCTCCGCATGGACGCCCGCCTGTTCCGCGGTGAGATGGAACGAAGCCCGACCATGAACCTGATCATGCTGCGCTATGCCCATGCTTTCTTCAACCAGGTCGCCCAATCGGCGGCCTGTGCTCACCTGCACAGGGTAGAGCAGCGCTGCTGCCGCTGGCTGCTGATGACCCGCGACCGCATGCCATCCGGCGACTTCCTGCTCACCCAGGAATTCCTGGGAATGATGCTCGGCGTACGGCGAACCACGGTCACCGAGGTGATGGGCGCCCTGCAAAAGGCCGGGCTGATCCACTACCGGCGGGGCCACGTCACGATTCTCGACCACGCCGCGCTGCATGTCAGAACATGCGAATGCTACGACATCTCGAGACGGGAATTCGACCGGCTGCTTGGCGACACCGCCATTGCGCCGAGAACGGACAAGAAGCATCGGCTGACCAGCGAGGTCGGATAAATCTCCCGAAGATACATTGCATCCCTGCTCCCCTTCGTCACTTCATGAGGCTTCGATCCCCGAACATGACCTTGCCGCCGGTCCCGCACAATTCCGGTGCCGATCAGGCGCTATAACGCGCCGCCGAAATTGACGCTATGACGGGTACCGGACCGACAGTGCCCCCTTGTTATTTCTATATGTGACATTCCGCGGACCGCCTTCGGAGCGTCCTACCCACCCCTGCGGTAAATCGGCCCGACCGACCGGGCAGGACATCGCAGTGGCAAATCACGATTCAAACGCCGGTCACTCCCTGGATAACAAACTGCTCGCCTCCCTGCCGCGCGCTCATTTCGAGCGCCTGCTTCCGCACCTCGCCACCGTTTCCCTGCCGCAGGGAACGGTGTTGATTGAAGCCGGCGACGAGGTCGATCAGGTCTACTTCCCGCATAACGGCATGCTGTCGCTGCTCGCCGTGCTGCGCGACGGCAAGGCGATCGAGACTGCGACCGTCGGCCGCGAAGGGGTGGTCGGCGCGATGGCCGGTCTGGGCCTGCACAAATCGCTGGTTCGCATGGTGGTGCAGATGCCGGTGGCCTGCAGCAAGATCGCCGCCGGCCATTTCAGGACCGTCGCGGCCGGCAGCGATCCCGTCCGCAGTCTCTGCGTCCGCTACAACGAGGTGCTGCTGTCGCAGGCGCGGGTAACCGCCGCCTGCAACGCGCTGCATTCGATCGAGGCGCGATTCTGCCGCTGGCTGCTGCAAAGCGCGGATCGGGCCGCCAGCGACACGGTCGCGCTGACCCAGGAATTCCTCGCCGAAATGCTCGGCGTGAGGCGCACCTCGGTGACGGAAGTCGCAAGCAAGGTGCAAAACGCCGGCGCAATTACCTATTCGCGCGGCGTGATCAGGATCCTGGACCGCCCGGCGCTGACGCGGATGTCCTGCGAGTGCTACCAAACGCTGCTGGATCAATCCACCCTGCTCGGCTGACCCCCCGCCCAAGCCCTTGTTTCATCAATTTAATGAAGGGAACGGGAAGATCGTTGGGTGACGAGGTTCGTCGCCCACCTGGCGAGGCTCATCCGAAACATGAGCCGCGGGAAACAACCTTCGCCTGGATCACCCAAAGTCGCGGGCTTTGCCGCCCTCGCCCCCGCTTCAGGCCTTAATTCGCGTTGCTGCCGGTCTTGGTGCGCGGCTTCGCAGGAGCTGCCTTGGCCGAGGCGTTGGTTGAACTCTTACCTGAAGTATTGGGCGTATCCGTGCTGCGCACGTTGCCCCACGGATCGGAAGAGGTTTTGGCGTCCGGAATCTTCTTCAGCGATTCCTTGTACGCCTTGTCTCTCACCGCCTCGGCTTCCTTCTCCTCGGGCGTCTTGCTCTGGAGCTCCGGTATCAAATTGATGTTGGGTGTCGCCATTTGCGCGTAGGCCGGCCCTGTCAGCAACGCGACCACTGCCGCCATGCCCAAAACTCTCATCGAACGCTCCCTGCATTTTTCCCGAAATATACCACCGCGACGCCAGGCGGACGCTAGAGCCGGTCCGACTTGCAGGATTTCGGCGACTGCCAATCGTCCCAGATCGGGCCGCATTTGGTGCAGCCGTCGAGGGCAAGGCCCACCGCGATCACGCTGAAAATCAGTGCCCATCGCTTGCACATGGCCGAAGCACTCCCCCAACGCATCTTAAGGCCTCAAGTCAGGCCTTTTCAAGTTGCGCGAAGCGAGTGTCCATTTCCACTAGATGCACTCTACAATGCCCACCGCCACCCAGCCGGACCAGGAACCGCACCCCTATGCCATACGAGCCACAAACCGAAACATTCGATATCGAGGAAGCCAGGCGCGTTCTGGTCAAGGTGTTCGCGCCGTGGGTGCAGGACCTCGGGCTGTCGGTCACCGCCATCGAATGCGACCCGCCACCGGGCGCGCCGGCCAACTGGCAACCGGGCGCGATGCTGCGCATGGCGTTCTCCGAACGCCTGTGCCGGCACGGCGGCATCGTCTGTGGCCAGGCGCTGATGGCGCTTGCCGACACCGCCATGGTGATTGCGATACAGGCCGCCATCCGCGGATTCCGGCCGATGACGACGGTCGATCAGACCACCCATTTTATGCGCGCCGCCACATCCTCCGACGTGCTGGCCGATGCGCGGGTGGTTCGCCTCGGACGCACCATGAGTTTTGGGCGCGTCACGCTGTCGAGCGCTGCCGACGACAAGCCGGTGGCGATGGTCAGTAGCGCCTTTGCGATGCTGTGAGTTGCGCTTGCTCCGCGATCAGTAGTCCCTCGACCGGCTCTGGCCGTAGCCTCCTCCGCGGTAGCCTCCACCGCCGAAACCACCAATGCCGATGCCGATCCCAACCGAGGGTACAGGCGAAGGCTCGTAATAGACGGGCGGCGGGCGGCGATAGACCACAACGTCATCCCCGTAATCACGCGAACGTCGCGGCGGTTGCGCGCTGGCGCGCTTTGGCGGCTCCGGATCGGCACGCTTCTTGGGCGGCAGATCGACCTTCTTCAGCGGCAAGGGCGGCGTGCTGCAGGGACATGTCGGCGCGGCCAGCGCGACGTTGGTCGGCTGGCTGGTTGCGCTCGGCGCAGATGCGGCTGACGCATTCGGCGCGCCACCGCCGACGGCGGCGAAGCTGGCTGCGGCGTTCGGGCGGTTGCGCAGCCGATCCTCCAGCTTGCGCGCGGTCGCGGTGAGATCGCTGTCGGGAAATTGGACAAGGAACGAACGATAGGCGGCTGCGGTGTTGACGATCACGGCATTGTTCCACGCCACCATTCTGCGATGGCGGTCGAGCCACTCGCGGGCCTGCGGACCGAACGGCGGCTGCGCGAACAACCCGACAAACGCCTCATATGCCTCCTCGGTGCCGTCAGCGACGATCATTTCATTAGCGGCGGCGGCCGGCTTGCCGTTCAATTCGCTGCGCCACTCCTCAACTGTGCGCTTTTTGTCAGGCTGCCTCACAACCGCAACGTCCGGCCCGGGAAAGAATCTGAAATCGTCGGTCAGCGAGGAACTATCCCAGGGGGTCTGCCGTCCCTCGGTCACCTTGTTGACCGACACACGCACGCGCTTGAAGGTGTCCTCGATCGATAGCCCCGGCTGCTTGGCGGCCGAAAGCAGCGCCACCGTGTAGGGACTGTCGGCGCCATTGCCGTCCTCGGCCTCGGCGCCAGGCGACGTCGAAAAAGACACGAACGTGCCGGGGACTCCGACTTTGGCATCGACGATCGCGAGCCCATGGCCGACGGTCTTGTTGATCGCGGGAAACGGATTATTGCGACAGGCATCGAGCAGCATGATGCGCATCTTGCTCGGCACCGATGTTAGCGTGTTCAAGACATCGTTGAGGCGTACCGCCTGCAGCGGAATGTCGGCCTCCCGCTTCGGGTCGATATCGACCGGCACCAGGTAATTCTCGCCGTCGATCTGCAAGCCGTGACCGGCATAGAACACCAGCGCAATGGTATCGGGGCCTTTCGCCGCCACCTTCGCCGCGAACTCGCCGACCTCCTGACGCATGTCGTGCTGCGACAGATCCGCGGCGTTCGTCACTTCGAACCCGGCATCGCCAAGCAGTTGGGCCATCGCCTTGGCATCGTTTGCCGGATTGGGAAGCGGAACCACGGCGCGGTAGTTTGACTGGCCGATGACGAGCGCAACACGATCGCCGGCCAATGCCGCGTGTGAGCCCAACAAGATCCCTGCGGCCAGAAGCGTGTTGTAAAGGAGAGGACGAGACATGCTGACACCTCCAGGCTACCAAGCAAATAGGTCAGCCGTAATCGCATGGAGGTTCAAGCCAAGAACCGAGAAACTCGCAAACCCCGCTATTTCGGCTTCCTGACAGGTTCCGCGGGTTTCGTGATCGCCCACGGGTCATACTTTTCCTTGGACTCCGGAATCCTCTCCAGCGCGGCCTTGTAGGCGTTCTCGTCCACTTCCGGCTGCTTCTGTTCGGTTTTCTTTTCGTCGCCTCGATGACGCTTGGCATTCACCTGGGCCTGCGCCGGAACAGCAAGCAAGGCCAGCATCGCTGTCGCAACCGTGAAGGTCTTCATTTCCAGTTTTCCCGACATTCCCGTTCTTACGCTTTCCAACACCCAAGGCTTTGCAAGGCTTTGCAAGGCTTTCCAGGACCTGGCCTGCAAGTGGCGGGCGCACTCTAATCCGCTTTGCGGCCGGTTTCAGCAATTGTTGATGGCGAAGACGCGCGAATTGACCGCAACCCGCGCACAATTCCGGCGCCGGCAAGATATTGTCGGTGGATGCGGCGGCAAATTGCTTCCTCGGCGCTGGTGGCGCGGCGCTGGCGCTGGCGGGCTGCGCAATTGCCGACAGCCGCTCGCCGGTTCCAGAGTTCATGGGCATCCTATAGGCAGCGCGCCTGCGCGCGTTCCGGACAGAGCCTGAAGGAATTCGACAGCGAAAACAGAAACCTGGCGCTGCGGCTTGAATTATCGAGTGCGCGGTAGCCGAGCGGGACGGCCACCCCGACATCGGCCCGCAGATCGCCGCCCAAAAACAACCGCACACCGGCGCCGGCGGAGGTGAGCGCCAGACCCTCGGTATAGTTGTAGCCGTCGTTCCAGGCCGCGCCGGCGTCGAAGAAGCCGTAAAGCTGATACCCGGTCAGGTACTGAAAATTCAGCCTCTGGTCGAAACGCAGTTCAACCGAACCGGCGACGCCGTTGTCGCCGCTGATTTCGGCGCTGCCATAGCCTCGCCCGAAGGCCGCGCCGCCCAGATAGAATTGCTGCGAAGTGAAAAGCGGACCGGACGCGATTTGGCCGGCCACCGACATTTTCAACGACCATGCGTCGGACAGCGTCTGATAGCGGGTGAACCACAAATTCATCACCGAGAATTGGCCGGACGCGCCGTCGCGCGACAGCCAATCGTCGTCACGGTGCGAGGCGCCGAAGATATCGAGACCCTGCCGCCAAGCCAGTGTGAAGTAATTGTTGCCGCCGAAATTATCCTGCAGCCGATAGTCGGAGGTCAGTCCCACGGTGCGGATATGATCATTGTAGAACGGGCCGAACACGTCGCGCTCGGAAACATTGCTGAATCCCGCCGCCGCGGTGAGCGTCAGCGTCGATTGCTGCGATTGCAGCGGAACGATGCTGCCATGGATCTCGAAGGACTCCGTTCGGGTATTGTCATTGTACAGCCGCCTGACGTCGCCGGGCCGAACCTCGCTGTACAGCGCGGATGCGCCGATCCGCATTCCGTCGGCGCCGATAGGAACATCGTAGGACAGCCGGCCAAACCCAAGCTCGCGCGGATCGGCAGGCGTGGTCGACAGGTTGAGCGCCAGCGTGTCGCCGGGCAGCAGATAGGAATTGAAGGCACCCGTGGCATAGGTTTGCCAGGGGCCGACCACTGAGGAGCCCAGATTGTCGATCCCGAACGAGGTGTAGACGTGCCAGGTCTTCAGATGAACGACGAGGCGGAAATGACCGGACGCAACCCCGATCTCTTCGAGGGCGGTGTCGGCGATGCGCACGCCGGGCCGGCCGTTGATCAGCAGCAATTGCCGTTCCAGCGTCGCCAGCCGCGAGGGCTGTTCGGCCACGACCGGGTCGAGCAGCGGCCGCACCCCGAACTGCTCCGCGCCCTCGCCCTTCAGCGCGACTTCCGTGACGCTGCCTTCGATCACCTGAAGCCGGACCCGGCCGTGCTCGATGTCCTGCGCGGGAACGATGGCGCGGCTCAAGTGAAAGCCGGCCGCGCGATAGAGATCGCCGATGGCCTCGGTGATGGCCACCAGATCGGCCTGTGACACTTTTTTCCCGAGATAGGGTTGATAAGTCCTGACCAGTTGATCGTCTGAAATCGCCCGGGCGCCGGCGAGCGAAACCTGGCGCAGGTCGAACAGCGGTTTCGAATCCGCTCGCGCCCGCGGCCGCGACAGAAGCGGCATTTGCAAGGGGGATCGATTTGCCGGCGTCTGTTCGGATTGGATCGCGTCGAAACGTTTTTCCGTCTGCCTGACATCAAAGCCGGGCTGGCTTGCCTGCTGCGCCCTTGCTGGAATCGGCGACACAACGACGGACAGCAGCAGCGCGAGGCCTGCGAAAACAAGCCTGAGAGTAACTCGACACCGCCCTGCCCCGGCCCGCGGCGCCGCGCATCCGTAGTTACACGGAGGAAAATCGGAAAACGCCAGGGGAGCCGCTAGCCGCATGATTTTTCATAGATTTTTATGGTCAACGAATCGTTAAAGAGCGCGCCAGCTTGGCCCTGTCGCACTCACTCAATGTTGAAACTTTTTCGGTAAGCCTGCGGGGTCGGTCGCAAGCGAACGGAGATTTCAATGACTGGGTTTCGCGGGTTTGGGCTTGTCTTGACGATGGCGCTCGCTGTTGCTGCGGCCTCCCATGCGCACGCCGCCGAAGAGGGAACCTGGTCGGTCAGCAAATCGTCGGGCGACGTCTGGATGACCACGTCCGGCGCCCAGCCGGTTTCGCTTGGCCAGCAAGAAGTTTTGAAGCCGGGTGACACCATCCGCACCGGCCGCAACGGGCGCGTGCTGCTGGTGCGCGGCGAGGAGAGCATTCTGGTCGCGCCGAACTCGGTGATCGGCTTGCCCATTGAGAAGAAGGACGGGCTGTCGACCACCATCGTGCAGCAGGCCGGTTCGATTCTGCTCGAGGTGGAAAAGCGCAACGTCAGGCATTTCGAGGTCGAGACCCCCTACCTCGCCGCGGTGGTCAAGGGCACGCAGTTTCGCGTCTCGGTCGACGCCGCCGGCACCAGCGTCGACGTGATCAGAGGACAGGTCGAGGTCGCGGACTTCAGGTCGGGTCAGATCGCGCAAGTGATGCCCGGACAGCATGCGGCGGCCTCTTCGCACGGCAAGGCTGGTCTCTCCCTGAGCGGCCCTGGCGCGTTCAGTCCGATCGAGCACGGCCGGCCGCGCGCATCCTCCATCGAGAGAGTTCCGGTTCCGAAATCGGGTCTCTCTTCACTGCGCAGTGCTGCGAACGGGCAGGTCAACCGCGCGCCCGGACACGGCGATCGCGCCACGGCTCGCGTCAATTCGCGTGCATCGCTGCAGCCGGAGAGAAATGCGGGCGCGCCAAGCCATGGCGTGACGCGGATATCGGCCTCGCTCGGAGAAATCACGCTGAATTTCCACAAGGTCACCCACGGCCTCGCCCATGGCGCGAAAGCGACCGTGGACTTGGCGAGAAGCGATGCAAATCATGCGTCTCAGGCGACGGTCTGGAACTCCAACGACAGCCGCACGACGGCTGACGCCGGAAACAGCTCCAGTCAGGGCAACTCAGAAAACGCCGGCAACGCCATAAGCGCGGCCGCAACCTCAGGCGTGACGGGACCGGCAATTGCCGCCATGGCGTCCGGAAACGGCAACGGCGCAAACGGCAACGGAAACGGAAATGAAAACGGCAACGGGCATGCCAACGGTCACGCCAAGCATTAGCGGGTAAGGCCGGGAACAAGCATCGGGGGCATCCCGGCCGCTAGCAGGGCGTGTAAAAGGGGGGATACGTTGAAACACTACCGGCCGCATATCTTCGTGGCGATTGCACTCGCCATCGTGCTGTCGTCCGGCTGGCACGGCACGCTCCGCAATGCGCTGACCGATCTGCGGTTCGCCTGGGTGGCGCGTCAGGCCACCGGCGATATCATCGTTATTGCGATCGACGCCCCGTCGATCGAGAAGATCGGTGTCTGGCCATGGCCGCGTCGCCACCATGCCGATTTGCTGCGGCAGCTGGAAATGGCTGGCGTCAGGGATATCGTGTTCGACGTCGATTTCAGCGCGCCGTCCGACGCTGCGTCGGATCGGGAGTTTGCCGAGGCGCTGCAGAGCGCCGGCGGTTCGGTGATCTTGCCATCGTTCCAGCAACCCGGCGCGGAAGGCGGCAAGGGAACGGCTGTTATTATCAACCGTCCGCTGCAGCAATTCGGCGATCACGCGTGGACGGCGGTGGTGAATGTCGCCGTTGAACCGGATGGCCTGGTCCGGCGCTATTCGTTCGGCGAGAACCTCGACGGACAGTTTCAGCCGTCGATGGGCGCGGTATTGGCGGGACAATACGCGGCCAAACGTGAGCCGTTCCTGATCGATTTCGGTATCCGCATCGCGTCGATTCCGAAAGTCTCGTACATCGACGCGCTGCGCGGCGACCAAGCCACGCTGGACAGGCTGCGGGACAAGAAGGTCATCATCGGCGGCACCGCGCTTGAACTCGGCGATCGCTTCAGCATTCCGAACGGCGGGGTCGCTTCCGGGCCGCTGCTGCAAACCCTCGCCGCCGAGTCGATCCTGCAGAACCGCACCCTGAGCCGGACCTCGGATGTCGTCACGCTGGCCGGGCTATGCATCATCGCACTGATCATGATGTTCTCGTGGCGCCGCCTGTCCGCCGGCGCCCGGGTTGTCGTGCTGGTCGGAACGGCTGCGGCCGTGGAAGCCATCGCAATTCTGCTGCAGCTCAAACTGCCGCTCATTCCCGATACGTCGCTGTTCCATACCGCGATCGCGGTCTATCTGGCTGCGATTGCGCTGGATGAAATCGACTTCCGGGATTTGCTCGGTCGGATCGCCGAGAGCCGCTTTCAGCGCATTGCGATGTCGCTGGGCGACGGCCTGGTATGCACCGACAAGAACCACCTGATCACGGTATGGAATCCCGGCGCCAAGGCGATTTTCGGCTATGAAGCCGCGGAAATGATCGGCCGGCCATTCGATACGATCTGCGCCGGGCATGCGCAGGCTGCGCCCGGTTCATTTTCGATTCGCGACGCCACGCATCCCCGGTTGCAATTGCCCGGCGGTACCGTGCTGGAGTTCGACGGACTTCGGAAGACCGGCGAGGTATTTCCGGTCGAAGCCTGTTTCTCCGGCTGGCAAGGTACCGATGGCCTTCAGTATGGCGCGATCCTGCGCGACATATCGATGCGAAAACGCGAGGCCGCGCGAATTCGATATCTGGCGGAACATGATTCGCTGACCGGGCTCGCCAACCGCGACACCCTTCACGCCGAGCTGGCTGCGATGATTTCCGCAGCCGAGACGGCGGCCGGCGAGGTCGCGCTGCTGGTGCTTGGCCTCGACAGCTTCCAGCACGTCAACGACATGCTGGGCCATGCCTGCGGCGATCTCGTGCTGCGCGCGGTGTCCGAACGATTGAAGGCCGAAACCGGCAGCGCCGGCGTCGTCGCACGGCTGAGCGGCGATGAATTTGCCATCGCGATTCCCTGCGCCGATTTGACCGAAACCGCCGCGCGATTCGCCGAACGTATCGGTCTTGCCTTCAACGCACCGCTCCTGGCTGGATCGCGTCAGCACCGCATGAAAGTCCGTATCGGAGCCGCCGTCCATCCGACCGGAGGCCGAACCGCCGACGAACTGCTGAGCAACAGCCATCTCGCGTTCTGCCGCGCCAAGGCGACCAGGCACGGTCACGTCCTGTTCGAGCCGGCGATCAGGGGCGAACTGGAAGCGCGACTGACGCTGGAGGCCGAACTGGGGCTTGCCGCCGAGCGCAATGAATTCGAACTGTTCTATCAGCCGCAGGTCCGTCTGGCGGACGGCGGCCTGATCGGCGCGGAAGCCCTCATTCGCTGGCGCCATCCCGTCCGTGGCCTGGTTTCACCGGCGGAATTCATGCCGGTCGTCAACACGTCCTCGATTTCGGAGCGGATTTCAGACTGGGTTCTCGAAACCGCCTGCACGCAGGCGCGGATCTGGGAGCTCGCCGGACACAAGGTCCGTGTCGGCATCAATCTTTCACCTTCGCAGCTTCAGTCGAGCGACCTTGCAACCTCGGTCGCGGCGGTGCTCGGCATCACCGGCCTGACGCCTTGTCTGCTCGAGCTGGAGGTGACCGAGGACATTCTGCTGGTCGACGAGGACAGCGTGCTCGACACCTTCCGGAGAATTCAGCAACTCGGCGCGCGCATCGTGTTCGACGATTTCGGCACCGGCTATGGCAGCCTCAGCCACCTCAAGAAATTTCCGCTCGACGGACTCAAGATCGACAGGTCGTTCGTGTTCGAATTGCTCGCCGAGGCCGGCGACGCGGCCATTGTCGGTTCGACCATCGGTCTCAGCAAGCAGCTCGGCCTGTCTGTCATCGCCGAGGGCATCGAAAACAGTGCAACCGCCGAACTGCTGATGAGGATGGGCTGCGAACAGGGACAGGGCTACTTCTTCGGCCGGCCGATGCGTGCTGCCGAATTCGAAAGCAGATTCCTGACCGGATCCGAATCCACCGCCAAGGTGCTCGAAGCCGGGGAAGCGGCCTAGAACCCTTTGATCGAGTCAGAAGCCCGCCGTCAGGCTTCGAATGGATCCGCCGGTGTGGCGATGCGCGATAGCGAGGGACGGTTGGAGAACCAGCGCGCCAGCAACATGCCGGCCGCCATCGCGGCGACAAACACGACCGCCGCGCGCGAGCCAAAGCCGAGCGCCGTGAAAGCGGGGCCGGGGCAGAATCCCGCCAAGCCCCAGCCGAGGCCAAAGATGGCCGGGCCTGAAATAATCCGGAGATCCAGCTCCCGTGCGGCCGGCAGATGAAATCTCTCTGCGAGCAGCGGCCGCGGTTGCCGCAAAGCCCATTTGAATCCCGGAAAGGTCACCGCAATCGCCCCAGCCATCACAAAGGCGAGGCTGGGGTCCCAGGTTCCCGACCAGACGCCGGCAATATCCAGAAAGTTGAGTACCTTCGCCGGATCGGACATGCCGGACAGCAGCAGTCCGAAACCGAAGATCAGGCCGATCGCAAACTGCAAAAGAATTTTCATGATCGTTCACACCAGATGCCGGGCGACGAACACCGTCGCGATTCCCGAGGCCATGAAAATGATGGTGGCGACCAGCGAGCGCATCGAGAGCCGCGAGAGCCCGCATACGCCGTGACCGGACGTACAACCGTTGCCCCAGACCGAACCAAATCCGACAAGGAATCCCGCGAGCGTCAGAATGGCGGGGCTTGCCTGAATGGTTTGGGAGGGCAGCCTTCCGGTCGCCACGAGTACGACAACGGGGGCCGCGACAAGCCCGGCCAGAAAAGCAAGTCGGCCGGTGAATTCATTGTCTTGGTAGGGCGGAAACAGCCGGGCTGCGATACCACTGACGCCGGCAATTCTCCCGGTCAGCGACATCAGCAGCACCGCGGACAAGCCGATCAGCGCGCCGCCGACGGCGGAAGCGATTGGCGTGAAGGCGGTGGTGATCATCGCGCTGGCTCCATGCTTGCTGTTAGACCTTCATATACTACCGATAGGCCGGCCGGGAAGTATGCGCGGTCTTGGCAGCGCTTTATCGGTTCTGCCGCAAACCGAACCGATCGCCGGCGCAGACCTGACAAAATCCGCTGCCCTGCGTGGCCCGGAGCGTCCTCAGCGATCACATGATAAACGCCGGGTTAACAATACCGCGCGAATCGAAGTCCAGCGCCAACGGTCTTTTCCAATCTTTCCGCTAGCATCCTCGACGATAACGCGGGTCAAGCAAGCGGCGCTACGGCGCTGCGCGATCCCCGCGAACGGGAACCCGCGGACGTGGTTGAGATTGCAAATTCAGCGGCGGTTGGCCGGGCGGCGAAGGATCTCCTCGCCAAGCGCTCCGACGCGGGGGCCGCTTTGCCGGATGGCGATGCGCTCGTGCCGCTCAACGCCATTGCCGCGAACCAGTGGCGCCGGCTTGCCGAACGCGCGATCGAGCCGAACGGCTATTATCTGGCTGACTGGGAATTGGCGGTAAACGCGTCCGCGCGCGGCCGCACCGGGGTATCCGCGCTCGGCGCGCGGCACGATGCGTCGCCGGCGCAAGACGCGCGCCTGATCGGCCTGATGCCGGTGATTTCGCTGTGGCGGGCCTGCAGGATGCCGCTGCCTGCGCTGGTGAGCGCCGATCCCTACGGCACGCTGTGCACGCCGCTGCTCGATCGCGACGAGGCCGGCGATGCCGTTGTCAGGTTGATGCGCGAAGCGCGAAACGCCGGCGCCCATGCCTTGATCCTGCGTGACGTGGCGCTGGATGGCGCAGCCATGAAAACCTTCACCGAGGTGCTGCGGCAAGGCGGCATGTGTCCGCGGCTGCTGCAATCCCATGCCCGCGCCTG
>WNFW01001536.1_pt1 | contig 17048 bp, 20 predicted proteins | sample 5400131 | NCBI WGS metagenome assembly WNFW01 (sample SAMN13153362, study PRJNA577476) | soil metagenome | isolation source: 20 cm soil or saprolite under grassland replicate 1 | place: USA:California | collected 2016-06-15 | reverse complement strand
CACGCCGTAGGTGGAGGGCGGGGCGCAGAGCTTGTCGACCTCTTCCTTGAGCGCGGTGATCTGCTCGCGGGCTTCGTAGAGGGCGTTCACGAGCTTCTCGTTCTGGTTGAACGCCTGCACGAGCTGCCGGTTGGCCTCCTGCAGCTTGTCGGCGAGGACCATGCGCTCCTGGAGGTCGTGCACCTGGAGGAGCCTTGGCGGACTCTCGCGACCCGGGCTACGCTTTTTGTCGAGTCCTGTGAACAGGTCCGTCATAGTCTACCCCTTCCGTCCTCAAGCCCCTGGCGACCGTGCGCTCGAGGCTCTCCTGGCACCGGACGCACGTCGTCGCCTCGGGCATGACGCGAAGGCGTCCAGGGCCGATGGCGCCCCCGCACTCCTGACACGTGCCGTAGCCGCCACGGTCGAGGCGCTCCAACGCCTTGGCCAGTCGGTGGGCCCGCTCGATCAGCAGGCTTCGGCTGGCAAAGCTTATCTCGTTTTCCGTCGTCAGGAGCCCCGCGTCCAGCTCGTCATCGACGACCGGATCCTCCCGAGAAACCGCCGCCGTTGGCCCCGATCCCGTTCCGGACCCCGTCCGATGAATCCGCTCGAGCACGCGGTTCAGTTCCGACTCGAGACGCTCTCTAGACTCCATGTCTACGCTCCTTCAGGCCCCTCACGCCGCCTCGTCCTGGTCGCTCGGTGTGACCTCGGGCACCTTCTTGCGGTGGAGGAAATCGCACATGGTGCGATTCGCGACCGCCCACGCGTCATCGTATAGGCAAAGGTGATGCGCGCAGAGTCCCGCATCCCCGACAAGCTCGACACAGCAAATGGCGCAAAGGCTCATGCCGACTTCCGTTGAAGGTGTCCGGTGGCCGCGCGCGCATCCAGCCGCCGCTCCGTAGGTCGCCAGGTCAGAAACTCGCGCGCCAGATCGTCGCCGGGCCGGAATGGGACGTCCACGGGCGCGATGAGACGGTCGCGGGCGAACCCGAGTCGGGCCCGGTAGGCCAGGCTGTAGAAGAGAAGGGGCTGCCGGAGGAGCTCTTGCCCATTGACCAAGACGTCCAGCGCCAGGTGGAGAAGCCCTCCGAGGAGGTAGCCGAGGAGCGCGGCCCGCGGCCACGCGACCGCGAGCGCCGCCAGCGCGCCCATCAGCTCCATCGAGTGGAGGGGAAGGACGAGGCGCCGGTAGCGATGGCCGAAGTAGTAGCGCAGGAACTCGGACGGGCTCGGCCGGCGCCACTGCCCCTCGACCGTCAGGTAGTCGAGGTAGTGATCGAGGTCAATGAGGAACCCGCCGGCGAAACACCCGGCCGCCAGCTCGGCCGAACCGGTGACGGCATAGCCCGCCGCGCCGAGCGCGACCGTCGTCGCGAGGTGGCCCCCTGGTCTCATGCGTAATACCTCCGCCCGCATCTGGTACAGAAGTAACTGGGCACGGCGAGAACGTCGAGGACGACCTCCGGATATCGACCTCTCCGCCCGTGAAGGAGCAAGTGGAGCAGCTTCGCCATTCCCGCATACCTCCTGTTTCGCCTCCGCGTGCCCTCGCGCCACATGCACGCAGTCGAACCTGACAAGGCGGGACCGGCCATCGGGTAAATCCCCCTCTCTCGCGGAGGTAATTCCAGGCGGCGCCGCGACGGGCATACCCCTGCGGTTTATCGGCGAGGGCACGGACTCAACGCCAATCTCTGCTAGGCGTTTTCGCCCCCCTGACTCCGGAATTGACCCGATGGCGTCGCGCGCCCGGGGCTCTACCTTCGAAGAGGTACGGGCGTCGGGGTCGGACGAGGTGTGGCAGCGGCGGGAGAGGAGCGAGGCGATCGGGATGCTGCGCATCGTTCAGGAAGTGCGCGTGACGATCGCCTCCCAGGGTGACATCATCAGCGCCCGCCACCGAGGTCGACTCATCGCGGAGGAGTCCGGGTTCCGCTTCTCCGAGCCGACCCTCATCGCCGCTGCCGTCTCGGAGCTCGCCCGGAACATCCTTCGCTTTGCCACGCAGGGCGAGATCATTTTCAGGCTGGTCGAGAATGAGCTGAAGCACGGCATGGAGGTGATCGCGGTGGACGGCGGGCCAGGGATTCCGGATGTCTCCCGGGCCATGCAGGCAGGCTACTCGACATCCGGCGGACTGGGCTTGGGCTTGTCGGGCGTCTCTCGGCTCATGGATGAGGTTGAGATCGTTTCCCGAGTCGGCACCGGTACAACGGTCACCAGCCGAAAATGGATGCGCTGACCCCACCGACGAGCAGGATCGTGCGGGGCGCGACGCGCGGACCGGCGCGCGCGCCGGGCTCAGTCGTGGTGCCGGGTGACGCTCACGCCGGCCTTGATCACGCGCCGGATCCGCCGCGCGTCTTGCAGCACTCGGATATCCCGCAGTGGATCGCCCTCGACGACGACGAGGTCCGCCCACTTGCCCTTCTCGATCGTCCCGATCTCCTGCCCGAGCCCGAGACACTCCGCCGCCAGGCTCGTGGCGGCTTGAAGGGCCTGCATCGGGGTCATGCCGGCCGCGACCAGGTGTTCGAGCTCGAGGGCGTTGTGTGGATGACCGTGCCCCCCGGCGTCGGTCCCCGCCACGACCTTGACGCCTGCGGCCAGGGCGCGACGCACGCTGTCGATGTGATGCTCGCGTAACGCCCGCGCGCGCTCGCGGACGTGCGGCGTGGTCGACTCGCGGTGGTATTCGTAGACGGTCAGCGTCGGGACGAAGAAGATGGACCGCTCCGCCATCATCGGGATCAGGTCGGGATCCTCGTCGAGATAACAGCCGTGCTCGATGGAGTCGACTCCCGCCGTGATCGCCACGCGCAAGCCGGGACCGCCGACCGCGTGACACATGACCCGCCGCCCGAGGGCGTGCGCCTCGTCCACCAGCGCCCGCATCTCGTCCAGGCTGAACGCCGAGTCCTTCGGTCCGTGACCGGCTCGTGAGCTGGCGCCTCCCGTCGTGGCGCACTTGATCACGTCCGCGCCTGCGCGGACCATCGTCCGCACCGTTGTCCTCACGCCCTCGATGCCGTCGGCGACGCTCGGCGGAAGGCTCGGATCGTGGACGAACGGCGATCCGTGACCGGACGGGCTGACGCGGTCGCCGATCCCACCGATCGGCGAGATGATCCCGAGCGACAGGACCAGGCGCGGTCCGGTGATCAGCCCCTCGTGGATCGCGAGCCGGAAGCCGGCGTCGAGCCCGCCCGCGTCCCGCACCGCCGTGTAGCCTGACGCCAGGACCTGACTCGCCACACGGGCCGTCCGGAGATGACGGCTGCTCTGCGGCTCGTCGAGGCCCCAGCGCCGCACGAGCTCGTAGCCGTGGAACGCAAGGTGGTCGTGGCAGTCGATGAGGCCGGGCAGGACGGTGAAGCGCGAGGCGTCGATCACCTCCGCGTCCGGTGACCCGCCCGTGCTCGGGCCGGCCGTCGTCACCGCCTCGATCCTCCCGTTGTGGATGACCACGGCGGCGTCTCGCACGGGTGGAGCCCCGGTGCCATCGATGAGCGTGCCGGCGCGAAGAATCGTCATGTCGTCCCTCCCCTGCGGCTGGCGGCCGACCTTCCTGACGGCCCAGACTGTACCGCGAATCTTTGCCTCTTGACACGGCGGCCATTCGGCCTAGGCTCTGGGGCCACTGGAGATGAGCGGCCCCCGAGCCGCTCGGAAGGAGGTCGGCCATGCCCCACTATCTCAGCGACGAGGAGCTCAGCCGAACGGCGCCCGCGGAGGTGGCGTCATTCAGGTCACCGGTCCCCACCCAGATCGTGTCGAACGGCGAGTTCAACCCGCTGCCCCAGACGCGCGAGCAAGCGCGGGTGGAGGCCCGCATCAAGGAGCTGGCCGACGATCTCGGCGCCCGGAACGGCATGAACCGCCGCCAGTTTCTGGCGAGCAGCGCGGGCATGGCGGCGGCGTTCCTGGCGATGAACGAAGTGTTCGGGCCGATCTTCGACGTCAACCGGGCCGAGGCGGCCAACCCCGAGGTCGCGGCTCAACGGGCCAGCATGCTGGCCGGGCAGTTCATTTTCGACGACCAGACCCACTTCGTCCGCGACGACTTCAAGCAGGAGGGGTTGCTGGGCCTCGCCCAGTACGCCAAGCAGCACTGGAACCCCGCCCTCTGGGGAGAGAAGACCCTCGCGCGCTTCAAGCTCGAGAACTACCTGAAGGAGATCTTCGTCGACAGCGACACGAAGGTCGCCCTGCTCTCGGGCGCGCCGTTCGACGACCAGACGTGGGACTTGCTCTCGAACGACCAGATCGCCATGGCGCGCGAGTCGATCAACAAGATCGCCGACTCACGCCGCCTCCTCGGGCACGCCGTCTTCACGCCGAAGCGCCAGGGTTGGATGAACGAGGTCGATCGCGCGATCAGCACGCTCAAGCCCGACAGCTGGAAGGGCTACACGATCGGCGACCCGCTCTTCCCGTCGAAGATGGGGTCCTACTGGCGGCTCGACGACCAGAAGCTCATGTACCCGTTCTACGAGAAGATCGTCAAGTCCGGCATCACCACCGTGTGCATCCACAAAGGGCTGCTGCCGCTCGACTACGAGAAGTCGTGGCCCGGCGTGTGGGAGTACAACACGGTCTGGGACGTCGGGCAGGCGGCGAAGGACTGGCCGCAGGTCAATTTCGTCATCTACCACGCGGCGCTGCGGTCGTTCCTCGAGACGCCCGACGCGGCGCTGGCGGAGTTCGACCAGACCGGCCGCATCAAGTGGGCGACCGACCTCGCCGAGATCCCGGCCAAGTTCGGCGTCACGAACGTCTATGGTGAGCTCGGGACCGCCTTCGCCAACTCGGCGGTGGCGAACCCGCGCTTCGCCGCGGCGTTCATCGGCACGCTGGTTCGTGGGATGGGCGCCGACCATATCGTCTGGGGCAGCGATTCGGTGTGGTACGGGTCGCCCCAGTGGCAGATCGAGGCGCTGCGCCGCCTGGAGATCCCCGCAGACATGCAGAGGAAGCACAGCTTCGCTCCGCTCGGCCCCGCCGACGGGCTCGTCAAGACCGCGATCTTCGGCGGCAACTCCACGCGCCTGTACAAGCTCGACACGCGTTCCGCTCAGGGCACGATCACGCGCGACAAGATCGCGGCCATCAAGGCCGAGTACGTCGCGATGGGCGGCACGCGGAGCAACGCCCGCTACGGGTACATCCACCGGGCGACCGCCTGAGCGGCGCCACCGGTGAGGCGGTCGAGGGCCCGGGCCCTCGACCGCCTCACGGGCGGGTCACCGCGCATTTTTTCTCGCGAACTCCAGGAACACGGCCGCGATTCGCTCGGGGAGCTCGGGTCCGGCCCGGCCCCGTCCGCGCAGGAGATCGTGGCCGGCGCCGTCCACCGCCATCAGGTCCGTCCGCGCGGGAATGAGCCGTCGCGCCGATTCGAGCTCGTCGAGCGAACCAAACGGGTCCGCCGAGCCGTGGACGAACAGCGCTGGTGTCCGGAGGTCGCCGAAGTGCGCGGTGCGAAGCTCCCCGGCCCGGCCGGGCGGGTGGAGGGGATAGGAGAGCAGGAGGAGCGTGTCGGCAAGGCCGGGGTGGTCCGCCGCGAGGATCGACGCCTGGCGGCCGCCGTACGAGTGGCCGCCGAGGAACACGCGTCCGGAAACCGACGCGCGCATGGACTGAACGGCGCCCCGCAGCCCCTCACGGTCGCGCGCCGCGCCGCCCGGTGAGGGGGGACCGGTCGGGCGCGCCTGACGGAAGGGCAGGTCGTAGCGGAACACGGTCAGCCCCGTCCCGACGAACGCCTCGGCGAGTCTCAGGAGCAGCGGCGCGCGGGCGTTCGAGCTCGCGCCGTGGGTCAGGACGACGCCATCGGGGCCGGGCTCCACGGTCTCACGAGATGCGCTGGTAGAGGACGTGACGGCGGTTCCGCGTGTGCGGGCGCACCTGGCCCGGCCAGCGCCCCTGGTCCACCGCCTTCGCCCACGCGGTGCTCGTCAGCACGTCGGGGCTGTCGATCTCGTAGAGCGCGTTGTACGCGGGCTCGTGGTCCACCACGATCGTCTTGCGCTCGCCGCCGAGCACCATCGTGAGCTCCTGCCGCTTGAAGCGCGCCACGGCGAGCACGCCCGGCACCTTCAGGAGGAGCGGCACGTGCTCTCCGTCGTAGACCTCGTTGAAGAGCGATTCCGTGGCGGGCTCGACGTCCATCGCGGCGCTGAAGAGGTAGCGGGTCTGGATGGGCATGACGGTCTCTCCTTTGATCGGGGATCGCGTGTCCCGCCGATCGAGGAGCAGCTTACCATCTCGGTGCACCGCCGAGCGCCCGGCGCCGCCCGGCGGAGCATCCGCCGGCCTATCCCCGCCGGGTTTCGGTGAGTTTCAGACGGCAGTAGGCGTGGAGCGCGTCGTATGCCGCGAATTGTCGAGCCATGTTGGCGTGATCGTCTGTGCTGATCTCCCGGAACCCGGACGCGAGGGCGTAGAGCCCGGGCGACTCCGGTGTGAGGTTGCGCTGGTCGGTGTCGGCCCCCCGGACGATGAGGGCGAGGGCCTGGAGAGCGGGATCCGCGAGGCGGTATTTCTCGAGAAACGCGTCGAACGAGCACCGGTCGCCGTGATGGCCCAGCTCCACGCCAGGCACGTCGTACGGTGTTGCGCGATCACGCTCGGCGACCCGCATGACCTCCGCGTCCGGCACGAACAAGAACGTCGGGTCACGATCGATGAATCGGCTGATCAACCACGGGCAGGCGATGCGATCCACCCGAGCTTTCTCTCGCGTCACCCATTTCATCCTCGTCTCCTCTATCTGGCTTTCGTGCTATTGGTCGCGTCAAGCGCCGCTCGTAGCCCGCGTGCCAACGTCACGGCATCATCGTTTGCCCAGAAGTGCATATAGACCAGCCGTGGCGCGTCTGAGAGCGCATGGTTGTGGATGGCCGTCACCTGGATGCCGTGCGCGCGCAGCGCGCGAGCGACCGTGTTCACCTCCGGCGCGATCAGCACGAAGTCACCCGTGATCGCCGCTTTGCCGTCGCCGGTGGGCTGAAAGTTGAGTACCGTGGCAACGCCCATCGCCGGGGGCAGCTCCGTGCCGTGCTCGGTGATACGCTCAGCCCGGCCGACGACCACCTGGAGAATCCCGTTGGCGACCCGGCCGGTCCGTCCGAGCACGGCCTCGACCTGCTTCTGGTCGATCGCGGGGCCTTCGGCGCCGCCTGCTGGTTTCGCGCCGAAGGGTGTACCGCTCGCGCCGAGGGCCCCGCGGAGGGCCTGCGCCAATTGCAGCGGATCGCCCTGGCCGCTGTAGTGCAGGTACATGACGTGCGGCGACATCTCGTTCAGGTGATTGTGGAGGGCCGTCACGCTGAGTCCTCGCTCCAGGAGCCCGGACATCACCGCTGGGACTTCCTCGTCGAGCAGGACCAGGTCACCCATCACCATCGCGCGCTGGCCGGTCTTGCGGAACGCGGCATATGAACCCAGGGCGAAGCCCGGTCTCACCCGGACGCCCTGGACCGTGACGTTGAGGTCGCTTCGCGGCATGCCCACGCGGAACACGCCGCCCGGCAGCACGGCGCCCTTGAACCCGATCGCCTGCTCGACGGCCGCCCACTCGGCCTCGGGCTGGGCGTCGAGCCCGAGCGGGGTCATCAGCACCAGCGCCGCCGCGAATCCGTAACGACGAACAGTCATTGAGCGCATGCGCGTGCTCCTCTCACGACACCTTGACGCCGACCCCGCGAATGGTGAGGTCGTCGAACGCCGTGATGGAATCCGCCTTCGTCCACAATCCCACGCGCCCAGACTTGAACCGAGCGTCATGGTGGTCGAGGTAGAGCTTGCCGTCGAGCCACGCCTGCATGTGATCGCCGATCGCCACGACGCGGACCGTATGCCACTGGCCGAGCGCCGGCGCTTTCACGGCGGCGGTCGCGAGCTCGTGGCGGCCTCGGTCGTAGTAGTACAGGCGAAAGTTGTTCTCGAGCGCGTTGGCGCGCACGACGTAGTACGTGCCCTCCCAGAAGCGGAACACGATGCCGCCTGAGGCATCCTCGCGGCCCGAGATCGGCTTGAAGCGCGTCGACACGTCCACGTCGGAGTACGGGCCGAACGGCGCCACGATCACGTTGAACGCGTTCCCGGTCGCCCGCTGGACCAGCGCGCGCGTGCCGCTCGGCGCTCCCGCCATGTCTTCGACCGCCCACTGGCCGTCCACCGGGGTCCAGCCCTCGATCCCTTTCGTCTCGAAGTCGACGCGCTCCACGGGAACGCCCTCCGGTAGCCTGATCTCCGGTGGCGCGGCTCCGGCGCGCGCCCGCGGCGTCACGCCGACCGCGGCGAGCAGCGCCACCGCCGCTTGAACGATGCTTCGTCGTGACATCGTCGCGCTCCGCATCCCGGCCTCCTCAATCGAGCGTCTCGGATTCCGTCTTCCACTCGGCGCCCTTGACGAGCGTCACCTCGGCGACGGGATGACCCTCCTTCAGTGCGGGCACGACGCTGACCGCGCGGTAGCCCTTGTTCGCCTTCAGCGCCTCGGCGGCGGCGGCGGCGAGGGACCGCTTGGCCTTCACCATCGCCTCCGCCTGCGCCTTCGCCGCGGCGAGGTCTTCGGCGCTCGTGAGCGGGTCGACCTTGGCCACCTTGCCGGTCGTGTGATCGACGATGACCTCCGAGAACATGTCGCCCTTCATCGTGTAGACCGAGAGCTGCAAGTGGTCCTGGTCGACCTCGTACTTCGCCGAGATCGGCTTGCCCTCTCGCGCACTGGCCTGGAGGCCGCTCTGCAGCGACACCTTCGCGGCCTTCAGCGCCTTCGCGAGCTCAGCGTGCTCCTTGTCGGTGTACTGCTGCGCCCATCCCGCCGGCATCGCCACGAACCACGCCACCAGAAACGCCAACGCCATCGTCGTTCTTCGCATCGTTCTCCTCCCGGGTCTCGGTGTGATGAAATCGCTACGTCTTCTGCTTCAGCACCGTGTAGAGGCCGTCGAAGATCGCCATCCCGCGTTCGAGAAGCTCGTGATCGTCGCGGGTGCTCTCGGCGAGGCCCTTGATCGCGAGGTCCACGCCCCTCGCCTCGGTGCGCGCGAACTTCCGGTCGTGGAGGTCCGCCTCGTGGACGATCTCGGCGATCACCCTGAGTCGGCGGTCCTTGACGCCGAAGCGTTTCACGAGCGTCTCGAACGTGCAGTCCTCCCCGTGGTGGCCGAACTCCGCGCCGAGGATGTCGAAGGGCACTCCCTTCTTGGGTGCATCGGCCGCGTCCGCGAACGCGAACTTCGCCTGTGCGTCGAAGAACCGCTTGATGAGCCAGGCGGACGCGATCCGGTCGATGTGGGGTCGTGGCCGGGTCACCCACGTGCTTCCCGGCGCCGGCAGGGCGGAACCCCGGTGCCGTCCCGTCCTGGTGTTCGGCCGGGCCTCCGCGGCCGTCAGCCGCTTGGCGGTACGCTCCCAGAGATCACGCGCCCGTCGGCCGGCCGGCGAGTCGAGATAGTCGATCGTCTCGATACGATCCAGTTCCCGCTTCAGGCCTTCGAGCTTGGCTCGCACCTGGGCGAAGGACGCGCGATGGGCCGACTTGGCCCGATCGAGTTGGGCCAGGATCTCGCGAGACCCCTGCACCACCTCCGCGTACTCCGCGGCCCGCGCCTTGTGGAAGAGCGCCGTCACGTCCTCCTCCCGCATGGTCTCGACCCGGTCCACCCGGAGCAGCGTGGCCTCGCCCCGGACGGACTGCACCTCCTGCACGAGCCACTCGAACAGCTCTTTGGTCTCCGCGGTCTCCGGGAGGATCCAGGCGGACCCCCGGAGACGCACGGCGCCCATCCGCTGGAGCTTCCGCCAGACGCCGACCCGGTGCCGGGTCGGCGTCGGAGGCAGGCTCAGGAGCAGCGTCAGCCAGTGCACTGCTCTGAGAGTAACGGTTGATACATCGACTGTCAAATGTTACACTCTGCGTCGTCATGGAGCAGCCGCGGCCGTCCCAGCGAGTCCCGGTTCGTGACCTGGTGGCCTACTTCCTCTATCTCGGCAGCCTCGGCTTCGGCGGGCCCGTCGCGCTCGTCGGCTACATGCAGCGCGACCTGGTCGAGCGGCGTGGATGGTTCACGCGCGACGAGTACCTCAAATCCCTCGCGCTGTCGCAGCTCGCCCCGGGCCCGCTCGCCGCCCAGCTCGCGATCTGCCTGGGCTACGTCCATTCGCGCGTGCGCGGCGCCACGCTGGTTGCGCTCGCGTTCATTCTGCCGTCGTTCCTCATGACGGTGGCACTCGGCTGGCTCTACGTGCGCTTCGGCGGGCTGACGTGGATGCAGTCCGCGTTCTACGGTGTGGGCGCCGCGGTCATCGGGATCATCACCCATGCGGCCTACAAGCTCGCCCGGCTGACGCTCAGGGCGGACCGGCTCCAGTGGGGAATCTTCGCGGTCATGGCGGTCGTCACCGCGTGGACGGAGTCGGAGATCGCCACGCTCTTCGTCCTCTCCGGCGTCGTCGCGCTGATCGTCCAGGCGCCCCCGGCGTTTCTCCGGCGTGCGGGCACGGCGTGCCTCGCCGTCGTGACACCGGACCTGCTCGCTCAGATCTTCTGGTTCTTCACCAAGGCCGGCGCGTTCGTGTTCGGCAGTGGGCTCGCGATCGTCCCGTTCCTCTACGGCGGCGTCGTCCAGGAGTACCACTGGCTCGACGACAAGCAGTTCCTCGACGCGGTCGCGGTCGCCATGCTGACGCCAGGTCCCGTCGTGATCACGGTGGCGTTCATCGGATACCTCGTCGCGAGCTTCCCCGGTGCCGTCGCCGCCGCGGTGGGCGTCTTCCTGCCCGTCTACCTCTTCGTCGTCGTGCCGTTCCGGTGGTTTGACCGGATCAGCGAGAACAATCAGGTGAAGGCGTTCGTTGGTGGCGTCACGGCGGCGGCATCGGGCGCGATTGCGGGTGCCTGCGTCGTGCTGGCGCGACGGGCGATCTCGGACCTGCCGACCTCGCTGATCGCCCTCGTCGCCCTCGGCATCACCTGGCGGGTCAAGATGCCCGAACCGGTCCTGATCGCCGCCGGTGGCGCCGTCGGCCTGATGATTGCTGCATTGAGGGGGTGAACCGATGAAGACCGTCCTGTTCGTGTGCCTGCACGGGGCTGCGAAGAGCGTCGTCGCCGCCGCGGAGTTCGAGCGCCTCGCCCGCGAGCGCGGTATCGAGGCGCGCGCCGCGTTTACCGGGACCGAGCCCGACGCCGAGATTGCGCCGGTCGTCGTCGCCCGGCTCCTCCAGGAGGGCGTCGACCTGCGCGGGCTTCGGCCGCGCCGGGTGACAGAGGAAGACGTAGCGCAGGCCACTCGCATCGTGTCGTTCGGGTGCGACCTCGGTGACCTCGCCCCGGGTGTGCCCGTGGAGCGCTGGGACGACGTGCCCGCCATCAGCAAGGACTTCGACCTGGCGCGCACGGCCATCCGAGCGCACCTGCAGCGGTTGCTCGACACAGAGTCCGGGCGCCGCTCATGACGATCGGAGGTGCCGTCGGCGCCGCGCTCCGTACTCGCTGAGCCCCGTTCCTTTGACGGTCGGGCGAGGCCCGGATGCTAAGATAGCGCGAGGGAGGGCCTTGGATGACCGTCGGCGGCGTGGTGTTTCTCCTCGTAGTCGCCGGGCTCGTCTTCCTGATCATCAGCGGCTACAACAAGCTCGTCGGGCTGCGCCAGCGGTCGGACGAGGCGTGGTCGGACATCGACGTCCAGCTCAAGCGGCGCACCGACCTCGTGCCGAACCTCGTCGAGACGGTCAAAGGCTACGCGGCCCACGAGCGGACGACGCTCGACGCCGTGACCCGCGCGCGTGGCGCAGCGGTCGCGGCGCAGACGCCGGAGACACGGGCGCAGGCGGAGAACGCGCTCACGGGCGCCCTCCGTCAGCTCTTCGCGCTCGCCGAGGCCTATCCGGACCTCAAGGCGAACACGAACTTCGTCCAGCTCCAGGGGTCGCTCGGCGAGATCGAGGACGCGATCCAGAACTCGCGCCGCTACTACAACGCGGTGGTCCGCGACCTGAACACCACGGTCCAGGCCTTCCCGTCTAACGTCATCGCGTCGTTCTTCCAATTCCATCCGCGGGGGTACTTCGAGCTCGACAGCCCTCAGGATCGGCGGGTGCCCCGCGTCGCGTTCGGGAGCTGAGGGCATCGTCCGAGCGCTCGTCGCGTGGGCGCTCCTGCTCGCCGTCGACGTCGCGCCCGCGGCCGCCGCCGCCCCCGGCTTCACGATCGCGACCTTCGTCACGAGCCTCCAGATCAATCCCGACGCGAGCCTCGTCGTCCGCGAGGACATCACGTTCGAGTTCCAGGGCGCGCTCCAGGGCGTTTACCGCACGATCCCCGTGCGCTACGACCGGGGCGGCCTGGAGTTCGCGCTGCGTCTGGACGGCATCGGCGTCTACGACGAGGGGGGCCGGCTCCTCCGCCACGAGATCTCGTACCCGGGCCGCTACGTCAGGATCAAGGCGTGGGTGCCCGGCGCCGCCGACACGAAGAAGACCGTCACGCTCGTCTACCGGGTGCGGCGCGGGCTGCTCACGTTCGAGAGCCACGACGAGCTCTACTGGAACGCAACGGGCGACGAGTGGGAGGTGCCGATCCAGCACGCCGAGGTCTACGTGAACACGCTGCCCGGCGTCAGCGACAAAGAGGTCCGCATCGCGGCCTACACGGGACCGCGCGGTGGCGCCGGGCAGGACTACAGGGTGGACCGCGTGGGGCGCTACCTGCGCATCGCCGCGACCCGGCCCCTGAGGCCGCGCGAGGGCATGACCGTCGTCGTCGGCTGGCCGCCCGGCCACGTCGGCCGCCCGTCGGCGCGCGAGCAGGCCGTCTGGTTCGTGAGCGACAACTGGCCCTTCGCGCTGCCGCTCGTCGCCCTCGGCTTCGGCTGGCTCGTCTGGTGGGCGTACGGACGCGACCCGGTGGCGACGCGGTCGGTCAAGCCGGAGTACGAGCCACCGCCGGGGCTCATCCCGGCCGAGGCGGGCGCGCTCGCGGACGAGAAGGCGGAGCCGCGCGAAGTCCTGGCGACCATCGTGGACCTCGCGGTGCGCGGCTATCTGCACATCGAGCAGATCACGACGGCGTTCGGCCAGACCGATTTCATGTTCAAGCGCTTGAAGCCGATCGGGGGCGATCCGAACCTCAAGGACTTCGAGCTGTTCGTGCTCGCCAAGATCTTCTCGACCGACTGGGTGCTCAACATGCGTCTTCTCTCGGAGGTCCGCCGCGACTACGATCACGTCTTCCCGCCGATCCGCGACCGCCTCTACGGGCTCATGGTCGAAGACGGCCTCTTCCCCTCGTCTCCAGGGCACGCGCGCCGGGACTGGATGATCCCCGGCATCCTGCTGATCGTCGCCGCGTTTTTCCTGCCGGGTTACTGGCCCTCGTGGCTCGACGCCTATGGCATCGCGCTGCCGATCATGATCGGGGTGAGTGGTTTCGTCCTCCTCGGCTGGTCGCGCGCCATGGCTCGCCGCACATGGCGCGGCGTGCAGGTGCTGGCGAGCGTCCGCGGGTTCCAGGAGTTTCTCGAGCGCGCCGAAAAGGACCGGCTCGAGCGCATGCCCGCCGACACGCTCCATCGGTTCCTGCCGTGGGCGATCTCGCTCGGCGTCACCGAGCGCTGGATCTTCAACTTCGACGGGGTCAAGGTGGATGCTCCCGGCTGGTACACGGGCACCGCACCGTTCTCGCTCGGCAGCTACCACTCGGAGCTCTCGCTCTTCGGGCGCACCACCACGCAGGCGATCCTCACGACGCGCACGGGCGGCTTCGCGAGCGGTGCCAGCGGCTTCGGGTCGAGCGGGGGCGGGTCCGGCGGGAGCGCCGGCGGCGGCGCGGGGGGAGGCGGCGGCGGGACGTTCTAGGCGCCCCAGGTTTCCAGCCCTCCAGGTTTGACCGTGCCGATGCGGCGTGATAGCGTTTGGCTTCTCGGGCTCGTGGTGCAGCCTGGTTAGCACACTGGACTGTCAATCCAGAGGTCGCGGGTTCAAGTCCCGTCGAGCCCGCCATTTAATCACGGATTTGGGTGACGACCCTCGCGGGCTGTCCCCCGAATGCCCCCTTGATTGTCACCAAGTGCACTCAGCTTCGCGCCCGCTTCGCGCAGATCGCTCTCCGCCACGATCGCGTAGCGCCGGTAGACGCTCTCGGTCTTTTGGCCGACCAGCTTCATGGCCACGGACCGTGACACGCCGGCGCGCTCCAAATTGCGGACGGCGCTGCGTCGAAGGTCGTGGAAGAGGAGTCCCGGCAGCCCCGTTTTCTTGCAGGCCTCGGCCCATGTGCGCCTGAACGACTTCACCGGCTGCCCCTTGCGATGGAAGACAAGCGGGATGATCCGCGTCTGCGCGCGCTCGCACCGCCGCGTGTACTCCTGGCGCCGCTCGAGGAGCGCGCGAAGTGCCGGCGTGATCTGGAAGGCACGCCCCTCGCCGTTCTTCGTCATGCCGGGCTCGAGCCGTAGGAAGCCCCCATTCCAGTCGACCTGACTCCACGAGAGCGAGAACACCTCGGCGCGTCGCCATCCCGTCTGGAAGGCGAAGCGCACGCCGTCGGCGACCTCGTCCCTCAGGCGCCTGGCGATCGCCTCGACCTGGTGCCCGTCGGCGAAGCCCTTGCGGACGTTGTTCTCCGGAAGGAGCTTGATCCACGGCATCGCGGCGATCACGTCGTTGTCCAGGCCGAGCCGGTACGCGGCTCGCAGCGCCGCGAGCTCGCGGTTGACGGTCGCGGGCGCAGCCTGCTCCTCGAGGCGCAGGGTGGCGTAGCGGAGGATGTCCGCGCCACTCACGCGCGCTGCGGGCACGTCGCCGAACAGCCGGAGCAGCTGTTCCTTGCTGTACTTCAGCCGCTCGAGACTCCGGAGCCTCTCCGCGAGGCGCCGTTCCCTACCGCGACCAGGCGACGGCCCAGACCTATGGCCGCGCGCAGAGCCAGCAGGCAGCGGTGCAGTCGACGCTCGGCGTTGTGCTGCCATCCCGCCTGGCTCCCGCCCTGGGGGGTCGAGCCGCTGTAGTGCGAGACGCGTTGGTTCGCCGTGGCCTACGGTGTTCACGTTCTTCGTGTAGCTGTTGTACTGGTTGATGTTCACGTCGGCGTGTCCGCTGTTCCAGTTGCAGTCACCCCACAGGGCGGCCCCGACCGCCATGCCGACGCCAAACGACAAGAGCGCCGTACCCGCGACGTAGCTGGGCGGATAGTAGGGCGCCGGCGGCGGATACGCTGGATATGCCCAGCTCCCGTAGCGCATCGTGATGTTCCTCCCTTGGGGTCGTTCGATACTCTGCCGTCGGCCGTGAACACCTGAACGGAGTGGCCGAGGCATGAGACGCGAACTTCGAGCGGCAATGATGATCGGAACCTTCATGGCCTGCCTCGCCGGCGGCAGGACGGCCCTTCGATCACGGAGGAGAGCACCATGACAAGAACATCGATCGTCGTACTTCTGGCGCTGCTCAGCGTTGTTACGGCCGGGTGTGGTGCGGCCCGGCAAGCGGAGATGGCCGCAGCGAACGCGCCGACCGCCGATGTCGCGGGCGTGTGGACGGGAAGCGCCGGCACGGGCGGAATGTCCGTGCCCGTCACAATGACGCTGAACCAGAACGGCTCCAGCGTCGCGGGCAACATCAGCGTCGGCGGGCGTCCCGACCTCTCCGGCGGCGTCAAGGGCTCCGTGCAGGGAGAGCTGCTCGAGCTGGCGCTAGAGCGCGTGACCCTCGGTGAGCTCATGGTCAAGCAGGACACGATCACCGGCGAGGTCTCGGGCGGGCTTCCGGTCAATCTCCAGCGTTCGAAGTAAACCGCATGAAGAAGCTTCTCGCAGTGATACTCGCGGCAACCGTGCTGCCGGCCTTCGCGCCGGCGGCCCGGGCCCAGAACCTGGACGACGTCTTCCGTAAGGTCAACTCGTCCGTCGTAGTCGTGCGGGCCAAGGGGCGCGACGTCAGCGCCGGGGGTCTCACCCGCTTCAACGAGACGGGTTCCGGTGTCCTGATCTCCGACAGCGGCATGGTGATGACGGCTGCACATGTCGTCAACGCCATGGACGAGATCACTGTCGAGGGCGTCGCCGGTGAGGTTGTGCGCGCGAAAATCATCTCGTCCGATGCGGCCGCCGATGTCTCGCTCCTGCAGCTCGAGCGCGTGACAGCGGCTATGCGGGTGGCGCGGCTCGGTGATTCCAGCACGGTGCGGGTCGGCCAACAGGTCATGGTCGTCGGCGCCCCCTACGGGCTCGCTCATTCGATGAGCGTGGGCTGGATCAGCGCACGTTGGCCACCCAACACAATCTTCCGTGACATGCCCCTGGCGGAGTTCTTCCAGACCACGGCCACGATCAACACGGGTAACTCCGGTGGCCCCATGTTCAACATGGCGGGCGAGGTCATCGGCATCGTCAGCCACAACATTTCAAAGTCTGGCGGCAGCGAGGGCCTGGGCTTTGTCGTAACGCTCAACACCGCGAAAACGCTCCTGATCGAGCGGAAGGTGTTCTGGAGTGCCCTCCAGGGCATCATACTCACCGGCGACCTCGCGGCTCTCTTCAACGTCCCGGCGCCCGCCGGATTCCTCGTCAAAACGGTCGCCCAAGATTCGCTGGCGTGGAACATGGGCCTGCAGGGGGGAGACCGGATCGTCACCGTCGGCGGGCGGGAGCTGGCCCTGGGCGGCGACATCATCCTCTCGGTCGATGGCATCCCCGTTGTGTCTGAGGACAACATCGAGAAGATCCGCAACAGGCTGGCCGGCGCGCTGCTGGGCACCCCGTTCAAGATGAGCGTGCTCCGCGCCGGCAAGGTCATCGATCTGACGGGCACGACCCAGTAAGTTGGCCTCCCACACGGCTCCGCGGCGCCGGCGCCCCTGTCGCCGATCGCTCGCCCCGTCGTTGCAATGCGGCGCCTGCCGCTCTCCGAGCTAGAACCGCATATAGAGGCGGACTCCGGCCACGACGGCGGTGTTGACGTCTTTGAGCTGTCCGGACGACTCGTCGCTCGGGCATTCCGCGAGCTCGTCGCCGCCGCGCAGAGGAGCGCGACCCGGCGAGTTGCCGCAC
>WNFW01007949.1_pt1 | contig 17053 bp, 18 predicted proteins | sample 5400131 | NCBI WGS metagenome assembly WNFW01 (sample SAMN13153362, study PRJNA577476) | soil metagenome | isolation source: 20 cm soil or saprolite under grassland replicate 1 | place: USA:California | collected 2016-06-15 | reverse complement strand
GGGCGTGGTCGGCGCCGCGCTTTGCGCCCATAGTTTGGCCGAAGGGTTAGTGTGCCGGATCGAGGGCACGCGCGCCTTGCAAGTCACGCCGAAAGGGCTGAGGGTTTACCGCGACAAATTCGGAATCCGATTTTAAGCCGTGGCAGCCGCGGCATGCCGCGCGACGCGCCACCGGCCGCCGGTCGATGACGGCAAGACGCCGTCGGCCGTATCGACCGAAGGCGTCTTTCCCTGTTGCGCGGGACGCGCTCAGATAAATTGAAACTGAGACCGCTCGCGTTTGGCAAGCCTGGGTATGGCCTCGCCGAGGATGAATTTCTTGAAGTGCTCGGTCTGCTGGTGGGCTGCGAACGCAGCCTCACCCGCGAACACTTCGTAGAAGAAGAACTCCTGCGGCTTCGATACGTTTTGGTGAATCTGGAACTGCTTCACGCCTTCTTCCTTGCGCGCCTCGGGAAGAAATTTCCGCAACAAGCCTGCAACGGATTCCTCTTCGCCGGGCTTGGTCTGCCAAAATGCGGTAATGACGAAACCTCGGTCGGAACCATTCGAACTCATCGTCTCTCTCCGTCGATGCTGACAGTACGTTCGCCTCAATCGGCGATCCCAGCGAGGATGACACGGCGCTCGGCCTGAATGCTCCGCTGCGCGCCGAACCGACATGGCCGCTGGAGGTAGCCGAGCAGTGCCGGCAACGTTTTGGGGCGCTCTCGCCGCCTCCGGGACATGCGTTTTGCGCCCTTGCGCCGCAGCGCCAAGCCGCCTAATTGGGCGCAATCGCTCGCGTGAGCTCTCCCTTTAGGTTTTGAGCCCTTGGAATCCCCGTCAGAATTGCCGCAGGATACCCCGCGCGAGCCGATCCTGACGCTGCCCGGCGCCCTGACGGCCTACATCCTGCTGCTGGCGATCATCCATCTGCGCGTGCTGCTGCCTCCGGACCTTGAGTACTGGACCATCGAAGTGTTCGGTTTCATTCCGAAACGCTACGATTCGACTTTACTGGCGATCAATTTCCCCGGTGGCACTGGCGCCAAGGTCTGGACCTTCGTGACCTATTCGCTGCTGCATGCCAATCTCAGCCATGTCGGATTCAACGTGCTGTGGCTGCTGCCGTTCGGCAGCGCGCTGGCGCGCCGGTTCGGCGCGGTCCGGTTTTTCGTCTTCATGGCGGTGACGGCCGTGGCCGGCGCGCTGGCGCATCTGGTCACCCATGAGCACGCGGTGGCGCCGATGATCGGCGCTTCGGCGTCGGTGTCCGGCACCATGGCGGCGGCGATCCGCTTTGCCTTCGTCAAGGGCAGCTTCCTGTCGTTCAGCCGCGGCGACGCCGATGCTGCAGCGCGGGTGCCCGCGCTGTCGCTGATGCGTGCATTGCGGAATCCGCGCGTACTCGCCTTTCTCGCGGTCTGGTTCGGCGTCAACATCATCTTCGGGATCGGATCGATTGCGATTGGTGCTGATGGCGCCAGCGTCGCCTGGCAGGCGCATATCGGCGGGTTCTTCGCAGGCCTGGTATTGTTTTCACTGTTCGACCCGATCCGGCGCACCAAGCCCGATGCTGCAGATGCGTCGTCTTCGGACGCTTCGGAGCGCAGCTGATCGTCGCTTGCGGCGCACGGCGATTTCATTCATCATGACGCAGGAAGGCATGAGCCCGCGAGCGCGACTAGATAGCCGCGGCTGCCGAATGCGCCCGCCACGAAATCGGCGCTAGACTGTTGATGAAAGACTAAAGGGAAAGACCGCGCTCGCTCAAGGGCGCGATCGGCTTCAGGGAGACGACCTTCAGGGAGACGACAAATGACGGTACGTGCAATCCTCGATACCAAAGGCCATCACATCGAGAGCGTCGAGCCGGATGTAACGCTTTCGGCTGCGATCAAGCTTCTGGGGGAACGCAAGATCGGCGCCGTGCTGGTGATGAGCAAGGGCCGCATCGAAGGCATCCTGTCGGAGCGCGATATCGTCCGCACGCTGGGTGAACGCGGTGCGAGGGTGCTCGATGAACCGGTCAGCGAGGTCATGACCCCCAAGGTGGTCAGTTGCCGGCAGGCCGACACTGTCGCCGCGATCATGGAAATGATGACGTTGGGCAAATTCAGGCATCTGCCGGTGGTCGAGGAGGGCGTGGTAGTCGGCCTGATCTCGATCGGCGACATCGTCAAATGGCGGGTCCGCGAATTCGAGAGCGAACAGGAAGCGCTGCGCGAATACATCAAGACCGCCTGAGCGAACGCCCGGCTCAGGGCTTGTTCTCGATCGCCGAAGCCGACCCGGGCGCGAGAATGTGGATCGCTTCCTGAATGGAATCGATGGCGCGCTCGGCGGCGCGCGCGCCATGCGCGATCAGGTCGCCGGCGCGGTGGAAATCGAACCAGCCGATCTGCCCGACCCGGGGCGAGATCAGCAGGTCGGGCGGGTCGCCGGCAAGGCGCGCACGGGTGAGGCGATCCTGCATGATGTTGAAGGCATCGACCATGACGGAGGAGATACCCGGCCGCCCGCCGCTGCCGAAAAATTCGCGCGTCACGGTGCGTTCGGGAGAAAAGAACTTGCCGAAGCGGCGTTCTGTGGGTAAACACGTCGCTCGAGAGGTTGGCGGCGATCACGATTTCCGCGCCGAGCGCGCGCGCCGCCGACACCGGCACCGGGTTGACCAGCGCGCCATCGACCAGCCAGCGGTCGCCGACCAGCACCGGCGAAAATATCCCGGGCAGCGCATAGGAGGCGCGCATCGCATCGACGATGCCGCCATGGGTCAGCCAGATCTCGTGGCCGGTGCGGACTTCCGTGGCCACGGTGGCGAATTTCAGCGGCAATTCCTCGATCAGGGTCTGGCCGATCGAGGCTTCGAGCTGCGCCGCCAGCTTGGCGCCGCCGATCAGGCCGGAGCCGTTGAGACGGATATCGAGATAGCTCAGGATATTTCGCGGCTGCAGGCCGCGCGCCCAGTCTTCCAGCGTATCGAGATGCCCGGCGGCATAGGCACCGCCGACCACCGCGCCGATCGAGGTGCCGACCACGACGTTGGGGACGATACCGTGGGCAATCAACGTCCTGACGATACCGATATGGGCAAATCCGCGCGCGGCGCCGCCACCCAGCGCAAGCCCGATCACCGGCCGCCGGATGCTACCGAGCCCCACCTTGTCGCGGCCATTGGCACCGTTTTGGCCGCGCCCCATCAAACTATCCAGCACCTGATATCTCCCTGGCGCGGAAGCCTATTCGCAACCGCTTGGCCTTGCCAGCATCGGCCACAAGCATGGTTTATGCGTGGTCAGGGCAAGCCTGGGCAGGGATTGTGACTGGACCGCGACATTGGGGTAACATCGCGGTGTTGCGCCGGTTCCGCGGGCTAGCGTCGGTGGCGTCTGCAGGCTTGAATTTGCCGCGTTTTCAGTGAAAAGGGTGGCCATGACATCCAGCGGTAGCGGCATCGATCGACCCGGGCGGGGCGAACGCCTGCTGCCGCTGCTTGCGCTGGCGGGAATGCTGGTTTCGGCGATCGCGGCCCCGGCCGCGGCCCAGATGTTCTCGGATCAGCCGCCGCCGGTGCCGCCGGCTTCGGTCCCGGAAGCCGCACCTTCGGGACCCGCCATGAACCTGGCCCCGCCATCTGGTCAGGCGGCGATTCCCACCTTGCCGCCGACGTTGACGCAACCTTCTGTCGCCGCGTTGCCGCCGGTTGCCGCGCCTCCGGCTGCACCGACGCCCAACCAGGCGGTGCTTTCGCTGACGGCGCGGTATGGCAAGGACCTGCCGGCCATCAACGCCGGACTGGTGTGGCGGGTTTTCACCGACCGGCCCGACGAGAACGGCACCTTCAAATTGATCCGCGAGGAGCGTGGCGCGACGCCCAACATCGTGCTGCCGCCGGGCGGCTACGTCGTCCATGTCACCTTTGGACTGGTCTCAGCGGTGCGGCCGGTGACGCTGAAGTCCGAAACCGACCGCGAAACCTTCCTGCTTCCGGCGGGCGGCCTGCGCATCGAGGGCCGCGTCGGCACCAGCAAGATTCCGCAGAACCAGATTTCGTTCGCGATCTACAAGGGCAGTCAGTTTGAAATCGGCGAGCGCGCCCCGATGGTGCCGAACGTCGCCGCCGGCGACGTCGTGTTGCTGCCGGAAGGGACCTACTACATCGTTTCCAACTACGGCGACGCCAACTCGGTGGTACGCTCGGATATCCGTGTCCAGGCCAGCAAGCTGACCGACGTGGCCATCTCACACCGCGCCGCGGTCATCACGCTGAAGCTGGTCAGCGACAAGGGCGGCGAGGCGCTGGCCAACACCGCATGGTCGGTGATCACGCCGGGCGGCGACGTGATCAAGGAGTCGATCGGCGCATTCCCCAAGGTCGTGCTGTCGGAAGGCGAATATCGCGCCATCGCCAAGAACGAGGGCAAGGTGTTCGAGCGTCCCTTCAACGTCGTCAACGGCGTCGATGGCGAAGTCGAGGTCCTCGCGCGGTAGTAGAACTCCTCATGGTGAGGAGCGCGTCTTCGCGCGTCTCGAACCATGAGCTTCTGAGTGCATCATCCTTCGAGACGCGCGCGAAAAGCGCGCTCCTCAAGCGATAACGGCGAAGCCGTTACGCGGGGATGAGGATGACGTCCTAAAACCGCGTGACGATATCGCCGAGCGCCGGGCGTGGGCGGTCTTCGCTCGGTTTGGACGGCGTGCCGATATGAATAAAACCGGCGAGCTTTTCGTCCGGTTTCAATCCCAGCCCGTCGAGCACGTCGCGATCGAATGCAAACCAGCCGGTCAGCCAGCACGCGCCGTAGCCGAGCGCGGTCGCCGCGGTGACAATGTTCATCGCACTCGCTCCCGCCGACAATCCCTGCTCCCATGGCGGCACCTTGGGATGCGGTTTGGTCAGGCTGACCACGCCGATCACCAGTGGCGCATCGCTGAGCCGGCGCTTCTCGACCTCGATCTCGGCGGCCGCGGCTTGCGGATTCTTGCGCGCGAACACGTCCGCGATCACGTCGCCGGCGCGGAGGCGGGCGTCGGCTTCGAACACGATGAAGCGCCACGGCGTCAGCTTGCCATGATCGGGCACCCGCGCGCCGATGGTGAGGATGGTGTCAAGCTCGGCAGGCGAGGGGCCGGGACCTGTCATTTCGCGCGGCTTTATCGAGCGTCGGATCTTGAGGAGTTCGATGGCGTCGGGCACTACGGTCTCTTTCATCGGGGATAACCAGGGAATTTCCTAGCATGGAGATAGGAGAGCAACGAGGCCGACGGAAGTGAAATTTAGATCGATTGTGAAGAGATTGGCCTTGCGCTGAAACGGGGTAGATAAAGTTCTTGGTCCCAAAACGGGACTATGGTAGCCTTGCAATGTGAGGGTGATAGCGCTCAGCACAATCAAGGCCTTCCTCAACCACAGCGAAGGCGTAGCCGATGCCCGCGAGCCCGCAATGGCTTGGTTTCGGCAGGTCAAACAGGCCGATTGGGCGAAGCCAGCGGAGGTCAAGCGGGATATCCGCAGCGCCAGTATTCTCAAGGACGGCCGCGCGGTCTTCAATATCGCCGGCAACAAATATCGTATTGTAGTCTGGATCAACTATCCCCATCGCGTCGTCTATATCAGGTTCATCGGCACCCATCGGCAATACGATGCCATCGACGCCCGGAGCATTTGAGGTCTCAGTCATGGATATCGCGCCGATCAAATCCCATCGCGACTACCGCCGGGCTCTCAGGGAGGTCGAGGGATTGATGAATGCCCGGCGCAATTCACCCGAAGGCGATCGGCTCGATATACTGGTCACGCTGGTGGAAGCGTGGGAGCAAAAACATTACCGGCTCGATCTGCCGGACCCCGTTGAGGCCATCAAATACCACATGGAGCAAAGCGGGCTGCAGCCGCGCGATCTCATCCCCTTTATCGGCAGTCGGAATCGCGTACACGAAGTGTTGAATCGTCGGCGCGAACTCACGCTCAATATGATCAGGCGATTGCACGAGGGGCTCGGCATTCCCGCCGAGTCACTGATCAAGATCGGGCAAAATAAGGCTGCTTAGACAAAATAAGGCTGCTTAGACCTGGGTCACAACGTTCGCCCGCTTCACATCCGGCGGCGTCGCTTCCTCGACCAGTGCTGCCAGTGCTTCACCGGTCGGCATCACCTTTTGTCCTTCGCTGCCGAGGCGGCGGACGGAGACCGAATGCGTCTCGGCTTCCCTCTTGCCGACCACCAGCAGCGCCGGGATTTTCGCCAGCGAATGCTCGCGTACCTTGTAGTTGATCTTCTCGTTGCGCAGGTCGATCTCGACCCGCAGGCCGGCGCGCCGCGCGGCGGCCGCGACCACCTTGGCGTATTCATCGCCTTCCGAGGTGATGGTGGTGACGACGGCCTGGACCGGGGCGAGCCACAGCGGAAAATTGCCGGCGAAGTGCTCGATCAGGATGCCGATGAAGCGTTCCATCGAGCCGCAGATCGCGCGGTGGACCATCACCGGCATCTTCTTCGAGCCGTCGGCATCGATATAGAACGCGCCGAATCGCTCCGGCAGGTTGAAGTCGACCTGCGTGGTGCCACATTGCCAGTCGCGGCCGATGGCGTCGCGCAGCACATATTCGAATTTCGGTCCGTAGAACGTGCCTTCGCCCGGATTGACACCGGTCCTGATGCGGTTGCCTGATTGCGCCGCAATTTTGTCGAGCAGCCCACTGAGCACGCCCTCCGCGTGGTCCCACATCGCGTCCGTGCCAACGCGCTTTTCCGGTCGGGTCGCAAGCTTGATCACGATGTCGCTCTCGAAACCGAAATCCGCGTAGACCGAGAGGATCAGGTCGTTGATCTTCAGGCACTCGTCCGCGAGTTGATCCTCGGTGCAGAACACGTGCGCGTCGTCCTGGGTAAAGCCGCGCACGCGCATCAAGCCATGCATGGCGCCCGACGGCTCGTAGCGGTGCACCACGCCGAACTCGGCGAGGCGGGTCGGCAGGTCGCGATAGCTTTTGAGCCCGTGCTTGAAGATCTGCACATGGCCGGGGCAGTTCATCGGCTTGATGGCGAACCAGCGCTTATCCTCCGCCTCGTCGCCCGCCGACTGCGCCGCGAACATGTTCTCGCGATACCATCCCCAGTGGCCCGAGGTCTCCCACAAAGACTTGTCGAGCATCTGCGGCGCGCTCACCTCGTCATAGTCGCCCGTTAGCCGGCGCCGCATATAGGCGATCAGCTCCTGGAAGATGGTCCAGCCGTTGGGGTGCCAGAACACCACGCCGGGGCCTTCTTCCTGGAAGTGAAACAGATCGAGTTCGCGGCCCAACTTGCGGTGGTCGCGCTTTTCGGCTTCCTCGATCTGCTTCAGATAGGCGTCGAGATCTTCCTGTTTCGCAAACGCCGTGCCGTAGATCCGCGTCAGCATCGGATTGTTGCTGTCGCCGCGCCAGTAGGCGCCCGCCACCTTCATCAGCTTGAAGGCGTTGCCGATCTTGCCGGTCGACGTCATGTGCGGCCCGCGGCACAGATCGAACCAGTCGCCCTGCTTGTAGATCTTGATGGTCTGGTCGTCCGGGATCGCATCGACCAGTTCGACCTTGAACGTCTCGCCGTTGTCGCGGAACACCTGCCTGGTTTGCTCGCGCGTCCAGATTTCCTTGGTGAACGGTTTGTCGCGCGCGATGATCTCGCGCATCTTCTTTTCGATTACCGCAAAATCCTCCGGCGTGAACGGCTCGTTGCGGAAGAAATCGTAGTAGAAGCCGTTCTCGATCACAGGCCCAATGGTGACCTGCGTGCCGGGCCACAGCGACTGCACCGCTTCGGCCAGCACATGGGCGGCATCATGCCGGATCAGCTCCAGCGCGCGGGCATCGTCGCGGGCGATGAATTCGATCTTCGCGTCGTGCTCGATCGGGTCGGCGAGGTCAGAGACCACACCGTCCAGCGCCATCGCCACCGTGCGCTTGGCCAGCGACGGCGAGATGCCCTTGGCGATATCGAGGCCGGTAATGTTTTTGGGGAATTCGCGCTTCGCGCCGTCGGGGAAGGTGAGGGCGATCTTGCTGGATTCGACAGCTTTCAGATTCGTGATGCTGTATTTGAAGTCCGGCATGGCAGTCTCTCCTTATGCTCACTCCTGCGAACGAGCGCAGGTAAGCGGGAAACAGCGGTATAGCAGGGGATTCGCACGGCGCAATCCGGATATCCACGAAAATCTGCGGTGCTTGGTTCCGGCGTTGAATCGTCCACCCCAACGCGCGTGGCTTGTTGTCGCCACATGGACTTGTCACAATCGGCTTGTTAGCTTTCCGCAGTTGCCCAGCAATCTTGTCCGCAATCGCTTAAGTTCCCCACCGCGCCCATGACCCTGCGTGCATTTCTCGTCGTCCTCCTGGCATCGATCTGCGGTCAGGCGCTGGCTGCATCCGCAGCCACCCGGCCCGCGCCGCGCGAGGTGCCGCCGCCGCCGATGGTGTTCTATGTCGCGAAGGGCGCGCCCGATGCGTGCGGCCGCGGTTGCGACAGCTGGATCGCGGTCGAAGGCCAGGTCGATTCGGGCGCGGCGTTGCGGTTCCGGAGATTCCTCCGCCAGGTCGGGGATCGCAATCTGCCGATGTATTTTTCGTCGCCCGGCGGCAATCTGGATCAGGCGCTGGCGATGGGCGCCATGCTTCGCGAACGGCCGGTTGTCGCCAGGGTGGCGCGAACGGTAGTGAGGGAGTGCGGCTTCGAAGCGCAGGACGGCGATGCCTGCCTCAAGCTGAAGCAGTCGGGCCGCGAGCTCCATGGCGATCTGTGGACGCGCGGTGCGATGTGCAACTCGGCCTGTCCCTATCTCATCCTCGGCGCGACCACGCGCGAGATCGCGCCGGATACCCTGCTGGCGGTGCATTCGCCGAAAGTGGTGGTGCGTTACAGCGGCGGCGTACCGACCCAGCAAGTGCGCGCCGCGGCGACGGAGCGTGGTCTTGAACGCGCCGATCGCATGCTCTCAAGCTATATCTTCAAGATGGGCGCCGCGGGCGCATTGCTCGATCTCGCCAAGACCGTCAAATTCGAAAGCATGCATGTGCTTACCCGCGAAGAGATCATTGGCTTCGGCATCGACCGGCGCGAGTTCGTCGAGACGCCGTGGACGTTCGAAAATGCCGGCCGCAGCATGGTGCGCAAGGTCGCGATCGCAAAGAGCGAGGCGGGAAATTCCTACCGGACATTGCAATGGCGGCTGTTCTGCTTCACCGCGGGCCAGTTCGAACTGGATTTTCAGCGTCAAATTTCTGCCAGGCCGGCCTTCGCCACGGTGTCGATTTCGAATGGCGGACCAAAGCCGTTGTCTTTCGCGTTTCCACCGGCCAAGCCGCCGGGGTTCGAGGTTTGGGGCTTGCGCATGACACGAGCTTCGCTGCAGTCGCTTGCCGATTTGCCGCAATTCGACTTCACCGAGGCCAACCTTGCGCCGGACGGAAGCCGGCTCGGCCGCCCGGCGAAATTCTCCACCGATGGGTTGGCGGACGCGTTGGACCGCCTGCTCGCGACCTGTCCACCGCAAAAAGAGATCGCGCCCCCGCAGACCAACCGGGCTCACGACAGCGCCGCGAAATAGTCGGCGGGTCGGACTTTTATTCCGCGCCGGCGTGGTCTACATGCAGCTGCATGGAAAATGCACCTATCGAACGTCGCTTCGCTTCCACCGCATTGATGTTGGGAAATTTTGTCAACGGGACTGCCGTGTTGGCGCCGGCAGGCATGCTGAGCGAACTGTCTGCGGGTCTTGGCGTGACGATCCGCGACGCGGGATTGCTGATCACCTTCGGCGCGATCGTGCTGTGCATCGGCTCGCCGCTGACGGCGTGGCTGACCAGCAGGATCGAGCGCCGCGCGCTGCTGACGGCGACGCTCGCGGTGCTCGCGGTCGCCAATGCCGCCTCGGCGTTCGCGCCTGACTACGCGACGCTGCTCGTTGTCCGCCTGATCATGCTGGCGATCGGCGCGCTTTATACGCCGCAGGCCGCGGGCACGGCCGCCCTGATCGGCGCGCAGCCTATGGCGGCATCGGCATCGCCGCCTGCTTCAGTTTTCTGCTGCTGGCCTGGCGTCTGCCCGGGGGATTGATTGGCACGCCGGTCGACCTCAAGACATGGGTCGACGTCGGGCGAAACCGGCTGATCGTCTTGCTGCTGCTGATCACGACGTTGCAAATCGCAGGACAATTCGCCGTTTTCACCTATATGGGGCCGCTACTGACGCGGCTGACGCAGGCGGGTCCCGATGCGGTTGGCCTGGTGTTCGCGACCTATGGCGCGTTCGGATTCGTCGGCAACGTGATCGCGACTCGCTTGGTCGATTCCTGGGGCAGTTATTGGACGTCGTTGTTGTTCATGGCCTTGCTGTTGGCCGGGGCTTGCATCTGGGCGCTTGGCGCGGGTCATTTGGCGATCATGATGGTTGCGGTCGTAGTCTGGGGTCTTGGCTTCGCCTCAACCAATTCCATGCAACAGGTGCGGCTGATCGGGGCGGCGCCGGCGCTCGGCGCAGCATCGGTATCGCTGAACACTTCGGCGCTCTATGTCGGCCAGGCGATCGGTTCGGCAACCGGCGGCATGCTGTTCGCCCGCGGCCAGCTCTATGGCACCGGATACGTCTCAGTAGCCTTCATCGCGCTGGCGCTGATGGTGATGATCCTGAGCCGGCCGCGACAGGTTGCGGTGGCGTCGAGGTAAGCGACACGCATTGCCGCACGAAACCGTCGACAAGATTTTCGCCGTATGGCATGAGCCGCGGATAGGCCCGCGGTTCGCCGCAGCCGGTTTCGTTGGCGGATGAGGACGTTGTTCGTCATTTAGCCCCAATCGAAAAGATATTTTGGCAATCAAAAGCCGCAATGGTACTGGCGACGAGCTTGGCATTGATGCCCTTCATGAATGCCCTTCAATCCACCCGGCGATCCGGACGACGTCATCCGGTTCTGCCCGAAATCTGCCGTGTCTTGAAATCTGCTCTTGAACTCTGCCATATCTTGAACTCTGCCATATCTGGAAATCTGCCTTGTCTTGCAGCTATTTGCGAAACGAAAGTAAAGTGAAATGAGAACAACATTGGCGCTGGTCGCGTTCCTGTTTTCAACGGTCGCGATTGCTCAGAGCAACCCGCCGACCGTTGGCGGAAAGCCGTTGCTGCAGGTGAAGCCGAAAGCCGCACCTCAGCCGAAAGCTGCTGCTGCGAAGCCGCAATCGGTCGCCGCGAAATTGCAGGCATGTCTCGAAATCGATGATGCGACCAAGGAGCGGTTGAGCTGCTACGACGCCATCTTCCCGCCCAAGCCGAACCCCAAGGCGCCCGCCGCGAAAGCGGTGCCGGATTGCCGTTTCACCAAGGAGGAAGACGAGCGGCTGACCTGCTTCAACGGCTTTGCGGAGAAAATTCCCAAGCTTCCGCAGTAGCGGCGTCAGTCGCCGATCCGCGTCAGCACCGCCTTGAAGGCGACACCGGGCATCTGCAGCGCGGCGCCTTCGAAGTCGACCATGTCGCCGCTCGCCTTTCCCTTCAGGGTCAGCGTGATCATGTCGGTGCCGAACAGCGGCCTGACGGCCGGGTCGTCATTGTGGCGTTGGGTCGAGACCTTGACGTGGATGGCGTCGCCGTTGCCGGTGTAGTTGCCGATAAATGCAAAGCCGGAATTGCCGCCGCGCAGTTTGCCCGAGGTGGCGTAGATCACGCCGGTTCCGGTGCCATGAACGGTATGAAATTCAACCTTATAGAGGCCTTCCCGCAAATTGCTTCCCCGCCGGTTGCAGATTTGATGCATACCCTGTGTTTCGGGCGTGTGCCGGACAATCCCGCGCAAGGCAAATCGCCTGACCATCAACACCAGTTTTTAAACGGCTGAATGATCGAGGAGCTGTCGATTGGCGGCGCGCCAAATCATCGCCCGAGTGGTCGGGCAAGTCATCGCCAGGTTATCAGCAGTTCATCGGCTCACGGACGAGGCGGTGCTGGCCGCTACCCGCGTCAGTGCCGGCGTTGCCGCCATCTTGACCAGGACTTCCTTGACCGGATTTTCGGTCCAGGCGTGGGTGACGTAATCGCGGTGCGTCACGCCCTCGGGCGTCTCGACAAACACCACGCTGCCGGGCCGCAACGGCCGGTCCATGTCGTCTGATATGGCGATGCCTTTTTCCTTCAGCATCTGCATCAGCTCGTTATCGTGCCGCTTGGTGTAATGCGTGTACGAACTGACGAAAAAGCCGGATCGATTGTTGACGATCCAGGATGCGAACTTGTCGAGCTCGCCATAAACCGCGTCGAGCAGGAATACGCCGCGGACGCGGTTGCCGAGGCCGCCCACGTCCAGGCTCCATGCCGCCGGCATGAAGCCGCCGCTGTAGCCGACGATGACGACCGGCATGCTGGCGAAATCCCTGGCCGCGCCGGGATCGCCATAGAGGCGGGCAAGGTGCTCGGCCGATTCCGCCACGAAACGCTTGAGCCCGCCGGGCTGCCAGAACTTGCCGGCGCTGGAATCGGCGGCATCGACCGCCAGCTGCGGCGCCAGCAGCACGGCATTGACGCCGGAATCCGAGATCTGTTGCGGCACCAGTTGCCGGTCGCGCACGTCGCGCTCCAGCGTCGCGCCGTTGCCGTGGAAGAACACCACGATCACGCCGGGTTTGCGGACGTTGAAATGCTCCGGGACATGCATCAACACGCGATTATCGTTGTAGGTCTCATCCTGCCAGTACACCCGGCCATTGAAACTGCGGTGGCCGCGGCGGTCGCCACTGGAAATGTCCAGGAACGGCTTGTCGGTGCGCGGATTGTTGCCGAGATAGGGGAATGCCGAGGATTTCAAGGCCACCAGCGTGGTCTGTTGCTCGCGCGGCGCCGCGCGTCCATACGGGACCGTCGGCGCCAACGACGCAACCCGATACGGGGCCGGCTCGGCCTGAGCCAGGCGTTTGCGGGGCGCGTCGGAAGGTTCACGCAGCACAAAGCTCTCATTGGCGCTCGGGAAGCGGTCGTTGAATTGCGGCGCAGGGAACCGGTCGTCAAACGTATCTCCCGATGCTTGCGAGTTGGCCGCCAGCATTCCGGCGCTCGGGGCCTTGCCGCATTGAACGAGAACGAAACACGAGGGCACAAGCACGGACAGAAGCGCGATGCAGCGCCATCGACGAGAATCGGCGCGATGTCGCGCCTGCGCAGGCGTCATCGCGCCCGGCGTCATCACCTGGCCTGTCTCGTCAGACGTTTGGAATTTCGGATTGGCTCCGATCATCCACCCCTTGCCCCAATGTCGACCGGCGTGTTCGGCGTATGTCAGCTTGTTAACGTTGAGGTGACGTTAAAGCCTCCGGGAAAACTCCCCATTCCCGGCTCCTCCAAACGAACACGAAATCGTGTCGCGATTGTGGGCCGGAAGCCCCGCTTTCGCAATGCCGCAGGACTACGGAGGGGGCTTAGCCACCCGGTCAGGGTACAATAATACCTATTGCTAGCCGATTTCCAAATCTTTGCTAGCATTGCTTGAATGGAGGCAGACCAGCCTGCACGATCAGGTGATTCCTCAGGCATGGACTGACATGACGGCATCAGAAACGGGAAGCGCGGCATGGCCCGCCCGGCTCCGCGGTGGAGGGTCGACGGTTTCGCTGATTGTCGCTACCGCCATCGTCGTGGCCGACATGGTAGGCGTCGGTGTCTTCACCAGCCTCGGCTTTCAGGTCAAGGACATCCCCTCGGGCTTTTCGATCCTGTTGTTGTGGTCCGTCGGCGGTGTCGTCGCGCTGTGCGGGGTGTTTTCTTACGGCGAACTGGGCGCGATGTTTCCGCGCTCGAGCGGCGAATACAATTTCCTGGCTCGCGCCTTTCATCCGGCCTTCGGGTTCCTGGCGGGCTGGGTGTCGGCGACGGTCGGTTTCGCCGCACCGGTGGCCCTGGCCGCGATGGCTTTTGGCGAATACGGCAAGGCGGTCGCTCCCGGCGCGCCGCCGCTCGTCCTTGCGATCGGCGTGGTCTGGCTGGTGTCGCTGGTGCAACTTGGCGGCGTCAGGCACTCCAGCACCTTTCAATTGATCTCGACGATCCTGAAGGTCGTGCTGATCGTGGCGTTTCTGATCGCGGGATTTGTCATCGGCACGCCGCAACCGGTCTCGTTCACGCCCTCTGTTTCCGATCTTGCGCACGTCACCAGCGCGCCGTTCGCGATCGGGCTGGTGTTTGTGATGTATTCGTTCTCGGGGTGGAACGCCGCGACCTACATCATCGGCGAGATGCGCACACCGCAGCAGAACCTGCCGCGGGCGCTGCTGGCGGGGACGCTGATCGTGCTGGCGCTCTATGTCGCGCTGAACGCCGTGTTCCTGCACACCACGCCGATCGACAAATTGTCCGGGCAACTCGATGTCGCGCGGATCGCCGGCAGTCATATTTTCGGCGAGATCGGCGGCCGCATCGTCGGCGCGATGATCTGCATCGGGCTGGTGTCTTCCATCAGCGCGATGATGTGGATCGGCCCGCGCGTCATGATGACCATGGGGGAGGACATCCCGGCGCTGCGGGTATTCGCCCGCAGGTCGGGCAACGGCGCGCCGGCCTACGCCATCCTGTTCCAGCTCACGGTAGCCAACCTGATGCTGTTCACCCGCAGTTTCGAGGCGGTGCTGGATTTCATCCAGTTCGCGCTGTTGTTCTGCTCGTTCTTCACCGTGCTCGGCGTCATCAAGCTGCGCATCACCCAACCTGATCTGCCGCGACCCTATCGCGCCTGGGGATACCCGGTAACCCCGGTGGTTTTCCTGCTCGTGACGCTTTTCATGATGTACTATCTCTTGACGGAACGGCCGTTGCAGTCGGTGCTGGGCAGCTTGATCATGATTTCGGGCCTCTTGATCTACGCCGTTTTCCGCAGGCGGGCCGATCGAGACGCCGCGACCGCGCCTCTAACTCGCCGATCAAGCCTCGAGTAACGATGCTTCAGCCCATGAAAATGGCGGCTGCCGCCGCAGTCATGCTTGTCGCGGCTGCCGTGTCCACGCGCGCGGCCGAACCCGTCAGCGCTGACGATACCGCGCGTTTCCTGGCGGGAATGCCGCCGTCGGCCGGATCGCCGCTGATGCCGCTGACGCAAGACCCTTCCTGGCAGCGGCATGCCAGGTTCTTCGATTCGGCGTTCGCCCAGCTGGAGCAGCGTCAGCTTTCGAAAATCCGGGCCTGGGCGGACGCCAATCTGGCCGCGCCGCGGCCGACCATGTTCTACATGTTCAGTGGTCCGGACTTTCTCTACGCCGACGCTTTTTTCCAGAAGGCCACGACCTATGTGCTGGGCGCGCTCGAGCCGGTCGGTTCGGTGCCCGATCTCACCAGATTGCCGCGCGGTGGCATCGGCGCCGGCCTTTACGATATCGAGCGCTCGCTCGGTTCGATCCTGAGTTTCAGCTTCTTCATCACCAAGTCGATGAAGACCGATTTGCGCGCCGGACAGATCAGCGGCACCTTGCCGTTGTTGTATGTTTTCCTGGCGCGCTCGGGAACGACCCTCCGCGAGGTCAGCCTGGTTTCGCTGGACGACAAGGGGGCGGCCTATTTCGCCAATGAAAATGCCGGCAGGAATGCCATCCGCGGCGTGCGGATTGTGTTCGCCGGCCGTGATGGCGTGCAACGGACGCTGTATTACTTCTCGACCGATCTTTCAAATAACGGCGTCAGGAACTCGGGCTTCCTGAAGTTTTGCCAAACGCTCGCGCCCGGCGACAGCTTGATCAAGAGCGCATCCTATTTGCTGCATTCCCGCAATTTCACCACGGTGCGTGATTTTCTGCTCACCAACAGCACCTCGATCGTCCAGGACGATTCCGGCATTCCGCTCGCCGATTACGATCCGCGCAAATGGCGGTTCTTTCCGTTCGGCCGCTACGCCGGCCCGATCAACAAATTCCCCGGCGCCTACCAGCCGAAATATGCCGAGCTGTTTCGACACAGCCAGCCGATGAATTTCGGCATCGGCTATCGCTGGCGATCGTTTGAATCGAACCTGCTGCTGTCGATCCGGGTGCCCTGACCCGGCTCTCCGGCATCACCAGCGGGTGCTTTGGCTCGGTACGATGAATGTTGCCTTGCTCGGCGTCCTGCGGCCGCTCTCCCGGCCGCGGTTCCGGCATGGCCGGAAATGTGGATTTGGTTGGAAGGCAATGCAGCAGTGTGTTACGGCGCGTTGACGCCGCGCCATCGCCCGAACCGCCACGGCAGATACCATCGCGCGCCCGATGGCGTTGTCCGCGGCACGTTGTCGATTCCCGAAGTGCCCCAGGGCTGGCAGCGCAACAGCCGCGCCAGCGTCATCCAACCGCCGGCCCACAGCCCGAAGCGCTCGATCGCCTCGTCGCCGTAGACAGAGCAGGTCGGCAGATGACGGCAGTTGTAGCCGACCAGCGGCGACAGCGTGTGCCGGTAAACCCAGATCAGCGTCCGCCCGGCATTGCGCGGCAGGCGCCGTGCTGCAGCGGCGCAGTCAGCACGAGGAGAATATTTCATAGGCGCCGTGCTCGTTTCTGGAGCGTCTTCTGCACGGTTCCGATGCATGGAACCACGGCAGATATGCAATTGGGCCACATAAAACCAAAATATGATATCTATTTGGGAGCAGCGCAGCAAATGTGAATAGACGCTTCTTTGTCATGCGGTTACGTTTGTGTAACGCTTGCGTGACGCGAATCGTTAAGCGTCGGAATCGTTAAGCGTTGGAACTGGGGCCGTTACCACTGCTCGACTAGGACGTGGGGGAAGGAACCAAATTGAGGCTCGTGAAGTCCTTTCGATCCGGCGGCTGGGCGCTTCTTGGCGCCGCCGCCCTTAGTATTGCAATGCCCGCCATCACGGCGGGGGAGGGAGGCCGGGCACGTGCCGGCGTCACCCTCGAAGAACGCAAGATGCCAATGCGGTTCAGCTGGATCGCATGTCAGGGTGCATCAGATCTGGATGGGCGACCGTGCCGACGACGCCAAGGCCGCCAGCTACACCGCGCAGGATATGATGATCGTGGAACGCGACATCGGGCGCCTTGCCAAATACACCTTTGATATGGGCGGAGC
>WNFW01001246.1_pt1 | contig 17064 bp, 12 predicted proteins | sample 5400131 | NCBI WGS metagenome assembly WNFW01 (sample SAMN13153362, study PRJNA577476) | soil metagenome | isolation source: 20 cm soil or saprolite under grassland replicate 1 | place: USA:California | collected 2016-06-15 | reverse complement strand
AGGAAGTGGGCGAAAGTCATCAAGGGCGCCGGCGTCGAGACGACGAAATGAGCACGCTACCGCGCGCCACTGCGCCGCGGCTCCCAGGCATCATTGATCGAGCAGGCGCCCGCGCAACTCCTCGAACGGGATCATGACGTGCTCGCGAAACGCCGCGCGCTGCTGAAGCGCGTCGTACCAGCGCTCGACCTGCGGCAGCGCCGGCCGCTCGATCTCCAATTCGAAATACCGGTACAGCGACGTGCCGGTGGTAATGTCGGCAAGCGTCAACGTTGCGCCGCTTTGCGCAGATGTTCCACCAGGTGCTTGGCCGGCCGTGGCAGCGTCTTGAAGCTGCGGGCGCAAATCGTCAGCCTGCGGTTGGCCCAGGGGTCGCGAATCCTGATCATGGTGATCGGCATCGATCGCGCGCAACGCTTGGCGGCGGTTTCCGGCACGACGGCGATGCCGACATCGGCCGCCACCATCTGACAGATCGCATCGAAATCCCTCAGGCGCGCCCTGAATCGCAAGCGCATGCCGAGCCGCGCGGCGTGCTTGGCGATATGGATCTGCAGCGCGGTCGAATTCGTCAGCCCGACGAAATCACGATTCCCGACCTCCTGAAAGTCGATCTGACGACGGCTGGCAAAATCGCCGTGCCGCGCCGCCACCAGCATCAGGCGATCCTCGCTGAACAGGAATCGCTCGACGCTATCGGGCAATGCATGCTCGGCGGCAAAGCCGAGATCCGCGGCACCGGTGGCGATCGCCGCGGCAATATCGGTGCTTTCACGCTCCTCGACATCGACATTGATATCGGGATGTTCGCGCAAGAATGCCGCCAGCGCCTTCGGCAGATGTTCCGACAGGCCCGAGGTGTTGGCGAGCAAAAGCACGCTGGCCTTGACGCCGCTGGCGTAAGCCGCGAGATCGCCGCGCATGGTGTCGACATTGTGAATGATGATGCGGGCATGGTCGAGCAGGCTCTCGCCCGCCGCGGTCGGCTCGACACCGCGCCGGCCGCGCTTCAATAGCGCGACCCCGAGGGCGGCTTCGAGGCCCTTGATCCGCGCGCTTGCGGAAGCGAGCGCGAGATGGGCGCGCAGCGCGCCGCCGGTGATGCTGCGCGCCTCGGTCACCGCGATGAACAGCTGCAGGTCGACCAGATCGAAACGCATGGCAAGATTCCTGCCTTCGTCACTGCCGAAGGCTTGCTCCGTAACCTGCAGATTGTGCCGATCGCGCGGATCGGTCAATGTGATCCTATGTTCGAGCCTGTCCTGCTTTTCGTCGCCGCCGCCTTCCTGCTCGCGGGTTTCATCAAGGGCGTGATCGGGCTTGGCCTGCCGACGGTTTCGATGGGGCTGCTCGCGGTGACGATGCAGCCTTCGCATGCGCTCGCCATCGTCATCGTGCCGGCCGTTGTCACCAACATCTGGCAGACCTTTGTGGGCCCGTATTTGTCCGACATCATGCGGAGGCTGTGGCCGTTGATGGTGGGCACCGTGGTCGGAATCTGGCTGAACGCCGGCATGCTGACCGGCCCCTATGCGCGCTATGGCGCCATCGTTCTCGGCGGGCTGCTGGTGATCTATGCCATCACAAGCTTGAGCAAGTTCAGCTTCCATGTCGCGCGCAGGGACGAAAAATGGATCGGCGGCATCGTCGGGGTCATGACGGGCGTAGTGTCCGCCGCGACCGGCGTGCAGGTGATCCCTTCGATGCCTTATATGCAGGCGATCGGCATGGAGAAGGACGAGCTGGTGCAGGCGCTCGGGGTGTTCTTCACGGTGGCGACGGTGGCGCTGGCCTTCAATCTCACCAGCGCCGGATTGCTGAGCGCGTCCACCGCACTGCCCGGTGCGATCGCGATGGCGGCGGCCTTCACCGGCATGTTCATCGGCCAGGCGGTGCGCTCGCGGATGCGGCCTGAAGCCTTCCGCCGCTGGTTTTTGGTCGCGATGATTTTTCTGGGACTCTATCTCGCGGCAAGTGCCATTTATAATGTTTTGGAATCGTGAGGCGAGACTGTCGTGCCTCGAAATTGCTGCGCCAAAGCGGGCGACCCGGGACTCCAGGCGCCGGTGATTGGTCCGAGAAGCTGCGGCGTGCTGCTTCCCCGCTGAAGCCTGTCACGGGGCGGCGCTCGTTGCCGATCCGTTGATTTGCGGCCTTGACGCCGTGCACATCTTCGCGGCAGCCTCACCTAAACACCAGCGTGGGCGCGGCCGAGGCATCGAACGCCGCCCGGAAGCTCCGGCGGTAGCGGAGACCTGTTCCGGCGCGATTTACAGCTTCGCGCCGGCGCGGCTGTCATCACCGCGTGCCATATCACGGGCATGTTAGTTCCTGCGGTTTACCGGTTCCATCGAAACCGACCGTCCACGCTACCCCCACGTGCCAAACCAGGGTGGATTACATTACCCTTTCGTCTAGATCGGGCTTCCGCCAGGCACCGCCTGTTTTAAAACCATTGGAATCGGCCAGCCTAACACGTAGTGATTAGCTACCCGATCTGGAGCGCAGGAGATATGGAGAGACGCCTAGCCGCCATCGCCTGCGCGGACGTCGCCGGTTACTCGCGAATGATGGGCGCCGACGAGGCGGGTACGCACGCCACGTTCAAGGCCCATCGAAGCGCGATACATCCAATCATCCTCAATCATGGCGGTCGCGTCGTGAAGAACACGGGCGACGGTTTCCTGCTCGAGTTTCCCAGCATCGTCGGGGCCATCGAGGCGGCCGTCGCGATGCAAACCCTGATGGCGGAACGCAACAACCAGCTGCCAGCCGATCGCGTCATGCAATTCCGTCTGGGCGTCCATATGGGAGATGTCATCGCCGACGATGACGAAGTATTCGGCGATGATGTGAACATCGCCGTCCGCCTTGAAGCGGTTGCCGCCCCCGGCGGCGTGGCGATTTCGGCAAAGGCCCACGGTGAGGCCAGCAGGCATCTCACCGCCACCTTTGTCGACGCTGGCAGTCACCGTTTCAAGAATATCGCCGAGCCGATCCAGGTCTGGACCTGGGAGCCGGACGGGTTCGATGGCCGCGGCCGGGAGTCAAGGGAGGCATCGAACCTGCCGGCTCAATACCGAACCGCGATCGTGGGCGTGCTTCCATTCGCAAATCTCAGCGACAGCACCGATGAATATTTCTCCGATGGGTTAACCGAGGACTTGATCCACGCGCTTTCCCTGCAATCATTTTATCGGGTGCTGAGCAGAAATTCGACCTTTTCGTTCAAGGGCAAGAATCTGAGCACGCGCCTGATCGCGCGGGAGATTGATGCGACCTACTTGATCCAGGGTTCGGTACGGCGCGCCGGAAGCAAGATTCGCGTCACCGCCGAACTGATAGCGCCTGAGAACGGGGAGCAATTGTGGACCGGTCGATACGACAGGAACATGGGCGATCTGTTCGCGATGCAGGATGAAATCACCACCAATCTGTCCGCCGCCATCGCCACCGAGATATATCGGGCGGAAGCCTCCGCTCCCGCCCGGTCGTCCACCGATTTGACCGCATGGGATCGATTTCTAAGGGGCCTTTCCCATTATTATCGGCAGACCAAAGCGGATTTCGAAACATCGATCGCGCTGTTCAAGGAGGCGATTGCGCTCGATCCCTCGCTTGCCATCGCCCGCGCCTATCTCGCCACGATCATGGTGCAGGGCGTGCAGTATGGATGGATCAGGAGCACGCGCGAACTGTGGACCACCGCGATCAGCCTGGCGGAAAGCAGCGTTCGGCTCGATCCGCGCTCCTCGTTCGCATTTTCCATTCTGGCCTATCTGCAAGCGATGGAAGGCCACTACGAGGCAGCGATGGATGCGATCAAGCGGGCGGTAGAGTTGAACCCGTACGATATGGGTGCCCGCGGCGTTCAGGGAATATGTCACCTCGTCATCGGCGAACATCGGCAGGCGGTCGAACTGTTTTCAATGGCTGTGCAGCGCGGCAACAGCGATCCCAGATATCAATTGGCGGCACTGAATGCGTTCAGCCATTATCTACTGGGACAGTACGACGCTTCGTTGTCCTGGGCGCGGGAAGCCTTGTATTCCAATCCCAATCATCTCCAGGTGCTCGCCGTCAGGGCAGCCGCCCTCGCGCAATTGGGGCGAACCGAGGAAGCGGCAAAGGCGTGCGAAGTCTTGCTGAGCAACTATCCAGGCTTCAGCGCCGAACGGCATCTCCGGAATTTCCGCTGGAAAACGCCGGCGGACATCGCTCATTATCGCGACGGACTTTTGAAAGCGGGCGTGCCCTTCGGCAAATTGACCCTCGTGGGCTCCAGCCCAAAGCTTGCAGCGGAATCCTGAGATCCGGTTGCGTTCGGCAACGCGCCTGCCTCATCCTTCAGTTGAACCGCCTTCGAATTTCACGAAAACGGGGGCGCGTTCGAGCCCAACAGGCAATTGTGCCACACTTAACTACCATTGATGGCCAAGGTGCTAATTTTACATAAAGTTCAGGTATTTTCGATACACACGCCTATTGGCTTAGAACAGCGCTCCATAACGCTCAGGATGAGCGATGTCAGATGCAGACTTATCAATCTTCGACGAAGTCGAAACTTCAATAAGCATCGGTTCGGCGGAGAAGCGCCTGGAAACGATCAAGCGCGTGACTGATCTGTTTCTGTCGTCCACCGGCAGCCTCAATAGCGAACAAATCGACCTGTTCGATGATGTGCTTGAGCGCCTGATTAAAACGATAGAGATTCGGGCGATCGCAGATGTCAGCGCTCGCATAGCGCTTGCCGAGATGAGCGTTCAATTGGCTCCCATTGCCCAGGCGCCGCCGTCTGTCATCCGCCGGCTGGCAAGGAACGACGAGATTACCGTCGCCGGACCCGTTTTAACCGAGTCCCCCCGTCTGAGCACCGAAGACCTGGTCGAAATCGCGGAAGCAAAGGGCGAGCAGCACCTGTTGGCCATTTCGGGGCGGTGGTGGTTGAAGGAAGTTATCACCGATGCGCTGTTGGCCCGCCAGTACCCAGCCGTTAGCCGCCGGATCGTCAACAATCCCGGCGCGCGGGTCTCCGCGGCCGGATTTGCAATTGTCATAGCGCAGGCTGAATCCGATCCTGAACTTGCCGTCGAAACCGGGATCAGGGTCGATTTGCCGTCGGGGCTTCGTCATCAACTGTTGCGCAACGCCACCGAAGCGGTCCGGTCGCGGCTGTTGTCACGCGCGCCGCCTCACATTTTCGAGGAAATCCGAAGCGCGATTGCGACCGTCTCGGCGGGCGTCAATCGCGAAATGTCCAAAGTTCGCGACTTCGTCGCGGCCAAGCGCCTGGTGGCTCTGCTCAAGGACAGCGGCGAACTCAATGAGGCGGCTTTGCTAGGCTTCGCCAAACAGCGGAAATATGAAGAGACCGTCGCTGCACTCGCCGAACTATCGCAATCCACCATCGAGATCATTCGCCCGCTGATGCAAAGCCTCCGCGACGACGGCGTTCTCATTCCTTGCAAGGTAGCGGAACTCAGCTGGGAGACCGTCAGCGCCGTTTTGGAGAGCCGCTTTGCGAGCGGCTCGATGGGGCCGCACGAATTGGCCAGGGCGAGAGGCCAATTTGCCGCATTAACACCCGAAAGCGCGCGCCGTTTGCTTAGATTTTGGCAGGTACGATCGCCATCTTCATCATCAAGCGTGAATTGACCCAGCGTTTGCCGCCTGGTCGCTTTGCCGGCCGCCCGCAGGTTTTATCATCTTGTTAACATTATAACGCGAACCGCCGGCAGGTTTTACATCTTGTTGGACGCGCACGTCTTTTAGTGCAGCCGTATTTCTTGTCCAAACGCCTTAATTGGCCTGTCAACGCAAAAACGAACCGGTCGGATGACTGAAGCAAAGTCGCTTCTAGCGGAGCTGGAAGAAGCGGTATCCAGAGGAACGGCCGAAAGCTGTTTGCGGGCTTTGTGGCACGCGACCGATATTCTGATCGCCGGCCGGTATTCCGAAGAGCAGATTTCGACTTTTGGCGAAGTCATCGGGCGGCTTGGGCAAGAAATCGAAATCGCCGCGCGAGTGCGGCTGGCAACCGAGCTTGCCCGCAGCGGCAATGCGCCCATCGACGTCATCAGAAAACTTGCTTTTGACGATTCGATCGACGTCGCCGGTCCCGTGCTTCGGCAGTCCGAGCGGCTCGATGAAAAAATGCTGGTTGCAACTGCAAAATCCAAGAGCCAACAGCACCTGCTTGCCATCTCGAAGCGGAAATCCATCCCTGCCGATGTAACCGACATTTTGGTAGTGCGTGGCACGTCAGAGGTTGTCACTTCGGTCGCAGCCAACGATGGCGCAAGCTTTTCGGGTTTCGGCTTTCTGCATCTCGTAAAGCGCTCCGAGAACGACTCCATTCTCGCCGAGAATCTTGGTCTGCGCAAAGACATTTCCAGACACCTTTTTCAGCAGTTGATTTCGAAGGCATCCGACGATGTCAAAAGAAAGCTCGAGCGGGAGCGCCCCGAAATGGGGAGCCAGATTCACACCGTGGTCACCGACGTCACCGGCACGCTCCACGCAAAATTTGGGCCGGCATCCAAGAATTATTTTGCTGCGAGGCGGATCGTGGGCAAACTGCACCAGCAGGGCAGCCTGAATGAAGACAAGGTATTTGAGTTTGCTCATTCCCTCAAATTCAATGAGACCGCGGTCGCGCTGTCTTTGCTATGCGCGCTGCCGATTGACGTGATAGAGCGCGCCCTGGTCGACAAAAACAGGGAAGTCATCCTGATTCTGGCCAAGGCCCTGGCCTTCTCATGGACCACGACCATGTCGTTGCTGTTTCTCGGCGCGGCCAATTATCGGATTACCGCGGGAGATCTGGACGGCATGAAGCGGGAATTTGTTCGCTTGAACGTCGAAACATCAAGACAGGTCTTGAAAGTCTATCAGTCCCGTCAGCAAACGGCGGTCGACAATTCCAGTCTTGTCACTTAGCTCAGATCAATTCCACGAGCACGCGCCCCTGATCACTTGAACAGCGGCGTGCCCGGCACGAACGCATCGAACGCCGCCCAGAACTGCGCGCGGTAGCGGTCCTGCTCCTGCAAGATCTCATGCTTCGAGCCGGCGATGACGAGATGCGAGCCGGCGCGTAAGTGGTAGGCGAACTCCTCGATCGCCGCCGTCGAGACGATGGTGTCGCTGCTGGCGGCCAGCATCAGGATCGGCTGGCGTATCTGCGAGGGGTAATCCGAGGCGCGGAAGCCGCGCATCGCCCGAAACGCGGTATCGGCCCAGGCCACCGTGGGCGATCCGATGCCCAGCGTCGGATCTTCGTCCAGGATCGCGGCATTGCGGGCATAGCGCACGGGATCGCTGGTGAAGGGATTGTTGACGAAGGATTCCGAGCCGGTCAGCGCGTCGTTGCCGCCGGGAATATAACGGCCGCCCTGGCCTGCGAGCCGCAGCACGCGCAGCAGCGCGCGCGCCGCAAACCCGGTGCGGTGGCCGGGAAGATCGATCATCGGCGCCGACAGCACCATACGGTCGAACCAGCGTTTTCCGGCATGGGCGATCCGCAGCATCACCGCACCGCCCATCGAATGCGCCAGCGCGAAATGCGGCGGCGGGCAATCCGGCAGCACCACCTGCTGCACGAAGGTCTCGACATCCACTTCATAGTCCGAGAAATCGCGGACATAGCCCTTGCGCGGATCGCGCAGCCGCCGCGACGAATGACCCTGCCCGCGCCAGTCGACCATCGCCACCGCGAATCCGCGATCGCGCAGGTCGCGCACCGTCTCGAAGTATTTTTCGATCTGCTCGCTGCGGCCGGTGAAGACGCAAACGGTGCCCTTGCGACCCGCCGGCGGCGCCCAGCGCGCAAAACGCAGTTCGGCGCCGTCTGATGTCTTGATGGTGCCGGCGATGACGTCTTCCGGAACCGGATTGGCGGGAATCGAGACGAGCGTCATGGCCGGGACCGGATAGGTGAAAAGTGCTGAAAATCAAGGGCGGGCAACAATAGGAAGCGTCAAAAAGCGGCTCGGTGCCGCCCTCTTGAACACTATCAGACCCCTCCCATATCACCTTCGTGCAGGCCGCTACCAGTGTTTCGGGGAACCGATCCACCGGGGCTGCACGTAAGACAACGGCCCGGCCCGATGGCGGGCGGGTTAATTCAACAGTCGCTCAATGGAGGACTACCCTATGCGTACCTATGATCTCACCCCGTTTTATCGTTCCACCGTCGGTTTCGACCGGTTCTTTTCCCTGCTCGACCAGGCAGCGTCCGACGGCAGCCCCGGCTATCCGCCCTACAACATCGAGCGTACCGGCGAGAACGCCTATCGCATCAGCGTCGCGGTCTCCGGTTTTTCGCAAGGCGAACTCTCGATCGTCGCCAAGGAAAACACGCTGACCATCAAGGGCGAGAAGTCGGCCAATGAAAACGGCCAGAACAAATCCGAAGTGTTGTATCGCGGTATCGCGGCGCGCACCTTCGAGCGGGCCTTCCAGCTTGCCGATTTCGTGCAGGTGAAAAATGCCTCGCTTGAGAACGGCCTGCTCCACGTCGATCTCGTCCGCGAGATTCCCGAGGCCAAGAAACCCCGCAGCATCCCGATCTCCTCGATCGCTCCGGCGCCGCAGGTGGTCGACGGCTCGGCAGCGAAAGCCGCCGCGTAACGCGGTCCTTTCGCACCAAACTCTGAATGCGAAAACGCCCCGGTTCTCCGGGGCGTTTTTTTAACAGAACCTCACCCGAGGCGCCGCGCATCTCTTGCGCGGCGTCTCGAAGGGTGGGCCGCCCTTGTCCTTTGAGACGCAGGCTTCGCCTGTTCCTTCAGGAATGAGGGCAGCGCCTTAATCCAGCCCTTGCACCTTCGGCATCTCCTGGGTGGGCGCAATCTGTGGCGCGGGCTTCGCCGGGACAGAACCCGTCGTTACGGGTGCCGGCGCCGTTTGCGCCTCGGCAGCCGGTTTGGCCTGTACGGCAGCCGATTGCGCCGCAGGCTCGGGAGCTGGCTTGGCGGCCAGCGGCGAGGGCTTCGGTACCGGTGGTGTGCGGCTTGCGACCCTCGGTATCGAGACCGGCGGCCGCGGCGGGCCTCTGACGTGGCTGACCGGCGGCAGCGGACCTGGCCCCGGCCCGATCGCCAAATCGTCATTGAGATTGTCGCCCATCCGGTGGGCCGGCATGAAACGGAGGATCCGGCCGGTGCGGGCGTCGATTATCAGCCGCCCGTCATCGCCGCCGCGATCGATCACGGCAATCGTATAGACAAAGCCGCGCTGCTGCGGAATCCCGAGCGGCGAGAACCCGCTTTCGCGCAGGACGGTGTAGACCTCCTGCGGCGGCAGCAATCTTGGCCCGTAGCCCGGCCCGGGTGCTGCCTCGGGCATCGCCGCATAGGGACCGCCAACGTCGGACACCGCGGTGTAGTGCGAACCCGCAACACCATATGGCGCCAAAACTTGCGCATTCGCCGCCGTGGCCGTGAGAACCAGCCCGGCCGACATGATCCATCTTGTGAACAGCTTCATCGCCGTCGCTCCTGCTAACGCCCCACGATTCCAGAGCGTTTTTCGCCCTCTTATGCTGCCCTGCAACCTCATCGCTAATTCCGGCGGTCCTTGGGCGGGATCGCGGCTCGCCTGCCTCAAATGCGGGACAGCTTGACCGAATACGCCTTGGGCCATGGACTTGCCATGCAATCGGCGACTTTCGCGCGCTTGTGTGTTAGAAAAAAATTTGGCATGGTCGGAGTTAGGACAGCATAGCTGTCTCAATTTTCGTCGCAAACCCGGCACAGGGATTGCAGCGAAAGCCGGGCACTCCGGCGACGGGTAGTGGCAGGTAAGGCCGTTCGTCGGGGAAGCTGAACGCCCAAGCCTGAATTTATGAAATTGTGGCTCGCGTAAGACGAGCGGTGGCCCGGTGGGTGCCGCAAACGTCCAAGATGCGCCAAAGACGATGAGGCCCTTAGCCTTTAATTGAGAGGACTGACATGAGCGGGTCGGAGTTCGAGCGCGAAAACATCGTGACGGAAGCGCTGTCGGCGGCCGCGGCCTCGAAACCGGTCGAGCCGGCGCGCGAGCATAGCTGGCGTCCAGCCGCTGAGGGTCTTTACGATCCCGCACTGGAAAAGGACGCCTGCGGCGTCGGCTTCATCGCTAACATCAAGGGCAAGAAGTCGCACCAGATCGTTTCCGACGCGATCAACATTCTCTGCAATCTCGAGCATCGCGGCGCGGTCGGCGCCGATCCGCGCGCGGGCGACGGCGCCGGCATTCTGGTGCAGATTCCGCACGCTTTCTTTGAGCGCAAGGCGGCCGAGATCGGCTTCCAGCTGCCGCAGCCGGGTGACTACGCCGTCGGCGCGCTGTTCATGCCGAAGGAGACGGCGTGGCGCAGGGTCATCAAGAGCATCATCGCCGACCAGATCGAGGACGAAGGACTGATGCTGCTCGGCTGGCGCGACGTGCCGACCGACAATTCCTCGCTCGGCGACACCGTCAAGCCGACCGAGCCTGCGCACATGCAGGTATTCATCGGCCGCGGCGATCACATCAAGAGCGAAGATGAGTTCGAGCGCCGGCTCTATATCCTGCGCAAGTCGATCTCGCAGGCGATCTATCAGCGCCGTGACCGCGGCCTCGCCGGCTATTATCCGGCGTCGATGTCGTGCCGCACCGTTATCTACAAGGGCATGTTCCTCGCCGATCAGCTCGCCAAATATTATCCCGATCTGCACGAGCCGGATTTCGAGAGCGCGCTGGCGCTGGTGCATCAGCGGTTTTCGACCAACACCTTCCCGACCTGGTCACTGGCGCATCCGTACCGGATGATCGCGCATAATGGCGAGATCAACACGCTGCGCGGCAACGTCAACTGGATGGCGGCGCGGCAAGCCTCGGTGCATTCGGAGCGGTACGGCAAGGACATCAGCCGGCTGTGGCCGATTTCCTACGAAGGCCAGTCCGACACCGCCTGTTTCGACAACGCGCTCGAATTCCTGGTGCAGGGCGGCTATTCGCTGCCGCACGCCGTGATGATGATGATCCCGGAAGCCTGGGCCGGCAATCCGCTGATGGATGAGCAGCGCCGCTCGTTCTACGAATACCATGCCGCGCTGATGGAGCCGTGGGACGGCCCTGCCGCGATCGCCTTTACCGACGGCCGCCAGATCGGCGCCACGCTCGATCGCAACGGACTGCGCCCGGCGCGCTATCTCGTCACCAGCGACGACCGCATCGTGATGGCGTCGGAAATGGGCGTGCTGAAAATCCCCGAGGAGCACATCGTCACCAAGTGGCGGCTGCAGCCCGGCAAGATGCTGCTGGTCGACCTCGAACAGGGCCGCCTCATTCCCGACGACGAGATCAAGGCGCAGCTGGCGAAGAGCCACCCCTATCGCGAATGGCTCGACGGCACCCAGATCGTGCTGGAAGAATTGCCTGACGCGCCGACCAAGGGCATGCGTTCCAACCTGCCGCTTTTGGATCGGCAGCAGGCGTTCGGCTATAGCCAGGAAGACATTACCATCCTGATGACGCCGATGGCCTCGACCGGCGAAGAAGCCAACGGTTCGATGGGCAACGACACGCCGATTTCGGCGCTCTCGGACCGGCCCAAGCCGCTGTTCACCTATTTCAAGCAGAATTTCGCGCAGGTCACCAATCCGCCGATCGATCCGATCCGCGAAGAGCTGGTCATGAGCCTGGTCTCGATCATCGGGCCGCGGCCGAACCTGTTCGACCTCGAGGGCGTGGCCGGCACCAAGCGGCTCGAAGTGCGGCAGCCGATCCTGACCGACGCCGATCTGGAAAAGATCCGGTCGATCTCCGAGATCGCCGACACCCATTTCAAGTCGCGCACGCTCGACACCACCTTCCACGCCGGCTTCGGCGCCGCCGGGCTCGAACAGGTGCTCGACGAACTCTGCGCGCGCGCCGAAGCGGCCGTCCGCGAGGGCGTCAACATCATCATCCTGTCCGACCGCATGGCGGGCTCGGACCGGATTCCGATCCCCTCGCTGCTCGCCTGCGCCGCCGTGCATCATCATCTGATCCGCACCGGCTTGCGCACTTCGGTGGGGCTGGTCGTCGAATCCGGCGAGCCGCGCGAGGTGCATCATTTCGCGTGTCTGGCCGGTTACGGCGCGGAGGCGATCAATCCCTACCTCGCGTTCGAGACCATCATCGCGATGAAGGACCGGCTGCCGGCGGCGCTCGACGATTACGAGATCGTCAAGCGCTACATCAAGTCGATCGGCAAGGGCCTGCTGAAGGTGATGTCGAAGATGGGCATCTCGACCTATCAGTCCTATTGCGGCGCGCAGATCTTCGACGCCGTCGGATTGAAGGCGGATTTCGTCTCGAAATATTTCGTCGGCACCCACACCCGGATCGAAGGCGTCGGCCTGATCGAGATCGCCGAGGAAACCACCCGCCGCCATTCCGACGCGTTCGGCGATGCCCTGATGTACAAGACCGCGCTCGATGTCGGCGGCGAATATGCCTACCGCACTCGCGGTGAGGATCACGCCTGGACCGCCGAATCGGTCTCGACGCTGCAGCATGCCGTGCGCGGCAATTCGCTGGAGCGCTACAAGGCGTTCGCGAAAATCCTCAACGAGCAGTCGGAGCGGCTGTTGACGCTGCGCGGCATGTTCAAGATCAAGTCCGCCGAGGACGAGAAGCGCAAGCCGGTGCCGCTCAACCAGGTCGAGCCGGCCAAGGAAATCGTCAAGCGTTTTGCCACCGGCGCGATGAGCTTCGGCTCGATCTCGCGCGAGGCGCACACCACATTGGCGATTGCGATGAACCGGATCGGCGGCAAGTCCAACACCGGCGAAGGCGGCGAGGAGAGCGACCGCTTCAGGCCGATGCCGAACGGCGATTCGATGCGCTCGGCGATCAAGCAGGTCGCCTCGGGCCGGTTCGGCGTCACCACCGAATATCTCGTCAACGCCGACATGATGCAGATCAAGATGGCGCAAGGGGCAAAACCCGGCGAAGGCGGGCAATTGCCCGGCCACAAGGTCGACGCTGTGATCGCGCGGGTGCGGCATTCGACACCCGGCGTCGGTCTGATTTCGCCGCCGCCGCATCATGACATCTATTCGATCGAGGATCTGGCGCAGCTGATCTACGATTTGAAGAACGTCAACCCTGACGGACAGGTGTCGGTCAAGCTGGTTTCCGAAATCGGCGTCGGCACGGTGGCCGCGGGCGTGGCGAAAGCGCGCGCCGATCACGTCACCATCGCGGGCTTCGAGGGCGGCACCGGCGCGTCTCCCCTAACCTCGATCAAGCACGCAGGTTCTCCCTGGGAAATCGGACTGGCCGAAACCCACCAGACCCTGGTGCGCGAACGGCTGCGCAGCCGCATTGTGGTGCAGGTCGACGGCGGCTTCCGCACCGGACGCGATGTGGTGATCGGCGCGCTGCTCGGCGCCGACGAATTCGGCTTCGCCACCGCGCCTTTGATCGCGGCCGGTTGCATCATGATGCGCAAGTGCCATCTCAACACCTGCCCCGTAGGGGTGGCGACGCAGGACCCGGTATTGCGCAAGCGTTTTACCGGCCAGCCCGAGCACGTCATCAATTACTTCTTCTTCGTCGCCGAGGAAGTACGCGAGATCATGGCCGCGCTCGGCTATCGCAGCTTCAACGAAATGGTGGGCCAAACCCAGATGCTCGACCAGTCGACGCTGGTAGCGCGCTGGAAGGCCAAGGGGCTGGATTTCTCAAAACTGTTCGTGCGCCAGAAGGAACTGCCGGGCCAGAAGATCTATCACGCGCAAGCCCAGAACCATCATCTGGAGGCCGTGCTCGATCGCAAGCTGATCGAAAAGGCGCGGCCCGCGCTCGACCGCGGCGCGCCGGTCAAGATCGACATGGAGATCCACAACACCGACCGCAGCGCCGGCGCGATGCTGTCCGGTACGGTTGCGAAGATCTACGGCCATGCCGGCCTGCCGCACGACACCATCCAGGTGAACTTCAAGGGCACCGCCGGCCAGGCGTTCGGCGCGTGGCTGGCGCGTGGCGTCACCTTCGATCTCGAAGGCGAAGGCAACGACTATGTCGGCAAGGGCCTGTCCGGCGGCCGCATCATCGTCAAGCCGCCGCGCCTTTCCGGCATCGTGCCGGAGGACTCCATCATCGTCGGCAATACCGTGATGTACGGCGCGATCGAGGGCGAGTGCTATTTCCGCGGCATCGCCGGCGAACGCTTTGCGGTGCGCAACTCCGGCGCGGTCGCGGTCGTCGAGGGCGCCGGCGATCACTGCTGCGAATACATGACCGGCGGCATTGTCGTGGTGCTCGGCAAGACCGGGCGCAACTTCGCGGCCGGCATGTCCGGCGGCGTCGCCTACGTGCTGGACGAGTCCGGCGACTTCCCAAAACTCTGCAACATGGCGATGGTCGAGCTCGAACCGGTACTGTCGGAAGAGATGATCAACCAGAACACCTATCACCACACCGGCGATCTCGAGGCGCACGGACGGGTCGACGTGTTCCAGAACCTGCTCGATTCCGATGTCGAGCGGCTGCACATCTTGATTTCGCGTCACGCCAAGCTGACAGGGTCTGCGCGCGCCGCCAATATTCTGGCGGACTGGAAGACATGGCTGCTCAAATTCCGCAAGGTGATGCCGGTGGAATACCGCCGCGCGCTGAAGGAATTGAAGGCGAACGCGGACGCCGAGCCGAAAATCGCGATCGGGGCGTAGGAGATACGATCTCCTCATGGTGAGGAGGCGCGCTCTTGCGCCGTCTCGAACCATCAGGGCACAATATGCCTCTCATCCTTCGAGACGCGGCGAAGACGCGCTCCCCGGGGATGAGGCAAAGACTGGATAATCCTCATGGTGAGGAGGCGCGCAAGCGCCGTCTCGAACCACGAGGCCAAGATTAGGTTCAGGGGTGCTGGCTTTAATGGGCAAGATTACGGGTTTTCTGGAGATCGACCGCAACGAACGCAAATACGCACCGGTCGCCGAGCGCGTCAAAAACTATCGTGAATTCGTCATTCCCCTGAGCGAGAAGGATACCCGCGACCAGGCCGCGCGCTGCATGAATTGCGGCATTCCCTATTGCCACGGCAGCGGCTCGGTGGCGCCGGGCACGCCGGGCTGCCCGGTCAACAACCAGATCCCGGATTTCAACGATCTGGTCTATGCCGGCAACTGGGAAGAAGCCTCGCGCAATCTGCACTCCACCAACAATTTTCCGGAGTTCACCGGGCGCATCTGCCCGGCCCCGTGCGAAGCCTCCTGCACGCTCAACATCGACGACAATCCGGTGACGATCAAAACCATCGAATGCGCCATCGTCGATCGCGCCTGGGACAATGGCTGGGTCAAGCCGGAAATCCCGACGACCAAGACCGGCAAGAAGGTCGCCGTGGTCGGTTCCGGCCCCGCCGGGCTCGCCTGCGCGCAGCAGCTCGCGCGCGCCGGCCATGACGTGCATCTGTTCGAGCGCTGGGCCAAGGCCGGCGGGCTGTTGCGTTACGGCATTCCCGATTTCAAGATGGAAAAGCACGTCATCGACCGCCGCGTGGCGCAGATGGAAGCCGAGGGCGTCACCTTCCACTACGGCGTCCATGTCGGCGGCAGCGGTCCCGGCGCGCTCGATCCGCGCGAGATGCTCAATCAATATGACGCGCTGGCGCTGACCGGCGGCGCCGAAGCCGCCCGCGACCTGCTGATCCCCGGCCGCGAGCTCGCAGGCGTTCACTTCGCGATGGATTTCCTGCCGCAGCAAAACCGCCGGGTCTCCAACGAGCCGCTCGGTGCCGCGCCTGACATTCTTGCCGGCGGCAAGCATGTCGTGGTGATCGGCGGCGGCGACACCGGCTCCGACTGCATCGGCACCTCGTTCCGGCAGGGCGCGCTCTCGGTGACGCAGCTCGAGATCATGCCGGCGCCGCCCGAGCATGAGAACAAGGGCCTGACCTGGCCAAACTGGCCGCTGAAGATGCGGACCTCATCGAGCCAGGCCGAGGGCGCCAAACGCGAATACGCGGTGCTGACGCAAAAGTTCTCTGGGATAGACGGCAAGGTGGCGAAACTGCAATGCGTAGAGGTCGACGACAAGTTCAAGCCGATCGCGGGAAGCGAATTCGAACTCGAAGCGCAGCTGGTGCTGCTGGCGATGGGCTTTGTGCATCCGGTGCATGAGGGGCTGCTCAAGACCCTCGGCGTCGATCTCGACCCCCGCGGCAACGTCCGCGCCAACACATCAGACTATCAGACCTCGCGGCCCAACGTGTTCTCCGCAGGCGACATGCGCCGCGGCCAGTCGCTCGTGGTGTGGGCGATCCGCGAGGGCCGGCTCTGCGCGCGGGCGATGGATGGGTTTTTAATGGGGACGACAAGTTTGCCGCGGTAGATTACTTCTCCCTCCCCCTCGTGGGGTCGAGACGAGCGAAGCTCGCTCTTGGGTGGCCGGCCGAAGGCCGGTCGGGTGGGGGTACCTCCGCGGACGAGATGCTCGCAGGAGCCGCCTTGGCAAACGAAATTGCTCGCGCACTTCGCAAGCGTCTCACGCCGCAAGAAGTAAAACTGTGGGTGAAACTGCGCGAAATGAAAGCCCACGGCTTTCATTTCCGGCGACAGGCACCGGTCGGTCCTTACGTCGTCGACTTCGTTTCGTTCCGATCCAAACTCGTTGTCGAAGTGGATGGTGGCCAGCATGGAATGCCGGAGGGCGTTCGATCGGATCAGCTTCGCGATGCCACTCTGCAATCGCAAGGCTTCGCAGTTCGTCGATTCTGGAATTCGGACATCGATGCCAATCTTGCCGGGGTGATGGAAAGCATTCTGAGTGCGCTGAGACACCCCCCACCCGACCGGCCTTCGGCCGGCCACCTAAGAGCGAGCTTCGCTCGTCTCGACCCCACGAGGGGGAGGGATAAGAAAAATCAATTCTGCAACCGGACCCCGACCATCACCACGGTCGACGCCGTGCTGTTGCCGGCGATGTTGGAATCGAGCCAGTCGCGGCGCAGCGTGCCTTTGAGCCACAGACTGCGGTTCATCTTGTAGATCAGGTCGCCCGAGACCGTGTAGATCTTGTCGTGCCGGCTATCGCCCTGATAGTCGA
>WNFW01001245.1_pt1 | contig 17071 bp, 19 predicted proteins | sample 5400131 | NCBI WGS metagenome assembly WNFW01 (sample SAMN13153362, study PRJNA577476) | soil metagenome | isolation source: 20 cm soil or saprolite under grassland replicate 1 | place: USA:California | collected 2016-06-15 | reverse complement strand
TAGAAGCCGGGCCGCGCATCGTCCCAGTCGGCGAACGTGCGGATGGGGATCTGTTGCTTGAGCCAGCTGCTCGGGTGGGTCGTCGCGGCGCCGCGCCGAGGGAACTGCGCCCGAGCCCCCTCGAGCAAGCGGGCCAAGGTCGGGCGACTGGCTTGCCGCACGAGCTTGTCTACGGCCGGGGGAAGGGTCACTTCGCCACACTGCACGAGCCGGTCGAGCAACTCGGGCACGAAGGGTTGCAGCCGGTGGGCCCCGATGCGTCCGCTGGCCTGCCAGAGGATGGCCGCGGCCGCCGCCACCTCCGGCCCATACTGGCGGGGGCGGCCGGGACGCGGGCGGGCCGCCCCCGTCCTCGTCGCCCGCCGCAACAGCCGGATGGCCGCCTTGCGGTGCATGCCGGTCACTGCCACCATCTCGTCCAACAGCCGGTGCTTCTCGCTCCGGCTGGCCTGCTGGTACCGCTCGCGCTGCACGGCGGCGTACTCTCGCAAGCTGGCTCGCGTCACGGCGGCCTCCTGGGGCGGATTGGTAACCGTGACTTCTGATCTACGAGCCTCCGTTCGGTAACCGAAATTTTGAGTTGATGCGGATTGTTGACACGTGCAAGGCTGCCTTATAGACTTGCCCTTCGTGAGAACGCGTTCGGACAATCCTCGAGCGTTTCGTCTCCCCGGTCGTGGCGTCTTCTGACCGCCGACTCAGCGCTCTAATCCGTCCGGCAGCACCACGAGGCGTGCGAGATCCGCGGAGGTCTCTGCGCGATCACCGAGCGATCTCTGTCCTCGCCGGTGCCGGCTTGCCCGGCGAGACACGGCGATCCATATCGGGAGGTTTTTGAAATGAAGATTCGAGAACTCAGCAAGTTTGTGGCTACCCTTTTGGTCTACGTGACGAGCACGGCGCCGGCCTACGCGGCCGCCGTCACCCAGGAGACCCGGGCGCGCATCGCGGAGACCCGCCGGATCTTGTCCGTTGTCGAACGGACCGTCGACAATGGGCAAGTCGTCGCCCGAGTCCGGCAGAAGCTCTCGACCCTCGACGACAAGCGTCTTCGGCTGCTCGGCACCCTCGCCGACCGGCTGGACACGGATCGCGGGACGCCGCGGAGTGACGTGGCGCTTCTCCTCCTCGTGGCCCTGATCGCGTTCGAGTGATGTCGACGGCGCGCAGGTCTCCGAAGTGTCTGAGAACGATGGCGGAAACGCAACTCATCCCGCTCGTGTCAGGGATTTTCCCAGGTCCGTATCGAGGAGAAACCTCATTGAAGCGGACCCGTGGTTAAACCTAAGTTTGGTTAAACCTAAATTGTTGGAGGCTAAAGGTGCCTTATGAAATCGTCTCGGAGCGGTCAAGAGGAGGCCATGTCTCGTGATGAGTAACCCTGTGGCACGCCTGTTGATCGTGGACGATGACGCCGAGTTCGTCGAGAGCCTGAGGGCTTCCCTGGTGGCGTTGGGCTATGAAATTGACCGCTCCTCGCACGGCGCAGACGCCCTCATGGCGATTCGCCTGGTGCGTCCTGACGTCGTGCTGCTCGACATCCGGATGCGCGGACTCAGCGGCGTGGAAGTTCTCAAGCGTATCCGCGCGATGGATAGCAGCATCCCCGTGATCATGGTCACCGCCGCCGACGATCCTGTGGTCATCCGCGAAACGCGCGAGATCGGCGCCTACGGCTACCTCGTCAAGCCGATCGAGCTCCATCGTCTGGCGCGGATGGTCGCCGGAGCGGCAACGCTGTCCCGGGGCGAATCGGACAATCGCGTGCGGCTGGTGCCGACTGGAGCGAAGAACAGCAGTCCTTCGTGAGGGCGGTCCGCGCGACCTCGCTGTAGCCCGGCCCCGGATCTTCATCGATCGGTGGCGCCCGTCTGATCATCGCGCGAGCTCCTTACCGAAGCCGTACTCGCGGCTCCGGTCGATGTCGGGGGCGATGCGCTCGCCGAAGCGCGTGAAGCCGAGCCGCACGTACACGGCGTGCGCGGTCCCGAGCCGCGCGTCGGACCACGCGACGACGCGCTGATAGCCGGACGCCGCCGCCCAGTCGAGCATCTGCTCCATGAGCGCGCGCCCGAAGCCACGGCCGCGGTACTCGGCGAGCAGATAGAGCCGCTTGACCTCGCAGGCGCCGCCTCCGGCGTCCACCCCCGCGACCGTGCCCACCACGCGACCGTCGTCCACGAGAACCCAGAACCGGCCCCCGCGCTCCAGGTACGAGGCGCGGATGTCGGTGAGGTCCGCGTCGAATCCCGACGGCTCGAAGGTCATCGCGTACTCGCGGAACACAGCGCCGATGACCTCGAGCACGGCCGCCGCGTGGGACGACTCGAACGGCACGATCGCCACGCTTCCCTTCACGCCGCGTACGAAGTCCTGAGGTCCCGCTTACGCGAGCTGCGTGTGGACGAACTCGATGATCTTCTCGATCGCCCGGCCCGCGGCCGGCGAGCCCGGGTTCCGCGTAATAAAGCCCTCGGCTTCGCCCTCGAACAGCTCCAGCTCGACCTGGCCCCCCGCCTTGCGGTAATGCGTGACGAAGCGGTCGAGGTCCGGGCGCGGATGCGCGACGTCGCGGGTGCCCTGCAGGTAGAGCACGGCAGGCAGCTCAACCCGCTCGCCGCGCTCGAGTGCCTGCACCGGGTTGCCCTCGGCCATCGCCCCTTCGGTCTGCCAGTATTGATCGTGGCACGGCAGCACCCGGTCCACGACCTCCGGGTACGGTTTGCCCCCCGCCTTCAGCTTCTTGGCATAGCGGTAGCGCGCCAGCGGATCGATGACGGGCCAGCACATGACGACGCAGCGCACGCTGGCGTCAACGGCCGCCGCGGAGGCGTGGAGCGGCACCGCGGCGTAGCGTGGATCGCGCGGTCTCATCGCCGCTAGCATGGCCTGGTGGGCCCCGCTGGAGCTCCCCAGGATGCCCACGAGGTCGGGACGGCTACCGAATTCACCGGCCCGCGCCTTGAGCCAGCGGATCGCATAGTTGATGTCGGCCAGCGACGCGGGGTATGCCGCCTCGGGCGGCATACGGAAATCCAGCGCCGCGACCACGACACCGCTCTTCGCCAACGGTTCGTTGATGACGGTGTCGTTCGAGCGGTCCCCCCGGCACCAGGCGCCGCCGTGCGCTTCGACGACGAGCGGGAACGGCCCGCTGCCTCGCGGCCTGAACAGGCGCGCCAGCAGCGGCTTGTCGCCGTGGCGGACGTATTCGACGTCGGCCACGTCGATGTCGTGAGTCCGGGATGCGTTGGCGGTCATGAGTCTCTCCTTCTGGGGAAACCCCACGGGCCATGGATAGCGCCCCGCGGGCCGCCGGTCAAGACGAAACCCCAGACGAAACGCGCCCGGACGACCCGCGTCAGTCGGCTCATCCCAACCGTCCGGACAGGTGCTAAGCTACCGCGGTGATGCGCCGGTCATCGCGTGGGAGTTCTCTTTCGCCCGTCTGCCCAGGTCACGGTCGACCGAGTACGATTCGCGCCGCAGAAGGAGACCAATGAAGCAGCGCGTTCGCGCATCCACGGCGCGCTCGTGAAGTAGCTCCCGGGAGGCTCTCGGGTGGCGACGGCACCGCGGTACGGCTCCGACCTCGTCGTGGACCTCCTGCGCGCCGTCGGTGTCGAGCACGTTGCCCTGAACCCCGGCGCGACCTTCCGCGGGCTCCACGACTCGCTCGTGAACTACGGCGGCGGCCGGGCGCCCGAGCTCGTCCTCACCACCCACGAAGAAATCGCGGTCGCGCTCGCGCACGGATACGCCAAGGCGAAGGGCGCGCCGATGGCCGCGGTCGTGCACGACATCGTCGGCCTTCAGCACGCCAGCATGGCGATCTTCAACGCCTTCTGCGACCGCGCTCCGATCCTGGTGCTCGGCGCCACCGGCCCCATGGACGCCACGAGGCGCCGGCCGTGGATCGACTGGATCCACACGGCTCTCGTGCAGGGCACGCAGGTCCGCGACTACGTCAAGCTGGACGACCAGCCGGCGAGCGTCGGCGCCCTGCCGGAAGCCTTTCTGCGCGCTTGGCGCCTCGCGCGCACGGAGCCGCAGGGCCCCGTCTATCTGTGCCTCGACGCCGCGCTCCAGGAAGAGCCGCTGGAGCGCCCCGTCCCGCTGCCCGACGTCACGCGGTTCCGGCCGGCGGCGCCGCCGTGTGCCGAGCCGCGCGCGATCGACGAGGCCGCTCGCCGCCTTGCCGAGGCGCGCTTCCCGCTGATCGTCGTGGAGTCGCTCGGCCGGTGCCCCGAGGCGACGGAGACGCTCTGCCGCCTTGCCGAGCGGCTCACGGCGCCGCTCGTGGACCTCGCCGGCGAGTCTCAGGGACGGCCGAGCGTTCCCGGCGGCCACCCGCTCGACATGAGCGGCGCGCGCCACGAGGTCGTGGGTGAGGCAGACGTCGTCCTCGCCCTCGACGTCTCAAGCTTCCTCAGCGCGCTCGGCGACACCGACCGGAGCACGCGCGAGACGCGTCTGCTGAACGAAAGCGCCCGGGTGATCTCGATCTCTCTCGACGACTACGCGGTCCGGAGCTGGGCGCAGACGTTCCAGTCGCTCGCCCCGGTGGACCTCCCGATCGCGGCCGACGCCGCGCTGGCGCTGCCCGCGCTGCTCGCGGCCGTCGAGGATCGCCTCGTGCGCGACCCTCGCTCGGCTCCGCGCCGGGCGCGGGCCAAGCGCCTGGCCGCTCGCCACGCCGCCCTCCGCGCCGAGTGGCGAGCCGCGGTGAGCCTCGAGCGATCGGCGCGGCCGCTCGCGCCCTCGGTGCTCGCCGCCGAGGTGTGGGAGGTCATCAAGGGCGAGGACTGGGTGCTCGCCAACGGAACCGGCAAGGGCTGGGCGCGCCGGCTCTGGGAATGGCAGCCCGAGCGGAGCTACGGCGGCAGTGGCGGCGCCGGTCTCGGCTACGGCCTGCCCGCCGCGCTGGGCGTGACGCTCGCGCACCGCGGGTCGGGGAAGCTCTGCGTCAACCTCCAGGCCGACGGCGACCTGCTCTACGTCGTCGGCGGTCTCTACACCGCCGCGCACCACCGGCTGCCGCTCCTCACGGTCATGTTCAACAATCGCTCCTACGGCAACGACGAGGAGCACCAGGAGGCGATCGCCAAGGCGCGCGGCCGGCCGGCGGAGAACAAAGTCGTCGGGATCCGTATCGACGACCCGGCGCCGGACTTCGCGCGGATCGCGCAAGGGTTCGGCATCCACGCCGAGGGGCCGATCGACACGGCGGACGCCGTCGGGCCGGCCCTGCAACGGGCGGTCCGCGTCGTCAAGGACGAGGGCCGGCCCGCACTCGTCGACGTGATCACCCGGGCGTGAGGAAGGGAGAAGCGCCGATGGCACGCGCAGGATATCGAATCTTCGACGCGGACACCCACATCATCGAGCCCGCCGAGCCCATCGAGGAGTATCTGTCGGCCGCCGATCGCGCGAAGCTGGCGGCGCTGGGGCCCCTTGTCGAGCGCTCCCCGGCGAAAGCGGGCATGTCCCGATATCGGGTGGGCAAGCGCCCCGCGCTGAATCGTCGCCTCGGCTCTCGGGAGCGAGTCGATCCTCCTGCCGCGGTGACCCGCGGCCTGAAGGACGGCGGCACCCCCTGGGACGTCCGCTGGCAAGGCCCGCCGTTTCCGAGTGACCGCGTCAGCTTCGATCCGCATGCGCGGGTGAAAGATATGGACGTCGAGGGCGTCGACGTCAACATGATCCTGCCATCCGGCGGGGTGCCGGCGTTTTGCAGCCTGGACGATGTCGCGCTGGAGCTAGCGATGTATCAGGCCTATCACCGATTCCTCAAAGACTACTGCGCGCCCTATCCGGATCGGCTGACCAGCGTCATCCTGGTCTCGGGCCGTGACGCCGGCGGTTCGGTCGCCGAGATCCGCCGCTGCGGCAGGGAGGCGTGGCCCGTCGGGATTTTTCCCATCTGCCCGCCGAAGATGTCTCTGGACGATCCCGATTGGGAGCCCGTCTGGGCGGCGGCGCAGGAGTACGACCTGACGGTCATCATCCATTCCTTCACCATGACGGTGCCCTATCCCCCCGGCATGTGGGATACGTGGGACAACGTCTTTCTGCAGCGCGCCGCGGGCCACGTGTGGAACGCGCAGCGTAACATGGCGGCGCTCATCGGCGCCGCGGTGCTGGACCGTTACCCCGAGTTACGCCTGGCACCGCTCGAGTGCGGGCATGGCTGGCTCGCGTCCTGGGGCGCGCGCCTCGACGAGCTCGCCCAGATGTGTGCGCACACCCTCCCGCCGCTCGCGCACAAGCCGAGCGACTATCTCCGCGGGCCGCAGTACTTCCAGAGCATTCAGCTCCACGAGGGCGAGCAGTCTGTGCGCCACGCCATCGAGGCCCTGGGCGAAGACACCCTGATGTTCGCGACGGACTACCCGCACTCGGAAAGCTGGTTCCCGAAGTCCGTGGAGGTGGTCCTGGGCTGGACCTCGCTATCCGAGACCGCCAGACGGAAGCTCCTGTGGGACAATGCCGCGCGGTGCTATCGCCGCTATCAGGAGGCAGCGCCATGAAATTCGGAGTCGTCCTGCCCATCTGGCGTTTGTCGGTCGCCGACGCGGAAACCATGGCGGTCAAGGCGGAAGAGGTCGGCCTCGATGGGGTCTTCGTGCCCGACCATATTCTGGCCCCGTCTGCGACGACGCAGCACTACGGACCTTCGTGGCCCGATCCCTTCTCGCTGCTCGCGTACTTGGCGGCCCGCACGCGGCGCATTCACGTCGGCGCCAGCGTCATCGTGCTTCCCTACCGTAACGCGCTGGTCACCGCCAAGGCGGCCGCCACGGTGGACCAGGTGTCGGGCGGACGCTTCATCTTCGGGGTGGGCGTGGGGTGGGACGAGGAAGAGTTCCGCGATCTCGGGCTGCCGTTCCGCCAGCGCGGGAGAATGGCCGACGAGTACATCCGCATCATCAAGGCGGCCTGGACGAGCGACGTGCCGAGCTTCAAGGGGGAGTACCTGAGCTTCGCCGGGGCGACCTTCGCGCCGCGCCCGGTGCAGAAGCCGCATCCGCCGATCTGGGTCGGAGGAGCGCCGGGCGTGATCTCCGGGCCCGCCGGGCGGCGGGCCGCGCACCTGGGTGACGCGTGGCATCCGCTCGGGCTCCATCTCGACGAGATCGCGAAGGGGATCGCGTCGATCCGTGACACGGCGGCCAAGGCGGGGCGCCGGGACGGACCGAAGCTCGCGCCGCGGAACCTGCTCACATTCACGCCGAGCGCCAAGGGAAGCGGCCGGGCGTCGTTCGAGGGCTCCCCCGACGAAGTGGCCGCCGATATCCGCCGGGCCCGCTCGCTGGGTGCCGACTACCTCACCTTCGACATGCCGAAGCTCGACGTGCCCGGCATGGTGCGGACCATGGAGCGCTTCGTGAAGGAGGTCAAACCGGCCGCCACGTAGATGTGCGGATCGTCGTCGAGGGTACGGTAGGATAGAAGGCACCGCGCACGCTCTCGTCGCGCCCGGGCCCGGCCGGATCGCCGGACGTCACGCTCCAGGGACCGGAGGTGCCGCTTGGCCAGACCAGACGAGGACCGCGATCCCGCCCGCGAAGAAGAGGCGGCGCTGGTCGATGATCTCGTCAGGCAGTTGCGGCGCGCCGGCCCGGTAGCGGGGTCGGGGCCGGCAAAGTCGGGTGCCGCCCACTTCGATCGGCCCGACGTCGGCTCGAAGCCCCTCACGTACTCGGCGCCAGCGGCCATGGGAAAGGTCGGCATCTGGACGCTGGTCGGACTCGGCGCCCTCCTCGGGACCGCGCTTACCCAATGGCCGTACGGGCGCGCCTGCGGATGGCCACTCGGCTTCTATCTGATCGCGGTCGCCACCCTCGTCGTCACCGGCATGTGGGGCGCCCTGGCCTCGTGGCGGGGTCGGCTGGGGCTCGCCCATATCGTCGCACTGGGCACGATCCTCTGGGGTCTCACCGTCTCGTCGCAGGAGGTCCTGCCGCGCGTCGGCTACGCGAGAACTCCGGCCGTGTGGAGCTGCGCCGAGGGTCGCGCGACGACCCCGGGCTCGCCTCCACCCGCAAAACGCGGCCCCTGACAACCACGGGTGCCTCCGGGGGCGACCCGACCCGCGTCACCCTTCGTGGAGATCGAGCAGCAGGGCGGCGTGATCGCTCAGCGTGTGAGCCGGCCGGCGAGCCCGTCTCCCCCAGTCATAGCGGACGTCTCGGAGGCGAGGCTGCAGCTCGTGATTGACGAAGGCCTGGTCGATCCGAAAGCCATTCCCGCGGTTTGGCGAGTACCACGTGTAGGCGCGCGCCAGGCCACGCAGCAGCCGGAACGCGTCGCGCCATCCTGATCGCTCGAGGGCTTCGAGCCAGGCCTCCTCTCTGGGTCCGAACACGCGGGTCTCCTCGTCGATGCCCTGGCGACCCGAGTTCGTATCGCCCAGAAGCAGCGCCGGACCGCGGCGCCACCGGCTGACCGCCGTCAGCACCGCCGCGTAAAACCTGTCCTTCCTGCCAGTGACGCGGTTCGGGACGTGCATGGCGCCCAGCGTCAGCGGGCGCGGGCTGTCGAGATGGGCGACGAGCCATCGGCCCGGCTCATCCGGTTCGACGCGGAAGCGCAGTCGGCGCAGCGGCCAGCGCGCCGCGATGAGCAGGCGATTTGCACTCGGCTCCACCGGGTCGGCCGTCGTGCATTGATGAACGAGACCGAAGGAGGCAAGCGAGCCGGCCAGCTCGAGGCTCGGCGGTGTCGCGCGGAATTCGCAGAGGGCGACGGCATCCGGGGCCCAGCCCTCGAGCTGGCGGGCGATTCGCCCGACGCGCTTGCCGCCTCCGGCGCGGATGTTCCAGAAGACGACTCGCATGGCGGGCCTCGCGTCTACCGCGCGCGCAGCGACGTCTCCAGCAGGGCGAGCGCCGCCTTCGCGAACGCCCACATGTTCTGCTCCCGGTCGCTGTGCCGCGTCTCCAGCGTCATGGCCCGCTCGACCGGTCCCGCGACCGCGAGGCACGCGTGGCCCGCCCGGTCGCCGTAGCGGTTGCCCGTCGGCCCGGCGGCGCCCGTCTCCGCCAGTCCCCATGTCGCCCCCAGGAGCTCGCGGATCGTCTGTGCCTTGAGGAGCGCGTACGCCTCGGTGCTCGACCGGATGGACGTGACCGACTCGTCCTCCACCCGCAGCAACGCCCGCCGCGCCGCCCGCGTGTAGATCACCCCGCCGCCCAGGAAGTAGGCGGACGCGCCGGGCACGGCGAGCAGCGCCGCCGAGATCAATCCACCCGCGGACGATTCCGCGACGGCGATCGTCTCCTTCCGCTCCTTCAAGAGCGTCCCGAGCGATGCGGCCAGCGTCGTCAGCTCGCTCATGGTTTCGGCAACCAGGGGGCGAGTATACTCCCGATACCGTGACCGTCGGCCGCCGCCTCCGGGTCGTCGAGCCCTTCCGCTCGCTCTTCTACGCGCCCCAGTTCGTCGCGATTCACGGCGGCCATCTCGGCGCGGAGGGCCTCGAGATCGCACTCTCGACGGCCGCGAGGGCGGGCGGCACGGTGGAGGCGCTGCGGAACGGCAGCGCGGATCTCGCGCTCGGGGGTCTCATGCGGAGCTTCGAGCTGGTCGATCGTGGAGGCCCCCGCCTCGTCCACTTCGCCGCGGTGAACGATCGCAACGGGTTCTTCCTCCTGAGCCGGCATCCGCGGCCGCGCTTCGCATGGCCCGAGCTTCTCGGCCGGACGGTGATCTCGTTCGGCGGCGCGCCGACGCCGTGGCTCTGCATGCAGGCGGTCCTCCGCCGCCACGGCGTCGATCCCGCGCGGGTCACGTTCGTCCGCGATCTCTCGACGGCCGACGCGATCGCCGCCTTCCGCGCCGGCAAGGCGGACTTCCTCGAGCACGGCCCGCCGATCGTGGACGAACTCGTCGCCGACGGCACGGGGCACCTCGTCGCGTCGCTGGGGGAGGCCACGGGGCCGGTGCCGTTCAGCTCCTTCATGGCGACGCCCGAGACGCTCGCGCGGGAGCGCGACGTCATCGTTCGCTTCGTGCGCGGGCTCGCGCGGGCGCAACGCTGGATGGCGGCCGCCACGGCGGCGGAGATCGCGGCCGTGCTGGCCCCCGCGTTCGCCGACATCGACGCGGGGATCCGCGTGCGGGCGGTCGAGCGCTATCGCCTCCAGTCCACCTGGGTGGCGGAGCCGGTGCTGACGCGGGCGGGGTTCGAGGCGCTGCAGGAGATCCTCCTGGGCGGCGGATTCATCACGCGGCGCCACCGCTTCGAGGACCTGGTCGACACGGAGCTGGCGTCGCACGCGATCGGCACGCTGACGGGGTAGACCGCGTCGATCACGCGCCCTTCAGCGATCGGATCAGGTCGAGGACGCGGAGAATCTCGCTGCCGCTCCGGACCATGTGACGGTCGCCGGCCTGGCCCCAGCGCAGGAGCCCGTCACGATCGACGACGAACGTCGAGCGATAGGCCACGTTCCGCTCCGCGTCCCATGCCTCGTACGCGCGCATCACCGTCCGATGCACGTCGCTGAGGAGCAAGAACGGAAAGCGGTGCCGCCGATGGAATTCCGCCTGCGAGAAGGGGCTGTCACCGCTGATCGCGAGGACGACGGCCTCGCGTTCTCCGAGGTGAGCGGCGACCCCCCCGAGGTCGCTCAGCTCCGGTGTTCAGATACCGCCCCAGTCGTAGCAGTAGAAGAGCAGCACGACCTCGGCCTTGCCCCGGAAGTCCGCGAGCGAGACGGGGCGGCCGCTCGTCGACGGCAGGGAGAACGCCGGCGCCGGGTGGCCGTAGCGGATCACGCGGTCTTCACCGACGCGAGGCGGCCTTCGCGATATAGCCGTAGCGGAGGTTCGAGCGCGCCGCGCCCGCCCGCTCGTACTCCGTCTTCATCGCCGCGATGCGATCTCCCGCGAGAGCCGCGCGCCGCTCGTACTTGTACAGGCGCGCGTTGGTCTCGCCGAAGATCGCGTTCTTGAGGGGGCCGTCGGCCGGCCCGAGCGGCTTGAAGCCGTACTTCTTCTGCATGTCGTCCGGGATCTCGAGCCGACGCAGCGCCTCGATCTGCCACTGAGGCGAGCCGGTCCAGATGGCGTCGCTGCCCCAGACCACGTGGTCGGCGCCCAGCCCCCGGACGAGCTGCCCGAGCATCGCCGCGCTCACCCGCGGGTCGGCCACCGTGCTCTGGGCGAAGATCTGCCCGAGATCGCCGTACACGTTCGTGACGCCGTACTTCGACGGGATCTCGGCGAGGTCGGTCACCCACTCGATGCGCCCGGTCTTCTCGAACTGCCCCCAGGCATCCTCGACCCTGCCGCCGCCGGCGAAGCGGTAGGCCGAATGGTAGATGATGAAATTGAGCTGCGGCCAGTCCTTCGCCGCCCGGCCGACGTCCCGCACGTCCGAGTAGGCGAGCAGGTGTGGGAACTGCGTCTCGATCGACGGCGGGAACAGGCCCTTGTGGACGCAGACGTTGACGAGGCCCGCCTTGAGGAACTTTTCGTAGCCCTTGTACGCGACCTTCTCGTCGTCCATGCGCCAGGGGTATTTGCTGATCTGCTTGTTGGTGTTGTCGCCGATCGTGTAGCCCTTGAACGAGTCGGGCTTGAGGTCGGCGATGGCGCGGTCGATCGCCTCGAGCCACCCCGGCTGCCCGGGCGTGAAGATGGCGTGGCTCAGCATCCGCCGCGCGCCGGCGTCACGGTTCACCCGCGCCCGCGCCTCCGCCTTCATCTCGTTCGTGAGGAACCAGTCTTGCGGGATGTCCGACGGGGATCCCGAGATGAGCGCCACCTTCGTGTCGCTGTCGAGGAAGACCTCTTTGTAGTAGTTGGCGAACTTGAGATCCTCGAGCGTCTGCTCCTTGTCGGCCAGGGCGGGATTCCAGCCGGCCTTCCCGACGGCCTGGCGCTGGCGCACGAACGTCATGATGCGGGTGTCGTCCCGCAGGAAGTGGGTGTGGCAGTCCATGATGAACTGGTCCCGCAGCGACTTCGCCCGCTCCGCGGCCATCGCGCGATCGGCCGCCTCGGCAAGGCTCGCGCTGTAGAGCGTGCCGTACACCTCGTTCATCACCACGAACGCGGCCGCCATGCCGGACGCGGTCGCGAGGAACTGCCGCCGGGTCATCCCGTGCGTCTGGCCGAGCGCGCTGCCGAGCGCCTTGATCCGCGCCTCGACCCGACGTTGCTGCTCGGTCTGGGGCGCCGGCATGAACTCGTCGCTCGACACGCTCTGCGTCGGAATCGGCCCGGGGAAGGCGGCGGTCTCGGCCGGCAGCAGGCCGTCGAGCTCTTCCTGGCTCAGAAGTCGCATGGCTTCCTCCCTCGGTTCGCGCATTGTACACCCCCGGCCTTGACACCGTCCGGTCCGGGTGGTGAAGTTGGCGAGGGCACCATGGCCGAGATCGTCGCGGCTCTCTTGACCTCCCACGCGCCTCTGATCACCGGAAGGCCCGAGGTGTCGAGGCCCGAGCAGCGGGACCGGTTGTACGGCGGCTTTCACGAGCTCCGCCGGCGACTCGCCGCGGCGCGCCCCGACCTCATCGTGATGTTCGTGAATGACCACATCCAGAACTTCCCCTACAGCAACATGCCCGCCTTCTGTATCGGTCTGGCGGCGGCCTACGACGCGCCGAGTGCAGGCGCCGCGCGTTTCATGCGGATCGCGCCGCGGAAAGTCCGAGGCGCTCCCGAGTGGGGCGCGGCGCTCCTCGAGCGCGGGCTCGCCGCCGGCTTCGACTTCGCCTACTCCTACGAGATCGAGAGCTGGGACGAGCTGTCCGTCCCGCTCCACTTCCTGCTCCCGGAGGGGCTGGTGCCGGTCATGCCGGTCTACACGAACTGCGCGGCGCCGCCGCTGCCGACCCCGCGGCGCTGCCACGAGGTCGGCGCGTTCGTCGGAGCGTTCGCCCGGTCCCGGCCCGCGACGGAGCGCATCGCGTTCCTCGCCACCGGCGGCATCTCGCACTGGGTCGGCACGCCCGAGACCGGGCGGATCAACCCCGACTTCGATCGTCGCGTGCTCGATCACGTTGCCCGCGCCGACATCGAGCCGCTCATCCGCCTCACCCACGCCGAGATCGAGCGTGACGGCGGCAACGGGGGTCAGGAGATCCGCAACTGGATCGCGCTGCTCGGCGCCGTCCCGGGCTGGAAGGGCGAGGTGCTCGCCTATGAGCCCGTCCCGGAGTGGATCACCGGCTGCGCGACGGTGTGGGTGCATTCGTGATCAGGACCTCGTACGCCCTCAACAAGATCCTGACGGCCGTCGCCCGCCAGCACGTGATGAAGGAGCGGCTCACCGACGACGATCTCACCGGCCACGACCTGAGCGAGGAAGAGCGGGCGGCGCTCAAGGCCGGAGACATCACCGGTCTTTACCACCTCGGCGCCAATCCGTATCTGATCCGTCGCGTGTTCAGGTCCCGATTCTCGATCTGACGGAGGCGTGACGCGCAGGATGACCGAACCGCGACACCCCGGGAGCCGGCGCGCGTTCCTCGGTCGCTCGGCGCTGGCCGTCGGTGGCGCTGCGCTGAGCCTCTCGGCGCTCGGCCGCCTCGGCGCGCGCTCGGCGCTGGCGGCGAACGGGCGCAGCCTCCGTGGCGGCGGCTATGGATCGCTGGCGCCTGTCAGACCGAGCAACCCCGACGACATCGTGGCTGCGGGGTTCCCGGACCTGGCGATCTTCCCGATCCTCGCCCTGCCGGACGGCTTTGACTACCGCGTCTTCAGCGTCATCGGGGGCACGCTGTCAGACGGCAACCCGGTTCCCGTCAACCACGACGGCATGGCGGCCTTCGCCCATCCGAGAGACCGCCGCCTCGTTCGGCTGATCCGCAACCAGGAGGACCGCGCGGCGCCCGGCGCGGGCTCGGTGCTCGGCGAAGCCGCGACGCGATACGATCCCCTCGGCCGTGGCGGCACCGTCACCCTGGACTACGACGAGCGGCGGCAGCGGCTGGTGCAGGACTACATCAGCCTGAACGGGACCATCGTCAACTGCGCGGGCGGCGTCGGCTTGGGCGGGAGCGCCTGGCTCACGTGCGAGGAGACGACGGCGGGCACGCCGCCCTGGGGGGAGCCTCACGGCTACGTCTTCGCGGTGCCGCTCGATGTGGAGCCGGGCCAGCTCCAGAAGGCCGCGCCGATCAAGGCGATGGGGCGGTTCTCGCACGAGGCGGTCGCCGTCGATCAGGGCACCGGGATCGTCTACCTCACCGAGGACGCCGGCGCCGGCGTGGGCTCGGGCTTCTACCGCTACCGGCCGGACGATCCCAACGACCTCCAAGCGGGCGGCGCGCTGCAGATGCTCGGCGTCACCGGCCGGCCGCAGTACGACACGCGCGAAGGGGCGACGCTCGACCTGGCGCTGCCCGTCACGTGGGTCGATATCGACGATCCTGATCCGGCGGCCCCGGGCGACCGCGCGACACGCACGTTCACGCAAGGCTTCTCCCGGGGCGGCGCGATGTTCAATCGCCTCGAGGGGTGCCGGTGGGACGCCGGCAACGTCTTCTTCGTCTCCACCAGCGGCGGCGATGCCAAGAACGGCGACGTCAACGCGGACGGCTTCCGGGAAGGCTACGGCCAGATCTGGCGCTACGCGCCGGCCGGGCGGTCCGCCGGTCGGCTCCGGCTCATCTTCGAGTCGCCGGGACAGGCGGTGCTCGACTCGCCCGATAACATCACGGTGACGCCACGCGGTGGCCTGATCGTGTGCGAGGACGACGCCGGCGGGCGGGACAACGATACCCACCCGCAGGCACCCGGGATCACCGACGTCAACCGTCTCGTGGGAATCGCCCCGACGGGCGAGGCCTTCGAATTCGCCGTCAACCGGCTGAACAACAGCGAGTTCGCGGGTGCCTGCTTCAGTCCGTCGGGGCGGACGATGTTCGTGAACATCTTCGGGAACGGGTCCCGCGGCAGCGGAATGACCGTGGCGATCACCGGCCCGTGGCGCGCGGGGCCGCTGTAAGCCTTGGGGGTGGGGGCCGCGTCAAGGAGATGCTGAGACTTGGACCTTGATCCACTCGGCGGGTCCGCCCGAGGCCCCGGCCTGGCGACCCTCGGGCTTCACCTCGACCGTCGCGCCCGGCCTCAGGTCGGCGAATGTCCCCTTCAGGTTCGGCTGCCGAAGGCTGCTTCGATCTAACCAGATCTTCGTCCGGTCCGTGACCTTGGCGTTCCAGGCCCCCGCAGGAGCGACGATCGCGACGGTCTGATCCCGCGCGTTGACGGCTTGAATTTTCCCGATGACCGTGTGCTTCCCGGACAGGCCCGGCGACTGCCCGATTGGAATGAACCGCTCGGCCATCTCCTGCGCGGAGGCCCCCGCCGCCACGAGCGCACTCATCCCGACCACTCCGACGAGAAACGTCCGGACGTTCATACGCCTGCCCTCGCTTCCTCTATTCGGCTATTCGGCGAGGAAGGCTCTCGCCGCCTTTTGCTCGCGGATGGCCTCCCCCGTGTGCTTGCCGCTGAAGAATACACTCCGGGCGGCCTTTTCGGTCTGCCGTCGGGCTTCCTGAAGGTGGGCCACGGCATCGGGGTGAAGGCCGCCGCCCTCCAGCACACGAATGCTGTCCTGGGTCTCGCGAATGGCCCGGTCGAGATTCCGCCGCTTCTCCTCGGACGCGGCCGCCGCCCGGCTCGCCTCCAGCAACTCGATGCTTTGCCGGATGTTCTCGAGCGTGTTGATGACCCGCAGGAAGCCGGCGATGGCCACGATCTGCGTCCCATCGAGCTCGATGCCCACGCCCCGGGGGTCGGCCTTCTTCAGCGCGGCGCCCGCCGGGGAATTGTTGAACGAGTCGCCGTCGTAGAAGGCGACCGCGCCTTCGATGGTCTCGATGGCGTTGTTGTGGAAGAATGGCCCGCTATCCGCCGCCTCCACCAGCGGCGGAATGTTGAACGTCCGGTCGCCCGGCGAGCGAAACCCGTCGTCGCGCGGGACCGCCTTGCCGGTCAGACGAGCGGGCTGATCGGGAAGGTCCTCCACCCCCGTGTTGAAGTTGGCGTTCCCGAGGGTGCCCCCGCCGAAGTTCGCCGTCGCCCCGGCGTTCACATGGCAGAGGTTGCATTTGCCGAGCTTGTTGTCGAGAAAGATCGCCTGGCCCCGCTTGGGCACCGTGCCCTTGAGCCGCAGGGGCAGGACCAGGTCCTGCTGCCGCCCCAGGGACAGCTGGAAGGCCTCCATCGCGTCGAGTTCTTCGTCGGTGGGCAGACGGAAATCGACGCCGGGGACCCGGTTCAGAGTCTTGGTGAAGTGCTGGATGACGGCGCCGGTCGCGAAGGACCGGAGCGATCCATCGCCGGGAGCGCCGTCTCCCGACCACCCGGTGCGGGGCCCCGCGGGGCTCTGCACCGAGGTCCGGAGAGCCAGCACGTGCGGGACCCCCCGCATGACGAACTTGTTTTTGAGGTCGTCGAACCCGTCCAGGTTCTCCTGGATCAGCCCGAACTCACGCATGAGCGCCGGGTTCTCGAAGTTCTCCTTCAAGGCCGGGTTGAATTCGGCGACGAAGAGGGGATTGTCTTTCGGGAGCGTGGCGATGAACGCCGGATCGATGGTGAAGTTGTTCTCCGCCGGATGGCAGGTGCCGCACGTCCGCCCGTTACCGCCGAAGGTCTCGTTGAAGAAGAGGTCTTGCCCCTTCGCGACGAGCTGACTCTGACGATCGGGTGGAGGCGCGGTCTTGCAGGCGGACAGCCCGGCGACGGCGCACAGGACGGCGATCCACATTAGCTCTCGAGCGCGCATCCAGCCTCCTTTAACACCGGATGACTGACATGGTGTCATACTTCCATCGCTTCGGCGAAGCGCCGGTAGGCCTCCAACGGGTCGCCGTACTTGCGGTGCCCCGCGGTGTGCTGGGCGCTGGCGAGGAGCAACCGATCGCGGTCGGCGGCCCTGGTGTGGCGGAAGTCCTCCAACAGGCAGAGCCCGAGCTCCTGGTTGTGGGGGTCGTTCCCGAGCGTGCAGGCCGCCGTGGCCAGCGCCTGGACCAGCGGGGCGCGGTCGAAGCCCGCTTTCAGATAGGTCGCGGTGAGCGCGACCGCCTCGTCGGGCCGGAGGGCGAGG
>WNFW01001244.1_pt1 | contig 17072 bp, 11 predicted proteins | sample 5400131 | NCBI WGS metagenome assembly WNFW01 (sample SAMN13153362, study PRJNA577476) | soil metagenome | isolation source: 20 cm soil or saprolite under grassland replicate 1 | place: USA:California | collected 2016-06-15 | reverse complement strand
CGTCGCAACTTTTGCCGCGGGACAAGTTGAAGCGTTACCCGCTCAATCAGTCCAAACAGACCATAGCCGCCAATTGCAATTTGGAATAGCTCTTGGTTCTCATCGCGTCGACAGGGAATCCTTTTTCCCTCCGCATCGATCAGCGTAAAGGCGTCGATATTTGATATTAGCGGTTTCATGGTCAGGCCGCGGCCATGAACATTCGAAGACAAGCTCCCACCCAGCGTAAAGGTATCGGCGCCGGTTTGTTTTTGTGCGATGCCCCACTGCTTCGCGCTGTCACCCTGCGCGTTCAAGTAACTACGGATCAATTCGGGCCATTGAATACCTGCTTCCACTTCGATCAACCCGCGTTCGCGATCGAAGGAAGTGACTCGATTTAACGAACGGGTGTCGATGCAAATGCTGTCCTGGGCAAATTGCTGACCACCCATCGAATGTCGGCACCCAGACACCGATATCGGCAAAGTTTTTCGCGATGCGGAACGCACAATCTCCACCAGCTCGTCGCCGGTGCGCGGGATGAGCAGTTCGCGAACGCGAGTCCGATTGAGTTGCGAATGAACATCGTTGACCCAAATCTCCGCCCGGCGGTGCGCAAAAGCGTGGGGCACAAGCGCGAAAAGCGCCGTTGTCCTTATAAATTCGCGTCGAGTTAGCATCCGGCGGGAGCTTAATTTCGTTGGTCAGATTTCAGCGAGGCAAATCGCCGCGCCGTTCGAACTGCCTGTGGGCGAGAAGCGACCACACCTAAAGCAAATCATTTCTCACGCGTTGAACTCGAAAATGATTTTGCCGCTTCGTTTGCTTTGGGCAGCGTGCGCCACCGCCGCTTGCGCCTCATCAATCGAGTATGCCTTCTCGATTTTCGTTTTCAAAAGGCCGCGCCTGGCCATGTCGAACAGCGATTTAAATGCTTCCATTCGCTCCTGCATCGTCGCGTCGTCGTACCATTTATTGATCCAAATTCCTCGGAACCGCAGGTCTTTAAAAATAAGCAGACCGGTCGGGATCTTGAGCGGCTGCAAACTCATTGCCCCGAACGACACCAGCGTGCCGCCGAAGGCGAGACAATTGGCCAGACGCAGCGCGCTCTCCCCGCCAACAGCATTTAAGCCGAGCTGGATCACCGCGCCGCTGGTCGCATTTTTCACTTCGTCTCGCAGCTTTTCGCCGTCAACCAGCACGACGTCGCCGCCTTCGGCGCGCAATTCGTCAACCAACTCCGCGCGTCGAACAACGTTTACCGTTTTGTAGCCGAGCTCGTGTGCAATTTGAATTACGGCGCGCCCCGCAGCCGAGTTGCCTGCGTTTTGGATCAACCAATCACCGCGCGCAAGATCGACATAATCATGGAGCAAGCGCCAGGCTGTCATTGGATTGATTTTCAACATCGCGGCGTGCACTGGATCGATTTCTGGCGGAACCGCCACCAGCTCGCTCGCTTTGACCGCAATCGCCTCGCGCCAGGTTCCAATGTTGTGCGGCAGAATCACCAGCGCGCCTTTGGCAATCGTTGAGACGTTCGCGCCGACTTCGACCACCACGCCCGCGCCTTCGAATCCCGGCACGGCCGGCACTTCTCGACGACCAGGATATTTTCCTTCGATCGCATTGATGTCCGCCGGATTGATCGGCGCCGCGCGCATCGCAACGATTGCTTCATCAACGGCGGGCTGGGGCCACGGCTCGGCCTTAATCTGCAAAACCTCCGCCGGATTTCCGTGCCTTTCGTAAACGATCGCCTTTATAGTTTTGTTCATTCGATGAACTCGGCGTCGCATCCTCAGCCTGCCGCGACCAATCTGCAAACCGGCGCGCGCCTCGCGCTGATTGGTTTGGTGGTAAACATCGCCTTCGCCATCATCAAAATCAGCGGCGGGGTTTTCGGGAACGCTTACGCGCTGATTGCGGATGGAATCGAATCGGCGCTCGATGTCGCAGGTTCAATCATTATCTGGGGTGGGTTGCGCTTCGCCGCGCGACCGCCGGACGAGACCCATCCTTATGGTCACGGCAAAGCCGAACCGCTGACCGCGATTTTCGTGGCGTGCACTGTGTTCCTCGCCGCCATCGCGCTTGCGGTGCAAAGCGCGCGCACGCTGTTTTTGCCGCATTCCGCGCCGGCCTCGTTCACGTTGCTGATCCTCCTGATGGTCGTCATCGTCAAAGAAACGCTCTTTCGCTACGTCATCCGTTTCGGTCGCTCGATCGAAAGTATCGCCGTCGAAGCCGACGCCTGGCGTCATCGCGCCGATGTTCTAACGTCGAGTGCCGCGTTCGTCGGAATCTCGATCGCGCTCATCGGCGGCGAGAAATGGCGGAGCGCCGATAATTGGGCCGCCATTTTCGTTTGTCTCGTGATCGCGAGTATCGGCGTGCGTCTCCTTCGGCCCGCGATTTATGACCTTCTCGATACCGCGCCGCGCGGTGCAATTGTCGATCGCGTCCGCGAGGCGGCGGCATCAGTTCCCGGCGTCGTCCGGATCGACAAAAGTTTTATCCGCAAAATGGGCTTAAGTTTCTATGTCGATCTTCACGTCGAAGTCGACGGCAACATTTCCGTTCGGGAAGGCCATCACGTCGCGCACACGGTCAAACGCGCTATTCAAGAGAACGATCCGCGCATCGCCGATGTCCTGGTGCACATCGAGCCCGCGAAAAATCTGTAGGGGACGCCTGTTAGCGTCCCGATTGGGAAGCAAACTGCTTCCCCTACAGCTCGCGCACCAAGGTCACAATCGCGTCGGTCAAACTTGCGCGTGCGCGCGCAATTTGCCGTCCAAAACGAAACAGGCGCCAGACAGAACCCGGATCTCTTAATAAATACACGAGTAGCCGGCCGAAGTTCGTTCGCTGTCGTTCCAGGTCGAACAGAACGGAGGGCGGCGCCGGAAACGGCTGACTCGAGGTGTCACTGATAACCCGTAATGAAAGCAGCGGCACTCCATGCACCCTGCACACGTCAGCAATTGCCCCCGTCTCCATATCAACCGCCTCTGCCCCGGCCACGCGCGCGATTTCGTTTCGTTCGTCAATCGAATCGATGATCGATGTTGATGTAAAAAGTTTTACCACCCGCGGCCGGCGGTCGCCCAAAATTCGGTCGGCGTTGGCGAGCAGTCCTGAATCGGAAAAATTCTGGGCCAAAATCAAATCGCCCGCGCGCAACTGTTCAGCGACAGCGCCGGCAAAACCGGAGCTGATTACCAAGCTCGGTCGCGTTTTATGCAGAAGAATTTCAAGCCGCTCATTGCAATCTCTGGCTCCGACGCCAGTATGCAGAATGGTTACGTCGCGACTGTCGATCCTGCCGGACAGCGATTTTCCGTGACGCTGAACCGCCCGAAGTCGACGGACCAACCCGGAACTTTCCGACGGAAGCGCGAACGTAATCCCGATCATTGCGCGCTGACGATGCGCACTTGGAGAATCGCCTTTTCTCCGGCTTTTGGCTCGATCGGAGTCGCGGGAAGAGTTGCGCCGAGTTTTTTCATCGAATCGCGAAAGTCACTTAATCGTGCAGTCGGGACTTCGGCGAAAAGTAAGATGCTTTGTCGATCGGCGAGGCCTTTTGTTCCCGAGCCGCCCGCCTGCTTTGCTGCGGCGATGATTTTGTTGGCCAATTTCTCTTGTTCCGGACCCGGCGCGGTGAATTTGATTTCTTCAACATCGAGACTTGGAGGCGGCAGCGCTACGGCTGCCGTTCGGGCCAAACTTTCCGCGAGTTCGGTCCGATTTTGCTCCGTGTTCAGTTGCGTGCGCTCTTTTTTTTTCATGAACGCGATCGCATAAATTCCGAACACGACGTTCGCAAAAACGAGCACCGAAAAAGCGATCGCAATCCGGCGGCCAAGCACCGCGCCGCGTTCTTCAACGGTTGGCTCTGCCACGCCAACGATCTCGCGCGAGTTGCCCATATTGGTGTGAATTTGACGGGCAACCGCCAGCTCCTGCCGCAACTGCGGATCCGACATGAGCCGCTCTTCCAATTCCGCGCGCTCGCTCGGCGATAATTTGGCGTCGAGATAATCGAAAAGCTTGTCCGGATTCATTCGACTATTGGACAAGCGTGGCGCGACCCGCGTTCGCCTGCAATGATGAACTCACCAGGGTCCGTCCGAAGCGCTCCCAAATTGAGCCGATTTGCGCTTTAGCCTCCTCCGGTAGAGTTAATCCGTCGTGGAGGGAAATGGTCAGACGAATTTCCACGATGGAAATTGGCGTCGCCGCGTTTTAATCGGGCTCGGGATTTGTGGCGGACTTCTTCTCATTTTCCATCGCCCGCTCTTGTTGGGCCTGGGTCATCGCATTGCGCTCCATTATGCGGCCAAAGAAAACCTGAAACTCGAATTTCAACTCGAGGGCAGTGTTTTCACAAACCTTATCGTCAGGAACCTGCACGCGGCTTCAGCCGGAGCCAGCGATGTCGAATCAATCGATGTCGATCTTGCCCGAATCGATTACGGGCTGTTCACGTTGCTGCGGCACGGACTCTCGAGCGCGATCAAGAATGCCGATGTTCATTCCGCGCGCATTGTAATGAATCCGGCGACAGAGCCGCTGCGGCCGCGTCCACCCAATCCGAAAAAGAAAATCGACCTCCCCGATATTTTCCCGGAGCGCCTCCATGTTGCTGACGCAACGATAATTGTCCGCAATCGTCCGTACGATTTTGTCGCCGAACATGTCGCTGCCGATTTGGATCCGGGTCGTTCCGGCGAAATTAAGGTCGAGAAGCTGCAGCTCGTCGGCGGCCAGACCTGGCTGAAATTGTCTGCCCCCGCGACCTACACGAATCGAAACCTGATCGTGCGCGAGATTGTTCTGGCGGATAATGAGCGATTTCGCTCGGTCAGTTTCGATGCCTCGCAGATTGCCGCGCGAAAGTTGGCGATCAATTTCGATTACGCCGTAGCCACCGGCAATATTTCCGGCTCGGTCCTGTTGCACGAGGCGCAAACTTCGCTCGATACCAATGTTCGCGTCCGCGCCGAAAACGTTCCAGTTGACGCGATCAATAAATTCGTGGCCTTGCCCGAAGGCTGGATGCGCGGTCAGATGGAAAAGTTTGATGTCGATCTTAGCGGCCTGGTCAGCTCGCCGGCGACATGGAACGGAAGACTTTCAGCGAACATCACTGATTTTCACCAGGAGCAAACAACCTTTGGTCGCGGAATCTTTCAAGTTACGACTAAGGATGGCGTAGCAACTTTACAATCAGCCGACATTACCCAAGACCAAAATCAATTCCATCTTCGCGGATCGGCCGAACTACCGCGCAACATTCGAGATTTTGGTCGCGCGCCGGCAACTCTGGAACTGGCCGCAACCTTGCCGGATTTGGAGCAGGTGACGGCGGGGATGCCGCAAAAAGTCTCTGGTTCGGCGCAAGTCAGCGGCAAGCTCAACATCAAGGACTCGATTGTGAGTGGCGATTTCGCAGTCACCGCCCCATCGTTAAAATTTCAAGACGGTTACTGTGAGAACCTGAATGCCGCGATAAAACTGTCTAAGAAAATGCCGCCGGCCGGCGCGGCGGACAAACCGTGGTTCGACAACCTTGTCTCGGAAACCACTCTCGTGATTTCGAACGTGCGGTTTCGCGATTATCTGGCCGATTCGGTAGAAGGATCGCTCCATGCCAAGAACGATCTCGTCACCTTCGATCGTTTAAGCGTTAGGCGGAAAGAAAATGAATTCACGGTCAGCGGCGACTATCGGTTGCCGAAGGAGCTGCGCGACTTCGCGGAGCAACCGGCGAAGATCGCCATCTCCTTCAACGCGGCGCAACTGGCGGATTGTTGGGTGGCGGATTCGCGCGACAAAATTTCGGGACCGTTACAAGCTACCGGTCAGATCGAATGGAAAAAGGGAGTCGCTAACGGCCAGTTGTCCATCTTCGGTGCGAATCTTCGAATGCGAGATCTCGTTTTCCCCCAACTGAACTCGCAGTGCGTTATTTGGAACAGTGTTGTTTATCTAAACGACGTCAGCGCCAACCTGACCGGGAACGATTTCGTCAGCGGAAACGCGATTGTCGATTTTCGCCGGTCGCATCGTTACAGCGGAAAATTCCGCGCGAATGTTTCGGATTTGTCGAAATTGCAGCCGCTGCTGCGCACTCTTGGAAATCAAAACGAGCTGGCCGGCTCGCTCGTCGTCGAGTGGGAAGGCGATGGCGAAGCGAACAAGCTGAAAACCGGCAAATTAAGACTGGCTTTGGACAACGGTCGCTACGGTAGCGCGCGCTCGTTACAGGCAACTGTCGATGCAACCTATTCGCCCGAAGGCTTGGATGTTCCCACAATTTTCCTGAGGAGCGACAAAATGGATTTTCAAGCGATCGCTCGGGCCAAAGAGGAGACGTTGGAGATCAGCAAGATCGAGCTCGATCAGGGACAGGCGAAGTATGTCGGCGGATATATCTCGATTCCGTTCGTTTGGAAAAATCTCGGGACCGACAAGCCGGTGCTTCCGTCGAATGGAAAAGTGACCGCGGTATTTCAATCTGAAAATCTTGACATTAAGAAACTTTTTCAAGACGTCGGGCTCAAGCCGGCGGCGTCGGGTTTGTTGAACGTGAAATTAAATGCGACCGGAACGCTCGCCGATTTAAATGCGCGACTCGACGTGCAAATGCGCAACTTGCGGAGCGAGAGCATTCCAAAATTCGAGCCCGCCAGCCTCGATTTGAGCGCGCAGGCGCAGGGCAAGCAATTGACGATCGCCGGAAAATTGCAGCAGGCAAAAATTCAACCCCTGGAGCTGAGCGCAAATTTTCCGTTGGATGTTCCAAAGATTGTGCATGACAAAAAACTGGCTGATGAAACGCCCGTGAACGGGAAGATGCGGTTGCCGCGGAGCTCGGTGAATTTCATGCGGCAATTTATCCCGGGCGTTCAGGAACTGGACGGCGACGCTGCGCTCGATGTCGATGTTCGCGGAACAATCGCGCGTCCCGTACTCACTGGCAGTGGCGACATGACGATCAACGTTGCCCGAATGACCGATCCAACGCTGCCGGCGGTTCAAAATTTCAAGGCGCGCCTGAATTTTGCGCGTGATACGCTGATCCTCGAGCAGTTCGGCGGCGAACTTTCCGGCGGACATTTCAAGGTCACGGGTGGCGTGACATTTCCAAAATTGACGACACCGAATCTGGATTTTCAATTCAAGGCGGAGAGCGCACTGGTCGCGCGCAACGACACCCTTACGGCCCGGGCGGACGCCGACATCAAAATTGCCGGCCCATTTAACAGCGCCAATGTCACTGGGACGATCGCGTTGACAAATAGTCAGTTCCTGAAAAATCTCGATCTCATCCCGATCGGTTTGCCGGGTCGTCCCGCGCCGCAGCCGCCTTCATCGCGCCCAAATTTTTCGATAACGCAGCCACCGTTTCGCGATTGGAAATTCGATGTAACCATCAAAACCAAAGATCCATTTCTGATCCGCGGCAATCTGGCCAACGGCGGAGCAGTCAGCGATTTGCATTTGACCGGCAACGGGTTGCATCCTGCTTTGCAAGGCTGGGTGCGGCTGGACAATGTCGACGCAACGCTTCCCTTCAGCCGGTTGGAAATTTCGTCCGGCTTTCTCTATGTCGATCCGAGCGATCCGTTGAATCCGAAAATCGATATGCACGGCAGGTCCGTGATCCGCGATTACACGATCAACGTTTACATTTATGGAACAACGCTTGCGCCGGAGGCGATCTTCACCAGTGAACCGCCGCTGCCCCAGGAGGAAATTATTTCTCTGCTTGCAACCGGCACCACCCGGGAGCAATTAACCGGAAATAACAACGTGCTTGCTGGACGCGCCGGAATGTTGCTCGTGCAGCAGCTCTACCGCAAAGTTTTTAAGAAAGGGCAGGGAACGCAGAGTAGTTCGGTTTTCGACCGTTTAGACTTGGATGTGGGCACTGTCGATCCGCGCACTGGGCAACAACAAGCGACCGCGCGCTTCAAGATCAACGATCAGTTTGTCTTGCTCGGGGATCTCGGCGTCGGTGGCGATTACCGTGGTATGGTAAAATATCTGATTCGTTTCAAGTGATGCGCCGCTACCGATTCTTTTTTCTCTGCAACTTGGCGGCCACGCTCGAGCTGGCGGCCCAGACGGCGGTGGACGTTCCCAGGGCCGAAGAAAAACAAAAACAGACCAACGCTGTCGCCAAGGAGCAGGAGAAACACGCGCAGGCGACGACCACGGTCGAATTCAGTGGCGAGCAGGCATTCAAAGAAAAAGATCTGCGCTCGGCGGTGAAGGAACAGCTCGCCACCGTCGATCGCTACGGGTTAACCCCGGCCCGGGCGGACGATCTCGCATTTTTCGTCGAAGTTTTTTATCGCAAGCACGGCTACACCAAAGCGAGCGTTCATTATAAGATCGAGAATCGCGACCGGTTGCGGCTCGAGATCAATGAGGGACCGCTCATGACTCTCGGCACGATCACTTTTGAGGGAAATTCGGCTGAGCCCACCGACAAGTTGTTCGATTTTGTGGTCGGCCCGACCCGGGAACGGTATTCAAAGCTGCAGCGACGTCTTCCATTTGTCGCGGCCGATGTTCAGGAAGGCACAGAGTTGGTTCATCGCTTGTATGTCGCGGAAGGTTTCCTCGACGCGGCGGTCGATCAACCGCGCTACACGTTTCACGATGAAGCTAGCCGGGTCGACGTGACCATTCCGATCCATGAAGGCCGGCGATATTTCTTCGGCAACGTCTCGTTCCACGGGGAGACCATTTATGGCGCGGACGCTTTGCGGGGGCAGATCGACGATTTATTGAAACAACCTTTCACCGACGCGCGGGTTGCCGACATTCCGCGTCGTCTTCAGGCTTATTTTCGAACGCGTGGTTATTATGAAGTGAAGGTAGAGGCGACCGCCGAGCCGACGGCAGCGGTCAACGGTCGGATCCCGGTAGACATCGCGATTTCGCCCGGTCAACTTTATCACTTCAGTGGCGAAGTTTTTGTGAATGGCCTGACGCGATTGCGTCCGAGTTTCGTGCAGAAACGTTTCACTTCGCTCGCTGGAAAAACTTACAGCCCGGAAGTTTTGGACGAACGCTTCCGCGCCTTGATGCGGACTGGTTTGTTCAATGTCCTCAAGATTGAACCGACGCCAATCGCGGACGAAGACTCACTCCTGTTAAATATTTCCGCGGAAGAAGCGAAGAGCAAAGAGATCGGTTTCTCGATCGGTTACGGCACGTTTGAAGGCGGAATTATCGGTGCGCAATTTCGCGACCGCGATTTGTTCGGTTACGGTCGGCCGTTTACGATCTCGGCAGAAGTCTCGCAGCGCAGCTACAAGGGAGAGGTCGTTTATGAAGATCCTTTCCTGTTCGACACCGACTTCAGTTTCAGAAACAGGGCGGCCGCGTTTACCTTTGATTACGACGGCTATTCGAAATTCGAAATCGGCGATCGCGTCGAACTCAGCCGGAAGATCACGAAACAATACGAAGCAGGTTTGGTCTTTGCCGTCCGTCACGTCGAGGTCACGCAAACCTCCATTGCCCGCCGGTTTCTCGGCGACACGTCTTATTTCGCAAATTCGCTCGGGTTCTTTCAAACGCTCGACTTGCGCGAAAGCCCGCTGGTCGCGCCGCGTGGTTTGCTGATCAATAACACGCTCGATGTCGCTTCCACCGCCTTCGGCAGCGACATTCAACTCATCCGCGCCACCGGCCGGATCGCGTATTTTTTGCCGTTCGGTCCGAAATCGCTGACCCCGGGAGTTGTTGAAGATCAAACATTGCCCCCGTTGCAACGCTGGTTTCAACAATCGTCGCTCGCTTTCGGCGCACGAGTCGGGATCGTGCATTCGCTCAACCATTCCGGCCCGGACGAGCCGACCACTTTGCCAATCGACGAGCGGTTCTTCAACGGTGGCGCTACCACTGTGCGCAGTTTCGGTGAGCGCGACCTCGGCCCGCATGATCCCAAAGGAAATCCGATCGGCGGCGAATTCTATACCGTCTTCAACGTCGAATACACGTTTCCGATTTACGGCGAGCTTCAGGGCGCACTCTTTTTTGACGCCGGCAACTTGCTTCCCACTTCCGAAGAGCCCGGCGTTGACGACATGCGCTACGCGCTCGGCGGCGGCTTGCGTTACAAATTGCCGATTGGTCCGATTCGGCTCGATTACGGATGGAACCCGGATCGCGCGCCGGGAGAAGACTTTGGCGCGTTTCATTTCAGTTTCGGCTTTGCTTTCTAACCGGTCCGCCAAATACGCCAAATGACGCGAAACAATCCTGTTCGCTCAGGCGATCTGCTTTGAATTATTAGCGTTTTTCAGCGTGTTTAGCGGATAGTCTTTCGGCACTGACGAATGAAAGATCGATCACCACTCGGCGACGTTCCAATCGCCGAATTCCGCCGGCAACTGCACAAACTCGCCGATTGGATCGCCGATTATCGTGAAACAATCGGCGATATCCGCGTCGCGCCGAATGACAAACCAGGCGCGATTCGCGCAGCGCTTCCTGCGCAGCCACCTGAGCATGGCGAATCGTTCGAGAACATTCTCGCCGATGTCGATCGATTGATCGTTCCCGGAATGGTGCATTGGAGTCATCCGATGTTTCTCGGCTACTTTGGATGGACGGCGACTGCGCCGGGGCTTCTTGGCGAGATCGTTACTGCGCCGCTCAACGTGAACGCGATGACGTGGCGGACGTCGCCCGCGGCCACCGAACTGGAAACAGTCGTGATCGATTGGTTACGGCAATGGATGGGCTTGCCTGACCAATTCGACGGCGTCATTTATGACACGGCGTCGGTCGGAATCATGCACGCGCTGGCGGTCGCGCGCGAAGAAGCCGCGCCGTCCACTCGAAAACGCGGATTGATAGGTGCGCAGGCCCCGGTATTTCGCATTTACGCTTCCGATCAAGCGCATAGTTCTGTCGAAAAAGCGGCCATCGCGCTCGGCTTGGGCGAAGAAAATGTCCAACGGGTGCCGACTGGCGCGGAGTTTCGAATGGATATGGCAGCGCTGCGCGTGATGATCGAGCGCGACCTGCACGAAAAGTTCAAGCCCCTTGCCGTCGTCGCGACTGTGGGCACAACCTCGACTGCCAGTGTCGATCCAGTCCCGGAGATTGCGAAAATCTGCCGCGAACACAAAATGTGGCTGCACATCGATGGCGCTTACGGCGGTGGATTTGCGATGTTGCCGGAATTTGAATGGCTGGCGGAAGGCTGGAACGAAGCGGATTCCATCATCATCAATCCGCACAAGACGCTTTATGTTCCGCTAGACTTCAGCGTCCTCTACGTGCGCGACTTGGAACGATTGCGGCGCGTCTTCACCCTTGTCCCGGAATATCTGCGGGGAGACACGGTCGAGGCTGAAAAAAATTACATGGACTACGGCATTCAACTCGGCCGGAGATTTCGTGCCCTGAAAGCGTGGGTCATCTGGCGCGCGTTTGGCCGCGAAGGAATGATCGCGTTTATGCGCGAACACCTCCGGCTGGCAGGACTATTTGCCGACTGGATCAAGATCGACGATCGCTTTGAGCTGGCCGCCCCGGTCGTGCTGCCGGTCGTTTGTTTCCGCTTTGTCGGGCCTGTAGCCGGCGTTGCTGACGCCGGGCCGCGGTCGGCGACCGCGGCTACAACGGATAAGATCGACATCTTGAACAGCGAGATCGTCGGGCGGATCAACGCGAGCGGCCGCGCCTATCTCACGCAAACGAAATTGCGCGGGCAAACCGTCATGCGAATCGGCCTCGGCAATGTGCTCACGACCGAGCAGCATCTGCGTAATCTTTGGGAATTGATTCAGAAGACGGTGGATGAGGTAGGGGCGATTGACCTCAATCGCCCGCGGGCGGTTCGGTGAACCGCCCCTACCAACAAAGCACTTGGCGTGTGCGCGTGCATTCGTAAATTGCTCGCCCGACCCCATGATCAAAGTTCTCCGTAAGCATCGCAACTGGCTCATGATCGTGATCGCGATCCTGGCCCTGCCGTTCTGTATTTATTTCGTGAAGAGCGATCCCAGCCTTATTCGTTCGGATGCGTTCGCGCAGATGTACGCTCGCAAAGTTACCGTGACTGAAGCGCAGCGCGACGCGCGCTTGCTTCAATTGGCGGATTTCCTCGGTGTTTCCGATCTTCGCGAGAATCTCGCCCCCGGTAACGGAACGGACAATCAGAAAGCCGCGGAATTCGTCGTCAATTTGATTGTGTTGCGGCACGAGGTGGAGCGGCTTGGGATTGAACCGGCTGAGTCGGACATTGTCGATGCAGTGCGAAATTTTCCGGCGTTCCACGGTGCGTCAGGTTTTGACAGCGCCAAGTATGATCAAGTCGAGCGGACGATCCTTCCCTCGTTGGGTTTTACGAATGAGCAATTGCGCGAGCTCGCGCATGACCAGCTTTGCCTGAAGCGGATCAAGCAAGTTGTCGCATCGGGCGTGTCGCTTCCCGAAGGCGAAAGCAAATCCAATTACGAGCAACTTTACGGGAAAAATTTCGTCAGCGTCGTGCGGGTGCGTTCGGCTGATTTTCTCAAAGAAATCAAACCGAGCGACGACGACATCAAAAAATATTACGAAGCCCACAAAGGCGAGCTCAAGACCGAGGAGAAACGGAAAGTGGAGTTTGTCCGGCTGGCGTTGAGCGAAGAGCAGAAAAAATTGAAGGACAAGGAGCGCATCGACGCGCTCCAAAAATTGGCCGACCGCGCAAACGATTTCGGGCAGGCGCTGCTCGAGAAGGGCGCGGACTTTCATCAGGTCGCGGCGAAGTTTCAGTTACCGGTTGAATCGACCGGAGAGTTCACCATCTCCGCGCCGGATCCGAAATTGAAAGCGGATCGACAACTGAATCAGGCTGCGTTCAAATTGACTACGCAGGAACCAAACAGCGACCCGCTTCAGTCGGCCGATGGTTTTGCTATTTTGCATCTCGCCGGAGTTCTCGAAGCGCGCCCGTTGACCCTCGACGAGGCAAAGCAGAAAATTGTCGATCAAATTAAAAATGAGCGCGGGCGCGAAATGGCGCTGGCCAAAGGCCGTAAAGCGGTCGAGACGCTGCGCAACGGATTGAAGGCCGGTCAGCCGCTCCAATTCACTTTGGAACAAGCCGGCGGTTTGAAGGCGGAAAAACTCGAGCCGTTCACTGTGGCCGACGAAGCCGACGCCAAGAATTCTGCCGAGAAACCGAAGGATCAGCCGGCCGAACTGATGATGATCAAGAATGTGGCCGCTCAACTTCAACCTAGCGAGGTGAGTGATTTTGTTCCGTGGATTGACGGCGGACTGATTGTCCTGATGGACAAGCGCGAGCCGCCCGACCCCGCGAAATACGAGCAAACCAAAGCAACATTCGAGGAGCGTTATCTCAAAAACGCGCGCGACTACGTTTTCGCCGAATGGTTGTATGACCGCCAGCGCGCCGCCGGTTTGCAACCAACCAAAGGCTAAACCGTCGCGACGCCCCGTCGCGCCGGAATATCCAATTTCCAAGCACCAAATCCCAATTGAAGCATTAGAGTTCCCCACAACCGTTCCGCTTTTAAACTGATGATTGGATTTGCTTGGGATTTGATTATTGGGATTTGGAACTTCCACATTAATGGCGACGCGCGACGAAATCTTTGACGATGCGAACGGCGATCTTGCGATCGGCGAACTGGAAAGCGCGGTCGCGAAATATCAGCGCTGTGTCGATCTCGATCCAAACTTCTTCGATGGCTGGCACGCGCTGGGGATGGCGTTGATGAAGATCGGTCGCTTCAATGAAGCGATTGAAGCGGGAAAAAAAGCGGTCGCGTTAAAGCCGAACGACCAAATCGGCTGGACGAGTTTGTCTCTATTTTATAATCGCGCCGGCAACATCAAGGAAGCCGAAGCCGCCGGCGCCAAAGCGAAGATCTTGGGGTGGGGAGGCAAGATAGCGCAGTGATGCGCTATAAGTTCCAAATCCCAACATCCAAGCGCCAAGGAAATCTCAATATCTAAATCTCAAACGCCAGGCCGGCTTTTAGTGATGGGATTTCCTTGGAGCCTGGTTATTGGGTTTTGGGATTTCCGCCGCTCATCGGCGGCGGCCTCACCAGATGTTCACACGCTTGTCGGCGGCGCGGACCATTGGCGCGCCATCCGGAACATCGAACGCTTTCGCGAATTCCGGGAGATCCGAAAGGGGTCCATTCACGCGATAATGCGCCGGCGAATGCGGATCAACGTTCAAACGCAGCTTTTGGTCTTCGTCGCGGATTTTCTGCCGCCAGATTGCCGCGAACGAAAGAAAGAATCGCTGCTCCGGCGTTAAGCCGTCGATTTTTTTGTTTCGCTCTTCTGGATGTTTATCGAGCGCCTTTTGGAGTGCGGCGTAAGCGAGTTTCACTCCGCCGACGTCGGCGATGTTTTCGCCTTGGGTCAGCGCGCCGTTCACGTGCAAGCCCGGCAGCGGCTCGTATTCGTTGTATTGGGCCACGATCGCTTCCGATCGTTTCTTGAATTCCTCCGCCGATTGCGGCGACCACCAATCGGTCAAATTTCCCACCTTGTCGTATTGCCGGCCCTGATCGTCGAAGCCGTGCGTCATTTCGTGGCCGATGACCGCGCCGATGCCGCCGTAGTTCACGGCGTCGTCGGCATTCGCATAAAAGAACGGCGGCTGCAAAATTCCGGCCGGGAAAACGATCTCGTTCATCTTCGGATTGTAATACGCGTTCACAGTCGGCGGAGTCATTCCCCATTCCGTCCGATCGACCGCTTTGCCGATTTTGTTTAGCTGACGCTTCGATTCAAAATTTTCCGCGCGCAGCTCATTCAAAACGAACGGCCCGCGGTCGATCTGCAACGTCGAATAATCGCGCCATTTTTCCGGGTAACCGATCTTCACCTGAAAAGCGGCCAGTTTTTCCAACGCCGCTTTCTTGGTCGGCTCATCCATCCATTCGAGCGTCTTGATCCGGTCGGCCAGCGCTTCCTTCAAATTGTTGATTAACTCGAGCGCGCGCGCCTTGGCTGCGGCCGGAAAATATTCGGCCGCGTAAAGTTTGCCGAGCGCTTCGCCGATCTCGCCGTCTTCGGAAATGATGACGCGTTTCCAGCGCGGCTTGATCTGCTCCGTCCCGCGCAACGTCGTTTCCCTGAAATTGAAGTCTTCGTTCACGAAATCGCTCGAGAGCGCCGACGCAGTGGCGTTGATCAGGTGCCAGCGCAAATACGTTTTCCAATCGTCGATCGATGTCGATGTAAACGCCGTGTTGATCGCCTTGAAGAAATCGGGCTGATGCACGTCGATGTTGCCCGGCGCGGTCAGAGCAATTTCTTTGAAGTAATTGCCCCAATTCCAATCCGGCGTCAGCGTTTGCAGCTCTGCCGGCGTCATCTTGTTGTAATTCTTTTGCGGATCGCGCAATTCGACCCGGGTGCGCGAGGCCTGCGCCAGCGCAGTTTCCAGAGCGAGAATCTTTTTCGCGTCGGCGCCGGCTTTCTCTGCGGATTCACCGAGCAGGGTCAACATTTTGGTGACGTGCGCGACGTATTGGTCGCGCAATTTCTTCGAAGCATCGTCGTCCTTCGTGTAATAATCGCGGTCAGGCATGCCGAGTCCGCCTTGGACCGCTTGCGCAATCTCGCGCGTGCTGTCCTTATCGTCCTGACCGGACCCGAAATTGAAAAATGCGTTCACGCCGATCAGGTGCAGATGCCCGATCTCCTTCAGCACATCTTGTCGATCTTTCATTCTGTCGATCTTGGCCAGCTCGTCCTGCAACGGCTTTGTCCGCATCGCTTCGATCGTTTTCTCGTCCATGCCGCTGGCGTAATAATCGCCGACCTTTTTCGCATCGGCCTCATTGCTCTTTGCTTTGGCCGCTTTCTCCGCGATCGCGTGGAGCGCGTCGTTGTTGTGCTCGATCAACTGATTGAAACTGCCCCAGCGCGAATATTCCGGCGGAATTTCGGTGCGCTTGATCCAGCCGCCGTTGGCGTAGAGGAAAAAATCGTCCGCCGGTTTGACCGATGGATCCATATTTGAAGGATCGATCGGCTTCGCGTTGGTGTCGTCTGATGGTTTGGTGCCGGCTTCGCCGCTCTTCGTGCCGCTTGTTTGAACGGGTTGGGGATTAGCAGGCGTTTTCTTGGCGCCGGCCGCAGGGGACTTGCCGGTTAACGGCGTTTTCTCCGGCTCGGTCTGCGCTTGCAACGCGAACGCGATCGAGAGACTCAACAACGAAACGAAAAGCGACTTCTTCATCGTGGAATGTAGAGACGCGCGTTTCGCCCGCAATGTTCAATCAACCAATGACCAATAACCGTTTTTCTCACCACGAAGACACACGAAGGTCACGAAGATTAGTTGTGAGGGCGCTGGCCGCGGCGAGCGCCTGTTTATTAATTAGGTGCTTGTCACAAGCACTGCTTCACTCTAACCAAACACTTATGAAAAAATATCTCGCTTACACAGTGATCGCACTGATTGCCTCGATTGGAATTTCAATCGCCGCGCCGGACAAGGACGCCATCATGGCAAAAGAAAAGGAGGCCTGGCAGACGTTTAAGGACAAGAACGCGGAAGGCTTCAAGAAAGTGGTGGATAAGGATTTCCGCGGAGCTTACGCCGAAGGCATCTCCGATATGGCGAAGGAATTGTCCGACATGAAAAAGTGGGACATGAAATCGTTCACCATCAGCGACTACACCGCATTCTCTGACGAAAAGGACGTCATCGTGACGACTTACGTTGTGAAAATTGAAGGCACGTTTGACGGCAAGGACGCTTCCGGCACTTATAACGCCGGATCTGTCTGGAAACAGGAGAAGGGCGCGTGGATGGCCATTTTTCATACCAACGTGAAGGCGGAGGCAGCAGCCAAGTAGTAATCGCTGCGCCGCGTACCGGATTTACAGCTGCTCCAACTTGTAGCCGCGTTTTCGCAGTTGTGCGATAACGCCACACGGACCGCACAAGTGTAACGCGCCCACGATAACCATCGTCGGTTTTCCCAATTTGATCGCATCTTCGAGTCGGGGTGCCCAGAGCGAACTGCGCTTTTCTATCCAACGCCAGTACCCGCCGGGCC
>WNFW01001241.1_pt1 | contig 17097 bp, 11 predicted proteins | sample 5400131 | NCBI WGS metagenome assembly WNFW01 (sample SAMN13153362, study PRJNA577476) | soil metagenome | isolation source: 20 cm soil or saprolite under grassland replicate 1 | place: USA:California | collected 2016-06-15 | reverse complement strand
GTCCAGACCAACAATCTGGGTCCCGAGTACGGGCGATTAGGGGGCGGTGTCATCAACCTCTCGACGAAATCAGGCACGAACACTTACCACGGTTCGGCATATGAGTTCCTGCGCAACAAAGTGCTGGATGCGAACGACTTCTTCCTCAACAAAGCCGGCCTCGCTCGTCCTCCGTGGGTCCAAAATCAGTTTGGCGCAAACGTGGGAGGGCCCGTTCTGAAGGATAAGCTATTCTTCTTCTCCGGCTACGAGGGCTTTCGGCAGCGTATAGGCGGCGCGCTGACGACGTGGGTTCCTACTGCCGCGGAGCGCACCGGGGACTTTTCACAGATAGGGTCAACCAACACGACCTCAGTGCTTCCCATTTACGACCCGACCACCAGTTCAAACTGCTCTGCAACCAACACAATTTGCAGAACGGCCTTCACCGGCAACAAGATTCCGGCCAACCGAATCGACCAAACTGCCCAGGCGCTTTTGTCCTTCTTCCCCATGCCGAATCAGACGAACAACACCGCCGGTAACTTTGTAGAATCCTATGGCATAGGTGGCGACATCGACCAGTACAACGAGCGGATTGACTATAACCTGAGTGAGAAGCAGAGGATTTTCGGACGCTACACGCATTCCCGCATCCTATCGCTCCCTAACAACCCTTTTAATGGTATATGCGCGGACCGCTGTACCGAAATTACCACGGCTCACCAGATTTCCCTGGGGGACACCATCTCGTTTTCGCCGAGGACCATCTTGGACTTGCACATTGGTTACACGCGGTATGTTTACCTGCGCACGCCCCTCAGCCAGGGCATCGATTTGTCGAAGTTTGGTCCAAACTGGAAGGCGTTAACTTCCCAGATGACCTATACCCACGTTCCGGACGTGTGCATCTCGCAGACGAACGGGGATAATCATTGGGGCAACGGCAGTTGGTGCACTCAAGGAGTTGGAAGCGGCATTGGGGCCTGGGACGACACGTACAGCTTCAACCCCATGCTCTCCAGGATTATGGGGAAACACGCCCTCAAAGTCGGCGCAGAATTCCGCGTGCTCCGTAACAATTACTATCAGAGTAACAATCCTGCAGGCTTGTTCTATCTTGATGCCCGCATGACGTCGGCAAACCCCACGATCGGCACCCCCGGGTCGAACGGTACATCGGGCAATGGCTTTGCTTCCTTCCTCCTCGGGTATGGCGATAACGGCAACGCCACCGAGCCCGCAAGGACGGCCGACCAGAATCTTTACAAGGCGATATATGCGGGCGACACGTTCCAGCTCACCAGGAAGATCACCCTGAATCTTGGAGTTCGCGTCGACCTCCAGGGGGATTGGACCGAGCGGTTTAATCGCATCGTTGCTTTCAACCCCTCCGAAACCAGCCCCATTGCGGCCGCGGCCGGAATGCCGAATCTGAAGGGTGCGTACGATCTGGTGAGCAGCGCGGAACACCCGAGCCGCAGCGCATTCAGCTCTTGGAACCATGCCAGCCCGCGCCTTGGGCTTTCCTACCAATTCGATAAGAATACGGTGATCCGAACCGGCTACGGAATTTTTTACCTGCCGGTTGATATCCGCTGGAACGATGCTCCCCACAACCTCTTCATCAACAGTTTCAGCACGCCATGGCTCGCAGTGGCGTCGGACGGAGTTACCCCCAAGAATGTGTTGTCAAATCCCTTCCCGAGCGCGGGCGGCGGAATCACTCCGCCCTTCGGGAGGGACCAGGCCTTGATCAACGTGCAGGGGAATGGCAACGAAGCGCCATTGCCCAATAATCCCGCCCCTAATCTGCAACAGTGGAATCTCGACATCCAACGCCAGTTTGCCGGCAATCTGCTGGTTGACGTAGCTTATGCGGGGTCCAAGGGCACGCATTTGCCCATGCATGATCAGACCCTCAACCAATTGGCGCCCCAGTTTTTGCCCACGTCTGCTGCGGAAGTGGCCAACCTGAAGCAACAGGTTCCCAACCCGTTCGCCGGGAATTGCCCACCAGGCACCATACCAGCGTGTACCGGGCCCGTGCTATCAGGTGGCGTAGGCACTAACCCGACGGTGATGCGAGCTCAGTTACTGCTGCCCTATCCGCAGTTTGACAACGTGGCCATGGCCGAGCCCGATAACCGCAATTCCATTTATCATTCCATGCAGATGAAGGTCGAAAAGCGCTTCTCTGCCGGCGCGCAGGTGCTTGCCACCTACACGGTCTCCAAACTCATTGACAACACCAACTCGGAAATCAACTGGTTGGAAGCCTCTCCAGTGGGCTGGAACGACGCCAATGTGAACAACCTGCGCGGCGAGAGAAGCCTGGATGCCTTCGACGTTTCCCAGCGCCTTGTACTTGGTTCCATTCTTGACCTGCCTTTTGGCAAGGGCAAGAAGTTTGCGAATAACCTGAACGGAGTGGCCAATAAGCTCATTGGCGGGTGGGGAATCAATACCATCATCACCTTCCAGCGCGGCTTCCCGATTATCATCGGCGGCTGCCCGGGCCTGCTCAGCGACTCCGGTGTCCCGAACGTGGGCTGTTCCCGCGCGACGAGAACTGCTCCGTCGCACCTGACCTCCGGTTCTCTGGACCAGCGGCTCGCTCACTGGTTTGACACTTCCGTGTTCACGCATACCGACGATTACAGCTACGGCTACGATTCGCGTACCGAGCCGAACATACGTGCTGACGGGATGAAGAACTTTGACTTTGCCGTCTTCAAGAACACGAAGTTTGGTCGAGACGAGAGACTTGGCGCCGAGTTCCGTGCAGAGTTCTTCAACGGGTTCAACCACCCGCAGTTCAGTCCGCCGAATAGCGGCTGTTGCGGTACTACCTCGTTTGGGCAAGTAACCTCACAATACAATCTTCCACGCTTAATCCAGTTCGCGTTGAGGTTCACCTTCTAATCTCCTAACGTCGGCGCCTGGGCGGGTCTTCCCGCCCGGCGCACGACTTTTTCCCCTGGCGCCTTCTCTCTGCTATTGTTGGCTTTGAGACCTGTTTGCATGCGCCCCAGAGAGAACACCAGAAAGATTTCGCCTCCCCGAATTTCCCTCACCGTGCGCTTCCATTCAAATCCGGCTGATCGGAAGCGCGCCGCACGAAAGAACTCTTCGGCGAAAACGACCGCCGTCTTTCTTCTAGCCCTCTGCTCGCTGGCTCCCCGCTTCGCAACCTGCCAGACGCCCGAAGCACAAGTCGAAGCGTTGTTCACCGCCGGCCAGCAAGCCCTAAAGCAAGGTGACTTCGCTCGTGCCGCGGAACAATTCAAGAAGGTTCTGGCACTGGACCCAAACTTAATCGAAGCTGAGGTCAACCTGGGTCTTGCTTACCAAAGCCTCTTCAAGTACGACTTGGCGGTCCAGCACCTGACGAAGGGTCTGCGCGCAAGACCGAATCTGCTCGGCCCCACCGTCATTGTCGGGATGGATTACCTCAAACTAGGTTCCCCGGAAAAGGCTGTTCCGTTCCTTCAGCGTGCACTCAAGCTCGATCCTTCCAACCGCGAGGCGCACCAGGCGCTAGCTTCGTGCTATCTCGGCCAGGGAAATTTCCGCAGCGCGGCGGCGGAGTTCCGGCAGATCGCCGAACTCGATTCCGACAAGGCCGAGGCATGGTTCAAACTCGGGCACGAATACCTCGATCTCGCAGCTCGTTTGGCCTACAGGGGAGCGCATCTGTATCGCGAATCGGCCTGGGGACATCGCTTTCTTGGTGATCTGTTATTTCAGCGCGACCGTTGGGAAGATGCAGTGAAGGAGTACCAAAAGGCGCTCACCGCCGACCCACGCCAGTCCGGCTTGCATACATCCCTGGGCCAAACGTATCTGCATGCGGGCAAGTTGCAAGAAGCCGGAACCGAGTTTCACCTGGAACTTCAGCTCGATTCGCAAAGTGAGCTGGCATGGCTAGCCTTGGCGGGTATGCAGCTGGCCAAAAGCCAAGCTTCCGCAGCCCTGGAATCAATCGCAAAAGTTTGGGAAATCTCTCCTGAATTCTTGGCCGTGCAACGGCTCTTTCCGTCCACCGAACTTCCTCAGGGCTCGGCAATAGCTTCGATATCGCGCCTACAAGATGCACCTGAAACCGCGGCCAAACATTTTCTGCTGGCGGCTCTTTATGCCAGCACGAACGAAAATGCTCTCTCAGACGGTCAATGGAAAGCCTTCCAAGCTGACTTCTTAGCGTGGCAACAAGCCGCGAACGCTGCTGAACCAGCACCCGCGCATCAGGACCCCTGCAAAGCCCGTCATTACTTCCGCTGCGCAGAGTTGCTGCAAGTCCGAAAGCAGCTGACCGATTCCGAGCGGCTGCTTCTAGGAGAAATGCATTTTACTTTGCAACAATACGAGACTGCGGCTAAGCTGTTAGCCCAAGTTCAGGGCGTCACCAACGAAAATGCCGAAGCCAGCTATTGGTTGGAGCGCACCTACCAGGCCCTGGGGGCTGAGGCATATGCGCGGCTGCAGGAATCTTCCCCCGATTCCTGGCGCACCCACCAGCTGCGTGCCGAGGGTTACGCGCTTCGCCAGGATTTCGACAACGCGCTCAAAGAGTTTCAAGGCGCCCTGCAGTTGCATCCTGATGAATCAGAGCTTCACGAAGCGGTCGGGGAGCTTTACCTCGTTAATCATTCTGACGCCCAGGCGCAGAGCGAGCTGGAGAAAGCTTTGGCGCTTGATCCTTCGCGCACGCACGCCCTTTATCTCCTGGGCCGCCTGTACGTACAAAATCGGGACAACGAAAAGGCGGTGTCCTATCTAGAACGCGCTTTGCGCCTTCAACCGGATTTGGCTGAAGCCAGCGGGTTGTTGGGGACCGCGTACGTGCGCCTAGGGCGCTTTGCCAATGCGGTGCCGAAACTCGAGAAGGCTGCCCGTTTCGACCATTACGGCAATGTCCATTATCAGTTGTACTTAGCTTACAGCAAGCTCGGCAAAACCGAACTCGCACGAAAGGCGTTGGCGCGATCGCAAGATCTGCGTAAAAGCTCTCTTGAGCACGACCAAGCGCTGGTCATTGGATCTCCGCAGCCGGAACCTGAACCGCAATGAAGGCAAAAAAGTCCTTCTTCAATTGGTACATGAGCCTACGCTTTTGTGCGCCTCGTGGGCTAGAAGCGCTCATAGTCGAAGCGAAAAAAAAGGCTATGCAGGATTGCTCCTTTCGCACCTGGGGCGACCTGGTTCTGTGAGAATTGACTCCATGAATTGAGGAACAGCCAGGGAACAACAAGCCCCAAATACCGGGCAAGACCGTGATGCAAGACGCAAGAAAGAGCGAGTAGAATCAACTACATACATTTTCTGGAGCAATCGGCAGGTTGCGGGTTCAAGTCCCGCCCTCGGCTCCAGGGTTTTTTTTGCCTTCACTTTTTGATGCGACGCCCGTCAGGCCGAGGGATGCTTCGCATCCTTCCCTGCTGCGTCTAGCCAACGCCGGAGCACTGCCCGCGATTGCGGGTCAATGGTGAGGAAAGTCACGCCCGCTGAGATGCCCGGTTGCAAATAGATAATTCTTCCCTTGGACTGGAACAGGTCGCCCGCAGCGGAAATCTTAACCGTGATAGGAACGTTCACTGGAAACGAATTCTTCATGTCCAGGCGGCATCCCCGTAAGCTCAACTCACGAACAGTAGCAGTGGCAGAAGTATTCGGATTATCCGCGATGATTTCGGCCGTGCCGTTGAACGGATACCTAGGTGTGCGTCGGCGTTCGTTTTCCACGAGGTGTCCTCCCGCTGACTATCGTTGCCGATAGTATGACGAATCCAAGCAATGCCGCTACAAATAGTCACAGAAATAGAAATGGGTTTGTGGCTAGAGCTAAAACCCGAGGGCCGACGGAGATGACAGGTCTAGAATCCCTGCGTGAGCCGCAAAAGGATACCGAATCGCATAACGCCGCTCACGCAAGCCAGAGTTCCTGAAGGGTTGGCGCTGTCCGATTCCATTAGAATTACACTTAGCATTTATCAATTACAGCCAGAAATTGCTGAGTATCTTTGCCCCGGGCTGGACTTGTCAGCCTACTTAGCTCGATGAAAAATACTGGGGGTGTTCGATAGGAACTGGACCGTGACTCGAAGTCCAATGGGCAACGGTCGGGAATTATCGTCTAGATCGATCACTGCCTCCAGGATATCGCGGTCGCTTTTGTCGGAGGGGTCGCCTGTCGAGATACTCTTTCTCCCCATCATGTCGGACACCCTCGCGACGGAGCCGGTGAGTTTTTTGCCATCAAGAGCATCGGCTTGGATTACCACTTTCTGCCCAACAGAGACTTTATCTACGTCTCTCTCGTCGATTTCCGCCTTAATGTGCCGCGTAGAAGTGTCCGCAAGACTAAAAAGTGGGCGGGGAATGACCGTGCTGAAGGACTCGCCGCGTCTTGCGTACACTCTCAAAACGGTCCCGTCGATGGGGGCCGCGATGGAGCACTTGCCGATCCGTTCCTGTACAGTTTTGACACGACCCTCGGCCGCTGCTACATCAGCATCGGCACGCGCCGCGTCTTCTTGTAAAGGAGGTGCGGCAAGCAACTCCTCGGTTCGAGTGGCGGCCTTGAGGTTAGCATCGGCGACGTCGCGATCACGGACAGCCTGGTCATAAGCGGACCTGGAGATCTGCTGCTTCTCGTAAAGAGCTCGCTGCATCTCCAAATGCGACTTGGCTTCTTCGTATGTCGCCCGGGCCGCCGCCGTTTTGTCGCTGGCAATTTTCCTCTCTTCTTCACGCGCGCCACGCATAAGCCGGGCCTTTGCCTGGCGCGCAGCATCGGCTTCCGCAAGGGCGGTCTGTAAGCTCGCTTGTAGTTCATCACAAGCGATCTCACCCAGTAGCGTTCCTCTTTTTACGAATTGACCCTCTTTTACGTAAACAGCCTTCAAGACGCCGTCCGCGGCAGCTCCTACTTGTGTGGTCTCGGAGGCGCCCTCCACTCGTCCCGGGGAGGCAAAAATCACAGCCCCGGTGGAGTTGCCCAACAGTGCCCCGTGAGCCTCCACCGAATTCCTATTTCGCGAAGTTCCCAGAAAAGCGACACCTGCAATAACCAGCAGGATCGCAAGGCCGCCGATGCCCCATCTACTGTATGCTCTGAATTCCTTCAATGACTCCAATGCTTTCATAGAACACCCACCTCTTCTTCGACCTTGCCATCGCAGAGAGTGACGGTGCGATCAGCGAATTTCTCCCATCGCCAATCGTGGCTGACCACAACAACGGTTCTTCCGTGCTCGTCAACTTGCCTTCGAAGGATGTTACAGATATTTCTTCCGGCCTCGGCGTCCAGGGAAGCCGTCGGCTCATCTGCAAGAAGAATGGGAGGATTCCCGGCGAGGGCCCGTGCGATGGCGACTCGCTGTTTTTCTCCGGGGCTGAGATCGTTCGGCTCTTGATGAAGCTTGTCACCCAGGCCGAACTGAAGCAGCAAGTCTCGCGCCATTTCCTTTCTTCCAGAGGCGGCCGCATCGCGAATTTCGAAACCGAGCGCCACATTGTCCAACGCACTAAGCGAGTGAAAGAGGCGGAAAGCCTGGAACACAAAGCTGATCTTCTTTTGGCGAATGACGGTTCTTTCTGCCTCGCTGAGTCCGTTCACAGCGACACCATCTACGAATACTGTTCCTTCATCGGGCGACAATAGACATCCAAGCATGGACAACATTGTAGTCTTGCCGCTGCCTGAGGGACCCATCAACAAGGAAAGCGTGCCTCTCTCGAACGTGAGAGAAATGTCGCGGAGAGCGCACACGCGAGCTTCCCCTTGGCCAAAGGACACGCTCGCGCCTTCGACTCCCAAAAAGGGATTAGGCACGGAACACTCTCCCAGGCTCGACCGTGAGGGCGCTACGAACCGAAACAATCGATGCTAGTGAACACATGGCCAGGCTAGGAACGACCATAGCGCCGGGCAGCCACCAAGGCGCGTGGATCCAGGGAATCAGAGATTTCGCGTAACTGATGCTTGGAATGACAGCCAGAAGGCCCAGCACGCTGCCGATTGCACCGCAAATCAAAGCCTGGCTAAGAACGATGCGCGCCACGAAAGATTGCGAGGCTCCCAGGGCCTTCAGGGTCGCGTATTCCTCGATGTTTTCCATCGTGTTCGCATAAATCGTTTGAGACACAACGACGAGACCTATCAGGAATCCCAATACGGCTGCCGTCAGAATCGCTCCTCCCGCTCCCGTTTTTATGGTCCAGTACATGCGGGACTTATGCGCAAACTCATCTTGAGTGAGCACATCCACTTCGGGGAGCCGCTGCTTTAGGCTTTGCTGGACCTGTGAGACGGGATATGCCTTGTCGATCCGCAAGAGAATGTACATTGCCTGGTCAGGGCCAAAGTCCATGTACCGGATGGCATTCCTGTACGAAGTGAATAGGAAAGGAACCCCCAGGAATGCTCCGTAGCCTTGTATCTCGCGTTCGATGCTGGCCCGGTGACGATTGATCTCTACTTCTGACGGGAGCGTGTTCACCTCAATCTGCTTGCGGTCGCTGACGTCATAGAGCACTGCATCAGGTGACATCTCCGCGGCGGACTCAAGCCGATTGGGAACCGGGAACCGCCTTCCGACACCAGGATCAGCCCCGACTAAAGCCACAACCTGCTGTTTTCCAATAGGCGTGCGGTAAACAGCAAAAGCCATGCAGACCCTGCTCGTATCCATCACGCCTGGCACACCGGCCGCCATCTCCCTCACACGGCTTTCCAATGCCGTTCCAAACTCAAAGGCCTGGACTCCCCTGGCGGTGATCCAAATGTCAGAGTCACTAGCATCGATCAACCTGGAGGCAGCCTGCAAAAAACCAGACAGAAGGCTGCCTTGAAATACCATCAGAAATACTGCAAATGACACACCGAGAACGGTCACAGAAAAGCGGCCGCGATCGTGGAGGATGTTTTGTAATGCGAGTTTCATGGAAGCTATCTAGATTGCTCGCACATTTGCCAGGTCGGCTCTCCCTCCAACAACGCCGTGGAGTTTTCGGCCGACAGCGGTTTGGAGAAGTAGTATCCCTGCGCGTACTTGCAGTGCAGCTGTTTGAGCAAGGCTACCTGCTCAAGTGTTTCCACTCCCTCAGCCACTACATCCAGGCGAAGATTATTCGCCATCGGCAAAATCGTCCGCGCGATCTCCATGCCTTCTCCCTCGTCCTGCATATCGCGGATGAAGGAGCGATCGATCTTTAACGTGTCGAGCGGAAAGCGGTGCAGGTAACTCAGCGAAGAGTAGCCGGTGCCAAAGTCGTCTATGGCCAGGCGAATGCCGATGGCCTTTATCTGTTGCAGCATTTCCACGGCCGCCGAGGGATCCGCCATAACGGCGCTTTCTGTGATCTCTAACTTCAGCGCACCCGGAGACAGCGACAGTTCATGCAGCAACTTTCGAATGTCTACAACGAGGTTAGGCTGTAAGAATTGCTTGGCCGAGAGGTTTACACTGATAATCAGGTCCTGACACCCATTTGAGCCAGTTCTCCAATCGCTCATCTGCCGGCAGGCTTCCCGCAGATTCCACCAGCCTAACTCGCGGATCAGGCCGGTTTCTTCCGCCACGAGAATGAATTCTTCCGGCCCAAGCAGTCCTCGAGTAGGATGCTGCCACCGCAGCAGCGCCTCAAACCCGACAATCCGTCCGGAATCCAAAGACACGATCGGCTGATAAAAATTCAGAAATTCCTCGCGTTCCAGAGCGCCACGCAGGTCCGTCTCCAACTGCAAGCGCGCCATTACGCTGGCCCGCATGTCCGCGTCGAAAACTTCAAAGCGGGCCTTACCCAAAGATTTGGCCCGATACATAGCCGTGTCCGCGTCGCGAAGCATGTCCTCCGGCTCGTCGTAGGCCGAATTGCTCAAGGCGATTCCGATGCTTACCGACGTGAATACCTCTTTCCCACCCAAGATGAACGGAGGGGCTAATGCCTTCATCAATCGATCCGCAGCGCTCTTGGCATCATTGGGATCCTTAAGATCGTCGAGGAGCACAGTGAACTCATCCCCGCCGAGGCGCGCCACAGTGAACGATTCTCCCAGACGGGCCACGGTGTCCGTGGAACGCAAGCATTTTTCCAGGCGATTAGCCACTCCGAGCAAGAGCTGGTCGCCGATCAGATGGCCCATGCTGTCGTTGATCATTTTGAAGCCGTCAAGATCCAGAAACAGAATCGCGAACAAGGCGTCCTTACGCCTCTTTGCGTGTTTGATGAGCCGCCCAAGCCGGTCTATGAAAAGCAGCCGGTTGGGCAGCCCAGTCAGAGGATCGGATACCTTTCGCTCGGTGATGTCGGTCTGCGAGCCTGCCATTCGCAGGGTTTTTCCCGAATCGTCGAATACCGCGAGCCCCCTATTCAACATCCACCGAAATGTTCCGTCTTTGTGGAGCATCCGATGCTCGCTCTCGAAGTGAGGCGTCGAGCCATTGCGATGGGCGGTTATCTCTTCTTTCACCCTTTTTCGATCGGCGTCATGAATCCGGTTGAACCATTCGTCCGGACCGTTGCCGATTTCATTTTCGTGCCAGCCCAGCATGGCTTTCCATCGCGGCGAGTAATACACGTGTCCCGTCTGAATATTCCAATCCCAAAGACCATCATTGGCGCCGCGCGCCGCCAAAGCGTACCGTTCTTCACTCTCTCTCAGTGCTTCCTGAGCTCGCTTGTGCGACAACTGAGTTCCGATGCGGGCAAGCGCCACCGGAAGGTCCACTGGTTTCGTCAGATAATCGTTTGCTCCCAGATTCAGGGCCTTGACGACGTCTTCGCTTTGACTCTTCGCCGTCACCATAATGATCGGGAGATCAACGGGCGAATGGCTTTCGCGCAGAGTTTTCAGCGCATCAAGGCCGCTGATCTCCGGCATCTCGATATCGAGAAGTACCAGGTCCACGGTGTTTTGTTTGACGCGTTGCATGAGCTGCTCTGCACTTTCCACGACGTCAACCAGATAGCCACTGCGCGCCAGCCGGCGGGCAAGCATATCGCGGTTCATTTCGTTGTCATCCACAATTAGCAAACGGCTTTGCAGTGAGCTCATGACGATTGCCTCACAACGAGCAAGTTCTCGATTTTGTCGCTCAGGCGCACAAATTCGACTGGCTTGGTATCGTAATCATCGCATCCGGCTTCGAATGCCTTTTCGCGGTCGCTGACCAAGGCGTGCGCCGTCAGAACGATGATTGGAATATGGCAGGTGGATCCATTGGCCTTCAGGAGGCGGGTTACTTCCCAACCATCCATAACCGGGAGGCTTAGATCCATTAGAATGAGATCTGGTCTTTCGGAGCGGGCCATCAAATATCCTTGCCTGCCGTCTTGCGCCAACACTACTCGATAGCCTTTTTTCTCCAAGCGTCTGGATAGCATGTCCCGGTTCATTTCGTTGTCTTCCACGAGCAAGATTTTTGGCATGAAGTTAGTGCCTCCTCGGTCCAACGGCCTCGGGTTTTCGTGAGTTTTTCTGGCCTTTAGAGGGCCAGTTGGCTGGGAGCGCACTGGCTTTTTCGAGTGTAGAAAGGCGGACAGCACGGTGTTTTTCAATGAGAGTGACAAGCCGTTCGCGGTCAACCGGCTTAATTAGATAACCAGAGGCGCCCAAATCCCGCCCCATAGCCTCGTTGTCGACGATGGTTACCATGATGACCGGAATTTCCGCCAAGTCAGAATCGGCTTTGAGTTTGTTGAGAACCGTCCAGCCATCCCAATCCGGCATGATGACGTCCAGCGTAATCACCAACGGATGAATTTGTTTTGCAAGCCGCAGACCTTCTTCTCCGCTCGAAGCAGCGACTACCCGGAACCCAAGCTTTGTCAGGGATCGCGACATGAGGTCGCGAACCGCCAAATCGTCATCAATCACCAGGATCGTGTCCGAATCCGGCTTGACCTCCGACGACGCGTCGGCATTGACTGTTTCAGGTGCTTGCGTGTTTTCCGGATGTTCGCCCGCTGCCTGAACCGGCAGGTGCACCGTAAACACGGACCCCTGACCGGGCGCGCTCTCCACCATGATGCGTCCCTTCATCAGCTGAACAAATCGGTGGCTGATCGCGAGCCCTAGCCCAGTCCCACCATATTTTCGTGCAATCGAAATATCGGCTTGAGTGAACTCGTGAAACAGGTTTTCCTGTTGCTCGGCAGTTATTCCGATGCCTGTGTCGCCGACTCGGAACTGAATCCAGTCTTGACCCGCGTTTGGGACGCGGTTCACATCCAGCAAGATCGTGCCGTGATCGGTGAATTTGCAGGCGTTACTCAGCAGGTTCAGCAGGATTTGGCGAACTTTTGTGACGTCAGCCCGCATCACGCCGATGTTCTGCGGCATACGAAGCTGGAATTCATTTGCGTTCTTCGCTATCGCTGGTTTGAGGGTCATAACGATTTCCTCAATCATGTCTGCGATGCCGAAGGCTTCGATGTTGAGCTGCATCTTGCCAGCTTCAATTTTGGACAGGTCGAGGACGTCATTGATTAGAGCTAAGAGATGTTTGCCGGCCGCCTGAATTTTTTGGAGATCCCGGACATTCGAAATCTTGCCCAAATCTTGCACTTCTTCTTCCAACATTTCGCTGTATCCGATAATTGCGTTGAGCGGCGTGCGCAGTTCGTGGCTCATATTCGCGAGGAACGCGCTCTTGGCGCGGCTAGCCTGCTCCGCAGCTTGCTTTGCAGTGAGCAGTTCTTCTTGAGTGCGCTTGCGATGGACAATCTCCACTTCCAACTCATGCGTGCTTGTCTGAAGTTCATTGTTGGCGCGCTGCAACGCCGAGTCACGCAGTTGGATTTCGGATAGCATGGTGTTGAAACCGTCGATGAGCCTTCCAATTTCGTCGCCGTAAAAGCGCGTAGCTCGAATTTCGTAGTTCTTGTTGGAGGACACCATTCTCATGGTGTCCTCCAAATGCAGAATGGGCTTGGAGATCAGTTTCTGCAGCTTGGAGGAGAGCAGCAACGCCAGAGAACCGCAAATCAACACCACCACAATAATGATGCCCGTGTATCGTTTGGCGCGGGTATTCCACTGGCGCATGTCCGAAAGCAGGAACAAAGTTCCCACACGCTCGCCGTTCATCGTCACTTGCTGGAAGACCTGAAGATAGCCGTCCTCAAAGCGGTAGCCGTTTTGTTGCGAGCGGGAAGGAAGTGAGGGTGGCAGGCTCTTATTCGCGCGGAAATAGTGCGCAAATACTTTTCCTTCCGGACTGTATAGCGAGGCTGCCACGATGTCTTCCTTGGCCTTAAGGGCTGACAGGGTTGCGGTTGCGGCAGACTCATCTTTGAACGCCATCGCGGCGCCACTGTTGAATCCGATAATCTCCGCCTGGGTCATGAGGTCCTGGCTGAGCTGGCGGCGAAAGGACATCAGGTCGTAGATGAGGAAGCTGACCGAGGAAAGGACCAAGGCCAAGCTGCTGGTCAGCATGGTGATCAGCATCAGTTTCCGCTTGATGGATAGGTTCTGAAGGTTCATTCAGCCTTCCTTCCATCGGCGGATTGCGGGACGATCCTCGCAAGCGCTAGCAACCGGGAACTGATATTCAAATTCGCTTGTTTCGCGGCTTCGATGTTGACCTCGAAGCGAACCTTGTTGTCCTGCAATGTGAGATTGATGATGCCGCCACGTGTAGCGAACCCAGGTGTTTCTCCAATAGTCAGAATGGGCAACCACTTCACCATGTTGACCAGGTCGGGGATATGTTCTTTTTCGGACGAGCTAACGAACAGGATGTTGCAGTCTTTGAGATCCTTAAGATCCTTGCCCCATTTCAGGCGTTTAACCACCAGATTGCGTCCGTCAAGTTTCTTATTTTCGACAACCCGATCGATGGTCGTTCCGAAGGGATCGGTTCCCAAGATGCCGATTACGATTGGAGAGTCCGCCTGGGAAAAAACCACCGAGGGCCATTGCACCAACTGGGCAAAGTTGTAGATAAAGCCTGCCTTGATCAAGTACTCGGAGGACGCCGCCGAATCCGAAGATTGTGCGTTGGCCCCCAAGGCCAGGCTCAAACAGAGCAGAACCGCGACTGTTAGCCGCGATCGTCTCATGAGCGCCATTCCCGAATGGAAGTAATCGTCATTCCCCATGACCACCAGACGAGCAACTTAGAATTTCCAAGCAATGCGTCCGCTAACGGTCCGCCGAACTTCTGTAGGTGTTGTGTTGATGAATTCCGGAATAAATTCCAGATGCCGGCTGTTCAGCAAGTCCTGGCCAGCCAATGAGAGTTCTAGGTGCGTGCCCGGCCGCCATCCAAGATGGAAATCCAAAGAGTAGTAGCTGGGAATGTTGAGACTCGGCAGTTTGTCCACGTATCGAAGGCTGAGGTCCTGCTCGAAATGCTTGGGCAGATCGATGGAAGACTGCACGAAGAATTGATGCCTGGGACTCTGGCCATCGGGATTATCGCCTGTGGGGTCCTGGCTATCCTTGTTTTTACGAATGTTCATTTGCAGGTAGCTGTAAGAACCTAGAAGCTTCCATTTCGGAAGAACCTTCCATTCCACGAACGGTTCTATGCCGTAGGTTCCGCCACCCATTTTGTTGCTGGCGACAAAGGGCTGCACGATATCCGTTGGAGCCGGGCTCCCTTCGACAAAGGGCGCGCCAGGTTCCGCGGAACGCAGGTGGGTGTAGAAGTTGTAAAACGCAGCAATGTCCAACGAAAGAGACTTGGTTGCTTGGACGCGATACCCGGCTTCATACGCAAGAAGGTCTTCTGATTTGAACTGGGGGCTCCCGAAGATCGCTGCTACCACGGGGAAAGGAGTGGGATTGGGAGGATTGAGGTTCCCCGGTGGAATGACAGCTTCGTTCAGACGGAGGCCCTCCTCGGTCAAAGCCGGCGTTCGGACGGCGCGAGAGACTGCCGCCCATACTGACTGATCCTTGCTGATGTTCCCAAGGAACCTGATATTCGGTTGCACTTCGAAGCCGGTGAAGTCGTTGTGCTCAAATTTGGCTCCGATAGTTACGTTTAACCGGCGGTTAAAAAGGCTAATTTCATCCTGCAGGAACGAGCTAAATTGATTTAGGTTGCTGTGGTTTGGCTGAAGAGAGACGGTGAAGCTGGATCCATTCGAATCCTGGATGGATCGGTACCCCAACCCCCAAACCAGTTCCTGTGATTCTCCAACGTGGATGTCGTGTTGAAAATCTATGTCGTATACATTTTCATGGTCTGTGAACAACGAATTGTCGACAACGTTCGTATTGTCGAAATACACCTGCAACGATGTGGAAGAGCGCGAAAAGGAATGATTCCAGCGGCCAAGCAGGTTTCCACCCTTATAATCTCCGTCATTCGGAAACGTGCTTGAATACGGCGGATTTAAGGAAGGTATAGTCAGGGTCTCGTTATAATTACTTTGATAGAGATCTCCTTGCACCGTGAGTGAATTCGGCCCCGTGGGGTGAATATCCATTCGGAACCCGCCGCGAACCGCGTCCCATCCATCGTTAGCGCGCTTCGCGGTTGCATCGTAGGAGGGCTGCCAATCGAAATATTTTGTGTAGATCCGGTAGTAAGAGGAATTGCCGATTTTTCCGCCATAGCGAGCGCCTTCAGCCGTTCTCTCCTCTGTTCCAACCTCTGCAGTCAAGATCCCGGACTGCGTTGCCTTCGCCGGCTTGGTAATAATATTGATGACTCCGTCCACGGCGTTTGCGCCCCACAGCGTGGCGCCTGGACCGCGGATCACTTCAATTCGATCCACGTCTTCCAGCATCACGTCCTGGACGTTCCAATACACTCCCGAAAAGAGTGGCGTGTAAACGCTTCTGCCGTCGATGAGCACCAGCAGCTTGTTGTCGAAGCGGCCGTTAAATCCTCGCGACCCAATGGCCCATTTGTTCTGATCGATCCGTGCCACTTCCAGTCCGGGAACCATTCGCAAAGCCTCGGGAATGCTTGCCGCACCCGAGCGGCGAATGTCCTCTTGGGTGAGGACGAAGACGGCCGCTGCTGCGTCCGCAACTCTTTGCGTTCTCTTCGAGACCGACGTTACCTCCAGACTCATCAAGTCCTCGATGCTCATTCTGGAGATGTCTGGTACGCCTTGATTTTGGGCGGACGCACTGGCGCCAAGGAAAAGCGCGAGGACAATCAGCGATAAGATCCGTCCCCCGGCGGTTGGGGAGCCGTTGTTTTGGTTGCGAATCGGCAACATATTTAGCTACCTTTCTTCATGAAATTGCCGCGAAGTTTATCGTTGGATTCCCACTCACTGCCCTTCCCACTAGAGAGCGGGCAAGAGCCGTGCCCTTGAAACTTGTGTTCTCTATTTGCCTGTCTCATATCCCTTTTCCCCCGTTACGGTGAACTGCATGGAGTACGTGAGCGTGTCCGGTCTGCAGAGGTACTCAAGGAACCTTTGTATCTGCCGCTCGGCCTCCGCTTTGCTGCCAAGGGCCTTGGCCATCTGCGACTTTGCAATGTCCAGCTTTAGTTCCCATTGCCTGAGAATGTGCGGCTCAATCTCTCCGGCGATGAGGTGGTAGCATTCGACCTGGACGTCCACTTTCTTCAAGCCCGCCCCCCGGGCTAGCGAGAAGAGCTTTCGGCCAACGAAGGGGTCAAAGCCGGTCGCCGCTAGCGCGCCGACCACCCTTTCAACAGCGCGTTGCATTACCGGGTCCTCCGGGTAGTGCCACAAAAGCTGGCCGTCCAAATCCTGAAGTAAAACAATCCCTCCGGGCTTGCACACGCGCACCATTTCTGCCACAGCCTTTTCTTTTTCCCGAAGGTACTGAAGCAACATGCGCGAATACACCACGTCAAAGCGATCCGAAGGAAGCTGCATTGCTTGTGCGTCACCGCGAAAGAATTGCAAGCGAGGATTCTTAGGGTTTCTCTCGGTAGCTTCCTGCACGCGGTCTGCGCTAATGTCGATGCCGGTTGCCTTGATTGACGAATCCAGTGCGGAAACAGCGTTCAAAATCACGCCAGGGCCGCAGCCCACGGAAAGGACTTCTGCACCTGGAGGGATTCGATGGGCGAGGTACTTCTGAACCCACGCCTCTGGATCGACTTTCGCTTCCAGACGCGCGGCTTCCCGCGGGTCCTCCATGATGTAATCGATTGTGGCGGCTTT
>WNFW01001240.1_pt1 | contig 17098 bp, 18 predicted proteins | sample 5400131 | NCBI WGS metagenome assembly WNFW01 (sample SAMN13153362, study PRJNA577476) | soil metagenome | isolation source: 20 cm soil or saprolite under grassland replicate 1 | place: USA:California | collected 2016-06-15 | reverse complement strand
TAAAGCTGCGCAAAATGCTGCCGTCCTGAGGGTTGCGCCAGCGCTCCCACAGACCGGCAAACGCAAAGAGACCGCCACCGGCCGGCACGATCGCATAGGGCTGCGTCTTGCCGCCCATCTTCTGCCATTCGTAGAAGGCGTCGGCCGGCACGAGGCAGCGGCGCCGCTCGAAGGCGTCGCGGAACGCCGGCGTGCGGGCGAGGGTCTCGGCGCGCCCGTTGATGCAGCGCACGCCGAACGAGATGTCCTTGGCCCAGAGGGGCACGAGGCCCCAGCGCAACAAATCGAGCGAGCGCTCGCTTGTCTTCGGGTTGTAGCGCACGACCGCCAACGTGTCGGTCGGGGCCGCGTTGTAGCGCGGCGGTGCGTTCGGCACCGGATTGCTGGCGCCGAACAATACCCGGATTTCACCGAGCGGCGTCTTCTGGACAAACCGGCCGCACATGTCCTGATGAACTCAGAGAGGGTTGCGTCGTCGCTGCGCCTGCGCAGGACAACTCTCACCTTCTGCAGTCTCTGTAAACCACGCGAAGGTCGCATCTGCGGCGCAAACAAGGCGCCGCCGCGGACGCGGCCTGACGGCCGGGGCCAACGGGGAGTTTAAGCATCGGCGGGCGCCGCCCGATCCGCGATTAACGAAATTTTAGGGTTAACGGCCGGAAATGATGCAGCCCCAAGGCTCGGTGTCTCAACAGCAGCTCCCGACCCCTCGGGAACTGCTTGTGATGGAGTTCATGAATGTCGGCGAGCATCGACAAAGGGTCTCCCGAACTCTCGGGTCTGTTTGCGGCGAATAGCGGCTTTTCCCTGGTCGGGAAGGCAGTCACCCCGGCTTCGCCTCGGCTCGGCGCGGCGTCGTTCTGGTTCGCCACCGCCATCAGCTTGGCGAGTTTGGCCGCGGCGGCCGGGATCACGGTCGCCGGCGATCCGCCTGCAATCGCCGAACTCCAGGAACCATCGGGCGCGGCGGCGCCTGTTGTCACTGTTGCGGCTGCCGCTTCCGGTCCCGCTGCCGCTTCGGGTGCAGCTATCGCGCCGGCGGTCGATGAGCGGGCCACACGCGCCAAGAATCCGCGCATGCTGCCCGTCGTGCTGCGCGGCCAGCCCGCGAAGGCCGGCATCGGGTCCTAAGCCGCCGCACTGCCCCGCTGGAGCCCGGGAGCTTAATTCAGGCCGGGAGGATGGCGCTCGTGCCAGTCGGTCGCCTGCTGATAGGCCCAGCCGATCCGGAGCGCCGTCGCCTCGTCATAGGGGCGGCAAATGATGTGCAAGGACAACGGCAGGCCCGTCGCGGTGAAGCCGTCCGGCACCGAGAGCGCACATAGTTCGAGCAGGTTAACAAAGCGGGTGAAGAACGCCGGCGTTGTCGTCTGGTCGATCGAATCGACCGGGATTGCCGGTGTCTGCGTTGTCGGCGTCAGCAGCGCATCGACCTCCTGGAACGCGCCCAGGAAGGCGCGCTTCATCGCGTCGCGCTCGGCGAGCGCGGCGAGATAATCGGGCGCGGCGATACGGGCGCCGGGCTGGATGCGCGGCCTGACCGCCGAGTCGATCGGCAGGGCAGGATCGTCGACCAGCTTGCCCACCAGCTGATAGGCCTCGGATGCGATGATCCGGCCGACCGCGCGCGTCGCATCGGCAAACCGGCACGGCAGCGCCAGATCGACGATCTCGGCGCCGAGCCGGCCCAGCGCATCGAGCGCCGCGTCATAGGCGGCGAGCACCTCCGGGGTGCAGCCGTCGCGCTCGCCCTGAGGCATGCGTGCGAGGCGAAGTCCCTTGACGCCGCGCCGCAGCCCCGCGGTCACGTGCTGTGGCTGCGGCGCCGACAGCGTGCGGGGGTCGAGCGGATCCGGACCGGGCATGACGCTGTAGAGCAACGCCGCGTCCTCGACCGAGCGCGCCATCGGCCCCGGCGTGTCGAGCGAGGGTGCGAGCGGCAGGATGCCATAGGTGCTGACCCGGCCGATCGTCGTCTTGAGCCCCGAGAGGCCGCACCACGACGCCGGCAGCCGCACCGAGCCGCCGGTATCGGTGCCGATGCCCCACGGCGCCATGCCGGACGCGACCGCGACGCCGGTGCCGCTGCTCGACCCGCCCGGCGTGCGGGGTGTCTCGAGGTCCCACGGGTTCCATGGCGTGCCGAGATGCTCGTTGGTGCCCCAGCCGCCCATCGCAAACTCGACCGTGTGCGTCTTGCCGAGAACGATCATGCCGGCCGCGATCAGCTTGCGGGCCAGCGTGGCGGTGGCCGGCGAACGCCGGTCGCGCCACGCCATCGAGCCGCCGGTCGTGACCCGCCCTTCGAGGTCGATCAAATCCTTCAGCGCGATCGGGACGCCGTGCAGCGGGCCGACCGAATGGCCCGAGCGGATCGCCTTATCGGCGGCCTCGGCGGCAAGTCGGGCATCGTCGCCATAGACATCGATGTAGGCGTGCAGTTTGCCGTCGAGCCGCGCGATGCGCGCGAGAAACGCCTCGACAATATCGACAGGCGACAGACGCCGCGCCGCGATCTCGGCGGCGAGCTGGTGAGCCGGCTGATAGGTCGGATCGGTGTTGGCAGAGCGCATCGGGATCACTTCGGAAAAAGGCGGCGATAGACGCCGGGCGAGCCGACATCATGCCGCATAAAAGCGCGGACACGGTTGCTCCAGGGATTGCTGTCGCGCGCCTTATCCCATTCCGGAGTTTCCGAGACGCCGGCATGCTCGAATTCGTAAAGCGTCAAATATTTCGGCTGACCGTCGATCGCCACATAGCGACGCGCTCCGAGACAACCCGGGCATTTGAGGTAAGGCGGGATATACGCGGTGTTGTACCAGTCGTTGAACTCCTCCTCGACCATCGCCGGGATGTCGATGCGCCCCATCTGCAGAAACGGCGCGGGCTCGCGCGTCTGCTCGACCGGGCTGGTCTTGAGGGGAAAGATCTGGCGGTAACCGTTAAGGAGATAATTGCGCCCGATCGTCCCGCCGGAAGAGGAGACCCGCCGCGCCGACGGCCGGAAGCGGACGCCCTCAAGAAAGGCCGGGCTGCGCAATACATCCGGGTGCTCCAATTCGTAGAGCGCCAGGTATTTCGGGCTACCCTTCAGCGCCTCGTAGCGGCCCGCGCTCAAGAAACCCGGCACCGCGAGAAGATGCGCAATGTGCTCTTCGTCATACCACCGGTGATACTCGGCCTCGTATTGCGGATCGATGTCGGCCCACACCATCAACAGGCCGGTGCCGCGCGTCTTGGCCATGGCGGTCTCCCTAGCGTCTCGGGCATTTAACACCGCCCCGGCGAGCGAGGCGAGCGAGGAGATCGGTTGCCTTCCGGCGACAGCCCCTCGCCAAATCCGGCCAGGCGACTACAATGCACCGGCTGCGGCATTTCGGCGCAAACCGGCCGGATACGCGATGGCGGAGCGGGAAACCAAGCACATCATCCGGCAATGGAACCGGGAGATCGAGGACGAGACCCGGCGGCTTGCGGCGCGCGGCAAGGATTCGGGTCCGTGGCGGGCGGTCGTCTGGGGCGCGATCTGGGTGTTGTGGCTCGGCGCTCTGCTGGCCCTAATCGCGCTGCTAAAGCCGTGGCATTGACGCGCCGAGCGGCCGGAGGGCATGAGCGATGTATGCGGTCATTTTCGAAGTCGAGCCCGCGCCGGGGCGGCGTCAGGACTATCTCGACATCGCCGCGCAATTGCGCCCCGAGCTCGAGCAGATCGACGGCTTTATCTCGGTCGAGCGCTTTCAGAGCCTGACGCAGGAAGGCAAGATCCTGTCGCTCTCATTCTGGCGCGACGAGGAGGCCGTGGCGCGGTGGCGGTCTCACGCGCAGCATCGCAAGGCGCAGCGCGCCGGCCGCACCGGCGTCTTCAAGAATTACCGGCTGCGGGTTGCCGCCGTCATGCGCGATTACGGGCTCGAAGACCGCGCCGAAGCGCCGCAATCCCCGCCCGAGCTTTAGCTATTCCCACGGAATTTTTGGCGCGGGGCCGAGTTTCGCGGGGCCCAAAAACATTTCGCCGTTCTGGATCGTAAACGATGCGGTGATCGCCGGACGGCCGGACGGACCGGCCTTGGCCAGCATCGCCAGCCCGATCCGCGCCAGGCGGGCATCGCTCGCCTTCATGCGCCCCGCCGCGACGAGCGCGTTCATCAATTCGTCGTAGCCCTCGACCGCGCCGGAAAACGCGCCCATCGGCTGCAGATCGCTATCGAGCGCCAACGTCCCCGACCCGCTGACCGCGAGCGTGCCCCAGCGCAGCGTGAAATTATCGATCTCGGCGGTGCCGCCCTCGTCCCGCCACCCGGTTGCCGCCTGGCGCGGCGGACCGGAGGGGATCGAGCCCTTGACCGTGACGCCCAACGCGAGTTCGTCGAGCAGGTTGCGAAACGGGCTGGGCGCCTGCGGCAGCTTGACGTCATGCAAGTCGGCGCCGAGCGCGATGTTGCTGTCGCGGTGCGTTGCCGGCGCTCGCACCGGCAGAACCAGCCAGAGATCCGCCCTACCCGCGGCCAGCGGTTCGCTTGCGTCCAAGCGCGGGGCGTCGAGGCTGAGCCAGATCGTCGCACCGCCTTCGGGAACCGCCGAAACTGCGCCCTCCACCGCGCGCGCCGAGACTGTCGCGGCCGGTTTTCCCTCGGGGCCCGCGACGGCACTCAGGCCCCGCGGCGCCGCCAGATGCCAGACCCCGAAACTCCAGGGATGCGCGCTGGCGGACAAGAGCGGCATGCGGATATCGGCCGGCGGATTGATCGCCTCGTCGCGCAACGCGGCATCGCTCAGCTCCAGGCGAAACGCAAACGGGAAACCGGCGACCCGCAGGGTGCGCCATGACGCCGCGATCTTTTGCGCGCGCGCCGCCTCCGCCCACTCGCCGAGGCCTTGCTCGATTTTGCCAGCGGTGATGAACCAGAATGCCGTGTAGCCGCCCGCCAGGATCAGCAGCAGGGCGATGACAAATAGAAGACCCGTGCGGCGGCGCATGCCGGGGTTATAGCGCGCCCCGCCCAACCCTGCTTAAATTTCCCGACCCACGGGAGAGATGCCGATGAAGAAGGTTGAGATCACCGCCTATGGCGCACCGGAGGAGATCGCGGATTGCGTCGAGGCGCCCGATGTCGGCGCGCCCGGCCCGGGCGAGATCGTGTTCGACGTACTGGCTTTCCCGATCAACCCGGCGGACCTCTCGATGTGCCGCGGCAATTACCGGCTGCGGCCGCCCTTGCCGGCAACACCGGGCGCCGAATGTGTCGGCCGGGTCGCCGCCGTTGGGATCGGCGTCGGCGGCATCAAACCCGGCGACATCGTCATCAATTTGCAGCGCGAGAACTGGACGCAGCGCCGCCGCATCGATGCCAAGGATGCGATCCCGCTGCCGGCCGGGCTCGACCTCGACCAGGCGGCGATGCTGCGCATCAACCCCGCCACGGCGCTGCTGCTGCTCGAGGACCATGTCGCGCCGAAGCCGGGCGAGTGGGTCATCCAGAACGTCGCCAACTCGGCGGTCGGCCGCCACCTGATCGTGCTCGCGAAGCAGAAGGGCCTGCGCACGGCCAATGTCGTGCGGCGCAACGATGTCGCCGCCGAGCTGAAGAGCCTAGGCGCGGATGTCGTGCTGGTCGACGGCGACGATCTCGCGGCGCGCGCCCATGACGCAGTCGGCGGCGCCCCGATCCGCCTCGGCATCGACGCGGTCTCGGGCACCGCGTGCAAACGCATCGCCGACTCCGTGGCGGATGGCGCGGTGGTTGTCAGCTATGGCGCGATGTCGGGCGAGGACCTCGTCATGAGCCGGCCGGCGCTGAGCTTTCGCGGGGTCAGCCTGACGGGGTTCAATCTTGGCCGTGGCCTAGCCAAGCGCAGCCCGCAGCAGGTGCGCGCGCTCTATGCCGATCTCGCGATCAAACTGCGCGACGGCGTCTTGAAAGCGCCGATCGAGGCGACCTACCCGATCGAGGACATCAAGCAGGCCCTGACGCACGCCCAGCGCGGCGGCCGCAACGGCAAGGTTCTGGTCTTGCCGAACGGGCGGCTCGGTGCCAGTTAGAACGGGCGAGAAAAAGCCTTTACGGCGCGCCAAAGGAGGAAGGCCATGTCCCTCAACGGTCACCGTTACGATGTCGGCGGCGTGCTGCTCGAGCGGCCGTTCAAGATCCGCCGCCTCGGACATTTCGGCTTCAACTTCGACAAGCTGGAAGAGGCCCGCGAGTTCTACGGCGATCTCCTCGGCTTCACGGTTTCCGACAAGGCCGATTTCTCGCGCGCGCCGTGGTTTCCGAAAGACAAGAGCCTTGGCGACAATCACGGCTATTTCATGCGCTACGGCACCGACCACCACGCGATGGTGCTGTTCTCGAAGCCGGTCATGGATGTCCGCGCCGACCGCAAATTCATGCCCGAGGTGACGATCAACCAGATCACCTGGCAATGCGGCAGCCTCAAAGAGATCGCCGAGGCGCACAGCTATTTCGAAGAGCAGCAGGTGCCGATCCAGCGGGTCGGGCGCGACATGCCGGGCAGCAACTGGCACACCTATGTCTACGACCCCGACGGCCATACCAACGAGCTCTATTACGGGATCGAGCAGATCGGCTGGAACCAGCGCTCGAAGCCGCACGACATGTATTACCGCGGCTTCCGCGAGAAGCCGGCATTGCCGCAGATGTCGGAGGCTGCCGAGATCGCCGAGGCGCAGGCAAAAGGCATCGACATCTTCTCCGGCAACCCCCCCGATGTGCCAACGGGCGAAACCTACGATGTCGAAGGCGTGCTCTTGGCGCGGCCGTTCAAGATCACCAAGATCGGCCCGGTCGCGCTGTTCGTCGATGACGTCGATCGCGCCGAAGCCTTTTACACCCAACGGCTCGGCCTCATCCGAAGCGAGGACACCGACTACAAAGGCGCGCGCTGCACTTTCCTGCGCTGCGGGCTGGAGCATCACTCGCTTGCGTTGTTCCCGAAGGAATTGCGCAAGACGCTCGGCCTCAGGCCCGACACGACCTGCATGTCGTTTGGGGTCGAGCTCGGCAGCTACGCGCAGCTCCGCGCCGCGGTGACGTTTCTGAAGGAGCGCGGCTGCACGCTGATCGACTCGATCCCCCCCGAGCTTTATCCCGGCATCGACTATTCGGCCTTCGCGCTCGACCCGGACGGCCACTGCATTCAGCTTTATTATTACATGGAGCAGATCGGCTGGGACGGCCGAGTGCGCCCGGCATCCGAGCGCCGCAAGGTCAATGGCGAGGGCTGGCCCGAGGTATTGCCGCCGCTCTCGGACACCTACGCCGACCAGGTCTTCCAAGGCCCGCTCGGCTAGCGCATCAAGTACGCGCCCCGGCGAAACCCGGGACCTACTTGTCCGTCGCTCTGACGCTTGATTGGTGGGTCCCGGCTTTCGCCGGGATGCGGTTTTCAGAAAAAGATGCTGACGTTCTTGGCCGACAGCACGTTCTGGTCGAGCGTCATTTTGCGGCTCGCGATTTTCAAGGCGCCGTCGATGCGGCGCAATAGATCCTGCCGTGCGCCGACATAAAAATCCTCTTCGCTCTCGGCGCGGCTGCGGTAGACGATGAAGTTGGAATAGACCGTCAGCTCCGGCCCGGGCTCGCCGGCGAGTTCGATATTGCCGATCATGTGGCGGGTGCGCGACGGCGGGTCCTCCGCCCAGGCCATGCCGGTCTCGAGCCGCGCGACGCGCGCGGAGAGCGTCTCCTTCGTCTCGTCGAGGATCGACAACTCGTCCGCGCGCGTCTTGTCGTCCTCGACATAGCGGTTGGGGCTGAGGATCGAGATCGCCTTGCTGTTGCGCGGATAGCGGTTTGCGCGCGCCCCCATCCAGTAGCGGACATCTTCGGTGAACAGATCGAGCCATTCGTCGAAACGGCGCTCGTCCAGAAGGCGCGCTTCGCGGTAGAGGAATTGCTCGACCTCGCGCAGCACATCCTCGCTACGCATATTTCTTCTCCCGCGCCGCGCCGTTCGCCAACGCGCTCCAGCTTTCGGCCGTCATCAGCTCGGCCCAGCGGCCATAGAATTGCCGGTGATTGCTCTCGCTAAAGCCGGAATCGCTCGACCAGGCCGCGAGCGCCGGATCGAAGCGCTCATGGCCGAGGCCCATCTGGTTGTTGACCGGCATGCGGCGCGACACGACACCGCGGCAGGTCTGGGTGCATTCCTGCCAATTATCCATGTCGTCCTGCTCGAAGGTGCCGCTCGGGCTGAAGCCGCGCACGCCGGCGAGCCGGAACGCCTCCTTGACCTCGGCGGGCGCCGCCTTGTCGCAGAAAACCCACGACCAGACGTCGGTCCGGCCCGGGCCGCGCGGCTGCCACACGCGGAACGTGCGCGAGGTGCCGCGCAGCAGCGAGAAATTCGGGAACACCGTCGCGACGATCGGATTGATCAGCGCGGCGCGCGGCCCGAGCCGGTTCGCGACCTCCGGCCGGATCTCGTGCTCATAGGCCTGGATTTCGGGGAGCGGCGCGTCGCCGTATTTGTCCGAGCCGATGCAGATCATCACATGGCCGTTGCCCGGCGACACGATGCGGTTGTTGACGGCCGGGCTCGCGGTGGAGCCGACGCTGAACCCGGTCGTCACCGCCGAGCGGTGGCTCCAGCCGACGTGATAGGCGTCGCCACCGAAATTCTCGGCCGGGAATTTCCAATTGCACGGCATCGTCCATTTGTGCGTTGCGACGATCTCGATGCCGCCTTCGCGCCGGTCAACGAAGGTGTCGAGGTACCAGCACATCTCGCCGAGATAGTCGCGCAGCGGCGGCGCCTCGGGATCGAAGCTCGCGAACCACAGCCCCTTGTACTGATCGAGCTGCGCCACCGAAACAAGGCCCCACCGATCGCGGTCGAGCTCGTTGTGATAGGCCTCCTTCAGATACGGCACGCCGGTCAGCTTGCCGTCATTCCCGTAGGTCCAGCCGTGATAGGCGCAGGTGAAGCTCGCGGCATTGCCATCATCAGCCCGGCAAAGACGATTGCCTCTGTGGCGGCACACATTGAGAAAAGCGCGCACGACCCCGTCGGTGCCGCGGACCACCAGCACCGGATCCTCGCCCATATAGGTGGTGAGGAAATCGCCGGGCTCGGGCACCTGGCTGTCGTGGCAAAGAAACAGCCAGCAGCGCGCGAAGACGCGCTCCAATTCCTGTCCATAAATCTCCGGCTCGATAAAGATGCGCCGGCTGATCAGACCGCGCTCATTGTCGACCAGACCCGCGATGTCGTTCGCCATCCCGGTCTCCTACTCGGCCGCCGCTTTGGCGGCTTCGGATTCGGGCCAGCTATCCGCGGCCATCAATTGCGCCCAGCGGCGATAAAAGCGGCGGTGGTTGCTCTCGCTGTAGCGGTGGTCGCTCGCCCAGGCGCCGAACGCCTCGTCAAAGCGCTCGTGCCCAAGACCCATTTCGTAATTCAAGGCTTGGCGTCGGGCGACCGCGCCGCGAGCGGTCTGGGTGCAGCCCTGCCAATTGTCCATGTCATCCTGCTCGAAGGTGCCCGAGGGGCCGAACACCCGCACCCCGGCCACCCGGATCGCTTCCTTGACATGCGCCGGCGCCGCCTTGTCGGCATAACACCACGCCCAGACCTCGGTCTTGTCGGGCCCGCGCGGGTGCCACACGCGGATAGTGCGCGAGGTCGGCCGCAGCATCGAGAAATTCGGGAAGACCGTGCCGGCGATCGGCTTCACTTTGCCGAGGCGCGAGCCGAGCCGCTGCGCCATCTCGGGTGCGATTTCTTTCTCATAGGCGAGGATTTCCGGCGCCGGCGGATCGGCCATCGTCTCCGCGCCGACCGCGATAACGCAGTGGCCATTGCCGGGCGCCAGCGTTCTGCCGTTGGGGTCGGGCTTGACGCGAAAATCGCCGCCCGATCCGATCTGCACGGCCGAGAGATGGCTCCAATGCACATGATAGCCATCGCCGCCGAAATTCTCGGCCGGGAACTTCCAATTGCACGGCATGATCCATTTGTGAATGCCGCCGATCACCTCGATGCCGCCCTCGCGCCGGTCGAAGAAGGTGTCGAGGTACCAGCACATCTCGCCGAGATACTCGCGTAAGGGCGGCGCCGCCGGATCGAAGCTCGCGAAGACGAGCCCTTTGTGCTGGTCGAGCTGCGCGACCGGCACGAGGCCCCAGCGCTCCCGATCCAGTTCGTTGTGGTAAGCCTCTTTGAGGTAGGGCACGGCGATCAGCTTGCCGTCATTGCCGTAGGTCCAGCCGTGATAAGCGCAGGTAAAGCTCGCGGCATTGCCGTCATCGGCGCGGCAAAGGCGATTGCCCCGATGCCGGCACACATTGAGAAAAGCCCGCACGACCCCGTCGGTGCCGCGTATCACGAGCACCGGGTCTTCGCCCATATAGGTCGTGAAGAAATCGCCGGGTTGCGGGATTTGGCTGTCATGGCACAGATAGAGCCAGCAGCGCGCGAAGATGCGCTCCAGCTCCTCCTGATAGATCTCCGGCTCGATAAAGATGCGCCGGCTGACGTGCCCGCTGGCGAAATCGACCAGTTGTTCGGTGGCGGTCATCGTTCACTCCGTAGTCCTTCCGGGCTCGCCGCTGTGCGGTGCCCCGGAATGACGATGTGGAAAGCAGCGAAAATCCATCTTGATCCAGCAAGTAGTCAGCGCGGCCGCGGCATGCGCAGCATGGCTCCGGCATCGACCGTCACGATGCTCCCGGTGATACCGCGGGCATTATTGCGCGATGCGAGAAACACATAAGCTCCGGCGAGGTCATCCGGCATCAACGCCAGCCGCAACGGGTTGCCGCCGCGCAGCCGCTCCTCAATGCCGGGGTTCTGAAATTGCGAGCGGTCGTCATTGCCGAGGGAGGTGAGGCCGCGAAGATCGGTCATCGTGCCGCCCGGCGCGACGCCATTGACCCGAACGTCCGGTGCCAATTCGACCGCCAGCTCGCGGATCATGCCGACGACCGCATGCTTCGAGGCCGTGTAGATGACGCCGCCGCCCCCCGAGTTGAGCCCCGCCACCGAGGCTGTAAGGACCATGCAGCCCTGCGCCTTCTTTAGCTCGGGCAGTGCCGCCTTCGCGCCGTAGAGGCAGCCCTTGACATTGACGGCGAACAATTCGTCGTAAGCCTGCCCAAGCTTCTCCGGGTCCAGCTCGGCGAAGGAGGCGTAGACGTCAAAGATGCCGGCATTGCCGACAAAGATGTCAAGCCGGCCAAAGGCGCGCACCGTCTCGGCGACGGCGCGCTGATTGTCGCCAAACGAAGCGGCATCGCCGGCAATGCCGACGACCTTGTCGCCGAACTCGGATTGCAGCTCCGCGGCGCGGGTCGCGACCCGCTCCATGACGGCGACGCGGGCGCCCTCGGCGACATAGCGTGCAACCACCGCGCGACCAATCCCCGAGCCGCCGCCCGTCACCAGCGCCACCTGGCCGTCGAGCCATCCCATGACGCCCTCCTCCCGGGTCGCTTGTATCGGCCATCTATAGCACATCGCGGCTGCGGCCATGCGCCCGGCGGGGGTCCCGAGGCGGGTTCGCATATGGTCAGGGCCGGCCAGGGGATTTATAACAGGCCCAGAGCGAGAGACCCCCGAGGGAGGACAGCATGAGCGCCCGCCACGAATATCATCCCGAGGAAACCCGCAAAAAGATCAGCCACCCGATCATCGATGGCGACGGCCACTGGATCGAGTACACGCCGGTCTTCGCCGAGCGCATGCGCAAGGTGGTCGGCGACAAGGGGGCGGACGGCTTCATCGCCTCGCAGCGCCGCATCCCCGACGCGCTGAGCCAGACCATAGAGCAGCGCAAAGCGCGCGGCGCCGCGATGGAAGGCTATTGGGGACGGCAATCAACCAATACGCGCGACCGCGCCACCGCGATGATGCCGAAGATGCTGTATGACCGGCTCGACGAGCTCGGCATCGATTTCGGCATCGTCTACCCGACCGCCGGTCTCGGCATTCCGCGCATTGCCGACACGGAGACCCGCCGGGCGGTCATCCGCGGCTTCAACATCGTGACGGCCGAGTATTTCGCCAAGCTCAGCGATCGGCTGACCCCGGCGGCGGTCATTCCGATGCACACGCCGGAAGAAGCAATCGAGGAACTCGAATTCGCCACCAAGCAGCTCGGCGCAAAAGTGGGCATGTTCGGCAGCAGCGTCGCGAGGCCCCTAGAGATTTCTAAGGGGCCTGCGTCGAAGGGGGTCGACCCGCAAGTCGCGCGGCACGCGGTGTTTTATGATCAGTTCGGGCTCGACAGCGATTACGATTACGACCCGGTCTGGCGGAAATGCGTTGAGCTCGGCGTCGCGCCGACCTTCCACACCGGCGGGCGCGGCTTTGGCCTCCGCAACAACCCGTCAAATTTCACCTTCAATCATATCGGCCATTTCGCGGCGGCCGGGCATGCCATCGCGAAAGGGCTGTTTCTCGGCGGGGTGACCAGGCGCTTCCCTGAATTGCGCTTTGGCTTCCTCGAAGGCGGCGTCGGCTGGGGGTGCCAGCTCTTCGCCGATCTGATCGAGCATTGGGAGCGGCGCGGCAAGGCCGGCCTCGAATATATGCATCCCAGCAAGCTCGACCGGCCGCTGCTGCGCCAGCTCGTCGAGAAATACGGTTATGACGAGATGGCGGCCGAATTGCAGAAGCGAGACGGCTGGCCGCAGAAGGAAGAGGACGAGCTGACCGGCGGCGTGCCGGTGTTCGACGATTACGCGGCCTGCGAGATCACGAAGAAGCAGGACTGGACCGACCTCTTCGTGACGCCGTTCTTCTTCGGCTGCGAAGCCGACGACCGGATGAACGCCGTGGCGTTCAGCAACTTCAATCCGTTCGGCGCCAAGATCAACGCGATCTACAGCTCCGATATCGGGCATTTCGACGTGCCCGATATGCGGATGGTATTGCCCGAAGCCTATGAGCTGGTCGAGCACGGCTTTATCACAAAGGACGATTTCCGCGATTTCACCTTCGAGAACGCGGTGCGGCTGTGGGGCACGGTCAACCCGCGCTTCTTCGACGGCACCCGCGTCGCCAAGGAAGCCAAGGCGGTGCTCGGCTCGACCCCGGCGCGCGCCGCGGCGGAATAAGCGAAGGAACCCTCTCCCGCATTGCGGGAGAGGGCGCCGCTCATGGGCAAGCTCGACGGCAAGGTTGCGATCGTCACCGGCGCGGCACGCGGTTTGGGGCGCGCTTATGCGCGCCGCCTCGCCAGCCTCGGCGCCAAGATCGCGGTCGCTGATCTGAACCTGCGCTCCTACGAGGAGTTCGAGGCCGAGGCCAAGGATATGAGCGCCGACAGCACGGTCGCCGAGATCCAGGCCGCGGGCGGCGAGGCGCTCGGCATCGAGCTCGATGTCACCGACCGCGATGCGGTCGAGGCGATGGTGGCGCGGGTCATCGCCGAATGGGGCCGCGTCGATGTGCTCGTGGCCAATGCCGGCGGCGGCCGCGGCCGGCCGGTCGACACCAAGGCGAGCGGCCTCGACCCCGCCTTGCTGCAGCTCGTCGTCGCGATGAATTTGTTCGGCACGGTTTACAGCTGCAACGCCGTCGCGCCGATCATGAAGGAGCAGCGCTCGGGCAGGATCATCACGGTCAGCTCGGTCGCCGGCACCGCACCCTCGAAGGATGGCGGCTATGCGCATTACGGCGCCGCCAAGGCCGCGATCGCGCATTACACGCGCTACCTCGCGCAGGATCTCGGACCCTACGGCATCACCGCCAACTGCATCGCGCCGGGCGTCATCGCGACCGGCCGCATCATGCAGACCGTGATCCCGGGCAGCAGCCAGAGCAATCAGGATCGCGCCGAGCTCGTCGCGCTGCGCCGGCTCGGCACGGTCGAGGATTGCGCCAAGGTCGTCGAGTTTCTCGCGACCGATCTCTCCGACTATGTGACCGGCGCGGTCATCCCGATCGATGGCGGTCTCTCGCGCGGCTGACGAGTTGGGCTGCCGCTAGGGCGCGATCTCCTGCACGATTTCGAGCATCGCGCGGCGGCGCGGCACTCGATCGCCCCACACCCGATCGAAATCGGCAACGAGCGGCTTGACCTTCTCTGACGAGGTCGCGGCCTCGGCCGCCGCGAGCGAGTCGAACTCGTAAAACGCGACATGCACGCCGGGATCGCTGCGGCTCCAGCAGCGCCAAGCCCGCCGGGCACCGAATTCCCGCTTGGCCCAGGGCAGGTGGTCGGTTTCGTACCAATGGTCGAAGCGGGCGCGCTCGGCCTCGGGTACCTCCGCGCGCACCGCAAACAGGACGGTCGCCATGCTGGCTCCTCCCCTGTCAAACCCCGATATTGGTGTCGTCGATCGTGAAGCCGATCTTCAGCACGACCTGGTAATGCTGGACCTTGCCGTCTTCGAGGTGGCCGCGCGTCTGCAGCACCTCAAACCAGCGCAGGTTGCGCAAGGTGCGGCCGGCACGGCTGACCGCGCTCTGGATCGCATCCTCGATGCTGGTCTGCGACGAGCCGCTGATCTCGATGATCCGGTAGACGTGGTCTTCCATCGCTTCCTCCTTCTCGTTGCGCGGATGCTGCTCTGCAACCGACGCGGAACGCGGCCGCGATCGCATTAGCTCGAGGCACGCCGATAGGCTTTAAACCCCTTCTCCCATTCGGCGTTCCGGCGGTTCCACGGCCGATCGGCCACCGCTACGCCGCGCAATCATCCTTAAATGGGAGAAACCATCCCGTGTTTTAGCGAAAATTAGGGAGTGCACGCTAAACATTCTTCCTATCGAACTTTCAGGAAACACGCGGCGTGTGCTGTTTGCGTTTTCTCACCATCGCTGTGTCTGGCGGCGATGACGCGGGGGCTGGCACCGCGGGTTGGCGGGAATGATCACGGTGTTCGTGATCGACCGCGATCCCGCGGTGCGGCTTGCCGCCAGGCGCGCCCTCGAACCGGCCGGGTTTACGGTGATCGCGGTGGCCGATGCCGCGGCGGCGCTCGCGCGGCTCGCGGTGCTGCGGGCGGATCTAGTCGTTTGCGACATCGACGCATTCGCTCCGGACGGCAGGCCTGCCATCAGCGCCATCGCCGATCTCGATCCTTCGGCGCAGATCCTCACGCTGTTTCCCAAATATCGCGACACCGCGGGCATGCTCCCTTACGTCAGGAACGCACTCGGCAAGCCGTTCACCGAGAGCGAATTGCTGACAAAGGTGCGGCGGGCTTTGGTCGGGCCGGCACCGCCGCCTTCACCTTAGCGAGGACGCCGTCCCGCCCAGGCGACCATCGTGCCCGTAAGTGCCGCTGCGATCCCGACGACGTGGAACAAATTGCGGAACGCCGACAGGAACGCCTGTGCCTCGCCCGCGCCTTGCGCCGATGCCGCGCCTTGCAGAGCCTGGAAGGCCAGCGTCAGCCCGGCGGCGGCGGTCACGACGCCGATCGTGCGGGTCAGCATCGACAGGCTGCCGGCGACGCCGCGATACGCCAGCGGCGAGGCGGCCATGACGATTTCCATATAGGCCACCTGAAATAGCCCCATGCCGAGCCCTTGCAGCGCGAGCGCGAAGAGCATGAATTGCGGCGGTGTATCGGGTTGCCATTCGCCGATCAGGAACAGGCCGAGGCCGGTCACGAGCGCGCCGAGCGGCGCGATGCGCTCGGCCGCGATGCGGCCGACGAGCCAGCCGGCGGCGGGCGAGACCGCCGCCATTGCGGCAAAACCGGTCGCCAACAACGCGCCCGCGAGCGGCAGAGGCAACGCCGTGTACCGGACAAAGAAATACGGGACGATCAGCAAGACCGAGAAGCTCACGAGGTACATCAAGACGCCGGCGAGGGTAATCGCGGCGAAAGCGCGGTTGCGGAACAGAGCGATCTGCACGATGGGATGCGCGATGCGGCTTTCCCAGCGCAGGAAGGCGGCAAGGCTCGCCGCAGCCGCCGCGATCAGCACGGGCCCGAGATAGTCGCCATCACGCAGCCGCGGCAGCGCATTGATCGCGAGCAGCAGGGCGACGATACCGCAGGCCAGCAATAGGGCCCCGGCGATATCGAAGCGCTCGCCGCGGCCGCCCGACGCGGCGGGCAAGCCGTGCAGCAGCACGAGCGCGGTGAGCGCGATCGGCGCGCGAAACCAGAAGACGCCCGGCCATCCCCAGCGCGCCACAAGCGCGCCGCCGATCAGCGGCCCGACCGCCGAGCCGAGCGCGAACATCAGCGTGAAGATGCCGAGCGCATGGGCGCGCCGCGTCTCCGGATAAAGGCTCGTCACAACGGCCGGCGCGCAGCTGATGATCAGCCCGGCCCCGATGCCCTGTAAAAAACGAAAAAACAACAGCCAGCCGAAAGTCGGCGCGAGGGCGCACAGGATGAAGGCGACGGTGCTCCAGGCGAGCCCGGCGCGGAGCACGCTGCCATGGCTCCAGATATCGCCCGCCCGCCCAAAGGCCAGCATCAGCCCGGCATGGGTCAGCACATAGCAGATGATGACCCACTGGATCATCGCGAGCGGCAGGCCGAAGCTGCCGGTGATATCGGGAAACGAGATGTTGACCGCGGTGTCGAGCGGCACGACCGAAACGCCGAGGCCGAGCATGACCAGCCGCAGGCCGCCACGAAAGCGGCTGCGCATCGGCACGACGGCACCGTTCAGCGATGTTGCCCCGGGATCCATGGCGCGCGATGAAAGACGGCAGAGGAAATCAGCGGAGGCATAATGACCGGCCCGACCCGCAATGCCAGCCCCGGCTTCGCGCTCGCCGTCCATGGCGGCGCAGGCACTTTGCGCCGTGGTCTGATGGACGAGGCGCGCGGCGCGCTCTACCACACCGGGTTGCGAGCATCGCTGATCGCCGGGCGCGACATCCTCGCGGCGGGCGGCAGCGCGCTCGACGCGGTCACGGCCGCCGTGCTCATGCTCGAAGACGACCCGCTGTTCAATGCCGGGCGCGGCGCCAGCTTTACGAGCGCCGGGACGCTGGAGATGGATGCCGCGGTCATGGACGGGCGCGAGCGCCGCGCCGGCGCGGTCGCCGACATCTGCGGTCCGCGGAATCCGGTGTTGGCGGCGCGCGCGGTCATGGAGCACACGCCCCATGTGCTGCTGGCCGGCGAAGGGGCGGTCGCCTTCTGCCGCGCCCAAGGAC
>WNFW01008374.1_pt1 | contig 17104 bp, 16 predicted proteins | sample 5400131 | NCBI WGS metagenome assembly WNFW01 (sample SAMN13153362, study PRJNA577476) | soil metagenome | isolation source: 20 cm soil or saprolite under grassland replicate 1 | place: USA:California | collected 2016-06-15 | reverse complement strand
GCTGAACGACGAGATTTTATATTAATTCAACATACGGAAGAAGAAGAATTGGCGAATGAGCTCGTTCCGGGAGTAATATTATTTGTATATATTTTATTTTACCTATGCTATATTTAGCAAGTATAAAATGTGAATTGCAATATTTTTATTTTAGAATTATATTATAATTATTTTTCCAATTACTAATCACAATCATTGTCCTATTAGGATTTACTGTTGCGGTAGTTACCCCTTTTTCTATTGCAAAGATCTAACATAATAATTTCAATATATCACATGTTTGTGCGACATAAAATCATATATTAACGTTAACGATCGGCTTTTCATAGAATCTTAATCACTTCTATCCCACCCCGGAATGTGTAACACATTTTTTATCCGAACCCAATATTACTTACTATAAAAGCGCCATGTCTGAAGCTGATAATTCGAATCTGACTCAATTCGATTCGATTCGTGCGGAACACGTCACAGTGTCACAATAAATATTGACATCGTCAAAAATAAATATGTTTATAGCGATAACAGATAAAACAAATAAAATCGAACTTACTTATATCGTGCAATGCATTTTGTTCATGTCATTGTATTTTACAAATGATCCTATTTTTGTATTTAAGCCAGATCTTTTAAATGATACTTGATCAAATTGATTATTTTTAGAGTAATCTTAGTTAAATGAGCTATTTAATTCAATTAGTGTTATAAAAATATAAAAATACATATTATGTTATGATTATGTCGTAATTGCTTCAACATATAATGTGTATTATGTTTATATAAAAATAAATATATTTTATTCAAGCAAAATACATTATATTTGCATCAAAATCACGATTTGTGTTGATTTGTATTCTTTTTTTTAGTATTATGTCTGAAATGCGTCATAATTTATTCCTTTTTAATTAATAGTCGATATCAAAATTTAATATTCGTCCTCGCAACCAATAAATTCAACCTTAAAAAAGAGTGATTCTAATTTCCAAAACAAGTACCAGACCCAATAAAATTAATAATTCTGATGTTTCAATTACAAGAACTGATTACTCAACTTCCTTTAGATTCACTATTCAAACTAATAAAACTTCACATTATAAATATTGCACAATTTCTAAGAAAAAAAAAATGGAAATTGAGAATTTTAAGTAATATTTATATTTAAGCATATTAATTGTTCAATATCGAATCGCATAATCAATAATTGTATCATGTAAAGCGAAAAGTCTTATTATCCAAACTATCTACAGAAGGATGCCTCAAAATTATTGGCTTATCATCACGTGAAATCGGACCAATAAAAAGATTTTTAAATATGCTTGCCAATATAGAAAAAAACGCAACACCATTTACTTAAAAAAGTAATGTAACTAACTCGAATATTAAGGGGACGCGTCTATTTTTTTATGTCCCTATTTTTCTTTACGTTTAAATATGAAGTCTGAAGTCTGAACAGATAACGATAAAATGTCTAATTCTATAGAAATAGAAAACAAAGTAGAAACTTTTGTACTTGAGGTAGATACAGAATATATAACAGCATCAACAGTCGTATTTGCAGCCATAACGGCTTTAAAAGTAACGCCCATAACATGGAGCGAAGAACTGGAGAAAAGCATAATGCGAGGCCTAACCGCGGCTTTGAGTAAAATAAGAGGAAACTTAAATTATAATGACCGAGTTATAAAGATTTTGGAAACTTTTCCAGAGGTACAGTATGTTAGCTGCTTAGCCTAGAGTTATTTAGGTGAAAATGATTAAAATATTATTTAGTTGGGTTGTTTGATTGTTGAGCTGAATTTACTTGTGTTGTTGAGGATAATGTTTTGAATATTCTCGAGGTCGGAATAATATGTTAGAAAACGTATTCGACGGTCAACTAGAATGTGTTCTCGAGGTCGGAATAATATGTTAGAAAACGTATTCGACGGCCAACTAGAATGTGTTCTCGAGGTCAGAATAATATGTTAGAAAACGTATTCAACGGCCAACTAGAATATGTTCTCGAGATCGGAATAATATGTTAGACAACGTATTCGATTGCTAACCAGAATACATAGCTTATGAATACATCTGTGTGTATTAATTGTTTCCCTGTGTTATAGAAATATCTAACAACTATTATATTAGTTAAAGAACGGATATTATTCAGTTAAAAGCTTGATGGGTATTGGTGCAGTTCAAAAGGTTTCTTTTTGTTTATTGTTTGTTAATTATTATATTTGTTTTATTTTGTTAATTATCATATTATTTTATTTATGATTTAGCCTGAGTCAGAATACGGTTATAATGAATCACAGAAGATATATGAGAATTTGATTGATGTTAAAGAAAAGCTTGCTGTGAGTAAAATTATTTATAATATTATTAAAATCATAAAAATCATAAATTAATTCTTATCTGAAGAAACCTAGTTCTGATGAAGATACGGAGCTTTGTGATGGTCTTCTTGAAATAATTAATGAAATTAATGTAGAATCACTTAATTGGAAGGATCCAATAGCAAGTCAAGTCTTAGATGATAAATCTTCAATCATAAATTCTCTGGATGATGATGCAAAAATCCAGTTTATGGTACGCATTTACTTTTGCTATCAAGTTTATACTAAATTGGTTATTTACAAAATATAATTTTAGGAACCCGTAAATCGTATGAATGTTGATTTGAGACAAGAAATAAGTACCAAATGCGCTAAATTCAGCAATGAATACCACACCCAATTTACGAGCGCTTTTGATGATAAATTTACACATGATGCAACTTGGAAAGAAAGTTGTTCAAAGCAAAAAAAGGTTGTAGATGATATTCTTACTGTACTGTAAGTACCATATTAATTTATCAATAACTTAATCAAAAGATAATTCTCATTTCCAAATTCTATTTATGACTAAATTATTAAATTCAGAAAAGAGACATGGAACAATCCTGCTTACCAAAATTTAGGATCATTGGAAAGATTAAATGAGGGCAGCTATCTTACTGACGTAATAAATCCTATTCTTCGAGCTACATTGAATGGGATTTTTAATTCACATAATGTTTATTTTACTACGTAAGTAATACTTGTTTGATTTATTCTTGTACTTGATTTTTCATATTGATATTATTCGGTTGTTTTATAGAGCAGAATTAGAAAGCGCAGCAAGCAAGTATAGGAGAAGTGATTCAAATAATAAGATAGCTATCGGAAAGAAGCCCGACAGTATCATGGCAATGTATATAGAAGGAATTAAGTATGAGATTGTTTTTACTGAATGTTCTCGAATTATGTGTTCTGCGCGTAAAAAAACCGAATATTCAGTCAAATTATGGCGTGAACTTAATGACGCAATGACGTGGATTTGGAAGCACTGCAAGCCACCTAAGAATCAATTTAACATAATTGGAGTTCAAGTATTTGGTTTGTATAGTTAACATAATTTTAGTTCAAGTATTTTATTTGTATAAAGATAATTTGTTTAATACGGTATTTTATAAACGATTTTAGGAACCACTATAGGATTAACTATTCTTCTACGTGATTCCAATGATCTTGTTCGATATTTCCACCTCCAAGAGGCAGAAATTCCCTTGAATCCATGCAATGAAGATGGAATCGTAAAGATCATTAAATTACTGTTGAATCTCAGAGTATGTAGTAATTTCTTTCGTTATATTCTTTAAATAGTTAATTGTAGTATAATATTGCGATTGTAAACGAAACTTATATATGTACTGTTATTGTATATTTGTAGAATATCGCAATAATAAACTTATCTTTATTAAATAATGCATTAACAAATAGATTGCATCATCGTATAACATTTGGAATTACTACTGTTAATAGTCCCAAGAAAAAAACAAAAAAACGAAAGAAATAAAAATTGTTAATACATTATAATTAATTAAAAATGAAATTTTGATCGAGTCGTGCAAGCAATTATTTTCATGCATTGACATATGGATTACAAAATATTCAACATTATGCCCTATTTGTAAAAATAACGCATATTAGAAAAGAAATTATTGTCAATGCAATTATTAACAATAAATAATTATTACCAAATAATGTCAATTTCTGTTATTCTTTTACAATTGTTATCAAGAAAGCAAATCTCAATTTATATGATAAAGCGAATCAACAATTATTAATACATATTATTCGCCAAATCTTTCAATTTACTCAAATCTAATCAATAGAAATTTCTCTACTATCTATAGAAACGGATAGGTCGTTACTTTTTATATAAAATATAAAAAATGAAATATATTATTCCAATTCCTTTGATCATAAAATAAATAACTACACTCAAGTATCATCGAAATGCCATCACATTATATTCATATTCCAGTTTTAATATTATGTGCGTCTCTCATCCTTAGTGTAGTGGGGACATTTACAGCCATTAATTCTGGCCATCTAAATATTTTAAAGTTTTAACCAATTAACTGGTTAAGGCCGGCAGATCTATTCAGAATTATCACAAAACTAACATTTATTATCGGTGCATTAAAATCGAAAGTATATTTGAACTAATAGATTTATTATTATTTAATTCAAAATTATTTACTTCAATTATTAACGAATTATTTTTACTAAAAGTTAATATCCGAACTATTGTACTTCAAATTATTGTTGCTAAGAAAAGAAATCATTTAGTCAGCTGTATTGCTTATTTTTATTTAACGATAAAATTATTTTCTTTGAATTGAATTGATGGATGCGATTTTAATATACACATAATTTGCTACTTTACGTATTGCCATATTCGGACAATTGCAGTTTATTAGCCAATCAAGAAACTCAATTCTAATACTTTGATTTTCCAACGCTACGCGTAACTTATTTTGGACCAATCAAATGATTTAACAACTTTAAAGTGTCATTTGCATTTCACTAAATTCGAATTGATTCAAATTTGGCAATTGTTCATATCAGAAGAGTGCTCTAATTCATATTGAAAGTTGATATGGTAAATTTTATTTATATTTTAATAATAAATCAACAATTTTATATAAAAAAAATTAGTCACATTTTCATGTTATTTATATCATTCGTGACTATATAGGGGAACCCTGCTTATAGGCACTCTTTATAATCACACAGTTGACAAGTGTGACTATAAGGGAGACGACTGTATATACAATCTACAAAAAAAAAGAAAGTTTTGTTGATCAATATTTGTGTGATAAAATAGAGATGTCCCAGTACTGTACGTGTAATATTGAGATGTGAGAAAATGATCGTTTCACAGACCTGCATAACACAAATATATGTACGGTGACATTAATTCTTGCCGGAAATAATTTTTTTTGGCAGGTCCCAGCTTTGTATAATTTGACTTATTTATTTTTTCGAAACATAAACTTTTGGAATATCGAATTTCTGGTGATACAGTAAATATTGTTTTTAAGTATGCGACACTACTTATTTTCTTTTGAATGAGCCTTAAAGAAAAGATTTATTTTTAACTTTTCGCGTACAAAGAAGTGCCATATTCATCTGAAATAAGATAGGAAAATAAATACTGTATGCTATTAAAAAAAAAAATAGGGGAAAATTATAAATATAATATTTATAAATGACCTACTTATACAAATATTAATGCGTATTGATAAGACGGCCTATAATTACCACGAGGCTCCACTTGTTATTTAGGGAGTTTTTTTAACTATTACATGGGCAGATTTAGTTAATCGTAAATTCATAATTATAGCAATTAATTGCAGAAGAGTTCTATTTTACTTATTACGCAAGAACTTTATCAGTCTATTCATTTGGTTTGTTTATATTTGGATGAAAAAAAAGATAATAATACATCTGCATAAATAAATTCGTTTCTTTTTCATGAATTGTTTCTTTTTGGTTTTGCGCCAAGAAATAAATGTATAAAAAATTATTTATTGCATTGTACTACCCTTAAATATCCTTAAATTTAATCTCATATCTCATCTCGATAACAATAAAATATTTATATATACAGTCAATTCTGAACCTTCTTATCTATTTAACTGTTAAACGAACTTTTGAAATTTTCAAAAAAATACTCGTATTTGGTTTTACAATGATGTTATCAAAGATTACATTTATTGCTTTACTCTTAATTTCAGTTTTCGCGATGCATACTTTTGCTACACCTGCTCCTGTTCTTGAACGTATTGATGAACGTGGTAAATATATTAAATTGTTTTTTACATTTCAAAAATATAAATTATATAATTCGTTTAAATATTGTATTTCATATTTTTTTATTAGCTCCACCAGGAGGATTATCATGTATTAAAATCGGCGATAAATGTACACCTAATGATGGTGGTCGCCATTGTTGTGGCGGCGGAATTTGTGCTCAAATCGATCATATATGTATTTCTGTGTAATGATAGGATGATCCATGAAATAACTAGTACTTACACATTTTTTATTTTAAACATCATTATGATTCTTGAATAATTTAAATGTTACATCTAGTTTTATATTGAAGACTTGTTTTTTGTTTATATTCTATTCATGTCCTTTTCGTTTTAAGTATTCCTTCATTCTTTTTATTATAATAAACAATAAAATAATCGGTCTGCTATTATTTTTATAATTATGACTTTTGAAGTATTCGCATTATATATATATTTTTTTTTAAATATGACTATTTGGGAAAAATTAAATTTCCGTAATGCTCAATTTCCAAAAGTTCAAGTGTTTGTGTATAAATTTAATACTTTGATCAGTGTTGGCCTTTGGCCGTTTGGCCGGGGGAAATAGGGTGGTAGAGTGGTAACAATAACAATACAAGAGGAAGTCTTCAGTAGTTGGATAGTGATTTGTGTAACCATATAAGGCTGACATAAAATTTTAAAATTGACACGGTCACCCGGTTTTTTTTTATTCGCGACTTATCACATGGATATACCTATATTTGGTTAATTTACGCAGGATATTAAGGTGCCAAATCAGTCTAAACGCGATAATACGTGTTACTAGTTTCGTGTTTATTCCACTTAGCATAGAGAAAAAAAAAAAAAAAAAAAACTAGTTTCGTGTTTATTATTCATTATAAATATACTCCTATCTTTTCTTCTTTTTTCCCCACTCGACTTTTACCCTAACATATACTGTATAATAATCGAAAAAATCACAATTTCTAATTATCGCCATTTATTTCTAACTGAAAACTTTAAAAATGGATTTAGAGGCGATTATTTTGAAATTGCAGACTGTCGAATTATTGGATTTTTTAAAAAGCCAAGAATTAAATCTTGACGATGACGATTTTGTGATATTGAAAAAAATCTAAAATTTCGGGATCGAGCTTTTTATTTTTTACAAAAGAAGATTTTTATAAGAATGGCTTGGCATCTGGGCCAACCATCGCAATGTTACAATTGATACAAAGAATAAAAGATAGTACATTTTTAAACAAAAATTTTTATTTTAATAATAATTGAGTGTTTTATGAGTAATTTGTTCATGATTTATTTTTAGTGATTGTGAAAATTAATGATGAAATTGAAACAAGTAAAAGCGAAAATAAAATAATATCACAGATTAATAAATACGGTCCAGATTCAGTAAATCGAAACACCGGAAGAATTAATAAGGTAATTATTTTACTAAAACTATTATTAGTTGTTATAATAGATGATGACATTACATATTACACTTTCTTGTGAATTTTATTCTCAATTAATTAGTATCGTTTGTGTGGGAAAATATTTTTATCGTTATCGTTATATCGATTATAGTTTCTGATTTATTATTGTACTGATAACTGATAAATATTATTATTGTTTATTATTATCGTTATTAACGACAATAATTAAACATTTTCAATTAAGGCGAATTCGGAAGAATTTTCAGAATCAACACTTGATAATATTTTGAATGGAAATCTAAGTCCCTTTATCAATGAAATTTTGGATGTCCACAAATGTAAGGCTTTAAGATCATTTCGAGATTATAACGAGTGCTCATTTCACTCAGTAATAGAAGTACTGTTAAAGAAATCTTCAATAGTCTATATTTCGAAAATGCGTTTAATAACACAATTCACAAAAAAAAAAAAATGTTGATTATAATGAACTCACCTATGATATTTTTATTATTGGAAATGATTGTGAACTTAATAGCAGTATTTTCGAAGTAAAGCTATTCAATTTGGTTGGTTTGTATTATGGTGAAATAGGAAGGTGGGAGAAACATCTGGATCACAATTCTTTAGATAGACTGGATAAACAATTACAAGAAGAAACAGAACGTGCATTATTTCGTAGAAATTATTTTTATTGGTGCAAAACCGATTATAAATATAAATCAATTAAGGTGGGAAGTATTATCGAGTCAGGATTTGAACAATTATGTATGTACATTAAAACGATTAATAATGGTAAGGCATCTAATAGCTTTGGTATTTCTGATAATAGAATTAGAATCTCAAATGGTACTAGTTTAATTAAAGGATACCTAATAGCAGTGTTTGAAATTCAAATTTTAAATCATGTGCGGAATGCGCACATGATTTAAAATTTTTATGTGCGCAATTTCTAAATGATGTGCGGCAGCGTTTTTTTATTAGAATTTTATAACTTAAAATATAAATTAAAAAATTTGCAAAAATATTGTTTAATTGTTTATAAAACTTTATTATACTAATTACTAAATGTTTATATTATACTAAAATGTTATTATCTGTGTAATTATACTAAATGTTATTATTATATTAAAATGTTATTATTACTGTTGTAGTCCAAACTTTACCATGTCCCAAATCAACCCATCGGCCTAATAATCGGCCCATTCCAATAATGCCTTAAGAAAGTACTAACGATACTTTCCTAATTTAGGCCAATGGGTTGATTTGGGAGATAGGCTACAACATTACTGAACGTATTATGTAACACAAATTAATAAATGAATTATTTAACCGTCGTACTTGTTCTTTTTCCCACTGATCAAATGCATTATTCCAATTAAAATCTTCAATATTATCAGGTGCATTAAGGAGTATCATTAAATGCGATTCAAGTGACTCAACATTCATTCTATTGCGTAACCTTGTTTTTGTTAGTTTGTGTTGAGAGAACACTCTCTCAACATTCGCATTTGATAATGGGACTAGTAGAGCAATATTAATTAATACATTAACATTTGGAAATTGATTAACAAACTGAGATCGAGAATTCCAAATGTGATGCCATCCTTCTATCATATCATGTTCCTTAACTGATTTAATAACATGTTTTACCATCCCCCACTCTTTTTTACATTCAAAACTATTTATTAGTGGGCAAATTGTCGTTCCATCTGATCTATATTTTTCATTCCCAAAGTATTCACATAAAGTTTCAATTTCTTCTACTCCATATAAAGACAATTCACTTTCTCGAGATGGTAATTCTTTTGGATCAAAAATTCTCATTGCGTAGTATAAATTATTGTGTGGAAATCGAACTTGTAAACTATCGATTAATGCCTTTGCAAAATGAGTAAAATCATCTGGTAAATGATGCTTGTAATACGAATTTTCTTGTATATATTTTTGAAGATTTATTCCATATGTAGGTGGTTGATCACCAATACCGACAAATTGAGTTGTTATAGCTGCTACCGCCATATCCAAAGAATTTTTAACTTCTGACAAAGAAATGTTATCCTTTTGAAAAGTTTTGCATAAGATGGAAAGAATGTATGTCAAATCCGCCATGTACATATTTAGAATCTAATAATTCTAATACTTTTGCTGCCCGATTCTTATCTCTTTGATCATTAGCGTTAATTTTATCAAAATTCAAAGCATCAATGATCGAATCCAAAATTTGATATAAATTTGATACTACATTAGACAATGATAACCAACGTGTACTGATAATATTTAACACTGTTAACTGTAGATCATCATTCGCTTTTATATGATCCGTTGAAATATGAATATAATTCTTTGCATATAGCTTCGTATTCTTTAAAATACTGGACTTCATTTGCTGCATCCTTTCCAACTAAGTGAAGCCTATGAGCTATACAATGTACTGAGGTGAGAAATGGATTTATATCCTTTAATTTTGTTGCTACGCCATTTTTTTTTCCTATTAAATAAAAAACAATTTAAATAAAATTTCATAGATAGGTCAATTAATAATATTAAAATTTAAAATAACTTACCAACCATTGTAGATGCACCATCACTTCCAAAATGAATCAAATTATCTAAATTAAGTTCATTGACTTGAATAAATTTCAACATTTGTTCTAAAATGCTATTTGCAGTACAATTTTTGAGCTCAATTAACCCAATAAATCGTAATACAGGAACATTATGCGACATGTGTTTGGAAACTATTGCTAAATGCTTTTCGTCAGAAATGGAAGTGGTCTCATCAATCATGATACTCCAAAAAGGAGAATTTCTAATTTCACGCCTTAATTCCTGTTTAATTATGTTTGCTATTGATTGTTCTAGCGTTTTTCCTGATTTGTTATTTGTATATGTACCATAATTTGAACGAGTTGAGATTGTATTATCTACGATTTGCTTTGGAAGAGCAAGTACTTGAGGAGAAGTAGTTGTACTTTGATCTTTTAATTTTACTAAATGACATAATTTTGGGTATACGTTTAATGAAATATAATTTTTTGCTGCAAAATAAACACATTGCATTTGTTGAATAATAGTAAGTTTATCTTTATCATATTGCTTTGCAAATCCAGCAATAATATTATTTGCACCTTCTATTTTCTTTTTTTCTGCTATTAAATGATCTTTTACTTTTAAATGTCTATCAATTGTCTCTTTTTTATAAACTGATGTTCCCTTAGCCATTTGATTAGTGAAATTCGCGCCTTCACACCAGGTACAGAACATATACGTCGTATTATCTACTTTTCAAAATTCTAACCATTCATGTATTGCTAACCATTGTGGATTCGGAGCATTAGCAGTTTTTATTCTTTTATCTGCTAAATTATGCGGAATGTGCGCAAATGTGCGGAAAATAAGCGCAAATGTGCGGGAATGTGCGCAGATGTGCGCAGATGTGCGGAAATGCATACAAAAATCTTAAGTTATGTGCGGAGTTTCATAAAATTTGTGCGCGCGCACACTCCGCACATTGAATTTCAAACACTCGGGCGGGCTAATAGTTTCTTTTGGAAGCAATCGATTAATTGTAAAAACTAAATTCAAAAAATTAGATTATCAATTTTTTTTCAATGAATAAAAATAAACAAATAAAATATAAATTAGAAATGATTCTTTACATAATACAGTTGAAGTTTGGTTTCTTCATGGTTTTGTCGAATTTGAACTATTTTTACTAGTAATCGCACGCCGTGCGAATTTCTCGAATTTTAATTGCTCTCGCAACTCATCCAATGCGTTGAAATCGTTGCTAATCGTGAAAATTGAGTTTAATACTTTCAGTTCACCAAAAAAAAGATGTTTAATATCAAATAGAACTGTCAGAATTTTCAGTTTGATAATAAAGTTAGTAAATTTTTGATATCAGATAAAACATTATTGCTTTATTATATCGCGAGTCATTTAGTAAAAATAATGTATTACTTTTTATTTTTTTAAAAAAAAGATTTTATATTCTATTATTATTAACGTTAACGTTATATTTTTGTTATAATAGAAAAGTTTTGAATAAAGACAAGTAATTCTGTATTAAATATGCTTTGATTTAAACCACTTTGAACGTGATAATAATTTTCAGGAATGTTTTCTACAAAAATACATAATCTAAATCATTTCACATTCATCGTAGTGCCCACGCCATATTAACATCATTACACGAAAGTAAAAAATATTACGAAAAATGTTCTCACTATACCAGATCTAGCGGGGTGGAAACCTCCTGTCTACTTGCTTAGTTTTTAATTTTTTTGTCGTAGGTTATTTTTTTATAATTATTTTTTCTTTTTTTTTTAGATTGTTACTTTTTGCTAAATTTTTGCAAATTATATCGGGACAAAAATGATGAACATGAAGGCCTGTTTTAGAGCAATAATCGCATCGTTCATTATTTTTGGTATTACAATATGATGTATATAATTTTATAATAAATAGCGCCTACTATTATTTTATGTTAATATATAAAGCGCATATAATAAAGTTTTTTGCGCATATCTTTTAAATTTGTTTAAGCGGAAAATGCGCACATGATTTTAAAATTTGCGCACATACCATTTATTTATAATATGCGCTTGCGCCTATAAGAATTTTTTGAATGGTTGCAAATTCACGTTGAATCCGATATTTAAGGCATTATGTTAATTTCTGTATTCCCATTTTAGTATACGGAATGTCGATCACAAAATCGAAAAATTTCCGAAATTTACCCGGCGAAAATATATACAATTTCAAACAAGGATTACTTGACATCCAATGAACCATTCCAATTCAAATTGGGAAATGTTATAGCACGTAAATTGATGAAATAAATACATAAATTTCAGATTAGTTTACTATGTACGATTTTTTTGTAATTTCGTTAAAGATTCAACATCAAATTTTATTGAATTTTCACGAAGTTAAACTTTGAACGAGAATATCTCCTTAAATAACGCAGATCCATTCTCGAAATTAATTCCCCTTGTAGCTCGATTTCTGTTCTATATGTTCTCTCATTTTGATGCAAATATCTCGTTTCTCGCCCTCTATAAAAATCAGCGTGTAAAGTATTTTTCTCATCGGGTAATTTTCGGAAAATGATCGATTAATGATCTTCAAAGCCGGTACCATATATAGTATACAAAAATTACATAAAGCCTTAAAACCATAAATAATCCACCCACAGTTTAAAGAAAAAACAAAGTTCGAAAGTGATAAAATAAATAAAAAAGCTGACGGGAGGAATTCAACCAAAAAAATAAATAAAAAACTAAGCAAGTAGTCATGGAAGTAGTCATCATGGTGGTGGAAGTCACGATATCCCTTATTAGTAAAGACGCGTAATAATGTCATTTAGTTTTGTGCTTTGGTTTTCTAAAATATAATTGGTCCGACTGATTTATACTAGTTCCTAAAATAGGAAATTTGCCACAATATTTAAAATATTTAATATTCGTTAAAAAATAAAACTTTTTTTTTTACAAAAAAATGAAGTTAACTAAAATCATAGAACGCTGGAATACAGACATGTTAATTGAATTTTTTCAACAACAACCATTTCTTGCCTTGCATCTTGAGAGTAAAGATTATAAAACATTACGTCAAGCTAAAATTACTGGAACTAGTTTTTTGCGCGCTACTACAGAAGATTTATTTAGAATAAACAACTTACCTTGGGGTTACCTTATAGAAATTGCTAAACTTAAAGAAAGAGTATTGGAACTAGATAATAATGAAACGAAAAATGATGAATTCGAAGAATTTGAATCGTTTATAACGAAATTTAATAACAAGGTGACCGTTTTTTTTTTATTTAAGGATTTGTCTAAAATATTAATGATGAGTATGAAATAGTTGTATTTGATTAATATTCTTCCTTTCTTGTGAATTACAGTAATTCTCATGAAAGTCAGCGTTATGCTGTACGTTGAATATAAATAGTTTTACATATATGATAATTATGATGAAGTATGTTCTTCCCTTATTTGTTAATTATTGTAATTCTCAATTAAGGCAGCGTTATGCTTATGTGGAACATTATGTAAAGCATTAGATTCTGAATAATTTTATAGATATTATTAAAGCTACTTATTTAAATAATTATTAATTGCTTGTTTTGTACTTTTTAATTTTTAAGCGCGAGACGGTAATATCATTGTTGGAAGGCGATATTAACTTACTAGTTAATAAAATTTTACTTTATCATGGTAATAAACCATTGAGAGCTTTTCGAGAATACAAAGAATCAGGTTTTCAAACAACGGTGGAAATGTTATTATCGACAAATTTATATATATCCGAAATGAGATTAATTGTAGATTATACAAAAAAGAGCACACCTAAATATGGATTTGTTGATTTGATGTTACTTGAAGAATCTTCCTTTTTATATAGCGCAATTATAGAACTCAAATTATTTAATTTAGTAGGTCTTTACTGTGGTAAGAAAGGAGAGTGGATTAAGAATCCTGAATTTAAGGATTTATACAAATTAAATGAAGAATTAAAGACTGAAGCTGAGGACGAATTAATCAATAGGAATTATATGCATTGGAGTAAGGACGATAATTGTTACAAAATTATAACCGCTAAAAAATATATTGATGAAGGTGTTAAACAATTAAAGAAATATATTTTTGTGATAAGTAAAGGTAATGCTCAAATTAAAGAGAAATCAGTAGGGATTCTTGATTCAAGAATAAGTATTGAATCAGGGTTAAGCTATACAAGAGGAATTCTTATAGCTTCATTTGGATCTCAAAGAGTATTAACTAGAGAAATAAATCTGAAAAAGATCTATCGTAAATTTGTAATTAATGATAAATAAAATCACAAGTTTTATCTTTAATGTTTTATATTAAAATATATTAAGGTAAAATACTTATCAATTAAATTATTATATAAATGATACATTTTTTAGATTTAGAATGCTCACATGAGAAATTGAATCTGGCTGTTTTATTCCATTACTTTGGAGATGAGATGAGTCTGCCAGGCGTCAAATTACCAAGGACACGCATGTTTTATTTACAAGTCGAAGAAAATTCATGGAGAAAAGCTATCACTTGTGCCTCAATAGACACACGAAATTATCGTTCTTTATTGTGAATTTAGTGGGCTATTATTAACAAGTGATATAAATATATAACGGTCACTGAACATGTCTTTTCTATTGCTATAAGGTTTTCAAATTAATGTATCTCAACCAATATTAACCCAATTAGAATGATATAATAACTATTAGATTTGTCTCATTAAGACGAGTCCATTGAGCTGTTAACAATTAATTTCTGATCATTAGATCATTAGATAATTTGACTGATATTTGCCTTATTATAACTTAATGAATATTGCTCTAATTTGTATAAACAAGCTATCATTCAATTCGCCTTGATGAGACGAATCTAACAAGCCAAAAATCATCAAAATCTGGTTATTGGATAATAAAATAATGTACTTCAAAGTAGTGCTAAAAGCTTTTTTATATATAAAAAAAAATTATTAATACATTACTAATAATTTTCACTGATATGTGAACATAAAAATCTAAGAAGTATAATTCTTTGCTCTTTTAGTTCCAAGGTAACCAAGACTTTATCTTCTTAAAAATTAGGTTTATAATATTTACACCAATACTAGTTTTAAATAATCTTTGATCAGAAGTTTTAAAATGGATTTTTAATAATAAAATTATGCTTTTCAGTTTCTCTATATAAAAGTCAAAATTGACATTCTAAACCCACATTTATTTCTTAAGTAAATTTGTAGAGCCGATAGAGATACACATAATACTTAAATTTCATCTTTATATTATAGATAGTGAAGTTTTACGCCTGGATTTTATACTAAAATTTTCTTAAAAATACAGTCTCCTCATATAAAAGTCAAAATTGACATTCTAAACTCACAATTATTCCTTAATTAAATTTATAGGGCCGAAAGAGTTACATATAATACTCAAATATTAACTTTATATTATAAATAGTTAAGTATTACGACTGATTTTTATGCTTTATTTTGTTAAAAAATACAGTTTCTCTATATGAAAGTCAAAATGGGTATTCTTAATCTACACTTTGTGTATAATTAAAGTTGTAGAGCCGATTGAATTACATGTAAAGCGAAAATATGAAACTTATAGACCAAATAAATATCTAAAGATTGAAGAAATGCATCAAAATTACTTTCACTTCTATGTTAGCATTACATTTCAACAATAAAACCTTTTATTATTTTAATATATAAGAAATTTCAAGATTTATTCTTTCTTAAAATCAATTTATTTTTGTTATATCTATGGTAATTTTAAAAAATCTTCAGTTAGAAATTGTGGATTTATTTTGTGGCGCAGTAATTTTATTAGCTAATATTAATACTAAAAGTAAAAAATAAAATAAAATAAATAAAATAAAATACTATTGCTATTACCATTATACCATTACTTATTTTATAAGTTTTGCTATTACTATTGCTATTGCCATGAAATTAATCTAAATCTTTAAAAATACTTAAATCAATATCCTTTTCAAATTCCTTTTTAAATGCCTCTTTAAATTCTTCTTCTAATTCAGATAATTTTAAAATATATTCTATATAAATTTTTCTATATAAATATAATTTTTGTTCATTATAATGCATATTATAATAGTATATTTTTTTTTCAAATGTATCAACTTTTTCCACATATTCTTTTTTTTTTTGAGAAAGAATTTCAAGTTTTGTTGGTGCAATATAATCATTAGGAGTGGTTTTTTTGGACAATAAGTAGTTTCTGTAATTTTCTTTTTTCCATGATGTTACATCAAAAAATTCAATATATTCATTTTGAGGATTATATAATTTTTTATATTCTTCATAAGAAATCATGATTTATTATTAAAGGAAAAAATAAGATGAAAAAATGATTATATTTTAGCAGAAAATGAAGATTGTTTTGTCAAATTAACTCTAATGCTAACATTAAAAAAAACCTCATATTTATATAATTTTTTTGATAACAATTTTTATATAAACCAAATTACATTTGTAAATCAATTAAAATCAATAAAATGACGATAATATCATTATGATAACTAAATTTCATACAGTAGTAAATCCAATTTAAGTAATTTAATTAATATTGATATGACTATTTCTTATTTAGATTTTTCTCTTAAAATTTTAACATTAGCATTAGAAATAAAAATTATATGAAAATCAAGCTTATTAAATCTTGTAAATCAAAAACCTTGTAAATCAAATTTGCAAATTGAAAATAAATTGAAAATCAACTTGCAAATCAAAAATAAAATTGTAAATTAAATTTGCAAATCGAAAATAAATTATAAATCAAACTTGCAAATCGAAAATAAAATTGTAAATTATATTTGCAAATTGAAAATAAATTGAAAATCAACTTGAAAATCGAAAATAAAATTGTAAATTATATTTGCAAATTGAAAATAAATTGAAAATCAACTTGCAAATCGAAAATCAAACTTGTAAAACAAAAATCAAACTTGCAAATCAAAAATAAAATTGTAAATCA
>WNFW01001392.1_pt1 | contig 17111 bp, 17 predicted proteins | sample 5400131 | NCBI WGS metagenome assembly WNFW01 (sample SAMN13153362, study PRJNA577476) | soil metagenome | isolation source: 20 cm soil or saprolite under grassland replicate 1 | place: USA:California | collected 2016-06-15 | reverse complement strand
TCGTGGCCAATCTCGCCGAAGCGGCAGCGGGAGCGGTCGATCCAACCGCGACGCTCTGCCGCGTCTGCTCGTATTTCCATGACGTTGGCAAGCTCGTGAAGCCGGAATACTTCACCGAAAACATGAGTTTTGAACGCAATCCACACGATGAGCTCGCGCCGACCATGAGCGCCCTGATTATCATCGCGCACGTCAAGGAAGGCGTGGATCTTGCGCTGAAGCATCGGCTAAACCAGCGCATCATCGATATTATCCAGGAGCACCACGGCACGTCGGTCGTGCGTTATTTTTATCAACGCGCGGTTCAGCAGCATGAAGACGCGCGCGCTGGGGGAAAAATCATGAAGCTGCGCGAGGACGATATTCCAGAAGTGCACGAGGAAAGTTTTCGTTACAGCGGGCCGAAACCGCAGACGAAGGAAAGCGCGATCGTCAGCCTGGCTGACGCGATCGAAAGCGCGTCGCGCAGCCTGGAGAAACCGACGCCGCAAAAAATCGAAGCGCTGGTGAACGAGCTGATCGACGAGCGCATTAGCGATCGGCAGCTGGACGAATGCGACCTGACGCTCGGCGAACTGAAAGTAATCGCCGACCGTTTCCGATTCACGCTTCTATCTATGTTGCATACTCGAATCGCTTATCCCAAGGTCGGACACAAGCCGGCAGTCCCACGCGACGAAACCTTGCGCCCGGACGTAATGGTCGCTACGCGAAAACCCGAAACTGCTCCGCCTGTCTCGGCCGCGTAATCAGAGGGCGTCTGAGACAGAAGCCCTATAATTCAGGCGGATGCGCACGCGGCTCACGATCCTTTGAGCCGGCAGTGCTCGGAACCGTGACAAACGGGCCGCCTTCCATCGGTGTGGCCTTGGTCCCATCATGTCGTAAGCCTCGCGCTCGTGCCAGTTCGCTGTGGGCCAAATGTCGGAAATGGTATCGACCGCGCCGAGTTCTTCGGGAACTCTTAATTTCAAGCGCAGATGCACGCCGTGCGGCATCGAATAAAGATGGCAAACGATTTCGAAGCGCGGGTCTTCGCCGAAGTTGTCGATGCTTGTGATGTCGAGCAAATAGTCGAATGAAAGCTCATCACGGCAGAAGTTAGCGATCTCATGGACATCACTGGCCGCGATCGTAAAACTCGTTTCGCCGCGAAATTCAGTTTCATTCTGAATTTTTTCGCCGAATGATTTGCTCAACAAGTCGAGTAGTTCCTGGCTGGTCATGCGCTATGCTGTTGTAGGGCAGGCGCTCCGCCTCCCGGGATCATGGGCCAATGCAAGCGACGCGCTTGCCCTGCAATTCCAAATTCTAGCGCACGTGCTCATCCGAACGCTTCCTCGAATTTTTCTGCCAGTTCAGGCTTTTGATTTCTGAACGAACGTTCACGAGAAATTTTCTCCTGCAATTTCATCAAACCAGCGAGCAACGCTTCCGGACGTGGTGGGCAACCAGAGATGTAAACATCAACGGGGATAAGCTGATCGATTCCCTGCAGTGTAGCGTAAGAGCGGTACATACCGCCCGTGGAAGCGCAGGCGCCCATGGCGATCACCCATTTCGGCTCCGGCATCTGCTCATAGATCCGCTTCACCGCAAGCGCCATTTTGTAGGTGACCGTGCCGGCCACGATCATCACATCGCATTGCCGTGGCGAGAAGCGCATCACTTCCGCGCCGAACCTGGCGATATCGAACCGCGACGCCGCTGCGGCCATCAACTCAATCGCGCAACAGGCCAGACCCATAGGCATCGGCCAAAGCGAGTTTTTACGAACCCAGTTCAGTGCCGCATCGAAACGTGTAAAAATCACGTTGCCTTCGATTTTGGAATCGTAGGCCGTCGAGCGAGTTTCGGGCATCAGCGAACAGTAAGATCACGCTCCGCCCTCGCAAGGGAAAACCAGCCACAGATTGACACGGATGAAACACGGATTACGAAGAGACACGCATGAATCCGTGTCAATCTATGTTTGTCCTTCGCTGGTTCTACCATCGCTTTGGAAAACGATAGGCTAAAACCGTTTTTATCATGAATGTCGACGGTGCAAAATCTCACGGCCATCTCATTGCGCCGCATGGCGGCGAACTGGTCGATCTGATGCTCAACCCGGAAAGCGCGCTCGAACTGAAGATGCGCTCCAGAGATTTTCCGTCGTGGGACTTAACGAGTCGGCAAATTCGCGACTTGGAGCTTCTCATCAGCGGCGGCTTCTCACCACTGCGCGGTTTTATGAATCGCGACGATTACGAGGGCGTCTGCCACGAGATGAGATTGAGCGACGGTCTGGTTTGGCCGATGCCGATTACGCTCGATGTGCCGGAGACATTTGCGAAATCGCTCAAGCCGGGGAGCACCAAGATCGCGCTGCGTGATTCCGAGGGCGTAATGCTGGCCGTGTTGCATGTCGAAGATGTCTGGCAACCTGATCGCAAGGCTGAAGCGCAAGCTGTTTTGGGCACGACGAGCACGATGCATCCCGGAGTGGATTATCTTCTCAACAGAGCGCACGACTGGTACGTGGGCGGTCGCATAGAAGCTTTGCAACTGCCCACCCATTACGATTTTCGGACGCTTCGGGTCGCACCGGCAGATTTGCGCGCCGAGTTCGCGCGTCTCGGTTGGCGCCGGATCATAGGATTCCAGACGCGCAACCCAATGCATCGTGCGCATGTGGAATTGACCTTTCGCGCCGCAGGGCAAGTCGAAGCCAGTCTGCTGATTCATCCCTCGGTTGGTATGACCCGGCCCGGTGACGTAGACTACTTCACGCGGGTCCGTTGCTATCAATTGCTTGTATCCAAATATCCGCGCGGCACAGCCAAGCTTGCGTTACTGCCGCTTGCCATGAGGATGGGCGGCCCGCGGGAGGCGATCTGGCACGCGATTATTCGAAAGAATCACGGCTGCTCGCATTTGATTGTCGGCCGGGATCACGCCGGGCCTGGCAACGATGCGGATGGCAAACCATTCTACGGGCCGTACGAAGCGCAGGAGTTGTTCCGTAAACATGAAGCGGAAATCGGCGTCGAAATGGTGCCGTTTCAGATGATGGTTTATGTCGAGGACCGCGACAAATACTTCCCGGAAAACGAAGTGCCGCAAGGCTCGCGCGTGCTCGGTCTTTCGGGCACACAACTGCGGCGGCGACTAAACGACGGCCGCGAGATTCCGGCCTGGTTCACTTTTCCAGAAATCGCGCGCGAACTCCGGCGCACATTTCCGCCGCGGCACAAACAAGGGATGACTGTATTTTTTACCGGCCTCTCCGGCGCGGGCAAATCGACGATCGCGAATGTGTTGATGATCAAGTTTCTCGAGATGGGTGGCCGGCCTGTGACTTTGCTCGACGGCGATCTCGTGCGGAAGCATCTCTCTTCGGAGTTGGGTTTTTCGAAGGAACACCGCGACATCAATATTCGCCGCATAGGCTACGTCGCATCCGAGATTACAAAAAACGGCGGCATCGCAATCTGCGCGCCGATTGCGCCGTATGACGCCACGCGCAAGGACGTGCGGACGATGATTGAGCCATTTGGCGGCTTCATTCTTATCCACCTTTCGACGTCATTGGACGTTTGTGAGGAGCGCGATCGAAAAGGACTTTACGCCAAAGCACGTGCGGGAATCTTGAAAGAATTTACCGGAATCTCAGATCCGTACGAGCAACCGACTGATGCCGAAGTAACAATTGACACAGGAGAGTTGTCGCCTGAGGAGGCCGCGCAGGAAATCATTTTGCACTTGGAGCGCGAAGATTTCGTCGGAATCAACGGCGAGGTGCCTGATTCAATGTCCACGTAGCCGCGTCCGGCTTCCGGAGCCGCGTCCGATTTTGCCCAACGACAGAGTTCTCCATATGGCGATTCGCGCCGCGGAGATGAACGATGCAGCAGCGCTCGCGCAGCTAATGTGCGAACTCGGTTATCAAACAAGTACGGCAGAAATGCGGCAACGCCTGGAATGGATCCTCACCGATGCGCGTTACCGCACGTTCATCGCCGAGCTTGACAATCAAATCGCCGGAATGATTGGCACACTTACGCTTCGAAGCTACGAGCATAACGATGCCGGGGGACGAATTCTTACTCTTGTGATTTTCAACAGGGCGCGACGCCGCGGAATTGGTCGCGCGTTGATTGTGGCCGCGGAAAAAGATTTCGCTCAAAGAGGCGTCAGGCGCGTTGCCGTGGACACACGGCTTACCCGAAAAGATGCCCACAAGTTTTACGAGGCGCTCGGTTACGAGCGAAACGGGTGGCGGTTTATGAAGCAACTTTCGATGTGCGATTGATTCGACTCGACGTGGCGAGGTTGAGCCTTCTTGCCATCACAGCAGTTGCAGTCATTTCAATTCCAGGGGCGCACGCCGTCGACACTTCAATTGACCCGACGGAAACCGAACGAGTGACCGTCACAGGAGAAGCGACTGGGTCGCTTACTTCGGCGTCGCCGGAGAAATCTGCCGAGCAGAAGAGACAAGTTTCCGGAGCCTTCACAGTCAAGACAACCGATGATATGGAGCTCGGGCGCTCATCAAACTTCGAAGATTTGCTGCAACGAATCCCGGGCATTTTCCTCCAATCGGAAAACGGCTCAGAAGTTTCCAAGATTTCAATTCGAGGGTCAGGAATCACATCTGAAGACGAGCCGCTTGGCGTGATGTTCTTACTCGACGGCTTGAACTTCAACCAGGGGGATGGCGAAACTATTCCCAAGGATTTTGATGTTGCCGCGCTCAGTTGCGCGGAGGTCTTTCGGGGCGCCGATGCATTTAAATATGGCGCGCTGACGCTTGGCGGGGCAATCAATCTCGTGCCGTTTACCGGGTATAATACGCCGCAATTTCAGGTCCGGCTTGAGGGCGGAAGTTATGGGTTCTTCCGTGGCGACATGCGCGGCGGTGCGGTGCTAGGGGAGGTCGATGAATATGGCGCGATCGGGTTCCGGGCGCGCGAGGGCTTTCGTGAGCATAGCCGTGAGAACACAGAAATCCTTTTTGCCGATCTGGGTTACAAATTCAACGACCAAGTGGAGAATCGATTTTATCTCACGCTGGATGGGACCAATCGCAATCTGCCTGGCGGTGTGACCAAGTCAGAAATGCAAAACGATCCCGCCCAGGCTAATCCGCTGGCCATAGCCCAGGACTGGAACAAGAAGTGGACCTACATTCGGATGGCCGACAAACTAGCCGTCCGAACGGAAGATGTCGACTTCGAAGCGGGCGTCTTCTGGTTTCATCGTGACCTTGAGAAGCGCGGATTCTTCTCGCCGGATTTTCGCGAAGGAATCGAGCAATTTTATTCGGACAATTTTGGCGGGGACCTGAATCTCGTTAGCCGTAACCAACTGTTTGGCCAACGAAATATTCTTACAATTGGTCTGAGGCCACAGTACGAAGACGAGCCAACCCAAAACTACGAAAATATTTTCGGACACACGGGCGCAACCACTGCGCGGGGCATAGGAAGTTCGATAAACGTTCCAGCCCATCTCGAGGACCAGTTGTACCTCACACCGCGGTTCTCAATTCTCGCAGGAGCGCAGGCGATTTTCGCAGAGCGTCACTTCCAGGACGAGTTCTTGCTCGATGAAGCAGGAAATCAATCAAACCGGCAAAATTTTTGGGGATTCAATCCCAAGCTGGGCGCGATCTACGAAATCAATCACCAGACACAGCATTCATGAATTTCAGTCGCAGTTGGCAGCCACCTTCCATAGACAACCTCGTCGATTTTGATGAAGGTCCCAATTCCAGCGTTGTTTACACGCCGCTGTCGCCGCAACACGCGTGGACCATCGAAGTCGGAACTCGCGGAGAGTATTCGCGGTTTCAGTGGGAGTTGTCGCTTTATCGCTCGTGGTTCCGTAATGAATTACTCGAAATCAATGACGCTTTCGGAAATAATATTGGCACCAGGAACGTCCCACGCACGAATCATCAAGGAATCGAGGCAAGTCTGGGAGTGGAATTGCTTCGGGAAATCTTTGTGCCCAAGCAGTCGAATCGCGCAGGTGATCGTCTGTCATTCGACCAGAGCTACACGGTAAGCGATTTTCATTTCGATCAGAACGCTCTTTACGGCGACAATCGTCTCCCGGGAGTTCCGGTTCACATTTACGAAGCGCAATTGCTTTACGAAAGCCCGTCTGGTTTCTACGCCGGTCCAAGCCTGCACTGTAATCTCTCCCGTTATCCTGTTGATGAGGCGAACACGCTCTTTGCTGATGCTTATGTGCTCGTTGGTTTGCGTGCTGGATTTCGACGGACCAACGGGTTTTCAGTCTTTATCGATTTCAAGAACCTGACAAATCAACGCTATGCGGCCGCAATCGATGTGATCGCCGACGCCCGCACCGAACCGAATCCTGAGATTTTTCACCCCGGCGACGGACGCTCCTTTTACGGAGGGGTTTCCTGGGGTTGGTGAATTGCAAACGAGCGTCGGTTCCTTACGCGATCCTGCCCAACTGTTGCATCATCCCGAACAGATCCCAGCTGACCCATTCCTCTACGATCTTTCCGTCCTCAATGCGGTCGATGGCTATACCCATCCAGGTGGCCCGTTTGTTGGTCGGCTCCAAGCCCATTAATACGCCTTTATGTGTACCCGTGGACGTGAACCGAGTGACTACCTTGTCGCCCTCCGCCACTTGGTCGTCGATCGTGTCTTGGAAATCCGGGAATGCGTCACGGAACTCGCGCACGAACTGGGCGAGCGCGGAGACGCCTCGCACATCACGTACATTAGGATGGCTGTGTTGGTGACTGACGAAGTCGGTCCCGTAGATCTCCCGCGCCACCGCCAGGTTCCCTTTACTCCATACTTCGTCGATAGCGCGCCGCGCCAGATCCTTGTTCTCTTGAGACGTCATGGGCGAAACTTTCCGAGAACGGTCGCTACGGGGAATGTGTCTTCGAACGGAATTGAACGCATGACCACCAGTGTAAGATTCGCGTTCATGAAATCCAGATCGTTTTTGTGTTCGTAAATTCGCGGATTCCGGCGGCACCAAGCTCGCGGCCGAAACCGGAACGTTTTACTCCACCAAAGGGGAGGCGCGGATCGGAGGCGACCATCGCATTGATGAAAACCATGCCGGTCTCCAGCTCAGATGCGAAACGCTTCTGTTCCTCGCGATCGTTCGTCCACGCGCTGGAGCCGAGACCAAATGTGGTGTCGTTCGCGAACTGGATCGCGTCGTCGGCGTTGCGAACGCGGAAAACAGATGCGACCGGGCCGAACACTTCTTCGCGGTAAGCTGGCGATTCTTTTGGAACATCGACCAGAACAGTTGGCTCGTAGAAGAATCCGGTGCCGTGGATCCGATTTCCACCGGTCAATAGTTTTGCGCCCGCGGCGATCGTTTTTTGGACCTGATCATGCACGCCTTGGAGGATGTGTTCCGTCGCAAGCGGACCGATGTCAGTCGTCTCGTCTATCGGCTCACCGATTTTTAATGCACGCATGCGCGCGACGAACTGATCCAGAAATTCGTCGTAAATTTGATCGGCAATCATGAAACGCTTCGCGGCAATGCATGATTGACCGGTATTGATGGTGCGCGCTTTGACTGCAGTGCTTAATGCGCGCTCGAAGTCCGCGCTTGGCATCACAATGAAAGCATCGCTGCCGCCGAGCTCGAGCACGCTTTTCTTGATCTCTCGCGCGGCCGTACTCGCTACCACGCTTCCAGCTTTGTCGCTGCCCGTGAGTGTTACTGCTTTGACGCGCGTGTCGACAATCAATTTCTCCACCTGCTCCGGTTCGACTAACAGCGTTTGAAAAACACCATCATCGAATCCGACACGGCAAAAGATTTCCTCAATGGCCAGCGCGCACTGCGGGACATTGGAGGCATGCTTCAGCAAACCGACATTGCCGGCAAATAAAGCGGGTGCGGCGAATCGAAAGACCTGCCAGAAAGGAAAATTCCACGGCATGATCGCGAGCACCGGTCCGAGCGGTTGATATTGCACGTAACTTTCAGCGGCATCGGTCTGCGCCGCTTCGTCCTCCAGAAATCGCTCGCCGTTCTCGGCGTAGAACCGGCAACCCCGCGCGCATTTCTCGATTTCTGCAACTGAATCGCGAAACAGTTTCCCCATTTCGAGCGTGACGATCTCGGCAAATTTTTCCTTTTCTTGAAACAGCAACTCCGTTACGGCATGCAAAAGCTCTGAGCGCTCGGTGAACGTCGTTCGACGATATTTTCTGAACGCGTCTTCTGCACGCCTCAGCCGTTTCTCGATTTCTGCATCGTCGAACGGAGAAAATTCCTTCAGCTTTTCGCCTGTCGTCGGATTGATTGTGGCGATTGGCATACAATTTAATAAACGCGCGCCAACCATCTGTCATCCTGAGCGAAGTGAAGGACCTCTCCTACGATGAGGCGGCACGTTGAATAAATAGCGTGACCTACGATCCTATGTGGAGTTCCTCGCTCCGCTCGGAATGACTTGCGTTAGTGGAAGTACCCGTTACAAGCGCAATCCTTTCGGAATCAGAACATGATCGAGCAAATCGAAAAACCATTGCACAAGCAACGCGAGCACAGCTGCGGGAATCGCGCCTTCCAGAATTGTTACATGATCGTTCAAGTCGAGGCCACTCAAGATCGGCTCGCCGAGGCCGCCTGCTCCGATCAGCGCCGCCAACGTGGCGGTACCGACGTTGATCACGGCACTGGTCTTGATTCCTGACAAGATGGAGCGCGACGCCATCGGTAAATAAATTTGCCAGAGGCGAGCGATTGGACTGAGTCCCAATGCAATAGCGGAATCGCGCAATGACCGCGGGATGTCTTGCAACCCGCTAGCAGTGTTGCGCACGATCGGCAGTAGCCCGTAAAGGAAAAGAGCTGCGATGGCCGTGCGAATACTAATTCCGAAGAACGGAACAGGCACGAGCAAGGCCAGCAAGGCAAGCGATGGAATCGTTTGCACGATACTGGCGAAACCGAGAATGGTGTGGCCGATCGGTCCACCCCGACTGGCAACGATGCCGAGCGGAATGCCGAAGATCACCGACAGCAGGAGAGAAAATCCCGCCAGCTGGAGATGACGAAGTGTCCAGCGCGCCAGCTTATGTAGGAAAGATTCGCCGACGCTATTCCGCGATTCGCCGCCGCGTTCAAAATATAAGTCTGCCGCTCTCGCGTAGTTTTTTGTGCGCGCCGCCTCCGCGTTGAGGCGAATCATGCGTTTCTGATCCAGCGTTCCTTCCAAGCGACGCAATGCAGCAATCGCATTCGCGGGCGTCGAGAGTCGGTACAGAAACACCGCCTCATATTTCGGAAAGAATCGAAGGTCATCTTCGAGAACAACGAGATCATTCTGTTCTATCTTTGCGTCCGTCGAGTAAGCGTCCTTTATGTCAATTGATCGATTTGCGAGCGCGCTGTAACCAAGCGCGTGATCGATGCCAATGACATTCTGCTGTGGAAGTGCGTAACGTTCGCGTAGTGGCCGCCAGCCATCCTGCCTAGCGAGAAATTCGTGGGTGAACCCGATTTTCAACTCGGGGTGTTTTCGCAGGTCGCTGATCGTACGAATGCCGAGCCGTTGCGCTTCGCTGCGTCGCATCACTAACGCATAAGTGTTGTTGAACCCGAGTGGCTCAGTTATTCCCACCTGAAATTTCGCGAGCGAGGCGCGAATTTCTGCCAGTAATGACGCGCGATCGGTTTTCAGAATCTCCTGCGTAATTGTTCCGGTGTATTCCGGGTAGGCATCGATCTGCCCGCCTCGCAGCGCTTCCCAGAGAATGATCGTGCCGCCCATGCCCTGGCGATGTTCCGCGGGAATTCCGGCATTGGTTAACGAGCGTTTGGCGATTTCTCCCAGCACGTACGACTCGGTGAATTTCTTTGAGCCGATCACAACGGGATCAGCCCCGGAAGCAGAAAAGGCAATGAGGAACGCAGGAACACAGGAAAATCTGAACAGAAAATCTCGAAGCCAGGAGACCAGGAAGAATGGAATTCGCGAATTTCCGTTCCTGGGTTCCTGGTCGCGAGATTCAGCTGTTTGCTCTCTTCCTACTTTCCTGAGTCGATTCATACAGTCGTGAGTCCGCTCTGCGCGTTGATGAATTCCAAGACGAAAGGATCGGCTGGTTTTTCGCGGAGGTGTGCCACTGAGCCTTGCTGAACGATCTGGCCTTCGTTCATCAGTACGATTTCGTCACCGAAATAGATCGCTTCCGCCAGATCATGAGTGACGAAGAGCACGGTCTGACCTAAGCGTATGAAAATTTCCTTGAGATCTTTTTGCAGCGAAGCGCGCACCAACGGATCGAGCGCGCCCAGAGGCTCATCGAGCAATAGCAGCTCCGGCGAAAGCATCAGCGCGCGCATCAAACTGACGCGCTGCCGCTGGCCTCCGGAAAGTTCGACAGGATACCGCGGGAGCAGTTTCTCAGAAAACCTTGTCAGCTGGCACAATTCCAGGAGTTTGGTTCGCATTTCGTCCTGGGATTTTCCGACATGGCGCGCCATCAGGAGGACATTGGCGCGCGCGGTCAGGTGCGGGAACAGCCCGCCCTCCTGGATGACGTAACCAATCCGCCGTCGAAGATTGTCGATGTTATCGGCGTTAATCGGTTCTCCGTCGAAGTCGATGTGACCGGAGTCTGGCTCGATCAAACGAATGATTAACCGCAGCAAAGTTGATTTGCCACAACCGCTGGGACCGATGAGCACAGTGGTCTTGCTGCGCTCAATCAAGAGATTTGTTGAATGCAACGCAGCTGTGCCCGCGTAGCGTTTGCTCACTTCCACGACTCGAACTAACGCGCTCATTGGTGCAGCCGCGGGCGTCGAACGCGGCCGGGGTCAGCAACCGCCGCTACAAGTGAAATAGAAAACACCGAACAAGCGCGCATCGTCAGTCCACATCTGTACAAACTCGAATCCCACTTTGCCGGCGAGTGCGGAAAACTCTTCCTGTGAGTATTTATATGAGAACTCGGTGATGATCTTTTCAGCCCGGCGAAAATGAAACTTTTGTTCGTCAAGGTGAACAAACTGGTCGCTCTCACTGACGAGATGCATTTCGATTCGCCCGGCCTCTGAATTGTAAATCGCGCGGTGGCGCCATTGATCCAGGTCGAAATCGGCGCCCAGTTCGCGGTTCGCGCGCATCAACAGATTCAAGTTAAACTGTGCAGTAACGCCAGCGCGGTCGTTGTAAGCAGCTTCCAATACGTCGCGATCTTTCTTTAAATCAGCGCCGATGAGCAGGCCGCCGTTTTCCCGGCAAACATTGGCTACACGACCCAAGAATTGCACGGCTTCGTCGGGCTCAAAGTTCCCGATAGTCGATCCGGGAAAATAGACGACATTACGCGCAGGTTTGTGACCCGGTAAAGGTAGAACTACGGGTTGCAAGTAATCAGCGCAGACCGGCAGAATTTCCAGATCAGGAAAAATTTTCCGGAAAAGAGTGGTCGATTCGCGCAATTGCTTTTCGGAGATATCCACGGGGATATAAACTGCGGGCGTCTCCAGTGCTTCGATGAGAATCCGGGTTTTAGTGCCGGCACCGGTGCCAAGCCCGATCAGCTCGATGTTCGGTCCGAGGTGTGAGGCGATCTTGGCCCGATTCCGATCCAGAATGTCGATCTCGGTCCGTGTGATGTAGTATTCCGGCAGGTCGCAAATTTTCTGAAACAACGCCGCGCCGCGCTCGTCGTAAAAATATTTGTACGGAAGCGTACGCGGGTTTGATGAAAGCCCGGCGATCACGTCACTAATAAAGTCCGACAATTCTGGCGGGGAAACCTGTTCCCGTACCGTTGTTGAATCTCCGCTCATTGTGACAGTTCAGGCGCGGTCGCGGTAGCGACTCGCGATGTGCCGATTTATTGTGGATCGCGTGCGAGTCTGATTCCGGTGAACTGCCAGCGTTTTTCCGGCTGAAAGAAATTGCGATACGTCGGGCGAATGTGAGTCCGCGAGGTTGCGCACGAGCCACCGCGCAAGACGTATTGGTTGCACATAAACTTGCCGTTGTATTCTCCGAGCGCGCCAGGCGCCGCGCGATAGCCGGGATAAGGCGAGTAAGCGCTGCGGGTCCATTCCCAGACGTCTCCGAACATTTGCTGAAGATGTCGGGCTGACTTGTCCGCTGAGAGAGCAGACTCTACAGCCACGAGCGCGGGATGGAACAATTCGTTTTCGACAAAATTTCCTTCAATTGAGCAGTTCATTGTAGCGTGCTCCCATTCGAACTCTGTCGCGAGACGCGCACCCATCCAGTTCGCATAGGCGTCGGCTTCAAAATAACTCACATGCGTGACGGGCTCGGATTCATCGACAGGGCGAAATCCAGAGAGCGTAAAGTTCCACCAGGCGCCATCGCGTTTGTTCCAGTAAAGCGGCGCTTCCCAACGTTGTTCGTTCACCGTCATCCAACCGAGTGACAACCAGAATCCCGGGCGCTTGTATCCATTGTCTTCGATGAACGCCATGTATTCGCCGTTGGTTACCGGCCGCGAACCGAGTGAAAATGCAGGAATCAGTACTTGATGACGCGGTCCCTCGTTGTCGTACGCGAATCCGTGACCATCGTGACCGACCCAGGCGGTCGTTTCGTCGAAATGCACAAACTGCATCGGGATCATTCTTTCTGCGCGGCTATTGATCTTCCGTTCGCGAAACACAGGATGGATCGGATTTTGCGCAAAGACGTGCTTGATATCTGTGATGAGCAGTTCCTGGTGTTGCTGCTCATGATGAATGCCGAGGATAAGGATCGACTCGATTTCATTCAATAGCGTCTCGTCAACATTGGAAAGCAGATCATCGATGTGCGCATCGATGGACGCGCGGTAGCGATGCGCTTCCTTCACTGTCGGGCGCGAGATCAACCCACGCAGATCGCGCCGGTGCATGTCGCCGGCGGCGTTATAGTACGAGTTAAACAGATAGGCATACTCTGGAATTGTGGACTGATATCCCGCGATAAACTTCTTGAGAATGAACGTTTCAAAGAACCACGTGGTATGCGCGAGGTGCCACTTGGTAGGGCTCACGTCGGGCATCGACTGCACGACGTAATCTTCTGGTTCAAGACCGGCGCACAACGCGTCGGTGAACGTTCTGAGTTGATGAAAACGATCCCGCAACTGTTCGACACGCGTCATCATCGGCGGCAAATGAGGCGGCGCCGTCCGAGGCTAGCCTCAAAGAATATCTCCCTCTTGCTCGATTTCTTCCCGCCGCGCCTGGAGCATCTGGTCGTGAGCGGCTTCCTCAAGGCCGTCAATCACGAGATGCTCGCCAACAGTTTCCTCTTCATCGGCATCAGGACGCGGCAGACGGTGACCTTTAGAACTGGCGACCACACTCCACTCTTCCGTTAGGTCGGCGTTGTCGCTGGTTTCCTCCGGGGGCATATTATTTTCCTCGCCCATTAGTTCCCGGCGGGCTTGTTTCCAATCTGCGTCAGTAAATTCATCAGGGTTGCGCTCGTCGATCATGGCAATCTCTCTGGCGCGTCTTTCAACCTCCTCCGATGAAGGTGCGCCAAGCCCGTTACCATGCACCTCGATTTTTCCCGGACGAGGTTGTGAGTAATCGTTCATAACCAACACTCTCTTCGCAGTACACTTTGGACTATAGATTGGAGGGTTGCAATACAAGCGGTAAAAAAGTGTCTGTACAATGTGACGCCGTGAATACGGAAAATTTGATTCAACTCCCGGACGGTGCCGTCGTTGCCTTTGAGGAATACGGCGACGCAAATGGGGTACCGGTGATCTTTTGCCATGGCTGGCCCAGCTCACGCACCATGGCGCGATTGACAGACGAACCAGCACGCGAGCTTGGCATTCGCATCGTTTCACTTGATCGTCCGGGCATCCGTGGTTCCAGCTTGCAGCCGAATCGCAAGTTGAGTGATTGGCCGTGCCTTCTGGAACAAGTGGTCGAGCGTCTCGATCTCCCGGAATTTCGCATGCTCGCGATTTCAGGCGGCGCGCCCTACGCTTACGCGACTGCGGTGACGATGCCTGAGCGCGTGCGAGCGATCGCAATAGTTGGTGGCGCCCCCCCGATGGCGGAAATTACGGACGGCGAAGGATTGCTTCCGCTTTACCGTTGGATGCTGGCATTATATCGGAGCCGCCCCGGTCTCCTACGCAGATGTTTTTATCTAGTTCGGCCATTTCTTTCGGTGCGGTCACCTGTTCGTTTTCGCCCGTTCGTTTTAAAAATGCTTCGGTTGAGGCGGTGCGATGCAGATAGCCTGCGCAATGCGGCAGCGTTCGAAGCTGTTTTCGAGAGCCAGCGGCTCGCCTGGCGAGGTTCAGCGAAAGGCGTGATGACCGACGCAGAGATTTACGCGCAACCGTGGGGTTTTGCCATCGAAGACGTGCGAGTTCCCGTCCGACTGTGGCACGGAAAAGAAGACCGCGCTTTCTCTGTTCAGCTGGCGGAACAAATGGTGAAGCGCTTGCCCAACTGCAAATCGCGTTTCGTAAACGATGCAGGGCATTATTCGCTGCCTATCCGCCACATGCGCGAAATCCTTGAGGACCTCATATCGGTGTAGCCGCAAGCGCTTCGCGATGTACAGCGCGATAGCTGTGTGACGTCACGCGGAACGAACGATCAAAGCGTCAGCTTGAAGTTTTTTCTCCATCATTGTGTTGAAGGAAAAATGTTCCGTCGCATAGCGAAGACCATTCGCTGCGCAGTGCGCAGCCAGGTTTGGATCGGTAATAAATTCCATGATCGCGTTCGCTAGCGCCTGAGTATCACCCGGTTCGATAAGCAGACCGTTCTCGCGATCGCGAAGAATCTCCGGAATATCACCGACTTTCGTGGCAATGACTGGACGCCCACTGGCGAAAGCTTCACGCAAGACAATCGGAGACGCTTCGGTTCGCAGGGAAGCAATAGCGATCATGTCGCACGCTGCATAAACGTCCGGAGTATCCCAGCGATATCCAGCCATAATGATCTTGTCGGCCAGTCCGGCTCGATCGATTGCGTTCCTTACGTTGATGCCGCGTTTCAAAATCCCCGTGCCTTGACCTACGATGACGAAGCGGACATCGGGACGTTTTTGCAAAACGAGAGGCGCCGCTTCAACTAAAACGAGCTGGCCTTTGTCGGGGCGAATCATTCCGACATTTCCGATCAACGGAGTGTTGTCATCGAGGCCGATCTCACGCCGGAACTTCGCGCGGTCCCGCGGCGGCTTGAATTTTTCCAAATCGACAGCTGAACCGATGACCTCAATTTTTGCAGGATCGACGCCATGTTCTTCGACCAGGTGACGTTTAATCACCGACGCGTCGGCGACGATTTGTGAGCAGCCGTGCTTAAAAACAAATGCGCGGCCTTTGCTGCCAAGAGGGTCGGTGATGCAGCGTGCGCGGCTGAGAGGAATCCCGCAGAGATAGAGCGGCAGACAAATCCAGTGATCTTTCGAGCTGTAAGCTTTCAGCAGATCAATCCGGTTTTGCCGGCAAAATCTCCAGAGCCCCCATGAACACAGCGGGTCAATCCGGCGTCGGAGCGGCATCGTTACTAGCCGCGTCCCGAGTTCGGATGCTTTGGAGTGCACCTGACTGCCTGGATTACAGGCGAGCCACGCCTGATGCCCGTGCGTATTAAGCCAATTAATCTCCAGACAAGTTCGATACTCCTGGCCGCCCCAACTGCGGCTGCTCTCTACGTACAGAATGTTCACGTCGGATCGATCGCGCTGGTGCGCATCGAACAAGACCTACGCGGCGGCCGCGCGTTTTTCCAGAATGTAGTCGTGAATTGTATTTACGGTCCGGAGCGCTTTCCCAGCTACATCTGAGCTGGGCACGCCGACTCCGAACGTTTTTTCCATGCTTACGGCGAGCTCGAGGGCATCGATGGAATCCAGGCCGAGTCCATCTGGACCGAAAAGTGGCAGGTCATCGCCGATCTGCTCAGGAGTAACTTGCAGCATCAGGTTTTTGACAAGCATTTGCTTAATTTGGGCGCGCAGATCAGGCTCAGACATAAACAAGCCGCGATTTTGCCGTAAATGGCGTGTGAGGTCAAACGCGCATAAACGCGTGACCAAATAATTTTCCTGCCGAGAAGCGATGCGAGGACGCCTCGCTTCCTGAGAATTAGACTTGGTCGGCCTTATCGCCGGGTGTAACTGCTTCGCCTGACTGCGGCGGCGGGACGGTAGTTACAGTTTGGTTCTCGGTTCTGGCCACGGTCGATTGCGCCGGCTTTACATCAGATTTGGCAGTTTCCGTATCAGACTTTCCAGCCTTGTGCAGTTCGTCGCTGAATTCGTCCTTTGCTTTTTGGAACTCTTTTACCGCTTGTCCCATTCCGCGGGCGAGTTCCGGTAGTTTCTTTGCTCCGAATAAGACCAGAATGATGAGCAGGATGACGATTAAGTCTGGTCCTGCCAAGTTCATGAAGCTGGCGAGGAGGCTCATATGCTGCTCTCGAACATCAGGCGGTTTCAAGAAGTTGCAAGGCAATTTGGTGCGCGGCCTCCTTCACCGCAGGCCAGGCAAGCCGCCCGGAAAGGTTGACACACCCTTGTTGCTGTGTGAAAGAGGGGCTCGAAAACCATATGCGCCCCATCTGGAAAGGCAGCATTAGCTTTGGGCTGGTTTATATCCCCGTGGCCGTTTATCCGGCCACACGCGAGGAAAAGATCAGCTTTCGGCAGCTGCGTTCGAGCGACCTCAGCCCAATCAGATACAAAAAGGTTGCCGAGGCGGACTCCAAGGAAGTTCCAGCCGACCAAATCGTAAGAGGCTTCGAGTATGAGCGCGGCCGGTATGTTGTGCTGAAGGATGAGGATTTCGAGAAGGTGCGGATCGAATCCACGCATTCGATCGACATCACCGATTTCGTGGGTTTGGAACAGGTGGATTCGAAGTTTTTCTACAGGCCATATTTCCTGGAGCCGCAAAAAGGTGGGGAGAAAGCTTACGCAGTTTTGCACAAGGCACTGAGCGGCACAGGAAAGATTGGTATTGCGAAAGTTGTGATCAGTAATCGCGAGCATCTTGCTGCCGTGAAACCCGACGGCTTGTTCCTGATTCTGGAGCTGATGCACTTCGCCAGTGAGATTTTGAGCGCTGACGTGT